>Ga0193738_1001068_pt1 | contig 11517 bp, 9 predicted proteins | sample L2a1metaG_FD_144927 | JGI IMG/M metagenome (GOLD analysis project Ga0193738, IMG submission 144927) | Soil microbial communities from a riparian zone of the East river system, Colorado, United States - L2a1 | ecosystem: Environmental > Terrestrial > Soil > Riparian zone | place: USA: East River...
CGCCTGCACCCGGCCAGGCCGACCAGTCGAGCGCTGCCTTCATCTCCGGCGCCCGATACTCCGGGCCGTAGCGAAACTTGGTGCGGTCGTCGAACTTCGGCGCGCGCACGATCTTGCCCGGATTGAGCAGGCCGGTCGGATCGAACTTGTCCTTCACCTCCTCGAACGCCTTGACCAGCTGCTTGCCGAACATGAACTCGTGGAATTCCGAGCGCACGATGCCGTCGCCGTGCTCGCCCGAATGCGATCCCTTGTAGCCGCGCACCATCGCGAAGGCTTCCTCGGCGATGGCGCGCATCGCCTTGACGTCCTTCTCCTGCCTGAGGTTCAGCACCGGGCGCACATGCAGGCAGCCGACCGACGCATGCGCGTACCAGGTGCCGCGCGTGCCGTGCTTCTCAAAGACCTCGGTCAGGCGCTGCGTATAGTCCGCCAGATTGATCAGCGGCACCGCGCAGTCCTCGACGAAGGAGACCGGCTTCCCTTCCTCCTTCATCGACATCATGATGTTGAGGCCGGAGGTGCGCACGTCGGCGATCGCGGCCTGCAGCCTGGCATCGTAGACCTCGACCACGCCGCCCCATTTCGCGCCGGCCTTGTGGAACGAGAAGCCGAGATCGCCCATCGTGGCGGCGAGCTCCTTCATGCGCCGCTTGTTCTCGAAGTCGCCTTCGTCGAACTCGACCAGCAGGATCGCTGCCGGCTCGCCGTGCACGAAGGCCTTCAAGGTCGGGCGGAACATCGCGATCTCGCCGGCGAGCTCGATCATGGTGCGGTCGATCAGTTCAACGGCGATCGGCTTGAGCTTCACCAGATGCTGCGCGGCGTTCATCGCCTCGTAGAACGAGCCGAAGTGGCACGCGCCGACCGCGCGCTTGCCCAGCACCGGCGAGAGCTTCAGCTCGATGCGCGTGGAGAATGCGAGCGTGCCCTCCGAGCCGAGCAGGATGTGCGCGAGATTGTGCTGCGGGGCGTTCGGCGCGAAGCCGTCGAGATTGTAGCCGCCGACACGGCGCTGCACTTTTGGAAAGTGCATCTCGATCTCGTCGGCCTCGCGCAGGCCGATGTCGAGCAGGCTGCGCGCGAGCGGACGCAGCGGCGAGCCGGCAGCCAAGTTGGAGAGCCCGGCCGAGACCGGGCCGAAGTGCGCCTTGGTGCCTTCGGCCATCACGGCGTCGATCGACAGCACATTGTCGCGCATCGTGCCGTAGCGCAGCGAGCGGCCGCCGCAGGAATTGTTCGCCGTCATGCCGCCGATCGTGGCGCGCGAGGCAGTCGAGACATCGACCGGAAACCAGAGCCCATAGGGCTTGAGCGTGCGGTTCAAGTCGTCGAGCACGATCCCAGGCTCGACCGTGCAACGGCGGTCGCCGATGTCGAGCTCGTAGATCCGGGTCAGGTGCTTCGAGCAGTCGATGACCAGAGACTGGTTGACGGTCTGGCCGGACTGCGAGGTGCCGCCGCCGCGCGGCAGCACGCTCACCCCCTCCTCACGCGCGATCGCCATCGTGCGCTCGGCCTCGGCGACGGTGCGCGGCGCCACCACGCCGAGCGGCATCATCTGGTAGTGCGATGCGTCGGTCGCATAGCGGCCGCGGCTGAAGCGGTCGAACATCACGTCGCCGGTGATGCCCGCCTTCAGCTTGCGTTCCAGCCCGGGCAGGATTTGCGCGGCCATTCCGAAGTCCCAGTCCTTTTCGTTGTCCTTCAAGGGATTAGCGTGCAGGGACGCTTGACTGACTCTCGCATCCGGCCTTGATGGCGACAAGCCGCGCCGGCCCGGGACTCCCGCGCGCGGTGTTGATATGTCAAAACACCGCTGCCTCACTGCCTGCCCCAAGGAACCGCCCATGTCACAAAACTCCTCCCGCACAGCGGGCCGCCATTTCCTGCAGATCCCCGGCCCAACGCCGGTGCCGGACCGCATCCTGCGCGCGATGGACATGCCGGTGATCGACCACCGCGGGCCGGAGTTCGGCAAACTGGGACGGCGCGTGCTCGACGGCATCAAGACGATCTTCCGCTGCGCCGGGCCGGTGATCATTTACCCGGCGTCCGGCACGGGCGCGTGGGAGGCCGCCCTGATCAACACGCTGTCGCCCGGCGACAAGGTGCTGATGGTCGAGACCGGCCACTTCGCCAGCCTGTGGAAGACGATGGCGACCAAGATCGGCCTCAACCCGGAGTTCATCGCTTCGGATTGGCGCAGCGGCGCCGACCCGGCGAAGATCGAGGCGCGGCTCAAAGAGGACAAGGCGCACGAGATCAAGGCGGTCTGCGTGGTGCACAACGAGACCTCCACGGGCTGCATCACGCTGATCGCCGAGGTGCGGCGCGCGATCGACGCGGCCGGCCACCCGGCGCTGCTGATGGTCGACACCATCTCGTCGCTCGGCTCGATCGACTATCGCCACGACGAATGGGGCGTGGACGTCACCGTCGGCGGCTCGCAGAAGGGGCTGATGCTGCCGCCTGGCCTCTCGTTCAACGCGCTCGGCGAGAAGGCGCTGAGCGTCGCGAAGAAGTCGAAGCTGCCGAAATCGTTCTGGGGCTGGGACGAGATGATCGCCAGCAACAAGACCGGCTTCTTCCCCTACACGCCGGCGACCAACATGCTGTACGCGCTCGGCGAAGCGATCGACATGCTGCACGAAGAGGGCCTCGAGAACGTGTTCGCGCGGCACGACCGCCATGCCGAGGCGACGCGGCGTGCCACGCGTGCGTGGGGGCTCGAGATCCTCTGCAAGGAGCCGCGCCACTATTCGTCGTCGCTCACCGCGCTGATGATGCCGGCCGGGCATGACGCGGACAATTTCCGCAAGGTCGCGCTCGAGCATTTCGACGTGTCGCTCGGCACCGGGCTGTCAAAGGTCGCCGGAAAGGTTTTCCGCATCGGCCATCTCGGCGACACCAACGATCTGACGATCATCGGCGCGCTCGCCGGCGTCGAGATGGGATTGGGGCTTGCCGGCGTGCCGCACAGGAAAGGCGGCGTGCAGGCCGCGATGGATTATTTCGCCGCTGCGGCGAGTCCCGCCAAGGCGGCGGCGGAATAGTTTGCTTTTCCCTCTCCCCGCCGTCAGGGCGTTGACGCCCGTCTTCGACGGACTATGGGGCGAGGGAAAGCGCTGAGAGAGTGACGCGTGGCCTCCGATCCAACCGCTGACGACTTCCCGATCGTCGATCCGCACCAGCATTTCTGGGATCTCGGCCGCAACTATTATCCGTGGCTGTGCGACCCCAAGCCGGTGCCGTTCCGCTATGGCGACTACTCCCCGCTCAAGCGCAATTACCTTCCGCCGGACTATCTCCGCGACGCCGGCGCGCTGAAGATCGTCAAGACCGTGCACGTCCAGGCCAATTGGGACCCGACCGATCCGGCCGCAGAGACGCGCTGGCTCACCGATGTCGCACGCGAATACGGCTACCCGCATGCGGCGGTCGGCGCAGCCTACTTCAATCGCGAGGACAACGCGGAGGTGCTGGCCAAGCACGCGAAGAGCGCTTTGACGCGCGGTGTCCGGAACTTTCCTGTGTCGACCGAAACCCCGGCGCAGGAGGCGCGCGGCGCGGCCGGCTCGATGGACGACCCGAAATGGCGCGACGGCTACGCGCTGCTGGAAAAATACGGCTTCTCGTTCGACCTGCAGACCCCGTGGTGGCATTTCGATGCGGCGGCGGCGCTGGCGCGCGACTTTCCGAAGGTCCAGATGATCATCGTGCATGCCGGCATGCCGGCCGACCGCAGCGAAGAAGGGCTCGCCGCCTGGCGCGCCGCGCTCGAGACGGTGGCGAAAGAGCCGAACGTCGCGATCAAGATTTCCGGAATCGGGCGCGCCGGCCTGCCGTGGACGCTCACAGCCAACGGCGGGATCATCCGCGACGCGATCAACATCTTCGGACCGGAACGCGCGATGTTCGCGAGCAACTATCCGGTCGACAGCCTCGCCGGCTCGTTCCAGATGATCTATGGCGGCTTCCGCGCCGCCGTGTCGAACCGGCAGATCGAGGAGCGGCGCATGCTGTTCCACGACAATGCCGTGCGCATCTATCGCTTGTGACAAGGGAGAGAACGTTCGTGGACCAGAAAATGTACGACAAGGGCCTGGAAATCCGCACTGCCGTAATGGGCAAGGCCTATGTCGACAAGGCGTTGGCCAGCAACGCCGACGACTTCGGCAAGCCGGTGCAGGATTACGTCACCGAATGTGCCTGGGGCGCGGTGTGGGGACGCGAGGGCCTGTCGCGCAAGACGCGCAGCATGCTCAACCTCGCGATGATCTCCATTCTCAATCGCCCGCACGAGCTGCGCGGCCATATCCGCGGCGCGCTGACCAACGGCGTCACCAAGGACGAGATCCGCGAGATCTTCATGCAGGTCGGGGTCTATGCGGGCGCACCAGCGATGCTCGATTCGGTACGCATCGCGAAGGAGATGTTCGTGGAGATCGAGAAGGGCGGGTAAGTCGCGCCGCATACTCCGCTTTACCCTCTCCTGGAGGGGGAGGGTCGGCGAGCGCTACGCTACAACCCAAACAACTCCCTTGCCGCCGCGCCCCGCACCCGCTTCGCCTGCGCACCCGGCAGCGCGTCGACGCGCGACAAGCAGCCTTCCATGTCGCCGATGTTGTGCGGATAGTCAGAGCCGTAGAGCACGCGGTCGGGCGAGCCCGCGACCGCGATGCACATTTCGAGCGCGCGCTGGTCGTACACCACGGTGTCGTACCAGATGCGCTTCAGGTATTCGCTCGGCTTGTCCTTGATCACCGATGAACACGCCGGGATCATCTCGTGGCAGCGATCGAGCCGGCCGGCGAGATACGGCAAGGCCGCGCCGCCATGCGCGGCGATCAGTTTCAGGTTCGGATACCGGTCGATGAAGCCCGACAGGATGATGCGGGCGAACGCCAACGTCGTGTCGATCATGAAACCGATCGGCGGCACCAGGCCGAATTCATCGAGATGCATGTCCCTGGTGCCCTGCGGCGCCGACGGATGGATCAGTACCGGAAGCTTCAGCCGGTCGATCTCGGCCCACACCGGAGCATACGTCTCGTGCGTCAGGTCCTCGCCCACCACGTTGGCGATCTGCATCACGCCGACCGCGCCGGCCTTCACGCAGCGCGCAAGCTCGGCCCTGGCGTCGTCGGCATGTTGCCACGGCAACGACGCGAACCAGCGGATGCGGTCCGGATGCGCGCGCTGCTGTTCCGCCATCGAGTCGTTGACGAGCTGCGCGGCTTGCAGGCTCACCTCGCGCCCGCCGAAGAAGCAGTTCGGACAGGTCAGCGACACGATCGCGAGATCGACCTTGGCCTTGTCCATAGCCTTGATGCGCAAATCGTAATCCCACATGCCCGGCATCAGGGTCATGAACGGCGCGCCGTCCATCCAGATCGTCTCCTGCCCGGCCTTCGTTTTCTTCACCTCGTAGCGCGGCCCGCCGCGCTCGCGCAGCAGTTCGATCCAATCCAGCGTCAGCATGTGGGTGTGCACGTCAACGACGGTCATTGAAGGCTCCGCATGATGGCAGGGAGGGCACAGCCGAAACGTTGCTCCCCTCCGCGGGAGGGGAGCAAGAGTGCGGCATTTACAGCTGCGTTACGACAGCGCCTGCTTCACCCGGTCGGGCGAGAACGGCACGCGCCGGATGCGCACGCCGGTCGCATCGAAGATCGCGTTCGCGATCGCGGCGGCGACCGGGCGGATCGAAGGCTCGCCCGCCCCGGTCGGCACGGCCTCCGGCCGGTTGATCAGCACGCAGTCGATCGTCTCCGGCGTCTCGGAGATATCGAGGATCGGATAGGTGATCCAGTCGACGCTGGTCACGGCCTGCTTGTCGAAGGTCGTCTCCTCCCACAGCGTGCGGCTGATGCCTTGCACGATGTTGCCCTCGATGCACTTCGCCAGGCCGTCCGGGTTGATGATCTGACCGCAGTCGTGCGCGACCGTGAACTTGCGCGCCCAGATCTTGCCGGTCGAACGGTCGATGTCGACCTCGGCGACCACCGCGCAGACCGTGCCGTTGCGCTGCGAATACGCGATGCCGCGTCCCGACACCTTGCTTCCCGTTTGGTCACGGCGCGGGGACGTACGCGTCTGCCATCCGGCGCGCTCGGCGGCGGCCTTGATCACCGCGATGTCGCGCGGCGCTTTGAGGTGCTTGAGCCGGAATTCGACCGGATCGGCGCCGACCGCATGCGCCACCTCGTCCATGAAGGACTCCGAGGCGAAATGGATCTGCGGCCCGACCGGATCGCGCAGATGCGCCGAGCGCAGCGGCGAGGCCCGCTCGAGCAGCGGCGCGATCGTTTCCCACGCCACGCGCTTGTTGGCGAACTCGTAGACCTCGGCCGGAACCCCGAAGCCGTCGTTCACCGTCAGCTTGGCGCCGAGCAGATGGCCGGCGAGCGTGTCGGCGGCCTTGCTCTCGTTCATCAGCACGTCGATGCGCGAGAAGCCCTTGCTGAGGAAATCATAACCGATGACGTTGCCTGCCGCGTCGATCGCGGCACGGGCACGATGGATCGAAGCCGGACCCTTGGGATCCCAGCCGGTGCCCTGATCGCGCATGTATTGCAGGCGAACGGGGCGTCCGGTGGCTTTCGCCAGCACCGCCGCATCCATGGCGGCATCGCCCGCATCGTTGCGGCCATAGGCGCCGGGGCCCGGCACCCAGATCGCCCGCACCTTGTCGGGCGGCAGCCCCAGCATGACGGCGACGCCGTCGCGCACGAAGTGTGACTTCTGCGAGCCGGTCCAGCAGGTCGCCTGCCCGTCCTTGATCTCGACCAGCGCACACGCGGGACCCATGCTGGCATGCGACTGGAACGGCCACTCGTATTCGGCCTCGATGATGCGCGCCGCCCCGCGGATTGCCTCGTCGACATTGCCGACCGGCTTGCCCTCGTCGCGCTTGCGCACCGGCGCCTTGCGGATGTGCTCGTAGATGCCGCTCGTCTCGGGGAACGACGGCGCGGCATTCGACCATTCGACTTTCAGCTTTTCGGCGGCCTTGATCGCGTTCCATTCGTGCTCGGCGACGAGGCCGAGGAAGTCCTTCTCCCAGACGACTTTCACGCCCGGAATATCCCTGATCGAACCCTCGTCGACCTTGACCGGCACCGCGCCCGCAACCGCCGGACGGATCACCCGGCCGTGCACCATGCCGGGGACCTTCACGTCGGTGCAGTAGTCCTCCTGGCAGAACACCTTCGGCGCCACGTCCTCGCGCTTGATCGGCTTGCCGACGATTTTGTGCGCGGTATGCGGCTTCGGCTGCGCCTTGCCCGGCGCGTAGAGCGGATTGCCCCACTGCTTGTTCCACTCGAGCTGGACGTTGAAATAGCGCCCGCCGATCAGCTCGGCGTAGGAGGTCTTCTTGTCGCGATTGAAAGCAGCACTGACCACGCCGTTCACGACGATCAGCTGATCGGCCGGCGTGTTGAGTTTTTCCGCCGCCATCTCGACCAGCACGCGGCGCGCTTCCGCCGCCGCCATGCGCATCTGCCTCCCGCCGAGCTGGATGCCGGTCGAGCCCGAGGCGCCGCCCTGGTTCACCGAGGTCGCGGTATCGCCCATGAACACCGTCACCGCCTTGAACGGCACGTCGAGCTCTTCGGCCACCATCTGGCCGATAGCGACGAACAGGCCGTGGCCCATGTCCATCTTGCCGAAGAACGCCGACACCGTGCCGTCGGCGTTGATCGCGATGTAGGAGGAGAGCTGGTCCGGCATCAGCGGGGGCTTGCTGCCCTGCGCCTGCGCGGCGTTCATCGACAGCAGCGTATCGAGAGCGAGCGGCGCTCCGACCGAGACGACGACTGCACCTTTAAGCAGCGCGCGGCGGGAGAACGCGGAAGGCTTGTCCATTTTTGTCATGTCTGCCTCCCTCAACCCATCATCGCGGCGCGCTTGACCGCCTTCAGAATGCTGACATGCGTGCCGCAGCGGCACTTGAGCCCATCGAGCGCCTGCTTGATCTCGGCCTCGGTCGGTTTCTTGTTCTCGGCGAGCAGAGCGGCGGCGGTCATGATCCAGCCGTTGATGCAGTACCCGCATTGCGGCACCTGTTCCTCGATGTAGGCGGTCTGCAGCGGATGCGGCTTTTCCGGCGTGCCGAGCCCCGCGAGCGTCACGATCTTGCGGTTCGCCGCGTCCGACACCGGCGTGACGCAGGAGCGTACCGGCTGGCCGTCGATGTGCACCGTGCATGCGCCGCATTGTGCGAGGCCGCAGCCGAACTTCGGATTGTTCAGGCCGATGTCGTTGCGCAGGGCATAGAGCAGCGGCATATCGGGGTCGGCATTGACCCTGTGCTGCTTGCCGTTGACATCCAAAGTGAAGTCGCTGGCCATGGCCACCTCCCTGCCTATTGCCGTTGTTTGGAGCGACTATAGGCTATGATGCGGGGCGCCGCGACAGGGCACGCATGCTTCTCACAGGGCCCTGACCGGCTAAGCTGCCAGACCAAGACAAAGAACTGAAAACGAGAATCGGAGCCAGGGATGAAACTGACCAGACGATCCGTCATTGCCGGCGCGGCCGCGCTGCCGTTCACGCCGCATGTGGCGCAGGCACAGACGCAGGCACAGACTTGGCCGTCCGGTCCGATCCGCTTCATCGTGCCGTTTCCGCCCGGCGGCTCGACCGACGCGCTTGCGCGGCTGGTACAGACCGGGCTGCAGCAGCGGCTCGGCGCCAACATCATCATCGAGAACAAGCCGGGCGCTTCGGGCGCGGCCGGCACGGCGGTGTTCGCGAAGTCAGCCCCGGACGGCAACACCTGGCTGTTCGTGTTCGATACGCACTCGGTCAATCCGTATCTGATGAATTTGCAATACGACACCGAGAAGGATCTCGATCCGGTGATGCTGGTCGCGACCGCGCCGTATCTGCTCGCGGTCAACACCAAGCACGATTTCAAGACGCTCGCCGATGTGCTCGCCGCCGCCAAGGCGAAGCCCGACGGCTTGTCCTACGCGTCGGTCGGCTCCGGCTCGATCGGACATCTGTTCATGGTGCTGCTGCAGAAGAAGGCCGGCGTAAAGCTCACGCACGTGCCCTATCGCGGCGGCGGACCGGCGATGAACGACGCGCTCGGCGGGCATGTCGATTTCATCATCGGCAGCGTCGCACTGGTGACGCCGCAACTCGGCAGCGGCAAGCTGCGCCCGATCGTGCAGACCGGCGAGAAGCGCGTGACCGCGCTGCCCGACGTGCCGACGGTCACCGAAAGCCTCGCCGGACTCACCGGCTACACCTGGTGGGGCGTGTTCGCCCCCGCCGGCACGCCGAAGCCCATCGTCGAACGCTTCAACAAGGAGCTCGCCGAGACGATCCGCGAGGAGCGGGTCACCAAGACGCTCACCGAAAGCCAGTTGATGACCCTGGTGATGTCGAACCCGGAAGACTTGCGCAAATTCTCCACCGATCAGGGCAAGCTGTGGGGCCCGGTGGTGAAGGAGAACGAGATCAAGGGGGAGATGTAGTGCCCACGATCGCAGCTTCCGTCGACGACGCCGTCGCCACCATCCCGGACGGCGCGGTGCTGGTCGTGCCGCGCGAATCCTCGGGTGTGCCGATGGAAGCAACGCGCGCGCTGGTGCGGCGCGGCGTGAAGCGGCTGCATCTCGTGGCGCTGCCGACCTCGACGTTGCAGGCCGACCTGCTGATCGGCGCCGGCTGTGTCGAGACGCTTGAGACCTCGGCGGTGAGCCTGGGCGAATTCGGCCTCGCCCCGCGCTTCACCGCCGCCATTCTCGGCAAGACGATCCGGATGAAGGACGCGACCTGCCCGGCGCTCCACGCTGCGGTGCAGGCGGCCGAGAAGGGCGTGCCGTTCATTCCGCTGCGTGGACTGATCGGCTCGGACATTCTGGCGCACCGGCCGGATTGGCGCGTGATCGACAATCCGTTCGGCAACAACGACCCGATCGTGCTGCTGCCGGCGATCAAGCCGGACGTCGCGCTGTTCCATGCCGGCATGGCGGACCGCTTCGGCAACGTGTTCATCGGGCGCGACCGCGAACTGCTGACGATGGCGCACGCGGCGGCGCGCACCATCGCAACCGTCGAAAAGATTTACGACGGCAACCTGATGGACGATCCGGCGCTCTCGGCCGGCACTGTGCCGGGCTTCTATGTCGACACCGTCGCGGTCGCGCCGCGCGGCGCCTGGCCGCTGCCGCTGCTCGATCACTATGCGGCGGACGGCGCGCATCTCGCCGAATACGCCAAGCTCGCCGCGACGGCTGACGGCTTCGCGCGCTATCTCGACCAGCACGTTTACGCGAAGAAGGCCGCGTGAATTTCCTGTCCGAAGAGCTGCTCGCCAACACGATCATGCGGTTGATCGGCGACGTGCGGCATGTCGCGGTCGGCAATGCCTCGCCGATCCCGGCGACCGCCGCGCTGGCGCTGCGCGAGCGCGGCGGCGGCAAGCCCTACGTTTCGCTATTGGGCAGCCGCAAACACATGTTCTTCACCGACGGCGGACGCGAGCTGTTCGACTGCGCCGGCCAGGGCCGCATCGATGTGTTCTTTCTGTCGGGCGGCGAGATCGACGGCGAGGGCAACATCAACCTGGTCAGCATCGGGGACTACGCGCAGCCGAACGTGCGCTTCCCCGGCTCGTTCGGCTCGGGTTATCTCTATTACGTGGTGCCGAAGGTGATCCTGTTTCGGCTGGAGCATTCGCGCCGCACCTTGGTGCCGAAGGTGTCGTTCATCTCGGCGCCGGGGAGCAATGAGCCGAACGTGCATCGCACCGGCGGGCCGATCGCGCTCGTCACCAACCGCTGCCTGTTCTCGTTCGACCGCGCGCGCAAGCGCTTCCGGCTTGAGAGCGTGCATCCCGGGCATACGGTCGAGGAAGTGATCGAGCACACCGGCTTCGATTTCGACCGGCCGGAGAACGTGCCGGAAACGCCGGCGCCGAGCGACGATACGCTGCGGTTGATGCGCGAGGTGGTGGGTTCGCAGCTTGCGGAGGTTTATCCGCAGTTCGCCGCAAGGGTGTTCGGGGTGAAGATCCCGGAGCCGGTGCAATAGCTCTCCGTCATGCCCGGCCTTGTGCCGGGCATCCACGACTTGCTTTGGTACCGCAAAGAAAGACGTGGATGGCCGGGTCAAGCCCGGCCATGACGAAAGAGAGAGCGCCCGTTCCTGACGGTCGACCTACTCCTTCACTTCCTCGGCCATCTTGGCGCGCCAGTCGCGCTGCGCGCGGATGGCGGACACCGCAGACGCGATCAGCAGCAGAATGCAGACGACGACCAGCGTGGCGGCGATTGGGCGCATCACGAAGATCGTCCAGTTGCCATCCGACATGATGAGCGACTGGCGCAGGCTCATCTCGAAGATCGGCGCGATGACCAGCCCGAGCACCAGCGGCGCCGGATCGAAGCCGAATTTCTTCAACCCGTAACCGACCCCTCCCATGATCAGCATGATCCAGACATCGACGATCGAGTGGGCAACCTCGTACACGCCGATGACGCAGAACATGATGATCAT
>Ga0193738_1001069_pt1 | contig 11516 bp, 6 predicted proteins | sample L2a1metaG_FD_144927 | JGI IMG/M metagenome (GOLD analysis project Ga0193738, IMG submission 144927) | Soil microbial communities from a riparian zone of the East river system, Colorado, United States - L2a1 | ecosystem: Environmental > Terrestrial > Soil > Riparian zone | place: USA: East River...
CGTCCAAAAATGGGAGCAGTGGAGGCTCATGATGTGAGAACCGAGGCCTACCTGATGTATAATGATGAAGGGATCTTTTTTGGCGGCTATTGCTATGAAAAAACAAAAGATAGTATTGCAAGAGAATTATCCGGTCGTGATGGATTTGGCGCTAATGATTATATCGGGATTATTTTCGATACATATTTTGATAAGCTGAATGGCTTTGAATATTTCGTTACTCCATTGAATGAACAATGGGATGCAAAAATGTCGCCCGATGGTAACAGCGGTGGTGAAGACTTTTCCTGGAATGCAGTTTGGAAAAGCGGTGCCGTGATACATAATGATGGCTGGAGTTTTGAAATGTTCATTCCCTACTCTGCTATACGCTTTGGAAAAAAAGATATTCAAAACTGGGGAATGAACATCACCCGCCGTCGCAGAAAAACGGAACAACAATCTACCTGGAACCCGATCGATATAAATGTAAATGGCTTTCTGACACAAGAAGGTTTGTGGACCGGCATTACCAATATCAAACCCCCATTGCGCCTACAATTCTCCCCCTACTTTTCTACGTATGTAAACCATTATCCTCATGATAAACCCGGTATTGAAAACACTACAACCAGTTTTAATGGAGGAATGGATGTTAAGTACGGCATCAACCAGGCATTTACGCTGGATGTTACCCTGATCCCTGATTTTGGACAGGTACAAAGCGACCCTCTTGTTCTAAACCTAACTCCATTTGAAGTAAAGTATACGGAGAACAGGCCTTTCTTTACCGAAGGAACAGAATTATTCAATAAGGGGAATTTATTTTACTCGAGAAGAATTGGTGGTCAGCCTATGCATCTGTATGATGTGTATAATAATATTAGCCCTGATGAAATAGTAGTTAGAAATCCGACAGAATCAAAACTCATCAATGCATCTAAAATATCAGGGCGAACACAAAAAGGGTTAGGCATTGGTTTTTTGAATGCAATTACAAGCCCCCAGCATGCTACTATTGAAAATGTAAATACCAAAGAACAGTGGGAGTATGAAACTAACCCACTTACCAACTACAATATTTTTGTTTTGAATCAAAGTTTAAAACACAATTCAAGTGTATCTGTTGTAAATACTAATGTATGGAGAAGCGGGCCTGATTATGATGCAAACGTAACTGCAGGTCTTTTTGATTTCAATGACAAGAAAAACATGTGGAATGTAGGTGGTAAAGCAGCCGTAAGTACCCTGATAGGTTATGAACCGAATGGCGATTCAAAATCAGGGTATAGTCAACAACTATATTTTGGGAAAATCAGCGGTAGGTTCAATTTTAATGTTTCGCAGGAACTAACTGATACAAAATTCAGCAGTAATGATCTTGGTTACTTTACGAATAATAATTTCCTGGATCATAATGCATGGGTTGGTTACAGGTGGACGAAACCAAAAGGCTTTTACAATAGGATCGGTATAAATTTCAATTTCAGCTTAAGTCATTTATTTACTCCTATTGGCACTATCGAAGAAAAATATCAACGATCAAATATTAATTTCAATGGTCACGTTCAAACTAAAAAATTATTATGGTTTGGGTCTTTCTGGAACTATACACCGTATCAAAATGATTTTTATGAGCCACGCAAATATGGCTGGTTTTTCCGCAGGGGTTCAAGTGTTTTAGGCGGTGCATGGTTCGAGACAAACTATGCAAAAAAGTATTCCGCTTATTTTGAAGCAGCTGTCCGTAAATATTTTAATTTCTATGATCAAACTGCGGTGGATCTTTTATTCAATCAGAATTATCGTTTCAGTAATAAGTTCTCATTGTCATATCGCATCAATTATCAGCCACGCTTTAATAATATGGGTTATGCATGGTCAGATCCAAACGAAATAATATTTGGACGAAGAAAAGTAAACACCTTCGAGAACATCCTCGGCGCCAAATATAATTTCAATAACATGATGGGTATTACTTTGCGGATCAGGCATTATTACAGCAGCGTTTATAACAAAGAATTTTTCACGTTGCAACAAGATGGATTACTCAAACCAAATTCTTTGTTTAATAAAAATGTGGATCAAAATGCAAACTACTTTAATGTTGATATGGTGTACACATGGCAATTTGCTCCGGGCAGTTTTATAAATGTTGTTTGGAAGAATGCAGTGCAAGATTATACCAATATTGTTGAACCGAGCTATGTCAAAAATTTAGGCAATACAATAGAAGCTGATCAGAATAATAATGTTTCGCTCAAAGTGATCTATTTCCTGGATTATCTCCAGTTGAAAAAGAAAAAGACTAAAAGCTAGTAGTTTTGTGTAGTGATGAAAAACGGCCCCTGCTTTCCAGTGGGGGCCTCTTTATTCTAAAATTTCGCTATACTCCGGGTTCCATTCCCATTTCCAGCGGCGATGACTCCATAACCACATTTCAGGATATTCTTTAATAAAATCCCCCAGGAATCCAACATACTTTTTTGTGAGCTCTCCCTGTTGAGTGGCTGCCGGATTCTCTTCTCCCATTTCAAAAAAAATCTTATAATAGCCACGTTTTAGCTTTATGATCTTACAAAAAACAACCGGCGTGTTTCCTCTTCTTGCCCCACTCTCAGGGCCTTTAACAAAAGGAGTTGGCTTTCCGAAAAAATTCAACCAGTAGGCACTTTTTGGATAACCGGGATTTTGATCAGCAACTAAAGCCAGCCCGTAAAGTTTATTTCGATAAGGAATAATTGCATTTCTCATATCCGTAGCAGGAAGCAATTCAGCTCCTGTCTTTGTACGGACCTTCATAAAAATTTTGTCAACGGTCTGGTTGCCGATGGGCATATATACCACGAGAAAAAGATGTTTTATATTTTGTGCTACCGCCAGGCAGCCAAGTTCCCAGTTGAAATTATGAGCCAGCAAAAACTGGCATTTTTTACCTTCATCAAAAAGTTTATCAGGAAGCGAATAATCACCGGTAAAATGTTTATTAATAAAAGCAGGCGACGCTGAAACAAGTTTTATAACCTCAATAAAGTTATCCGTGAAATTGAGATAGAATTGTTTTGCAATCTTTTTTCTTTCCTCGTCCGTCTTTTCAGGAAATGCCTGTAGCAAGTTGCTCATAACAACTTTTTTTCGATAACCAAAAACATAATATAGAAGGAAGCTTGTAAAATCGGAAAAAAGATAAAGAATTCTTAACGGCAATAATGAAACAGTATACAATAAGCCGTAAACGATATAATACATAGGTGAGCAAAGATAAGAACCCTTCGCTTTGCTGATCGCAAACAGCTTCAAATGATGATGAATAGACCCGATAGCTATCGGGTTGTTGTAGTACAAGTGTGCCCTTCGCTCCGCTCAGGATGACCAAATCACAGTACAATATTCTGCACCATCTCACTCTTACCTGGATAATCAGTGTTAAAATGAAGGCCACGGCTTTCTTTACGAAAGCTTGCTCCTTTCACGATCAGATAACCAACTGTGATCATATTTCGGAGCTCAAGCAACTGTGGAGACAGTGTACTTGTTTGATAAAGCTGTTCGGTCTCTTCCCAAAGCAGATCAATACGGCGTGAAGCTCTTTGCAAACGAATATCATTACGAACGATACCCACATAATCACTCATCACTAACTGAAGTTCTTTCAAACTTTGTGTGATAAGGATCATCTCACCCGGTTGCGAAGTTCCTGCGGCGTCCCAATCGGGAATATTATTCTGAAAAGAAATTGTATTTACTTTTTCTGCAGCATCAACAGCACAACGATGTGCAAAAACCAATCCTTCAAGCAGCGAATTACTTGCCAATCGATTGGCGCCATGCAGACCTGTAGAAGCACATTCGCCACAAGCATATAAATTATTAATACTGCTTCTCCCCCACTCATCCGTTTTTATTCCACCGCAACTATAATGCGCCGCCGGCGCCACAGGTATCATCTGTTGGCTAATATCAATGCCTATCGATAAACATTTTTCATAAATGTTGGGGAAGTGTTCAACAAATTTTTCCTTGCTGAAATGGCGGCAATCCAGGTAAACATGTTCAGTACCGGTCTTTTTCATTTCACTATCAATGGCTCTTGCAACAATATCTCTTGGTGCCAGGTCCTTTCTTTCATCATATTTCGCCATGAATGCTTCACCTGTGCTATTCCGGAGTATGCCACCATCACCCCGAACGGCTTCGGTAATTAAAAATGCATGTCCGCGGACTCCCGGTTCATATAAAGCAGTTGGATGAAACTGGATGAACTCCATGTTCTCAATTCTTCCTTTTGCACGATAGACCATCGACACCCCATCACCCGTAGCGATCGTTGGATTCGTAGTCGTTCTGTACACCTGTCCATTACCGCCGGTCGCCATCAGTGTGATCCTGGAAAGAATTTTTTCTATTTGGTGTGTCACGTGGTTTAATACATACACGCCATAACATTCCACATCGGGAGTGGCTTTTGTCACAAGAAAACCAAGGTGGTGTTGTGTAATAATATCAATGACAAAGCAATGCTTGATGACCTCGATATTTTTTTGTTTAGTTACTGCATCCAACAATGCCCGTTCCATTTCCCAACCGGTAATATCCTTATGATGCAGTATCCTGAATTCAGAATGACCTCCTTCACGGCCACGTTTGTAATCGCCATCTTTTTCTTTATCAAACCTTGCACCCCACTCAATAATATCATTCACTCTTTCTGGTCCTTCTTTCACAACGATCTCAACTACTTTTTCATTACATAATCCGTCACCGGCGATCAATGTATCATCAATATGTTTTTCGTAACTATCATTTTCAAGATCATTTACCACTGCAATGCCACCTTGCGCATACTTGGTATTGGTTTCATCCGCCGCAGCTTTTGTCATCACCAATACTTTTTTATCAGGAAACTGTTCCGCAACTTTTAATGCATAGCTTAATCCGGCAATACCTGATCCTATAATAAGAAAGTCTGTTTGTCGCATGTTTTGTTATTATATACCCGGCTTTTGTAATTGTTATCAACTTCTGTTGCGACGCTCCATTTAAGTTTCTGTTCAACATTGAACAATTGCGTCGCAGGTTACAATGAGCTTGTCGAAGGGTCGCACCCTTATACATTCTGTAATTCTATTCAGCAGGCCTCATCCTCTTATCCTTCTCCGTTAGAGAAGGACGGTGCTACCCTACAAATCCAGTCTTTTTGTTCTACCACATCAACTTTAGTAATTCTATTATCCATATTCCTTGTCTCTTCCATTTAAGCCGGGACAGGAAGTTGCATAACGAATTGCAAATTTATTGTTTTGATTCTGAACTAATGTATCTAATCGCTCCAAGTGTAATTAATAATTGCGCTATTCCATATGTTAGCATGATCGCAATACCTGCATATTTAAATGGCTCATAAAATTTATTAATAGCCAGAATTGAATCGGAAGTGATAAATAGAATGGCGCCGGCTATCATTAATGTTGCTGCCCCCAAATTTTTTATCCTCCCTGTTTGCAAAGCCTTTATCAGCATATAACTGATCACAATTCCATAAATACGAACAGGTAATTTCATATCTCCAAGATTTGGCGACAGGATATAAATTAAAGCGATATAATAAATGATAACAGGAAGAAACCACCAGTAGTTTTTGCTTAACCCTTCCTTTCTAATAACACTTTCATAAAACAGGATATAAAATATATGTGCAATAAGAAAAGCCACTAATCCAAAAACAAAAAAATTGCCATTCATTGATTCAAACATTAACAACACATCACCTGCACATGAAAATACAAGTGCAAGTACTACCCATTTTTTTAAAGATGAAGCAGGATCCTTTGTTTGGAAAATAAAAAAGGCGATCAACAAAGGCATTAAAAGTGGCTTGGTTATATACCGGAGTGTTTCATTGCCATTATAAACTGCGAATAGATCTGCAGCAAGAACTATAAAGTAAAGAATGATCCAAAGTTTTTTATTCATGAAAACTAAAATCTGCTCCCGATGACTATCGGGACGAAAATCTAAAATCCTATGCCGGTTCTATCCACGCCTCACTTTCTTTCAAAAGAACGATCAACTCATCTACAGCCACTTCGCTGTTTACATTTCTTTTTACAATTTCTTTTCCACGATAAAGAGTGATCTTACCCGGCCCGCTGCCAACATAACCAAAATCAGCATCTGCCATTTCGCCCGGGCCGTTTACAATACATCCCATAATAGCGATCTTCACGCCTTTCAAATGATTTGTTCTTGAACGGATCTTTGCTGTTGTTTCCTGCAGATCAAAAAGCGTCCGGCCACAACTAGGGCAACTGATATATTCTGTTTTTGAGATCCTTGTTCGTGTGGCCTGTAGAATTCCGAATGATGTGTTATTGATAAACTGTTCAATAGTTAAATTATTGGTGTAGTTCCTTCCGCTTGCATTCATTTGCTCATAGCTCATAGCTAAAAGCTCATAGCTTTTTCTCGTCATTCCCAAACAGACCCCATCACCCATTCCCTCTAAAAATAATGCACCGGTTTCAGTAGCCAAATGAATTAAATGTTCATCGGCCGTTTGCCAGTTACTATCTGTAATATTTATAACAGGATTTTTTATTCCCCTGTTCATTAACTCAATGTACATTCTCCTCACAGACTGCATTGCATTTTTATTAGTACTGCTTAAGCAAAAAACAACTGTGGGATCATTTCTTAATTGATCAAGATAGGTAAACGAATCAGCGCCATCATTAAAGCAATCGATCATCACAAAATTTAGTTGATCGCTTTTAATTTCCGATTCCACATATCCACTGTCCTGGAAAATGGGGAAGTATTTAGTTTTATCTTCTGCTCTTGCCTGGGTCTCAGGATACACGATCACTCTCAAAGTGCCCGGCAATGAAAAACTGAGTAATTGATTTGCAGTAAATATATAATCGGCAGCCGCATCGCTTATATTCCACTTATCCGTTGCTTCATCATAAGTATAACCTACACTTTGTAAATGCCTATGAGTAATTTTTTCGATCTTACTCAGATCAGCGATCACGATGGGTACATGTTTGCTCCCAATATTTCCAACTTCAAAACTTTCCCTGCGTTGATAAGTAAACGGATCGTAGGAAAGTTTATCTATTCCAGGGACGTTCTGTGAAGTATCAACTGTGGACTGACGACCGCTATATCTTTTAAGCAGATCCTTACAAACGGGGATCTCCAACTCAGGATCTTCCGTCAATGAAACACGAATTGTATCTCCCAATCCATCTTCTAATAAAGTACCAATGCCAACGGCACTTTTTATTCTTCCATCTTCGCCATCGCCGGCCTCAGTAACGCCAAGGTGCAACGGGTAACATTCAGAAAATTCATCAAACATTGTTTTCACCAGTAAGCGATATGCCTGTACCATCACCTGTGGGTTACTGCTCTTCATACTCAATACAATGTTGTGGTAGCTTTCATTTCTTGCGATGCGCAGAAACTCCATGGCACTTTCCACCATCCCCATGGGTGTATCACCATAGCGGCTCATGATGCGATCACTCAATGAACCATGATTAGTGCCGATCCGCATAGCAGTACCATATTCTTTGCAGATCTTTACTAACGGTGTAAACCGTTCACGGATCCGATCGATCTCTTCGGCATAATCAGCATCACTGTATTCGATCAGTTCGAACTTTTTCTTGTCAACATAATTGCCTGGATTCACTCTTACCTTTTCAACAATTCTCGCTGCAATTTCAGCAGCATTTGGAGTAAAATGTATATCGGCCACCAGCGGAGTAGGATAGCCCCTTTTTCTTAACTCATTTTTTATATGCAATAAGTTCTCTGCCTCATTTTTTGAAGGAGCTGTAATGCGGACCAATTCTGCACCAGCTTCAATACAACGGATGGATTGCTCGACTGTCGCCAACGTATCCATTGTATCCGTTGTCGTCATTGTCTGCACACGAATAGGATGGCCCCGATAGCCATCGGGATTGCCAAGCAACAGATCGCCGATCTTTACTTCCTTTGTTTTTAACCGTTTGTATCCCGTCAATGATTCACAATAGAATTGCATAAAAAATTTCAAGTATCGATTACTGCAAAACTAACAAAGAAAGAGTGCTAAGGATTGATAAATTTTAAAACTAACTGTTACATTTTGCCTTCAAAAAAACCGAGTTGTTTTAATACACCCTTCAGTATTTTCATTCTTATCGCAGGAATATCTGCATCTGCATCCGGAGATTCAAAGTTCAATACAAAGAAATAAGGATGGTTATTCTCTTCTACCCAGCCAACTGCCCATGCCAGGTGATTGCCATTTTCTTTTCTACCCCAACCAGTTTGATAAGACAGCCGGTACATTGTCGTATTTTCAAAAAGCATTGCTTTTTTTACTGTCTCCTGGTAGCTTTTAAAAAAAGGAAGTTGATGGAAGTATAACAATTTTACAAGCCCAAGCTCTTCGTCGGGAGTTATTTTTAGTGTATTGTCAAGCCAGAAAGTATCAATGCCTGTGCTGATCCTGAAAGCTGTGTCTTTAGGACCAGCTCCATAATTCACAGTATCCATCCAATATTCCATCCTGTCTTTCCCAATCCGCCTTGCTACTTCCTGGTAATAAGGAACCGCCGAAACCCGGAAAGCTTCATACATTGATAGATCTTTATTCCAGTCTTCCACATTTCTTTTTACCCCATCCCATTTTATCAGCATACTATCATTACTGATGACCCCGGTCTGCAAGCCGATCAATGAGTTAATGATCTTAAATGTTGAAGCCGGGAGAAAGCTGCTATCTGTAAATCTTTTTTTATTATAAAAAGTAAACTCATTCGTTGCATTATTGTAAAGGCCGAAGCAACCGGTCACACTATTTTCTGAAAAATATTTTCCCAGGCTTTTATCTTCTTCTACACTGTTTGGTGAACAGGAATATAAAAAAGAAGCAACTACACAAATGGATACTAATTTAAACTTCATCACTTCCAAAATTTGGGGGCAAAGTTAAGTGCCGGCTATCAAACCCCTGAAAAACAAAAAAACCCGGTCTGCCGGGTTTATAAAAGATGATCAATGAAATAGTTTTACAGGTAGATGCCGTTTTTCATTTTTGTGTGTCTAACGCCGTTACAATCTCTCTTGGTCGCTGCACATGAGCTTAAGGTCATCGCCATTACTGATCCTGCAAGCAGGAGGAACAACAGTTTTTTCATACTTGTTTTTTATAAGTTTAAAAGGGTGAATTAAAACTGGTATTCAAAGGAGGTTTGGAAGACGGCTTGTTCAGAGGAGATAACGAAAATACTATGCCATGATTACATTTCATAGTCCGTCACGCAAAATCTTAGGATAGTTCAACAAAAATGTTTTAAATCACCTAAACCGGAGTCGTAGATTCACGTTTTTTATAATGATTGTATTACTCCTTAAGGGTTTTTACTTTATAACGCCTAGCTCGTTTCCAATTTTAGTAAATGCAGCAATAGCTTTATCTAAATGAGATTGCTCATGGGCAGCACTTAATTGTACCCTTATTCTCGCCTGTCCTTTCGCAACCACAGGAAAAAAGAAACCTATTACATAAATACCTTCTTCCAAAAGTTTAGCTGCCATTGTTTGTGCGAGCACTGCATCATATAACATAATAGGTACAATGGGATGGTCTCCGGGCTTTATATCAAACCCCGCTTCTGTCATTTTTTTACGGAAATATTTTGTGTTGATTTCAAGCTTATCTCTTAATTCCGTTGTCTCAATAAGCATATTTAATACAGCAATGGAGCCACCAACAATTGATGGTGCCAATGTATTACTGAATAAATAAGGTCTTGATTTTTGGCGCAGCATATCAATGATCTCTTTTCTGCCGCTGGTGAAACCACCGCTGGCGCCACCTAATGCTTTGCCAAGCGTACCGGTAATGATATCGATCCTGCCCATAACACCGCGGTATTCATGAGTTCCTCTACCTGTTTTTCCTAAGAAACCTGATGAATGACATTCATCGATCATTACAATTGCATCATATTTATCAGCGAGGTCGCAGATCTTATCCAATTGGGCTATCGTTCCGTCCATGCTAAAGCTGCCATCGGTTACTATGATCCTGCTCCTGAGGTGTGATGATTCCTGCAATTTCATTTCAAGATCAGACATATTATTATGCTCATAGCGATAACGTTGTGCTTTACACAAACGAACTCCATCAATGATACTTGCATGGTTCAACGCATCAGAAATGATCGCATCTTCCTCGTTTAATAACGGCTCAAACACACCCCCATTTGCATCAAACGCCGCTGCGTATAAAATTGTATCGTCCGTTCCCACAAACTCAGAAAGCTTTTTTTCCAGTTCTTTATGAATATCCTGTGTACCGCAAATAAATCGTACACTGCTCATTCCATAGCCATGTGAGTCGATCGTCTTGTGGGCTGCCCCGATCACTTTGGGGTGGGAGGACAAACCGAGATAATTATTTGCGCAAAAGTTCAAAACGATTTTATTATTTACAGTGATCTCGGCGCCCTGTGAGCTGGAAATGATCCTTTCCGTTTTATAAAGACCTGAAGTTTTGACCTCCTCAACTTCCCTGGCGATCCTTTTTACAAAATTTTCATTCATAAGAGTCTTGTTTGACGGGCAAATATAATGAGAAGGCTTTTGGGTTCTTATCCCGGTTTTTAGACATGAATCGATAAATACAGAAGCCGGGCTTTCATTTTCCTGGTCCCAAATTCCGGTTTAAAGTACTGTTCGCAGGGCTTTTTCTGCATTTTACCGGCTAAATGACACGTTTCATCAGAATGTGCTTGCACAAGGGTTAATGATAAATTAAATTTGCTGTAACATTTTCAGGAATACCTTCGTCAAATCATGAAACTGACTCCTATGCAACGTAAATATTTATTAAGAGCTTCACTGATACTTCTGCTAATAGCGGGGAGTTATTTGGTACTTTGGTCCACCACAAGTACTCATTCTCAAAGGGAAGCCTGCTCCGAAAGCATGGAAGAATGCTGCAAAAAGAAGACGGATAAGGACGGATCCGGCGAAATGATCTGGGAAACCTTTTCCCGCCAGTTTATTTCCACTTCTGTTATGGAATAATGATCCTTAGGCTTTAGCGCTTAAAAAAATCCTCTTTAAAGCTGTAACTTTTTTATTCACCGGCCGTAATACTTAAAGCAAGGCTGTTAATTACCTTTGCCTGCTATTTAGACTGTTTATGACCGAAAAAGAGTATAACGAGTGTGTCACTACCTACGCAGACAATGTGTATCGGTTTATCCTGAAAAACCTCAGGAATGAAGAAGATGCCCGTGATGTGGTGCAAACAGCTTTCGAAAAAATGTGGGTACATAGAGATGAAGTTGACGCCTCAAAAAGCAAATCTTATCTTTTTACCGTTGCCTACAGGCAAATGATCGATCATATTAGAAAAGTGAAAAGGATACAATTAAAAGAAGAATTCAACGAAAATGCAAAAGTGCAAAATAAGCCTGCAAATAATTTGAAGAAAATATTAGATGACGCATTGGCAAGGCTTAGTG
>Ga0193738_1001070_pt1 | contig 11513 bp, 8 predicted proteins | sample L2a1metaG_FD_144927 | JGI IMG/M metagenome (GOLD analysis project Ga0193738, IMG submission 144927) | Soil microbial communities from a riparian zone of the East river system, Colorado, United States - L2a1 | ecosystem: Environmental > Terrestrial > Soil > Riparian zone | place: USA: East River...
TCCTTGCCGTCGTACTCACCGGTGAACGAGTACTCGCGCCTGGTGCCATCCACGAGCTCTTGCACGACAGACACCTTGGTCCCCTTACCTGCCGATTCGACTGTTGTCGAGCCGCCCTTCGGCCCGGGCACCGGAACCGGATTGAACGTGGACTTCGCCAGGTTGAGCTTCCAGACGCCGATCTGCGGATCGGTTTGCGCGCTGAGGGTGCCGGACGTGACGCCGGCCATGGCGGCAGTGACGACGGCGAGGATGTACAACCTGTGATTCAGTCTCATACCGCCGACACTATAGCGTCATTGGCGGGGAGCCAGCGACGCGGCATGCCGCTTTAGGTCCCGCTCGAACGGTCCGCGGAACATCAGCCAACCGTATGCGAGCGCAAGCAGCATGAACGGCACCGCCAGAGCCGCCAGGGCCGCCGGCGCGTCCGAGCAGTTGACCGAGCCACGCCGCCGCTCGCGGGAATCCGGGGACCAGCCGCGGCAGGACGTCATCGGCACCAAACAGAAGGGCCAGCCCGGCCGCGAGCAGCAAGGCCGCACTCGTTCTCGAGATCCAGCTGCAGATCATCCCGGCTAGAATACCGCCACGCTCATCCTCTTCTTCGCCATCGCCTTCGCGATCACGTGGGCGCTGTTCATCACGGTCGCCACACGAGTCCCTGCAGATACCGCGGCGGGTTCCCTGCTGATTCTGCTCGGCGCCTATTCCCCAGCCATCGCCGCGATCTCACTCACCGCGTGGGAAGGCGGCACTACGGCGGTGCAGGCGCTGCTGCGACGGATCCTGATCGCCAACGTCCCGGCGCGCTACTACGCGTTCGCCGCGTTCTACATGGTGACGATCAAGCTCACGGCCGCCGTGATCCACCGGCTGCTGCTCGGCGGGTGGCCGGTGTTCAAGACCGATGGCCTGTTCCTCGTGCCGCTGGCGATCGCCGTGTCGCTGCCGTTCCAGGCCGGCGAGGAGGTCGGGTGGCGCGGCTTCGCGCTGCCGCGCCTGGCGGCGAAGTTCGGGATGGCGCCAGCGAGCCTGTTGCTTGGAGGCATCTGGGCACTCTGGCACCTGCCGCAGTTTTACATCGCCGGCGCCGACACCTATCACCACTCGTTCATCGTCTGGTCGCTGCAGGTCATCGCGATGTCGGTGGCGCTCGCGTGGCTCTACGCCCGTACCGGCAGCCTGCTGCTCGTCATGCTGCTGCACTCGGCCGTCAACAATTCCAAAGATCTCGTCCCATCGGGCCTGGCCACGCCGCCCGGCGTGTTCGCGCTGGAGGCGTCGGCGATCTCCTGGCTGACGCTCCTGCTGATGTGGGCGTGCGCGGCCTGGCTGCTGCCGAGGATGGGCCGGACGACCGTATAATCGGCCTCTCCTATCTGAAGAGGTCCCATGCCAAGATTTGCCTGCCGCGTCCTGTGCTCGCTCGCTGTTTTGGTGCTCCTGACGCACGCCCCGCTCGCCCAGACCCGGGCGCAGAACGACAAGGCTGCGGCAGACGCTGTCAAGAACAAGGGGCTGCCGCTCCTTACCGACAGGTCGCTGACGTTCACCACGTCGGAAGCGACGTGGCTGTCACTCGATCTGTCGCCCGACGGGAAGACGATCGTCTTCGAGCTGCTGGGGGATCTCTACACACTGCCGGTCACCGGCGGCGAGGCCACGCGAATTACCAGCGGACAGGCCTATGACATGCAGCCGGCGTTCTCGCCGGACGGCAAGAAACTGGTGTTCATCAGCGATCGGAACGGAGCTGAGAACGTCTGGATCGCGAACGCGGATGGAACGAAGCCGCGCGCCATCACCACGACCGAACGTGAGAATTACATGTCGCCGGCATGGGCCCCCGACGGCGAATACGTGATTGCCGCGAAGGGCGCGCAGCTCTGGATTTACCACGAGAGCGGCGGTTCGGGTGTTCAGATGACCGGCGTGGCCAGCACTCCCGCCCCGCCGGCAGGCGGCGCCGCCCCTGCGGCGCCCGCGATTCTTGGGCCCGCCTTCGGGAACGACCCGCAGTCGCTCTGGGTGAACATTCGCGGCAACGTGCGCGGAGGACTGAGCCCGCGCCTGATCGCGGACGAATCCGAGGCGGACTACGATCCGCACACACCACTGCGCAGTTCGGCGCGCGTCGTCGGTCCTTACCAGGTGGCGCAGCTCGATCGCGAGGACGGCAAGCTTCTCGTTCGAACGCACGAGCACGAAGGCGCGTTCCGGCCAGTCCCGAGTCCCGACGGAAAGTGGTTGGTCTACTCGACGCGCCACGACGCCAGGCAGGCGTTGAAACTGATCGATCTCTCCACGGGCGAAGACCGCTGGTTGACGATGGACGTCCAGCGCGACGACAGCCAGGGCGGCGGCGCGCGCGATCGCGACGTCTACCCGAAATCCGCCTTCACGCCAGACTCGAAGTCCCTCATCACCAGCTACGACGGCAAGATCTGGCGCGTCGCGGTACCGAGCGCCGAGGCCGTCGAGATTCCGTTCACCGCGAAAGTCGATCAGCAGATCGGCCCGCTCGTGAAGTTCGACTACCCGATCGACGACGAGAAACTGAAGGTCTCGCAGATTCGGGGCGCACGTCCCTCACCTGACGGCAAGCGGATCGCCTTCACGGCGCTCGATCGGCTCTGGATCGCGGACCTGCCGCAGGGCCGCGGCACGAAGAAGGAAAAGCCGGCCGCCGCCGGCGGCGACGCAGCCGCCAAACCGAAGGAAGAAGCCGGCGACAAGCCGGCGGCCGAAACGGCGCCGAAGCCCGCCGCCGAAACAGCCGCGAAACCCGAGGCCGAAGCACCACCGGCCCCCATCGCGACGATCCGCAACGCGAAAAGACTGACGACGAGCACTGACGTCGAGCACGGCCCGACCTGGTCGCCCGACGGGCAGTTCATCGCTTACGTAACCTGGAACGACGACGATGGCGGACGAATCTACCGCGTCCGCGCGGACGGCAGCGCGCAGCCCGAACGCCTGACCTCCGTCGCCGCCTTCTACGACAAGGTCACCTACTCGCGTGACGGCTCACGCCTGATCGGCGTGCGCGGATCGAAGATGCACCGCATCCGGACGCTGGAGGACTTCGGCAGCCACAGCGGGTTCGCGGAACTCGAATACGTCTGGTTGCCGGCGGCCGGCGGAACCGTGACGCGCATCGCATGGGCCGGCAGCGGCTCGACGCAGCAGGGACGCGAGACCCCCCACGCCGGTCCCGACCCCAACCGCGTCTACGTGTGGGCGGGATCCGAGGGCCTGCTCTCGATGCGCTTCGACGGCACCGACGTGAAGCCGATCGTGAAGGTGACGGCGCCGTCCACCGGCGGCCAGGGACCGCCGCCGACGCCGGACGAAGTCATCCTCTCGCCGGACGGCAAACGCGCTCTCGTCCGCGCGAATCGCAACGTCTTCCTGATCACGGTTCCACCGGTCGGCGGCGCGGTGCCGACGGTCTCGGCCGCAACGTCGTCTTCGGTGCCGACCTGGCGCATCACGAAGGTTGGCGGCGATTTCGTCGGTTGGACCGGCGACAGTAAGGCGGCCTACTTCTCGATCGGTCGCAGCTTCTTCCTGCACGACATCTCGACGCAAGCCGACGTGGACGTCGCCAACCGCGTCAAGGCGGAGACCGAGGCGGAACGTGCCGCCGCCCCAGCACCAGCCGACAAGCCGGCCGATAAGCCGGATGCGCCAAAGCCCCCGGCGGCTCCGAAGATTCCGACGCTCGAGTACGAGCCCCACCGCGTGGACGTCGAGATCGTCGTGGACAAGGACAAGCCGCAGGGCACGATCGCGCTGCGCAACGCGCGGATCATCACCATGAAGGGTGACGAAGTGATCGCGCGCGGCGACATCGTCATCAAGAACAACCGGATCGTGGCGATCGGCCCGAGCGGCAAGGTGGCCATCCCGTCGGACGCCGTCGTCCGCAACGTCACGGGCAAGACGATCATGCCGGGACTCGTGGACATCCATGCGCACACGTGGGTCGCCTGGGGCGTCCATCGCAGCCAGGTATCGCAGTTCCTCGCGCAGCTCGCGTTCGGTGTGACGACACAGCGAGACCCGCAGACATCGTCTGAAGATGCGATGACCTACCAGGACCTGATGGACACCGGCCAGCTGATCGGCCCGCGGCTCTATTCGACCGGCCCCGGCATCTTCGCCGCGGACAACATCAAAAGTCTCGATGAGGCGCGGGACGTCCTGCGCCGCTACTCGGACCATCACAACACCAAGACGATCAAGCAGTACATGGTCGGCGACCGCAAGGTCCGGCAGTGGGTCATCATGGCGGCGAAGGAGCTCGGTCTCACGCCGACGACCGAAGGCGGATCGAACTTCACGATGAACCTGACGTTGATGCAGGACGGCTACGCCGGCCTCGAGCACACGCTGCCGATCAGCCCGTTCTTCAAGGACGTCGTGACGCTCGGCGCCGCCAGCAAGATCACCTACACGCCGACGCTGATCGTCAGCTACGGCGGGCCGACCGGACGCCAGTACTACCTGACGACGACGGACGTCGATCACGAGCAGCGGCTGCGCCGCTTCACGCCGCACGACGAGCTCGACAAGTGGAAGAACACGGACTGGAACCGCGAGGACCAGTACGTGTTCCCGCTGCACGCGAAGCAGCTGGCGAAATGGTCGGCCGGCGGCGGCAAGCTCGGGCTCGGCTCCCACGGCGAGGTGCAGGGGATCGGCACGCACTGGGAGCTGTGGATGATGGCGTCCGGCGGCATCAAGCCGCACGCCATTCTCAAGGCGGCGACCATCGACAGCGCGGACGCGATCGGCTTCGCGAAGGATCTCGGATCGCTCGAGGCCGGCAAGCTGGCGGATCTCTTGATCCTCGACGCCAACCCGCTCGACGACATCAAGAACTCCGCGAAGATCGCGGAGGTGATGAAGAACGGACGGTTGTACGACGCGGCGACGCTGAACGAGACTTACCCGCGGAAGAAAGAGCTCGAGCCGCAGTGGTGGTGGAAGCTGGAGCCGCCAGCGCCGCAGGCGGTCCAGAAGCGCAGCGGATCGTAGCTGTTAACCAGCCGGCCCGCTGGAACGTTCTATGGGCGTGAGCCGATTGTGGGTCGACTTCCGGCAGGACATTGCGCTCGGGGTCCGTCTCGCCCGACGAAACATCGTTTCGACCGGTGTCGTGGTGTTCACGCTCGCGGTGGCGATTGGGGCGAACACGGCCGTGTTCAGCGCCGTCAACGCGCTGCTGTTCAAGCCGCTACCCTTTGTCGCCGCGCCGCACGAGCTGGCCCGAGTCAAGGCCGGCGAACTCCAGATGGCGTGGGCGAACTACGAAGACCTGCGCCGCGATAGCGGCGTTTTCACCCACCTCGCCGCTCAACGAAGTTCGGTGGTCGGGGTGGCCATCGGCGATCGTCCCATTCGATTCGTCGCGGTCCAGACGTCCGGCAACTTTTTCACGACTCTCGGGTCAACCGCGGCCGCGGGACGCACCTATACGGCCAGCGAAGCTCGCAGCGACGTCGTGGTGATATCCGCGGATGCCTGGCGCACACGGTTCGGATCCGATCCCTCGCTCGTCGGCCGGATCCTGACGCTGGGAGGGCGACCCTACGAAGTAATCGGCATCATGCCGAGCGGTTTCCGGGGCCTCTCGCCGCCCGGATGGTCCGCAGACTGCTGGTTCCCGATCGACACCACGGCAACTCCCCTGGCCGAGCGTAGGGAGTCCGCCTTCGAGGTCGCCGGGCGGTTGCGACCAGGCGTGTCACGGCGAGAGGCTGCTGCCTTCTTACAGGTCTTCGCCAGACGCATGCGCGCCGAGCACCCGGAGATTCCGGATCAGTTCGTCAACGTCAGCGTTCTGCCGGTGGACGGGCTTCACGCGTTCGAAGGCATGGCTCGAACGCTGCTGCCCGCGTTCGCATTTCTGGGGACGATGACGATCCTCGCAGGCCTGGTGCTTCTGATCGCGTGCGCCAACGTCGCCGGCATTCAACTCGGTCGGGCGGCGGGTCGCCGCCGGGAGATCGCAATGCGCCTGGCGCTCGGCGCCGGCAGGGGCCGGCTGGTGCGCCAGCTGCTCACAGAGAACCTGGTCCCTGCTGTTCTCGCGGGCGCCGGAGGCTATCTGCTCGCAACCGTCATCGTCCGGCTCTTTCCCGTCGTTACATCATCTTTTCCAATCGGCCGCGAGATCGACCTTCACCCCGATGGGCGGGTGCTCATCTACACGCTCGGCGTGACGATCGTGACGATCGTGGCCACCGGTCTCGCGCCTGCCAGGCGAGCAGCGCGTTTCGATGTCATGGCCGCGATCAAAGACGGCCACGATGGGGCAACGGCAAGGCAACGGTTGCGGCGCGCGTTGGTCGTCACGCAGGTCGCCGCGACGACCGCCCTGCTCGTCTGGAGCGGATTGTTCGTCCGTAGCCTTGACCGCGTGACCGAGGTTCATCCGGGATTCGATCCGGCCGGCGTTCTTCTCACGACCGTCACGTTCGATCGCGACACGGCCCAGGCCGGACCTGACGTCCTGACCGCGCTGCAACAACGCGTCGCCGAGTCGCGTGGCGTTCAATCCGCCGGGCTGGCCAGCATCGTCCCGCTCGCGATGACCGGTCGCGAGGAGTTCGACGTCGGCGTCGGTGACGCGTCAGGGGCGACGAGCCGCCGCCGGGTGTTCGCCAACCGCCTCGGACCAGGGTGGTTCGAGACCGTGCGCATTCCGTTCGTCGCAGGACGCGACTTCACGTGGGCCGATCGTGAAGGCGCGGCGCGCGTCGTCATCGTGAATCAGACGCTGGCGCACCAGTTCTGGAACGGCGCCGCGCTCGGACAACAGGTCGTGCTCAACCGGCAACGACTGGACGTCGTCGGTGTGGTTCGAGACAGCAAGTACTGGACGCTCGGTGAAACCGTGGCACCGATCGTCTATCTGCCGTTCCGGCAGGGGCAGCCGCGCGACATGACCCTTCATGTCCGGACCGTTGATCCCGCCGGCACGTCGCAGTCCATCCTTGCCGAGATGCAGCGCCTGGCGCCGGATCGGGCGATCGAGATCGAGACAATGAGCAGCGCCGTGGCTGGCGCGATCCGCCCGGCCCAAATCGGCGCCGCGGCAACGACCGCGTTTGCCATCCTGGCGATGTTGCAGTCGGCGCTCGGGGTCTACGGACTGGTGTCCTTCCTCGTATCCCAGCGATTGCGGGAGATTGGCGTCCGGAAGGCACTCGGAGCGAGCACCCGAGACGTCGTGCGGCTGATCGCTCACAGCGTCGCGCGGCTGACAGCAGCGGGCCTGGCAGCCGGGATCACCGGCGGCCTGCTGGGTGCCATGACGATCCGCGGCTTTCTGTTTGGTGTCTCGCCGCTGGATCCCGTCACGGTCGTGTCGGCGATCGCCATCATCGGGATGACCGCCCTGGCGGCGAGCGTCCTTCCCGCGCGTTCGGCTGTGCGAGTGGATCCCGCCGCGATGTTGCGAACCCAGTAGACCGCCGGATCCTTACATGTCGACGAACACCTTGAATCCGCCCATGGACATCCGGTTGACGTCGAACGGCATCGGGTCCTTCATCGATTTCACGATGCGCGGATCTTTCATGACCTTCTTGTTGACGCGATCGCGGACGGTTCGCGACGGGTAGACGATCCAGGAGAGGACGACCGTCTCGCCAGGCTTCGCTTTCGCGAGCTTGCCAAACGGAACGCCCATCTTGATCTTGAGGTCGTCACCGACGCACTCGCGATACTCCAGGGCGCCGTGCTCCCGCCACACCTTGCCGGCGGCCCTCGAGATTTTCTGATACGCCTTCAGTTTTGACTTCGGAACCGCCAGAACGAACCCATCCACGTATGCCATCACACCTCCTCAGGTTCAGCTAGGTCACGTGAAGATCCTGACAAGTCCCAGACTAACTCCAATCGCTGATCCCTGATCCCTGATCCCTGATCGTGAATCCCTGATCCTGAATCCTTAATCTGGATCGGGGATCAGGGAATCAGGGATCAGGGATCAGGGTTCAGTATGATCCTCATGTGGCACCACTTGTCCGATCCGGCCAGCCCCACGAGGAAGACATCGACACCCTCCGCGCACGGATGGCCGAACTCGATACGGCGCTGAAGACGCGCGTCGAGGACATCACGCGCGCGAAGACGGATCTCGCCGCGTTCCGGATCCTGTACCGCAAGGAAGTCGGCCTGCTGCACGAAGAGCTCGACGAGCTGGAGCGCAAGATCGCCGAAGCCGAGCTCGGTGAACTCTCGAAAGCCATGGCGGACGCGGGCGGAGAGCCCAGCTCCACGATTCCAGACCAGCCGGCCGAGCCGCTGACACGCTACACCTCGGACGCCGTCCGCCGGCTGTTCCGCGACGTCGCCAAGATCGTCCACCCGGATCTGGCGAGCGACGCGATCACGCGCGACCGCCGGCATGCGTTGATGGTCGAGGCCAACAAGGCCTACGCGCTCGGCGACGAGGAGCGCCTTCGCTGGATCCTGCAGGCATGGGAGAACAGCCCCGAGGCCGTCCAGGACAGCGATCCCGATGCGGCTCGCCTGCGCCTCATGCGTCGCATCGCCCAGCTCGACGAGGAACTGGCCTCCTGCGTGCGGGAGCTGTCAGAGCTTCACGAGTCGCCGTTGTGGAAGCTGAAGGTAATGGTGGACGAGGCCGCCGCCCGCGGCAAGGACCTGGTCGCCGATATGGTCCGTCGCCTGAAGCGCGACGTCATGGCCGCGCGGAATCGCCTCGATGCGATGACGTGGAATCCGTGATCGGGCGTGTCAGTCGCAATTCCGATAAAGGCCCCAACCGCAATCGCGGCGATGGCGCTGGCCAGGACCACATACTCCTGTGAGCTGGTGTGCGGACCGGGCCTGAGCATCGAGAACCATGGCTCGATCCGGTTGACGACGATGGCGTTCGCCGCCGCGAACGGCAGGAGGCACAGCCCGCCACAGAGAGCGGCGGCCTTCGGACTTCGGTTCCATGGAGCTGTCGTCATGGTTGGTCCTACGACTTCAGGTACCGGTTCGGCACGTTGGTCGCCCGCTCCGTGCGACCGGCAGCATCGAGCAGTAGCGTGATGTTGGCGTAGATCTCGCGCTCGCTCCGGTGGACCTGGGGAAGCAGACCGAATTGCGCGTACGAGAGTGGTGTGACATCGAACAGTGTCGTGTCCCACTCGAAACCCTTGCCCCAGGTAATTCCGCGAAGCGCGATGTCGGTCTTCGCGCCGGCGTCCAGCAGCATCTTGAGGATCGGCGCCGCGTGATTGCAGATCGAGTTGACCGTGTGGAAAATCGGCGTGTGGCCGTTCAACCCATGCTCGTCAGTGTCAGCCCTGACGTTCACGTCTGCCCCCTTCTCAATCAACACCTTCGCGACGTCAGCGTGCCCGTACTCGGCGGCGACGTGGAGGAGCGACGCGCCAAGGAGCGGCGTGAACGCCGACACCATGGTCGTCCGATGCGTGAGCAGCGACGGGCTGGTCCGGAGTGCGGCCGATAACGCATCGGCGTCATTCAGAAGAACAGGCGCGAGAACGGGATCGTCGAGCACCGCGCCCCGATCCAGGAGGACCTGCAGGCAGCGCGCGAAGCCCGGCCCCCGGCTGTACATCTCGGTCAACCAGTTGACGAGCGACCTCCCTTTGACCCGTGCGTTCGGGTCTAGCCCGCGATCCAGCGCAGCCCGCACCTGCTTGACCGAGTGCCCTTCGAACGCTCCGATGATGTCGTCGCTGAGCGCCATACAGTTACCAGGTCATCGCTTCGCGGCGACGGTCGCCACGAGGGTCGCGGCGGCGAAGCACGCCGCGAAACCAGCGGCAACGATCAACAGACCGGGCCCCATCTGGGTACCGAGCAGGCGCCCAGCGACTCCCGCGTTGATCGCCGACGTGACGAACACGGCTGCAACGAGACCCCCGGTGGTAGGCGCCTGGCGAAGCCGGCGCGCCACGGAGGTCGCGAGGATGCCGCCGATCATCGCCGCCAGCGCGACCCAGATGTAACGGACATCGGTGCCGGTCTCGAGCGCGCGGATCATCCCGAAGGCGAACGGAATTCCCGCGAAGAACATGGCGAGCGCCTTCATGCGGTCCGCGGCGGTGGAACGAAACGGCGCGATTGGCGTTCGTAGGCGTGCGCGAGCGCCAGCACCCCGGCATCCTCGCCAGGCAGGCCGGTTACGGAGAGGTTGAGCGCCGGAACACCGTCGGCGCCGAGACCGGCCGGAACAGAGACCTCGGGCAGGCCGAGCCAGTTGCCATAACCGAGCGCGGTACGGATATCCGGCCAGCCGGCCGCCAGCGAAAACGCGTTGAACGGCATCGTCGGATACACCATCGCCGCGACGCCGGCGGCGCGCATCGACCGCCCGAGGGCGGCCACGACCTCAGCGCGCGAACGGGCGAACGACCACCCCGCCTGATCGCGCTCCATCGGCTGCTCGAGCAGCGGGACACAGTCCTCGAAGCGCGCCGGCAAGACGTCGTAGAACGAACGGTACGCGTCGTAGCCGCGGCGCATCGCCTCCACAGGATCGGCGGTGCGGCCCGCGAAATAGAGATACAGCGCGTTCGCCGTCGCTGCCGGCGATCGCGAATTCCCGGCGACGTCATTGCGCGCCTTTTCGGCCTCGGTGAACGCGCGACGGAAGTCTGCGAGCGTGACCGAGGGGACAAAGGGCTCGACGGTTGCGCCTGCGGCGCGCAGATCGGACAGCGCGCGATCCCAGGCCGCCAGGGCGTCCCGCGTCATCTTCTCGCGAGGAACGTGGGCCTCGACCAGGCCCAGGCGAACGCCTTTCAGGGCATCGTCACGAAACGGTGTGAACGAGCCGCTCGCCGGCGCGCCGCCAAGAGAAAGGGGATCCGAAGGATCCGCCCCGGCAATAACGGCGAGCATCAGTGCCGCGTCGGCCACTGAGCGCGCGAGCGGACCGTGAGTATCGAGATACGGCCAGGTCGGGATGACGCCGGTACGCGGAACGAGCCCGAACGTCGGCTTCATTCCGACGACGCCGGTGCAGACGGCTGGAATCCGGTTGGACCCGCCGTCGTCTGTCCCGAGCGCGGCGAATGCCATTCCCGCCGCAACGGCGACCGCGGACCCGGCGCTCGAGCCGCCTGGCGTGCGAGTACTCGTGGAATCGTAAGGATTGCGGACCTGCCCGGTGTGCGTGCTCGTGCCGACGCCGCGATACGCGAAGTCGTCGGCTGCAGTCTTGCCCAGCACGATCGCGCCCGCGGCGCGAAGCCGCGCGATCTCGAGCGCATCGCGCTGCACCGGTTCGGGGAACAGCCGCGCCCACGCGGCGCTCGACGCCGTGGTCGGCGTTCCTTTCATGTCGTAGATCGATTTCGCGAAAACCGGCACGCCATCGAGGATTCCTCGCAGCTCGCCAGTGCGCTTGCGATGATCGGCGTCACGCGCCTCGACAGAAGCCGTCGCCGACAGGACGTCGATCGCCCGCCAGGCCTTGCCGTTGCCGCGGCAGCGCTCGAGCGCGCGGG
>Ga0193738_1001071_pt1 | contig 11509 bp, 9 predicted proteins | sample L2a1metaG_FD_144927 | JGI IMG/M metagenome (GOLD analysis project Ga0193738, IMG submission 144927) | Soil microbial communities from a riparian zone of the East river system, Colorado, United States - L2a1 | ecosystem: Environmental > Terrestrial > Soil > Riparian zone | place: USA: East River...
AGGCGACCGGGCGGCTCATGTACGGGCGCGGGTCAATCGTCTGCCCGGACGGGTCGCCGTTGATGTTCCGGGAGACCTCGTAGTGCAGGTGCGGGAAGCCCTTCGTCCCACTCTCACCGATCAGGCCCAGGTTGGTTTCGCCGGCCGTGACGGTGTCACCGATCTTCACCGAGACGGCGTTGTTATGGAAATACCTATCGTACCGAGCGTTCGGATCGCCGGTATCGACAATGATCCCGATCCCGCCGTGGGGGTCGTTGGTGATGTGGGCGACCTTGCCTGACCTGAACGCCGTGTACGGCGTGTTCATGCCGCCGTTCGGCACCCCGGTCACCTGGAGATCGACCCCACGGTGGCGGGGGATGGCCGGGTTGAACGGGTTGTCGTACGGCTGGTCGTAGTCGAACGCGATGGTGTAGGGGTTGCCAGCCTTGTCGGTCTGCTGCTGGGTGTACGGGGTGGCCACCCCGTGGTCGTGGCCGTCGCCGTCGTGGTGGCCCGGCGGGATCTTCTGGTTGGCGGTCTGACGCGAGGCGGGGTCCGGCACGGCCACCCGCAGGGCGTCCGCGATGCGGTCGCCCGAGCCGAACAGGACCGTGTAGTTGCGGCCGGTCTTCTCGGGATTGACCGAGACCTGACCCTTTTCCTGGGCGTAGGTCGCCAGCTGCGCGCCTGTCAGCCGCGCGGCCTGGCCACGCTTGATCGTGTTCCCCAGGTAGTTTCTAGCTGCGAATCGGGTCGCCAGATCCACGTCGTTGACCAGCACGTTCGGGTCGCCAGGGATGCCTTCGTTCTTCAACCAGCTGCGGAAGGCTGGCATCTGGCCCAGTTCATAGAACTGGAAGGGGCCTCTAGAGCCGTGCGGGTTCAGGTTGGTGTCGCCCACCGCGCCGAACAGGCCGTTCTCGGTCTCGGTGACCGCGACCATCGTCCGCGCACCCTCGGCGTCCAGCCCCTCTTCCAGGGCGATCTGGTAGACGCGGGCCTGCTTCTGTTCCTTCTCGGACATAGGCGTGCCGTCGGCCCAGGTGGTGATGGTGCCGACGGTGTTCGGGTTCTGGGTCTTGGCGGCTGGCGCAGCTGGCGCGGCTGGCTTGACGGCCGGCTTGGTGTCGTCCCAGAGGCTGGTCCACCAGTCATCGCTGATCGGCGGCTTCTCAGCGGGGGCGGCGGCAGGCGTCGATGGCGTGGCCGCCGTGTCATCCCAGAGGTTCGTCCACCAGTCGCCGGTGGCCGGTGCGGCCTGGGCGTACCGGTCGATGTCGGGAAGTTCTGGCTCCGGCAGTGGGGCGTAGGCGGCCTCTACCGACTCGGCGTACTCCTGCGGCTCGTACTCGTAGCCGCCCCCGTCGCCGTACTCATAGTCGCCCGCCTCAGCCCAGGACTCGGTCGGGTCGTACTCGTACTCGTACTCGTCGTCGTACTCGTACTCCGGCTCCTCGTAGGCATAGGCGTCGTCGTACTCATACTCCGGCTCCTCGTACTCGTACCCCCAGTCCTCCCACTCGGCGGCCATCAGCTATAGCCACCCGCGTCAGCGTTCCAGGCGGGACCAATCGGGCCAGCTTCCATCGGCGGAGCGGGTGGTCCCAGATCGAGTGGCGCAGCGCCAAGATCGAGCGGCGGCTCTGGCGGCAGATCCATCGGAGCCTCAGGCAGCGGCGCAGGCTCCGTCGGTGGAGGCTCCGCCGACGGGAGGTTCATCGGGCCAGGTGGGGGCGGCGCGCCCGCGCCTGCAATCGGCTCAAACGGCGGCAACGCCGTCTCACTCGATGGCGCAGGTGCCACATCTGACACACCCTCGGGTGGCCCCAGCAGGTCGGACAGGTCGCCACCGAGTCCCGCTGAAGACGAGGGTGAGGGTGGTTCTCCGCCGGTGCCGCTCACCCGGGCAGGAGCGGCCGGGTTGCCCTGCGTCCCCACGTCCTGCTGCCCGACGTTGACCACGGAGTTGGAGATGTTCATGGTCGGAGCCTGCGCGCCGGGCGCACCGCCACCCGCCACCCCGATGGTGGGTGGGGTCGGCCCGGTCGGCGCTGGCGGACGCTGTTCCAGCAGCGGCGGCAGGTCGGCCAGCGGACCGGGTGGCGGCACCAGCGGCATCGGGGTACCAGGGGGAGGGCCACCCATGCCATCCATCGGCGGGAGACCGCCCGGAGGAGGAAGAGGAGGAACCCCTCCGAGCGGCGCTCCACCCAGGCCGGGGGGCAGCCCTGGCCCGGGCGGAAGACCTGGTCCCGGGCCAACACCAGGACCAGGCAGCCCTGGGCCGCCTAGCGGAGGTAGGCCGCCCGGCGGACCCAGGTCAGGTGGCGGCAGGAAACTCGGGCCAGGCGCAGGCGGCGGGGGTCCACCGCCACCCAGGATACCAGGAGCGGCTCCGGCGAGCGCCGCCATCGGATCGGCACCACCACCGGGCATCGGCGGCAGGCCGCCATCTGGCGGGGGTGGTGGTGGCAGCGCCATCGGTCGCTCCTCCTCCTCGGGGGGTGGGTCGTCCAGGACGCGGCCGGCGCGTGGGGCCGCACTCGCGTCAAACAACCAATTGGGCAACATCGAGTTGCGAGATGCCACCAGTCAGTCCCTGCTACACTGGGCGCAAGAATCCCCCGCACCACGCAAATGGCCGGGGGGTGACACCGCACCTGTTGAGGAGGAGCGATGCCCAATCAGTATACGTGGACCGGTCTTTCCGCTCGTGAGCGGCTGCTGCTGAGAAGCGTCCGAGACGGCGAATGCCTGCTCTGGACCGGCCGTCTGAATGGAGATGGCTACGGGAAGATCGACTTCGAGGGTCGGGAGTACGGCGTTCACGTTCTCGCGTACCTGACCTTTGTCGGACCGATCCCTGAAGGACTCCAGGTCCAACACTCCTGCAACGTGCGCCGCTGCTTCGAGCCTGTCCATCTGTCGGTCGGTACGAACCAGCGGAACATGGACTACCGAAACGCCTGTGGACGGCAAGCACGAGGCGAACACGCTGGGCGTGCCAAGCTGACCGAGACGCAAGTGCGGGAAATCCGTACTCGCGCCACCGAGATCGGTACAGGTCACAGTGGACGGCCTCCAGCCGGACAACCACGCAGGCCCAGCCTCAGGCTGCTTGCCGAGGAATACGGCATCACCCATGGCTCCCTGATGGCTATTGTTCGCCGTCGCACCTGGACGCACGTTACCTGACTCCTCTAAAATTCGCTAAGCTGAGAGAACCGAACCCACATTCGCGAATTTTGTCTGAGCCGCTGCTTCATAGAAGTCCTCGGGCCGCAAGCCAAGTGCCTCCAGCGCGCCCTCCATGACCCCACGCTGGGTGCTAGACATCCGCTCCAGGGTCTGTGGCCCCATCGAGCCTGGACCCTGCGCGAGGCGGTACTTCATCTCGTTCAGCGCCGCATCCTGGTTCTTCTGGTCCACCGACGCGATCCCTGGGAGTGCGTTCCGATCTGGGTCATCAACGGTGTTGAAGCTGCTCTGCTGACCCAACGAGCCGGGATCCTGCACCGTCGGCATCGCCGTCCCACCCCCATCGGTCGGCCAGAGCGGGGCGTCCACAGGTCCGCCGGGCTGTGTCCCGGGCAAGCTGGCCTTCTGGAGGATGCGGTTGAGGCCCAGCAGCATCCGCTCGCTGGCGTTTCGTCGCCCCTCGGCTGTCTTCTGGCCGAAACGGTGCGGGCCGGGTTTGGCCGGTTTCCCCGTGCGCCCGGTCGGGCCACCTGGACCAGAGGGCCGTGCGCCTCTCGACGCCACCCGATTCGCTGCGGCGTCACGCACACCCTGCTGCCGCAGGTCGCGGAACATGGCCTGCAACTCCGGCTCTTCGAGTACCCGTGGATCGACGTACGGGATCGGATCGGTCGCCGCTGCGGGCCGTGCACGGTCCGTGAACGTCCCGCCACCACCAAGTCCTAGGTCACCCAGGCCCGCCGCGACCAGGGCGGACGGGTCGCCAACGGGACCACCAGGCTCCGTGCCGAAACTGACCTGCTCGTCCTCGGCGGGCGGCATCCCAGCGGCCTTGTTCGCAGCGGCGTTCGGATCGGCGTTCATCACAGCGGCAGAGACCGTCTGGTCACCAGTGCTGGCGGGGGTGGCCGTCGCACTCGCGCCGCCGGTCCCTAGCAGCTTCGCCATGGCGGCGGCCTGCGGATCGGCTTGCCCGGTCGCGGCGGCCTGTTGGTCCGTAGTCGTCGGGGCTGCCGCTGTTGCGCCTGACCCCGTCAAGGCAGCGCCCCTCTTGGAGGCGGCGTTCGGATCGAACCCGGGGTCATCAATCCACCGCTGCGGCACCTCGTTGGCCATCGCGCCGCCAGCGGCCTTCTCGACATCCTCCAGGCTGACCGTGCCGGGCGTGGCCATCCGACCCGCCATGGAGTTGAAGCCGGCGATCCCGCCCCCACCGAGGCCCATCATGTTGCCGGCGTCACCCCCGAGGCTGCGGAAGAACGCCCCCGCCTTGAACACATCCTTGGGGGCGGAGAGCAGTTGCGCCGCCAGGGAGGCGCGCTGATTCCGCTCCTGCTCGCGAGCCGCACGCGACTCCTCGGTGTACCCGCCACCCGCAAGCTGGCCGGAGATCTCCGCCTGGCGTGCTTCCTCGGCCGCACGGGCGGCGCGGCCCGCCTCGGTCAACTCGCCCGTGCGGTTGCCGTTCGCATCGAGCATGTACCCGCCCAGCGCGGCGCGCTGGTTCAGGTAGTTGCGAGCGAACTCGGATTCCTGCTGGCTGAGTTGGCCCGCCTGCAGCCGCTCACGGAGTTGCCGCTCGTAGGCCGACTCCTGGCCCTGCCAGGCTTGCTGGCCGCTCTGCAGCCGCTCACGCAGTTGACGCTCGGCCTCAGCCTGGGCGGTCGCGTCAAGCCGCTGGCGCTCGGCCAGCGTCTGGCCGCCCGTATAGGTGCCGGCCTGGCGGGCCGACTCCAGCGCCATTCGGAAGCTGTTGGCGTCGTTGTAGCCGTAGCCACCGATGCTGCCAGATCCGCCGTTGTAGGTCGGATTGACGTAGCCCGTCAGCCCCGACAGTTCCTGGGCCAGACGCTGGTTCTGGACACCCTGCTGGGCCGTCAGTTCATCGCGCCAGCGACGGGCCGCGTCGGTCATCGCGGTCGAGCCGTCCGCGTTGGGCGCGCTGCCCATCAACTCGTTGAAGCGCAACTGGTTCTGCTGCTGCTGGAGGGCCAGCTGGACGGCCGACTGGACCGCCTGGGATCCCTGTTGACCACTCGCGCGGATGTACTCGGCGGCGAGTTCGTCAGACAGACCGCCCGGGGTCGATGTCCCCAGCGTGGCCTTGAGCGAGTTGATCAGGTCGGTGATGTTGAAGCTTGGCGCGGTCATACTGATCCCTCGAAGCCCCAGCGTTGACACCCTGTACGTCGGAGCATGAGCCGTCTGGCCCGCGACAGGCTACCGGCATACCTATGCGACGTGCTGTCGAGACAGTGTCACTATTTGCTTGACGGCTGGAAACGCAGCGTGTAGAGTGCCTGGGAGACCTCAGGGGTTTCGCTTCGGGTGTCGGTCTCGTTGGGCAACGGGATCTTCCTCACACATCCCTGTGTACGGTGATGGGCATCAACGTACGTGGGGATGTGTGCGTTACTCAGGGAATGCGCTCGACGGGATCTGCCCGCGCATCCTGGCCGCCCCACTCGGTTTCGACCGTGGCTTCGGGGGATTGCGATAGCCCCCGGGCGGATAGGCGCTGCTGTCGGTGTCCCGCGCCTGTGACTCCGGGTCACCCTTGCCCGCGCTGGTCGCCTTCAGCACCTGCAGATCGGGGATCGGCAGCCGTCCGTACTCTTTCAGCCAGCGCTCGGTCAGCAGCAGCATCTGATCGACAAAGTCCACCCGCTGGTCCCAGGTCCGCCCGGCCGAGATCAGCGGCTCGCGCAGCGGGAAGCACTCGCGGGTGGTCTGATCCTCGATCTTGTCCATGTCGGTCCAGCCGTTCTTCACCAGGTGCAGCCGCACCTCGTCGGCGTACTCGTCAATGTCTTCGAGCGGGATCGGGAACGGCGTGTCCTTCGGGGACCATTCGGCAATCGGGGTCATGTAGTAGATCCGCAGCAGCGCCTCGTCGGTCGCCTTCGAGGCTCCGGGGTTCTGGCTTCTCGCCGCGTTCATCTGGGCCGCGAGTTCCCCCACCCGTGCGTTCCAGCCCTGCGCCAGCTGGAGCCGTCGGACCGGGTCCAGTTCGATCTCGGACTGCCCGCGCTTCTCCTTCGAGACCATCCGTGCGATCTTCTGGATCTGCTCGCGGGTCTTGGGGTCGGACATCAACTCCTTGAGCGCGTTCGCCTGCTCGTCGTCCAGCCCGTCCTTTTCGTCCTTCGGTGGCCCCTGCGGCTGCTCCCCGCCGTCACCCTGCGGGGGCGCGGCACCACCACCCGCCGGTGGGCCAGCGGGTGGTGGACCAGCGGGTGGTGGACCGGCGGGTGGCCCGGAGGGCGGCGCACCCACCGGCCCACCCGGCTGCGTCCCGGGCATCGGGTACTGCTGCGCGGGCGTGATCAGGCGGTTGACCAGGGACTGGACCAGTTCGGGTGGGAGTCCTGTTGGTGGGCCACCGGGCGCGTACGGGTTGCTGCTCATCCGCGCGCCCGCAGGCCGCTATACCGCTGGACGGATCGCGCCTTGACCGTGCGGCGGAACGGTGGCGCAGGCGGATCCTCCGGCGGCGGCTCCATCTCGATCATCCGCGCATCGTGGGCGTTCTGGGCGGCCTTGAGGAACTTCTCCTGGGCGCGCGCACGCTTTGCCAGGCGCTGGACGGCCTCCACCAGTTCCTTCACCTGCGCCCCGTTCGGCAGGTGGTCGCGGTGCGCTTCCAGCACCACCAGCAGGTCGGCGGTCTCGATGTCGTCTACGTTGAAGAAGCCGGAGACTAGCTGCATAACCTCGGCGGGTGGGAGGCCAGCAGTGGCATACGCCCGATCCAGCATCAGCACCAACCCCGGACGGGGTGTTCCCGCGAAGAACGAGTCGATCACGTCCTTGACCGTGATGCCGTAGCGCACGGCCTCGGTCGCCGCGAACGCCAGGATGTCGCGGCGCACCAGGATCGATGGCGAAACGAACGGCGCGAACATCCCCTACCTCCGTGGCACCTGCGGGCCTTGCCGCTTCTCGTGATATTTCTTGGCTGCCGCACGCAGCTGTCCCGCGATCACGCCGCCCAGCTGGGAGTCCACCATCGACGCCTTGCCCAGCCGTCCACCGGACATGCCGGCCAGGACGGGTGCGGCTGCGCCCTGCTGCGGGAAGCGCTCCTGGTCCATGGCACCCTCGGCTCCCGGCGGTAGGCCCGCCGGACGGGGTGCGCCCTGAGGGCCAGCCGCCTGGGCCGACGCCAGCGCCGCCAGCATCTCCGGACTGATCGGTGGGCCACCGACCGGGCCACCTGGCCCCATCCCTGGCGGTGGCATCCCACCCCCCGGATTGGCCGGGCCGCCAATGGCCCCGAGCGGACCCTGCGGTGCGGCCAGCGCACGCGAGGCGGCGTGCGAGGCGTCCAGCTGCATGTGACGCGCGAGCAGCGCAGGCGGGACGCCCGGTGGCGGGGTAATCCCTGGCGGCAACACCGCTGAGTCGGCTCCAGGCCCACGTCCAACGGGAGCGCCCATGGGCGGGCCGCCTGGCAACCCACCCGGTGGCAGACCGGGTGGGCCGCCTGGAGGACCACCGCCGGGGAGGCCGGGCGGCGCACCACCCAGCGGTGGTCCACCTCCCTCGGCAAGCAGGGCGGCCAGGGCGGCCATGTCGCCGCCTTGCCCGTTCTCCTCAGGTTCTTCGGGCGGTCCCAGCAACCGCTGCGGGGTGAACGGGACGCGGGCCTTGGTGGGTAGGCCGTCCTTGCTGAGCAGACCCTCCTTGATGAGTTCTTCCTTCATCTGGTCCTGCTCGTCCGACCGCAACTCGCGGGCGAACTCCAGCACCTCGGCGCGCCCCTCGGGCGTCCGCAGCGCCTGATCCCCGAAGATCTTGATCAGGGTCATCTCGGGGGCGGGGTCGTTCCACGCCTCCATCCGATACTGATCCCACGGCACCAGCCCCTGCATGTGCTGCTGGGCCAGCTGCTGCCGCTTCATCTCGTCGGTGGTGTCGTTCTCGAAGTAGGTGTGGACTTCCTGGTTGGTGCGCAGCCAGGACGGCTTCAACTCGATGATGTCGTTGACCGACGTGGTCTTGCCGGTGCGGGCGGACACCTGTGGGTTCGGGGTGTTGGCGTAGACCGGGACACAGCGGCCCGTCTTCTCGGCAATCCAGACGGCGTACTCCAGGATCCGCTCCGCGATGAACTTGACCGCCAGGCGGGCGCTCTCCAGCACCTGCGACAGCGCGACCTCCAGGTACTCCCGAGACAGCGCGCGGTCGTGGCCCGAGGACGCCCCCGCCCCACCAAAGGCGGCGTCTGATGGACTCATGGCTGAGGCGGATTGCAGCAGCAACTGCAACAGCTGCTGCGCGCCAGCGCCTGGATCCGGGGCGGAGGCGATCTGCGGGCGGCCGGGGACGACCACGTTCTCCATCGGCCCCAGCGAGAAGCGGAACAGGTCGCCGTTCTTGGCGAACAGCGAGCCGTACTTCTCCAGGATCTGCGGATCCAGCTGGATGAAGCTGCCGGCGAACGCGTTGCGCCAGGTGTAGATGTGCATCGCCGTCGCGATCCCCTCGGCGGCGTTGATGCTGCTCAGGACCGGCCACATGAACGGGATCGCCTTCTTGCTGACATCGTCAATCGGGAGGTGCAGCCCCCAGAACCAGCGGATCGGCAGGGTGGTGCAGCCGTACTCGCGGCGCAGGTCGATGACAGCGTCGGCCCGTCGGTTGGAGGTCGCCGTGTCGTCGTCCGACTCGGCCGCGCCCGGCATGTAGTCGCTCTGGGTTGGCTCACCCGGGATGTTGCCCTCAGCCTCGCGGAAGGCGGTCCAGGCGAACCCATCCACGAAGTAGGCGACGTAGGGACGGCGGCGCTCGTCGGTGTGCCACAACTCGTAGACGACGACGGAGCCGCCCTGATCGCCCGTCGCGGGGATCAGCATGTCCTGGTCGTCACCCCAGATCAGATCCTTGCCTATCGCCTCGATCTCGTCGTACTCGCGCATGACGAGGATGGCCTCGCAGCGCTCGTTGTCGTCCATCAAGGGGATGCAGTGGCGAGCCGAGATGATCTCGACCTCGAACGGCAGCCGTCTCGCGAGCCACTCGCGCTGATCCTTCTGGTAGGCCCGCCTGGACGCCTCGCGGTCCTCCGCAAACTCGGCCTTGTTGCCGTCTTTGTCCTTCCGCTGGCGGGTCCAGGAGGGGTGATCGCGGCCACGGCCCTTGTCATCGCGGTGGTAGCGGCCCTTGGGGACCGGCACGCCATCCTTGTCCACACGGACGTACCGTCGGGGGCCGGTCCGGTTCTCCCGCTTGGCCTCGGCGGTCCAGCCGCCCTCGATCTCCTCGATCTCGTCGTCCGAGAACAGCACGTCCTGCTCATCGCGGTAGCGGCGCTTCTTCCTGGGCGAGAGGTCGTCGTACTCCTCTTCATCGATCAGGTCGAGGAAGGTCGGGGACTGCCGCCAGTGGGCGTCCGACGAGAGGCACTTGATCACCACCGCGCCCTCGATCAGGCAGCGCCCGACCAACTCGCGGTAGTTGACCAGCGGACGGCCGTCGATGTCGTGTTCGAGGACGGCGTTCAGCCAGGTCTCGGTGTCGGTGGCCATCGCCTCGTGCGACATCGACAGCCCGACCGCGTACCGCATCGCCTTGGGGCGGCGGTTGCCCAGCAGGTTGACGATTTTCAAGGGCGTGGTGATTTTTTGCGGAAAAATCACCACCATGTGTTCGCGGCCCTCGACCCCGTCGAGGAACTCGTCCGGCAGGATGAAGCGCGTGCCGCCCAGCAGGTGGTGGAGTACGTCGTCCAGCCGCTCCCAGTAGTTCGCCGCCCAGGCCGGACTATTGCCCTCCCACAACTCGCTGATCTGCTGCTGGGTCACCCGACCCGGGCGGATCCGCGTGGGGCGGTAGGGCGAGAGCGGATTGGAAGCCGGCCCTTCGACCGACGTGATGGTTTGGGCCACCCAGGGACTCCGTCTGCGCCCCTCCCCAGAGGCCCAACGGGTCTCGCCCTGGCGTGCTACACACTAATCCTGAAAGAACTCCATCTGTAGACACTCTACTGAGTACGTGCCGCACGTTCCACAGCGCACCGGCGCAACGTGGATCGGGTCGTCCGCCGGCCCCACAATCGCCGTACCGTCAGGGTTGGTCGCGCCCTCGGAATCGAGAATCCCCTCGGTGCGCAGACGATCCCAGGCCGCCCGGGTGATCGTGAACGCCCAGCACGGGTCCGACTGGAAGTCCACGCGGTGGTACACCCGCACCTTGGCGTGACGGTTCGCCTTCTGGCCCGGACGCAGTTGGATCCGTAGCGCCTCCTGGTACGGGTCGTACGAGTCCGGCAGGGCTGGTCCCGGGGTGATGACCTTCGGATCCCAGCGTGGACGGGTGGACGCATCGTCCAGGAGGCCCGGGGGTGGGTCGCCCACGCCCCGTGTCGGCAGTCCCGCTTCACGGGCCGCCTGCCGCTCGCGAAAGGCGCGGCGCGGATCGACGGTAATCCGCTCGCCGCGCTGCTCAGCCATAGGGATCGTCCTGGGGTCGCTGGAGCAGGTGGGCGTTGGTATGGCCGCAGTGCGGGCAGGCGTAGAACACGCTCGTGTCCTTGAACGCGACGGTGACCACGCCGTCGGCGCGCTCCAGTGAGCGGTGGCAGCGTCCACAGACCGTCAGGGGTGGGGCGTACCCCTTCAGCAGCATGACGGTCGCCGCCGCCAGCTTGCTCCGCTTCCAGACGGGGATCGCGTTCATCTCGCCCATCGACCGGACTCCCGCAGGGGTGGACCGGCCACGACCGTCGTGGCGGCTGGCTCAGCTGGGGGTTCGGGTGGGGTGTTCTGGGCGCGATCCAGCGCCCGCAGGAACGAGACAACGTGGTTGCTCATGATGACGTAGGTGATCGGGTACGGCTGGGAGTCGAGCCGTTCCAGCCGATCCGCTGCGATGGCGAAACTCTGCCCACCGTAGCGCATCACCGCTGCGACGGCGGAGCCGGCCTGGAGCAGGGTCGGCGGCGGGGGCGGCTCGGCCGCGTCCGCCGCACGGAGATCGGCCGCGATCTGGCGAATATCGGCGTCAGCTTCGGGGCTTCTCGACATCACCGCTCCTAGCGCTGCCAATATGACTGGTTCCGTGAGGTCAACGCGCGCGAGCCGCCCAGCAGCCCACCACTCATCCCGGCTCCCGCCGACGAATTCGAGCCGTACGCCGCCTTCATCGGCCGTCCGATCAGTTCGCGGATGTCGTCCGTCCGCAGCGCCAGCCAACAGATCGCCATCGCCGTCGTGTCCACCAGATCGTCGTGGCGGCCCTTCGGGAACTCCTTGTGCTGGCGGATCCAGTGGTCGGTCCAGTCCGCCCCCTCGGGCAGGTAGACCAGCCCACCCGCCACGTACGG
>Ga0193738_1001072_pt1 | contig 11494 bp, 11 predicted proteins | sample L2a1metaG_FD_144927 | JGI IMG/M metagenome (GOLD analysis project Ga0193738, IMG submission 144927) | Soil microbial communities from a riparian zone of the East river system, Colorado, United States - L2a1 | ecosystem: Environmental > Terrestrial > Soil > Riparian zone | place: USA: East River...
AGTCAGCCGGAAATCAAAACATCCGAAGAAGCCTATGCTTACCTCACAGAGATCCGTAAGCTTGTCCGCTACCTTGATATATGCGATGGAAACATGGAAGAGGGAAGCCTGCGCTGTGATGCCAACATTTCCGTAATGCTAAACGGAGCCAAGGAATTTGGAAAGAAGGTTGAGGTGAAAAATATGAACTCGATCCGTAACGTTCAACGCGCAATCGATCATGAGATAGACAGACAGATCGAAGAGATTGAAAAAGGAAAGGCTATCTTATCGGAAACGCGAACGTTCGACGCAACAACAGGTTTGACCTATGGGATGCGTACCAAGGAAGAGTTGAATGACTACCGCTATTTTCCGGATCCTGACCTTAGTCCGCTTGTTGTATCCGAGACATGGTTGGAAGATATCAAAAGCTCTCTGCCTGTATTGCCGAGGGAACTTTATACAAAATACGTTGAAGAGTTTAAGCTGCCGGAGTATGATGCTCATGTATTGACCGACACAAAAGACGTTGCTATGTATTTTGAGGAGGTATGCAAGCTCACGAAGAACTATAAGGCGGCGTCAAACTGGGTAATGGGTCCGGTGAAGTCATATTTGAACGAGCTTTCCTTGTCAGCAGATGAATTTCCCATTCCGCCGAAAGTACTAGTGGAGCTGATGGACCTGGTAGAATCGAACAAGACTAGCTTCTCGGTTGCATCCCAGCGTGTTTTTCTTGAATTGTTGAAGAGTCCAAACAAGTCTGCGCTCGAAGTAGCACAACAGTTGAATCTTATTCAGGAAAGTAATCACGATGCCATCATTCCAATTATCGATGAGGTCTTGAAGGAATTTCCTTTGAAAGTGGAAGAGTATAAGAACGGTAAGAAAGGAATTGTTGGAATGTTCATGGGAGAAGTAATGAAGAGAAGCAAGGGTAAAGCAGACCCGAAGGTTGCAAATGAATTGATCACCAAAAAACTTGAGGAAGTATGAGGATTGAAAATAGATTAATAAAAAGTGACGTATGGCCAGATCATTCGAAACTATTCACGAATACACTAGGTAGAAAGATTGCCCTTTGTTTCTTATTGTTTTTGTTCTGCTTCTCCTGTTCCTTTTCGACTAAGGAAGATGGCGGTAGCGCAGGGTGGTCGATTACCGTGAGTGGTAAAGTCGGATTTCCGCAACAAGGTCAGATAATCATACAAGAAATAAAGAACGGCGCTCTGGGTTGGCAGGATACGGTGATGCTCAAAAGCAACTATACATTCTCCAAGAAGGTAAATTTGAGTGAGCCGGGATATTACAAGATCAATTTCTTTAACCGTCAGTTTGTCGACGTGATTTTGTTTAAGAGCAATATAGAAGTAAACGTTGATGGCAACGACCCTAATGGTTTTGCTGAGGTTAAGGGGTCACCGGAAATAGAAATCATTCGCAAGACGCAAGCGTTGATCCGTGAAGGCGAGTCATCGCCAGAGATCGTAAGGCTAAACGAGGAATATACAGCAGCCTCTCAAAATCGCGATGAGCAGAAGAAGGCGATGTTGACTGAAGCGTATATGAAGGAGTTAAAGAAAAGTCAAGATAAGATCGCAGAACTCTTAAAAAACGAGCCGCCTTCATTGGGAGTCATCAATCTCTTGCAAAGTGGAAGTGTATTCACCGATCGTGATCAGTACTTTGATACATATCTTGCCGTCGCGGACAAGCTGAGGAAGGAATGGCCGAATTATGATCATGCAAAGAATTTTATCGCTATGGTTGACGCCATGAAAGCTATCGCAATTGGGCAGCCTGCTCCTGAGATTGCGTTGCCAGATACAACGGGCCAGGTGGTTAAACTTTCTTCCCTGCGGGGCAAATATGTGTTGGTCGATTTTTGGGCGAAATGGTGCGGGCCTTGCCGCCAGGAAAACCCGAACGTGGTGAGAGCCTATAACAAATATAAGGATCGTGGTTTTACGGTGTTCGGCGTTTCACTCGATCGCTCGAAGAACGACTGGCTTCTGGCTATCAAGCAGGATGGTCTGACCTGGACCCATGTCTCTGATCTGAAATACTGGCAGTCAGCTGCGGCTAAAACATATAATATAACCGGCATACCTTTTTCCGTCCTTCTCGATCCCAATGGTGTTATCATCGCGAAGAATCTGCGCGGAGCAGCGCTTGACAAGAAGCTGGAGGAAATTTTAAGCAAATAGAGTATGATGAAAGACCTCCTCCACGTTTCACTCGTTGCCATAATCCTTTTATCCTGCAGTAAGAAGACCGAAGACACGAAGACTGAAGCGTCTTACGTGATGAAAAATTTCCGTGTCGAGTCTTCAGCTGGATGCAAGAGCGACACATTGCAATGTGCATCGTATGAAGTTAATTATCCTGAGTTTTCAGGACTTGACTCTGTGGTTGAAAGAAGGATTCGTCGCGAAATTGAAGCAACGGTATCGATGGGTGATCCCGAGGCAGAAGGAAAGTCCATGCAGCAGATCGGAGATGACTTTATCCAGGAGTATGTGGACTTCAACAAAGAAATGCCGGATGCGGCGGGCGGATGGTTTTATAATGCCAATGTCAGTGTTGAGGTCCTTACCGATACGCTGATCAGCATGACTGTTCACCAGGAGTACTATACAGGAGGTGCGCATGGTGGGTCAGACACATATTTTATTAATGTAAATCCTTCTACCGGTGCGGAATTCACACTGGACAAACTTTTGAAGAACGGATATCAGGAGCCCTTAGCTGAAATTGGTGAACAGGTATTTCGACAAGTTCATGAGCTACCCGATACTGCATCCTTGAATGAAAATTATTATGAGTTCCCTGATGATACCTTTACGTTGAACAAAAACTACGGCTTTAGAAAAGAGGGTATCGTATTCTATTACAATAACTACGAGATTGCGCCTTATGCAGCCGGGCCAACAGAGATTGTGATCCCTTACGAACGGATTAAAGAGTGGCTAAGGTAATATGTTAGCCCAGAGGTTGCATGCCCCTGGGCTATGATACATTTGATCGAAGAATTACAGTCAATTTTCCTTGTACCCCACAACCACCACCTCATTAATCGAATTTTCCGGTGTTGCTGTTTCGTCCTTTAGAACAATTTCTTTGCTGGCCAGCCTGAACGTTACTGGAAGCACGATCCGCTGTTTTACCGGAGTTCCATCGTTCTTTCCGGGTATCCATTTTATGGGAGAAGTCCTCACCACCGTTTCGGCCATCTCGTCACATCCCGCACCGATGCCCTTTGTCACCTTCACATCAGTGAGCGATCCGTCGGTCTGAACCACAAATTCCACAAACACTTTTCCCTCGATACCCATTCTTCGTGCCTCCGCCGGATAATTCAGCTTGATTCCTACGTGCTCATAGAAAGCAGCCATTCCATCCGAAGGCTTCGCAGTTTCGTCTACTATTGTGAATACGTCGCTGGCATCCTTCGATCTTTCCGCTATTTTCTTCGCCATTGTGTTGTATTCGATAATAGCAAATGTTCGAAGTCCATTCATTTCCGTTGAAGCCAGTTCCCATTCCTGGGATTGGTTAAAGCTGATTTTCTCCGGCTCAGTGTTCAGGGTGGAATTCTTATACAGCCCATGGTCCGGAGTGAATAGCTCGATCGATGAGGGAATGCCATGCGCTTTCTCCATCTTGGCCAATAACCTGTCGCCCTCTTCATTAAATTCAACCAGAATATAAGTTGAGTTCGGGTGTACTTTTTTCACAGCTTCAAAGCGTTCCACAATAGCTGGCGGAGCATCCATAGCCACGCTGGAATTTCGAGCAAGCTCGGTGATATCGTCCACTAGCTGGTCCTGGCACGAGACTACAAAAAAGAATAGTGGGATCGCGCCGAATAGAGCTGCGACCTTCCACTGCTTTATCTTTGATTTAAATTTTCGTATCATTTCAATTCGTTTTACGGTTAAAGAATTACTAAAATGGCTGGCGAGTCTGATGTCGGCCGACAATAAAGCAACCTTCGCCAGCAGGCTGCAGTAGTCATTCACATCATGAGCCTTCACAGCGCGCGCATCTGCTTCGTATTCATGGACGTGAACAAATATCTTTTTGTAAATTCTGATGACTGGATTGAACCAGAAGAGAATCCCCAACACGTTGACTAACAATATGTCGAAGGAATGCAACCGTTGTGCATGGATCCGCTCGTGATCAATTATCACTTCCTTTTCATGCTGCGAAAGCGCTGCTGACTTCCCTATAAAAATGTAGTTAAAGAACGAGAAAGAAGATTGTTCGCCTTTGTTAGATTCAAGGATTGTGAACTTGTCCATCGGGTAGGTTTGAGCCGTGCGAATCAATTTGAATAATACGATCAGGCGATAGAGGAGCACCAAAAATGCTATGAATAGCCCCGCGATATAGGCGAGACGTGTTAACATCCATGGGTCAAACGTGACTTGCGCTTCTTCAGCGGCTGGATTTCCATCGGCGTATACGACAACTTCCGGGAGCCAGGTTGAAGGGACCAATGCACTGATTGTTGGTACGAGTTGAGTTTGTGATGTAAAATGGAATAATGGAAATACTAGCGATACGGCGATTGACATGAGAAGGAACGCACGATTAAGCGAGAAATCCGTCTCTCCCCGAAGCAGTATCCAATACAATAGAAGAAAAAGAACCAATCCGAGGTTCGCTTCAAGCAGATAGTTTATAAATGCATTCATGACTTCTGATTCTTTAGTTCCTCTAAAAGTTTTTCAAGATCGTGGATGTCCATCTTATTTTCTTTAGCAAAAAAGGAAACGAGATTTGGAAACGATCCATTAAAATATCCTTTGATAAGGTTGTTCAGATAAAACTTAGTATACTTTTCTTTTGTGATTAGGGGGAAATATTCATGCGTTTTTCCATAAGCTTTGTGATCTACAAATCCCTTGGTCTCAAGAATTCTAACAATTGTGGATACCGTATTATACGCAGGTTTCGGGTTAGGCATCTCTTCAATGACGTCTTTCACAAATCCTTTTTGAATCTTCCAGAGGATCTGCATTACCTGGTCTTCAGCTTTTGTTAACTCTTTAAGATCTTTCATCGACTATCTATTTAGGTATAAAACTAAGATATTAGTTATAAGGTTTCAAAGTTTATCAGAATAATTTTTCAGTAACAGGCAGTGACTTGCCGAATCTCGGCTGGAATTTGGACAGTTATGGAAAATATTTCCACGTTTGGGAAAGTTTGTAGGCAGAGAGGGCTGAAATTGGAGCCGTTTTGAGGGTTTTTCGCCGTGGCGCGGAAATGGCAACTCATAGTTCGTAACCAAAACACTAACAGACTATGATCCTCCAGTTTTTCTTCCGCCAGCTCTCTGCTGAAAAGCAAGTAAGTTATCTGCAAAAGAATGGCGTGTCCCTAGGAAGCCGCGCAAAGAACGGCCGTAGAATTCACGTTTACATGCTCCGCAATTTGTTCGTGGAAGTGGTGTATGAAAAGAGGGCTGAAATTTGAGCCGTTTTGAGGGTTTCTCGCTGTGGCGCGGAAATGGCAACTCATAGTTCGTAACCAAAACACTAACAGACTATGATCCTCCAGTTTTTCTTCCGCCAACTCTCAGCTGAAAAGCAAGTAAGTTATCTGCAAAAAAATGGCGTATCCCTCGGAAGCCGCGCAAAGAACGGCCGTAGAATTCACGTTTACATGCTCCGCAATTTGTTCGTGGAAGTGGTGTATGAAAATGACAACGTAAACGACTCACCCGAAAAAGTAAGCTTATTAAGGGGTCTCAAAAACCTCAATTCATATCTGGAGAAAGAATTCAGAGCCAGCTTTTGACCGTGATTCGCTGGATTGAGGGATTATCAGGATAGGAGGGCGACTGGGCAATTAGCTCATGTTAAATCTAATCCAGGGAATTCCAAAAATCACGTCAGCACTACCACGGGTGACTTAGCAATTAGACAATGTCAAATCCAGTCAAGGTAATCCCATAAATCCCAAAAATCACGGTCTGTGTTTGTTCCTGAGTACAAGTAGTGACGTTTTCTCTTTTTTCCACTGATCAAGTAGCCCGGCCGGTACGCCGTCATTAAAACCCAGGGCAGCGAGAATTAGATCACAGTCCCCGTCTTTGTCAATGTCCGTCGCTTCCATCGTAAGCCATCGCCCCTTTGAGGCCATGTTAGTTATCTGCGGAGTAAATTTTCCGTCCTTGTTTTCAAAATACATAAATCCCTGCTCCGGATGCTTCACAAAATCCGGGAAAAAAGAAATGGCAGCAATATCAAGATCACCATCACCATCAAAGTCCTGTGCAGCGGCCTGCGTGGCTCCGTGCATGTTATAGAACCACGATTCCTTAAAGTCGTTGCTGCCGCTATTAAAGAACACCCGCACGCCGTGGTAAGGCTTACGTATCATAGAATAGTCAGCATTGTCTCCATTGGTATATAGTATATCAAACTTACCGTCGTTGTTAAAGTCGGCTACATCAAAATAACTGGAACCGTATACAGGAGGAAAGCGAAGTAATGTGCTTATCCTGAAATTGAAGTTCCCCTGATTCAACAGAAGAATTATTCTCTCATCACCCTGGGTCATAAGCGCCAGGATATCATCCATGCCATTGCCATCAAAATCGCGGATAATTACTCGCCGCGCGCCAGGTAGATTCTGCAGAAACAATCTTTCATATTTCCCATTACCAATGCCCTTGAAGGCAAGCAACGCTCCGGAATAGTTTCCAAAGGCGCATACCACGAAATCGTCAAGGCCATCCTTATTCAAATCCTTCAGTTCAAAATGGACCGGCCTTTTTAATGAATCGATAATCCGGGTGCCATTTTTGGAGTTGAGGTGAAGAATGGAGATCTCACCCCTAGCCTGGTCGTTGGGATCCATAATTCCCATTAATGAAACAACCGGATCTGGCTTTGTAAAAAATATATGGGAAGGCGGGCTCGACAATTCGAATGAATCTTCGGGTACAAGGTTATCGTTCAAGCGATAAAGTTTATTCAAACGACTTCCGACATAGATCTTGTGTTCAATCGTATCTGTCTTTACGAAAGTCAATAGCGGAAATTCTCCAAACACCCGTGACTCAGGTTCGAACTGTGTCAGTTGTGCTGAAATTGTTTCTACTTCTGCAAGTAATGAATCCGGTGCTTTATCAATGTAGTACCTTTTGATAGCCTCCCACTCATCTTTACTGACCATCGGATTTGGAGGAAGAGTCTTCGTCACTTCATTTTGATCATCTTCCGAAAGCTGTGACAGGGGCGCGTAATCCATTCCCATCCTGAAAGCCATCTGAGGAAATACACCATCTGCCCATGCTTTTTTATCCAATAATTCTGGGTCAGGAAACAAATGACAACTTGCGCAAGCTTGACGAGCCAGTCGTTCGTCTTTTTGAGATTGGTTGAGGCACGAATACAACAGAAAAACAATCGCCCCGACGAAAAAGGGAAACCACAATCTAAATCTCATTTAGAGGTTTGGGGATTAGAACGAATTTGTAAAACAATAAGCGAGAATGTTGCAACCCATGCGCAGGGCCTCCATCCTTTTTTCTTCGGGGTCGTTATGAATGCGTTGATCTTCCCACCCGTTGCCCAGGTCGCATTCGTAAGAATAAAAAACGATAAGCCTTCCCTGATACATCAAGCCGAATCCCTGTGCGGCTTTACCGTCGTGTTCATGGACTTTCGGCAATCCTTTAGGGAAGTCGAACTTTTGATGATAGATAGGATGATCAAAGGGGATTTCGATAAGTTCAAGCTCCGGAAATACTTTCTTAAGTTCCAGCCTAACAAATTTATCCAGACCGTAATTGTCATCTATATGAAGGAAACCTCCGCCGATGAGGTACTTTCTCAGGTTCGCGGCTTCGGCGTCGGAAAACACCACGTTGCCATGGCCGGTCATATATACATAAGGATATAAGAAAATATCCCGGCTGCCCACCTCAACAATGTCTTCTTCAGGGTCCAAATTGGTCCCAATTTCTGCATTAGAGAATTTTATCAGGTTCGGCAAAGCGGTCTTGTTGGCGTACCAGTCACCGCCGCCGTTGTACTTGAGCTTGGCAATTCTAGTAAGTACTTGACATTCAGCAGAAAAAACCGCAGAAAAAAGGAAAAAGAACAGTGCGAATCTTACATGTGTGGTTACCATAGCATGGTTTCGATTACTTAAAGGTCAAAAAAAACTTCCTTTGTCATTAAACCTTTACACGGAAGGACAATCTAACCGGCCGAATTTAAATCAGAAACCTTACAAAACACACTTGAAAATGCACAATGTCTTTGGAAAAATCGTCGGTTGAAAATGCACAATGTCTTTGGAAAAATCGTCGGTCTCTCTCTTATCGGCGGAGTGATGTTAATTGCTTCGTGTAACGAGGAAGAACGACTCACAGTTTCCGACACACAAGATATTACAGAGGAAGCTATTACTGACTCCTACTTCCAGGATATGGATGATATGGCAGGGGTCGCGATTAATGCTCCAAGCGAATCTCAATATGGCGGAGGAAGAGCCGCGACAACAATCACGGTCCAGGACCAACGCTTCAATTGTGCGGGTATAGTAGTAACAGTAACACCCAGTACCAATTCAAACTTGGACAATCCACAAGGCGTTCTTACAGTAGATTTTGGATTAACGGGATGTTCTGACTTGAGGGGAAATATCAGAACAGGTAAGGTAATATTTACGTACAACGGTCGCCGCTTCGTGCCAGGCTCGACAGTGGTTACGACGGTTGACAACTACACCATCAATGGTATCAAACTGGAAGGTACGCGGACGCTAACCAACGTTTCAGGCAGCACTTCGGATGCACCGAAATTTAACGTGGTGTTGACGAATGGAAAGGCTACTTTGCTTGCTGACGGAACGACTGCTGAGCGTGAATCTAATATCACCTGGTCTTGGAAAAGGGAAGCAAATCCCACGGACGATTACCTTCTTATCGACCAAAGCAGTGTGGCTAGTGGTACGACGAGAGCCGGTCGCGATTACTCAGTTTCTTTGACGAAGGCATTGAAATACAAAAGATTTTGCGGCATTGCCGTAGAAGGTATAAAGAAGTATGTGGTTGACGGCACTAAAGAAATCACTATTGATTATGGCAACGGTGAGTGCGACAAATCGGTAGTCATTACTGTGAACGGCGTAACAAGAAGCCTCAGTGTTGATTAAGAAGTAACTCTTAAAGTATAGGAAATAAGGCTCGGAATTTCCGGGCCTTATTTTTTTGAGATTCTCGCCGGCGATGCATTACTTGCAACGAAAACTGAAATCTCAAATGAAGCAATATCTCGATTTAATGGACGAAATTCTCCGGAAGGGAGCTCGAAAGAGCGACCGCACGGGAACAGGAACGCTAAGTGTATTTGGACGACAATTGAGATTTGACCTGGCAGAAGGCTTTCCCCTTGTTACTACGAAAAAACTCCACCTTCGCTCTATCATATATGAGTTGCTTTGGTTCCTTAACGGTGACACCAACATCAAGTACCTGAACGACAATGGAGTAACAATTTGGAACGAATGGGCGGACGAAAATGGTGAACTCGGACCCGTTTACGGCCATCAGTGGAGGAGCTGGCCGGCACCTGACGGCAGGCATATCGATCAGATCACTCAGGTAATCAATCAGATTAAGTCCAAACCCGATTCGAGGAGACATATAGTTACAGCCTGGAATCCCGCAGAAGTGGATAAGATGGCGCTGCCTCCGTGTCACGCCCTTTTCCAGTTTTACGTGGCCGATGGAAAGTTATCCTGTCAGCTATATCAACGAAGTGCTGACTATTTTCTAGGAGTGCCATTCAACATCGCTTCGTATGCGTTGATGACATACCTATTCGCGCAGCAGTGTGATTTGCTTCCGGGTGAATTTGTCTGGACTGGCGGTGACGTTCATATTTATTCGAATCATATCGACCAGACGCACCTTCAACTTTCAAGACAGCCTTATGCTTTGCCACAGCTAAATATCAAGAGAAGACCGGATACTATTTTCGACTATCAGTTTGAGGACTTTGAGATTGTTAACTATCAATCTCATCCATCGATTAAGGCTCCGATTGCTGTCTGATCAGGAATTCCCAAGGGTCTATTTCCTTTCAGCGTAATTTTTCTGCCGATAGGGAATTCTTTGTAATAATTCGATCTTTTTGTCGACAGATTGCGTATTCAAACCCGTATGCCTGAAAAAAGCAGTGTTTTTGATATGATCGGACCAGTGATGATAGGTCCTTCCAGTTCGCACACAGCTGGTGTGGTGAGAATCGCCCGTGCAGCAGTGAAGTTATTGGGTGGTTCGCCGGATGAAGTTGAGATAACCTTTTATAACTCTTTTGCCCGAACCTATGAAGGTCACGGAAGTGATCGCGCTATAATCGCCGGATTGCTTGACTTTAAAACGGATGACAAACGAATTAAAGATTCGTTAACATTGGCAACGAAGCAGGGATTGACCTATCGATTCAAGTCGATAGGTAACGCATCGACCATGCACGAATCTCAGGAAGGGAGATAAAAAGGTTGAAGTGTTAGGTGAGAGCAGGGGAGGTGGTCTTATTAACATTGCCGAGGTCAATGGCTTTAAAGCGGATTTCAGTGCGAATCTTCATACACTCGTAATTACTGCCAGCGACGTAAAAGGAAGTGTCGCGTTTATTGCCAACGTGCTAGCACACGATGACTGTAACATAGCGACTATGTCTGTTTCGAGAAAAGGTAAAAACGACGTTGCATGCCTTGTGATTGAGATGGATTCCGGTATCAAGCCTGTAACATTAAGTTATTTACAGAGTCTTAGCTGGGTGAAAGAGATAATATATATACCAGATATTGATCGTTGATTATGAAAAAAATTACGCTATTCCTTTCATTGTTAATTTGCGCCGCGGTTTCTGTCACCGCCTGGTCACAACAAACGCAAGCGCCGTCCTTACCAACTGCATGGACGCTTAAGCAATGTATTGACTACGCGCTTGCAAACAACCTGACCGTACAACGGAGCACCTATAATGTGGAGGAGAATCAGGTGAACTACACTCAATCTAAGATGAACTTCATCCCCAACTTAAACGCCAATGTCTCATATGGTTATAACTGGGGACGGTCCGTTAACCCCGTGACCAATCAGTTCACCACTTCTGAAATTAATTACCTAAGCCCGGGACTTTCCAGCTCTGTCACGATTTTCAACGGACTCCGCATACAAAATATCCTAAAACAAAGCTCGCGTGATTATCAGGCCTCTGTGGAGGATCTTCAGAAAGCAAAAAACGATTTGACTCTTAACATCGCCTCTCTGTTTATCAATGTTATCTTCAGCAAGGAGCAACTAGCCAATGCAAATTCGCAGTTAAGTTCCAGTCAGCAGCAATTGGATCGCACAAAAAAACAAGTTGCGGCCGGAGCTTTACCAAAATCCAATGAGCTCAACCTTGATGCGCAAGTTGCTACGAACGAGTTGAATGTTATTACCCGGGAGAATGCGCTCAATCTTGCGTTG
>Ga0193738_1001073_pt1 | contig 11473 bp, 5 predicted proteins | sample L2a1metaG_FD_144927 | JGI IMG/M metagenome (GOLD analysis project Ga0193738, IMG submission 144927) | Soil microbial communities from a riparian zone of the East river system, Colorado, United States - L2a1 | ecosystem: Environmental > Terrestrial > Soil > Riparian zone | place: USA: East River...
ACGCGCGCGCGCGCAGGAACGCCTCGTCGCGCGTGAAGTCGTACCGATCCCAGAGATGCAACGACAGCCACGCGCCGCCCATGGGCCACATCCCCGAACCGGCCTGGTCGATCGGCACGGCGTGGCCCCACAGATCCGTGTTGTGGTGGATCACGAAGCCGCCAGCGCCGTAGAGTTCGCGCGCCACGCGGCGGCCGTCATCCTTCGCGCGATCGATGAGATCGAACAACGGCTCGTGCAGCTCGGAGAGGTTGCCGACCTCCGCCGGCCAGTAGTTCATCTGGATGTTGATGTTGATGGTGTATTTGCTGTCCCACGGCGGGGCCAGCGAGTCGTTCCAGATGCCCTGGAGGTTCGCCGCCATCGTCCCCGGACGACTGCTCGAGATCAGCAAATACCGGGCGAACTGGAAGTACAGCGCTTCCAGCTGCGGATCGGCTTCGCCCGCGGCCACGGCGGTGAGGCGCTCGTTGGTCGGGATCGAGCGGGATCCCCCAAGATCCAGCGTGAGGCGGCGGAACAGCCGGCCGTAATCGGCGACGTGCGAATTCCGCATCTGATCGTAATTTCTCGATGCGGCCGCGGCGGCGGCGTCCGTCGCGGCGCGGAGAGGCGCCGGGGATCGCACGTCGGTCGCCGCCGTGAGGATCAGCGTCACGCCTTCGGCGTTCTCGACCGTCAGCGTCGAGCCTTCCGTGAAGGCACGGCCACCCTCGGGAACGGCCTGCAGGACCGCGGCGAACTTCGCGCCCGTCTTGTTCTCTCCGGTGTGTCTCGTGGATGCGGGATCGACGATCGCCTGGCCTTCCATCACGAGGCGCGACGGCCCGTCCGCGCGCGATGCGGCATCCCGGGGCCTCGAGAGCTCCGCGGTGAAATTCAGACGGCCCGGGCCACCCTCCCGTGTGAGACGGATCACGATTGCCTGATCGATGGCGCTCGCGAAGACTTCACGCGTGAAAACAGTGTCCTCGACGACGTAGCGCACGCGGGCAATCGCGGTGTTGAGATCCAGCTCGCGAAAATAATCCGATGCGCTGGTCGTGTGAGTGAACTGAAGGTTCAGATCACCCAGCGTCTGGTACGGCGGCATCCGTCGCGGCGTGGCGATGATCGCCTTGTCGGCGAGCGCCTCGGCGTCAACCGCCTTCCCTTCGGCGAGCAACCGGCGGACCTCCTTCACGGCGGCCGCGCCGGCCGGGTTGAGTCGGTCCCGCTTCTCCCCCGCCCAGACCGTGTCTTCGTTCAGTTGCAGGTGCTCGCGTTCAACGCCGCCGAACACCATCGCGCCGAGCCGGCCGTTGCCGATCGGCAGCGCCTCGTTCCAGTTGGCGGCGGCTTGGCGATACCAGAGCCGAAGGTCCTGCTCACGGGCAGGAACTTGTTCACGCGCCGTGAGCGGCAGCGAGAGGACGATAGCGGCGGCGGTCGCGACAATTCTCCCGGTCACGCGGCCCATTAAGCCACAGATCGGACGCGGATCCCGCGGAACACACGGATCGTCATGCCAGCGTGCACTCTGAAGCCCCGGAGCCGGCGGTGTCCCGAGCGAACCCTGGCGCCTCGGTGAGTTATCCTGAGCGGCCCCTGAAAAAAGCGAAGTACAATTGGCACAGTCGGGGCGTAGCGCAGCCTGGTAGCGCATCTGGTTTGGGACCAGAGGGTCGGGGGTTCGAATCCCTCCGCCCCGACCACTTTCACTCACGCGTGCAAGCGTTCGCGTGCGCTTCAGTTGGCAGGCCACAGACGTTTAGGTGAGATAATCGCCGCCGCATGAATGCGTTGGACTATGCGGTGGTGGCCGCCTACCTGGTCGCCATCACGGCGTTCGGGTCCTATTTCGCCCGTTTCCAGAAAAACACCCGGAACTACTTCCTCACGGACAACTCGACGCCGTGGTGGGCGATCTGCTTCACGATTGTCGCCACCGAGACGAGCACGCTGACGTTCATCGGCGTGCCGGCGTCCGCCTATGCAGGCAACTGGGCGTTCCTGCAGCTGGCCGCCGGCTACGTCATCGGCCGGATCATCGTCTCGATCCTGTTTCTGCCGCGCTATTTCCGCGGCGCACTGGTCACGTCATACCAGCTGCTGCAGGAGCGGTTCGGACAATCTGTCAGCACCGTGTCGGCCGGACTGTTCCTGGTGACGCGATCGCTTGCAGATGGCATCCGGCTCTTCGCGACCGCTCTGGTGATCTCGATCGTCACCGGTATCCCCGTGCCGGCGACCATCGTCGTCCTGGGCCTGGCGATGATCGTTTACACCGTCCGCGGTGGATCGGCGGCGGTCATCTGGACCGACGTGGTGCAGATGTTCGTGTACGTCGCGGGCGCGCTGGTCGTGTTCTTCGCGCTGCTGAATGCAATCCCTGGCGGCTGGGGCGAAGTCGTCGCGCTGGGCGGTGCGGCCGGAAAGTTCAAGGTCCTGGACCTGTCGTTGCAGCCCACCAAGATCTACACGCTGTGGGCGGGCCTGGCCGGCGGCGTCGCGTTGACGCTCGCGACGCACGGCACGGACCAGTTCCTGGTGCAGCGGCTGCTCTCGGCCGATTCGCCGCGCTCGGCGTCGCGCGGCCTGGTGCTGAGCGGCTTCATCGTGTTCGCGCAGTTCACGCTCTTCCTGCTGATCGGCGCCATGCTCTTCGTCTATCACCAGCATTTCCCGCTCACCGCCGCGCTACCGCGCAACGACGCGATCCTCCCCCGGTTCATCGTCGATCAGCTGCCGCACGGGCTGGTCGGTTTCATCATCGCGGCGATCGTCGCCGCGGCACTCTCGCCATCAATCAACGCGATGGCGGCGACGACGATGAACGACTTCTATCTCAAGCGGGTGAAGACACCGCCGGACGAAGCGCGCCTGCTGCAGCTGTCGAAGCGCTTCACGATCTTCTGGGGCATCGTGCAGCTCCTGGTCGCGCTGGGCGCGCAGTGGCTCGATCAGAGCGTGCTCGACGCGGGCCTGTCGGTGCTGTCGCTGACGACCGGCCCGGTGCTCGGCGCCTTCCTCGTCGGTGTGCTGACGCGGCGGGTTGGCGCGACCGCGATGCTGATCGGCATGGCGGTTGGCGCCGGTGTCCTGTCGTGGGTCTGGTACTACGCGGCGGTCGGCTGGACGTGGTTCGCGTTGATCGGGGCGAGCGTGACGGCGGCGAGCGCACTCGTCGCCAGCCTGGTGGTCAGGGCCCCGCATCGGGCACAAGGATGACGAGCATGGTCCGGACCTGTTTCAGCGGGGGACGTCGAGAAACTGCATGAACTCGGCGGGGTCGCGGGTGAGACCGGCAAAGGTCGCGATCGTCCGGCCGTCCGCCTCGACGATGGCGTAGAGCGGGAGCGCAACCGTCTTGAACTGCTCCTGCTGGTAGCGCTGCTGCTGTTCGTAGCGCGCGCCACGGCCGTCGGTGTAGAGTCGCGCCCTCACGAACCGCTGCAGGCGATCGCGAACCTCGTCGCGCGGAAACATGTTCGCTTCCATCCACCGGCAGTTGGTGCACGTGTAGCCCGTGAAGTCGATGAAGACCCGCTGGTTCGCTACGCGCGCCTGTGCCATCGCGGCGTCGAGGTCGTCGGTGATCCACGCGAGCTCGCCGCGCCCCTCGGCATGCGTGGCTGGCGGCAGGAAGGCCTCGAGTTCTCCGAGCCGGCGCCCCTGGAGTCCCGTGGCGAGCCAGGCCGCGAAAGCGGCCACGACCGTCGCGGCGGCCACACGCGAGAGCCGCGGCTGGCGCCCGACGATGTAGATGGCGAGCGCCACCGCGATCGCGATCCACGACACGAGGACGACGTCGCGCGTGAACACGCCCCATGACAGCACCAGGTCCGCGTTCGAGAGAAACTTCATCGCCGCGGCGATCTCGAGAAACCCCATCGCCACCTTGACCCGCGCCAGCCACGGGCCCGAACGAGGCAGCTGGCTCGCCAGCTGCGGCGCGGCCGCCAGGACGACGAATGGCAGCGCGAAGGTTGCCGAATACGCGAGCAGGCCCGCGACCGGCCGCTGCCACTCTCCCTGTGATGCGACCACGAGCAGCGTGCCGAGAAACGCCGCCGTGCAGGTCAGCGACGTAATGGTGAACGTGGACGCCATCAGCAACGTGCCGGCGACCGATGCACCGTGTCGCCGCGACGCGGCGTCTACCCGCGAAAGCAGGCGGAACGGAAGCCTGATATCGAACACACCGAACAGGTTGAGCGCGAAGACCAGGAACAGCGCCGTGATCCCGAGGTTGACCCACGGGTTCGCGGCAAACCGGGTGAGTCCCGCGGCCCCCGCGACCGCCGCCAGTCCCGCGCCGAACAGCGTGAAGGTCAGCACGATGCCGGCGCCGTAGACCAGCGCGGATCGCACGGCCAGGCCCCGCGTCGCGGCCGCGTTGTTCGTGAAGTAGGAGACGGTGATGGGCACCATCGGGAACACGCACGGGGTCAGCAGCGACAGCGCCCCCATCGACATCGCGAGCCACAGGAATGCGCTCCAATTGCCTTCGGCGGTGGTGCCGAAGTGGACGGTCGCCATTGCAGATTGGCGATTGGAGACTGCAGATTCAGGATTGGAGACTGTCGATTGGGGATTGGGCGTGAATTGGGAGTTGGGAGTTGGGAGTTGGGAGTTCGGAGTTGGAAGTTGGGAGTTGAATCGGAGCGGCACGTTCAACGCGACGGTGGCAGGCGGCAAGCAGAGTCGGCTGGTGCACGCCTGGTAGCGGACTTCGACCAGCAGCGTCGCGCCCGGCGCGGGGGCGCCGGCGGCGATGCGTACCGGGACCGCGAGCGTGAAGCCGGCCTCGTAGGTTTCGGTGTCGATGTCGAAATTGCGATCGAAGGCGGTCACGGGCTTCGGGCCGCCGATGACGCCGTCACGCGTGAAGATCGCTCGCGGGCCGACCGCGACGGTCGTCGCCACCGGCCCGCCGGGACCCTGCGTGATCGAGTACACGTGCCACTCTTCGTCCACCGTCGCGGAGACGAGGACCTCTATCCGACCACCCGGCGTCGCCGTCCCGGGCGCGAGCTTCGCGGACCAATGAACGGGATCCTGCGCGAGCGCGCCGACCGGCGCGAGGAGCAGGAGGAGGATCGCGACCAGGATCTTCCGCCGAGCGAGGTTCTTCCGCCTAAAGGCGGAAGCTACGGGGGTCATTGGGGATTGTCATCGAACCCTCGGACGTCGGACCTCCGTCATCGAGTCAGCAGCGCTTCCACTTGCAGTTCGAAGGTCCGCTGCTCGCGCGGGCTGCGGATGATGCCGGGCTTGAAGATGATGCGGCCCTGGCCGTCCACGAGCACGTTGGTCGGAAAGCCGCGCGCGCCGTAGATCTTCTCCGCCCACTCGGTCGTCGTTTCAAGAGGACGGAAGGTGAAGCGGTTCTTCGCCAGGTACGGCAGCACGAAGTCGTGCTCCTCGGGCAGCACGTTCAGCGAGAGGATCTCGAAGCCCCGCGACTTGTACTTGTCGAGCACGCGCTGGAGCGTCGGGAACTCACCGCGGCAGGGGCCGCACGACGGGTACCAGAAGTTGACCAGGACGACCTTGCCGCGATAGTCCGCCAGCGACACCATCTTGCCGTCCGGATAGTCCGGTAGCGAGAACTCAGGCGCCGGCTTCGCGCCGGCCTCGCGCAGCGTGAGCACGTCGGCGGCGACCTCGGCCGGCGACTTCTTCAGCGGCCGCCCGGTGGCGGTGAGCGCGGCGATCAGCGCGTCAGAGGGCGTCTTCGCCACCACGTCCGCGAGCCCGTCATACGCGGCCTGCACCTGGCCGGCGGCCTCGAGCGCGGCCGCGCGCGCGATCGCCAGCGGCGCCTGGTCCATGTAGGAGCGCAGCGTCTTGACGCCGTCGAGCCGCTTCACCGCCGCGGCGGCGTCCCCCTTCGCGCGCAGCGCGGACGACTCGGCGAGCGCCGCGGCATACGCCGACTGATCCTGCCAGGTCTTCTGCTCGGACTTCGCGGTGATCCGGCCGATCATGTCGGTCGCGAGCGCGGACGCTTGCGTGGGATCGACGCCGATCAGCACATCGAAGTAGTCCGACATGCCAGACTCGGACCACGAGAACTTCTCCGGCGCGAACTCCCGGCGCAGCCGTTCGTAGATGGCACGCTTGCCGGCGACATCCGGCGTCTCGTAAGCGGCCCAGTACAAACCCTGCGCGCCGCGCTCGGTGCCGGGATATTTCGTCGCGACCTCCTGCAGCAGGCGCCGGGAGCCCTCCTGGTCCACGCTCTTCATCGCGCTGGCGTAGTAGAAGAAGTACGACGGGTCGGTGGGATTGAGATCGGCGGCTTTCTTCAGGTGCTCGAGCCGCTGCGTGTTGTCGCCGCGCAGCTCCGCGATCAGCGACAGGTCCTGGTAGGGTCGTGCGAACGCCGGGTTGATGGCGATCGCTTTCCTCAGATACTGCTCGGCCGCGTTCCAATCCTTGCCCGCGAGCTTCGAAAGCGCCCACTGGTAGACCGCGTTCCCCGGCTGCGCCTGCGCCCACTTCTCGTATTCCGCCTTGAGCGCCGCCTCGGCCTTCTTCCTCGCCGCGTCGTCGCCCGCGCGCTTCTGCGGGTCGTAGGCGAACGCGGCCTGCGTGGTCGCGTTCATGTATTCGTCGTGCGCCTCGACAAACAGCGGATCGAGCTCGACGGCGCGGCGGTAATGCCGCGCGGCCGCGGCGACGTCGGACGAGCGCGGCCCGGGCCTCTGGCGTGCCGCGGCTTTCGCCGGCCGGCGCCTGGAGAAATCCTGAAGCGAGAATCAGCGCGACAGCAAGCGCGACGTGTGCGGCCATGCGAGCGATTGTACTGGCTCCCGGCCGCCGGTTCCCAGCTACGGAGCAATCAGCGCCTGGTCGCCGCCCACGTTCCCTTTGTCGACGTCGTCCCCTGCATCGAGCTGCCGTTCACCCGCCCGGTGTAAGTCGTCCCGTTGGCGGTAAAGCTGATCTCGTTGCCGCGGAGCTTGCCGTTCGCGATGGGCGCCGTCCCCAGCGTTCCCGAGATCATCTGGAACGTCTGCGTGAGCGTGAGCTCGCCCTGCGGCGAGGCCCATATGCCATCGACCTTCGCCGGCACGATCCACAAATGGGCGGTGCACCAGCTCGTGCACTCCTGCTCGATGTTCGCCGTCTCGTCAGGCTCCCACTCGCCCATGTTGAAGCTGTTCGAAACGACGCGTGTGCCCGGCTTCATGTTGAGAATCGTCGGCCGCAACTTCAGGTTGATATCCGGCATGAGGAACAGCGTCAGGACCGTCGCCTTCGAGTAGTCGGTCTCGAAGATGTCGGCCTTGATGAAGGTGGTCTTGCCGCTGACCCCGGCGGCGGCGGCGTTTTTCTTGGACAGCTCCACCATGTCGGGGTTGTACTCAATCCCCATCGCGGTGGCGCCGCGTTTGGCGGCCGCAATCACCGTGCGGCCGTCGCCCGAACCGAGGTCGATGACGTAGTCCTGCGGCGTCATCTTCGCCATGTCGAGCATCTTCTTGACCAGCGTGTCGGCCGTCGGGACCCAGACAACGTCCTTGCCCGCCTGGCCGACTTCCGGCTTGTAGGTTTGTGGCGGCGCCGTCTGCGCCGAGAGCGAGACCGCCAGCACGCCAACGGCAATGGTGACTAATCCGCGGGTGAACGAGGTGTGTGTATGCACAAGTGCGGGAAAAGATATCACTCTCACCGCCCTCTGTGGGAAAGGTGGACCCCGCTCATGGTGAGGCCGCCGGCAACGCGACCGAACAGCCCTTGCCGCGTTGACAGGCCTCAGCGCCGGTGGTAGAAGCGTTTACTGAGACGTTCCATAACCTTCCAAGGAGAGTCCCACATGCGCGCCGCACTCCTGGTCATGATCCTGAGTACCGCGATCCCGGCCGCCGCGCAGATGTCCACCGCTACGGTGCAAGGACGGGTGTCCGACCCGACCGGAGTGCTGCCGGGGGTCACGGTGACCGCGCGCGAAACCGATTCCGGCTTTTCGCGTGATGCGACGACCGACACGGAGGGCCGTTACACCATCGTCGGCCTGCGGCCGGGCACCTATGAGATCCGCGTCATGCTGGATCAGTACAAGCCGCAGGCGCGGACGGTGACGGCGCTGGTCGGGCAAACGCTCGACGTGGACTTCAGCGTCCGGCCCGACGTCGCGTACAGCGAGACCGTCCAGGTCGTGAGCGAGCGGCTGAGCGACATCCGGACGAGCGAGATCACGACCAATGTCACGCAGGAACAGATGCAGTATCTGCCGCAGAACAGCCGGAACTTCCTCAATTTCGCGGCGCTCGCCCCAGGCCTGCGCGTCGCCGACAACGAGACCCGCAAGGAAGTCACGTCGGGCGCGCTGCCGTCGATGCACACTAATGTGTTCATCGACGGCGTCAGCTTCAAGAACGATCTGATCCTCGGCGGTGTCGTCGGGCAGGACTCGAGCCGCGGCAGTCCGTTCCCGCAGAACGCAGTCCAGGAATTCCAGGTCCTGACCCAGAACTTCAAGGCGGAGTACGAGAAGGCCTCGAGCGCGGTCATCACCGCGATCACCCGGAGCGGCACCAACAACTTCCGCGGCGAGGTGTTCAGCTTCTACCAGGACAAGAACCTGGTGCAGAACGAGGGCGTCCGCCAGGTCGACGGCATCTTCACGAAGATCGACGACCTCGAGACCGTTGGGGCGCCGAAACCGACCTACGAGCGCTGGCAATGGGGCGCGTCGCTGGGCGGGCCGATCGTGCGCAATCGCATGCAGTTCTTCGGTTCCTACGAAGAGAACCGCCAGGATCGTGACGGCACCGTGCTCGTCGGCACCGTGACGGGCGCGCCGCAGGCGCTCGTCGATCGGCTGCGCACCTACGAAGGCACCTTTACCAGCCCGTTCCGCGAGAAGTTGCTCTTCGGCAAGTTGTCGTCCCAGCCGCGGCAGGCGCATCACCTGCAGGTGACCTACAGCTTCCGCGGTGAAAGCGACATCCGCGGCTTCGGCGGCCAGGGAGGATCCAACAGCTTCGAGACGGCCGAGAACGTCAAGAACCGCGTGGATTCGGTGCAGGCGAAATATCAGATCGCCGGCGCGAAAGCGTTGAACGAGTCCTACCTCTCGTATCAGCGATACCGCTGGAACCCGACCGCCGAGAACTACGACATCGTAGGCGAGGCCTTCACGGGGCTGTTGCGCATCGGCGGCCGCGACACCAACCAGCACCTCGTGCAGGCGCGGACGTCGATGCGCCACGATCACACCCGCTTCCTGCGCTGGAAGGGCACCCACACCGCAAAGGTCGGCGGCGTCGTCAGCTTCGCCGACTACGACATCCGCAAGGAGCTCAACGGCAATCCGCTGTTCACCTATGTGAGCGGGATCAGCTGGAACTTCCCCGCCCGCGCGGCGTACGGCGTCGGCGATCCCGATCTCAGCGGCAGCAACTGGCAGGTCGGCGCGTTTGCGCAGGACGACTGGCTCGTCACGCCGCGCCTGACGGTCAACCTCGGTCTCCGGTGGGACTACGAGACCGGGATGATCAATACCGACTACGTGACGCCCCAGGCCGTCCGCGACGCGACCGGATCGTTCATCGACGCCAACCGCTACTTCACCGACGGCGACGACCGGTCGCCGTTCTACGGCGCCCTGCAGCCGCGCCTCGGTTTCTCCTATGACCTCAGCGGCAACGGCCGATCGATCGCGTTCGGCGGATTCGGCCGCTACTACGACCGCGTCCTCTATGACTGGACGCTCGCCGAGCGGGCGCGCCTGCAGTATGCGACCCGCACCTTCCAGTTCTCGCAGGACGGCGGCATTCGCGACGGCGTGCAGACGATCGTCTGGGATCCGTCGTACCTGAGCAAGGCCGGGTTGGATTCGCTCATCGCGCGCGGGATCGCGCCGGCACCCGAAGTCCACCTGATGGACAACCAGGTGAAGCCGCCGGTGTCGAACCAGTGGTCGCTCGGATTCCGCCAGAAGATGGGCACGATCGTCGCGTCGGCCACCTACAGCGGCACGCGCACCAACAACATCCTGACGTTCATTCGCGGCAACCGCCGTCCGGACGGCACCTGCTGCCTCACGGTCCCCGGGTACTCGGCCATCATCGTGGCGGATCTCGAGGGGCGCGACGCGTGGTTCGACGCCCTCTACCTCCAGGCCGAGCGTCCATTCGGCACCAACGGCAAGCGCTGGGGCTTCAGCTTTACCTACACGCTCGGCGACGCCCGGGAGAGCGGCGGCGATCAGTTCAGTCTCGACTACCGGACGGCCGCGGACTATCCGATTCATCCGACCAATAACGATGAACGTCACCGCGTCGTCACCACCGGGATCTACGGGCTGCCGTGGGACATCATCGGCAGCGTGTTCATCACGCTGGGATCCGGCACGCCGTACACGATCAACGACCAGTCGCAGGGTGCGCTCGCCGACCTGAGCCATATCAAGCGCAATGAGGGGCGGCCCGATCAGTACGACTTCATCATCCCTGACGCGTGGGCCTATCGCAGCGTGGACCTGCAGGTCGAGAAGGCGTTCCGGTTCGGCGGGAACAATGCCGTCTCGGTGATCTTCCAGGGCTTCAACGTCTTTAGCTTCGATAACTTCAGCGGCTACCAGGGCAACATCCCAACGCTTCCGGCGACGAACCCCAACTTCGGGAAGCCGAGCAGCCTGGTCGATCCGGGTCGCCGCCTGCAGTTCGGGCTGCGCTACGGTTTTTGAGCTTGCGTAGACGCGCCTAGTCGATGCGTTCTCGTCGCACGTTCGTCCCGCTCGTTGCGCTCGTCCTGCTGCTCGCTTGCGGAGCGCGGACGACGCAGCTCCGCGTCACCACGACGCTCGATCCGTTCGTCGAGGATCTGGAACGCAAGACCTTCGATTGGTTCTGGGACACAACAAATACGACGAACGGCCTCGTTCCGGATCGCTGGCCCGAAATCAACTTCTCCAGCGTCGCGGCAATCGGCTTCGGGCTGACCGCGTACGGCGTCGGCGCCGAGCGCGGCTACGTCACGCGCGAGCAGGCGCGCGATCGAACGGTGACGACGCTACGGTTTGTCTGGAATGCGCCGCAGACCACCGATCCGAAGGACGCCACGGGCTATCGCGGCTTCTTCTATCACTTCCTGGACATGGAGAAGGGACGGCGGTACCAGACGGTCGAGCTGTCCGCGATCGACACGGCGTTGATGATGGCGGGCGTGTTGTTCGTGCAGTCCTACTTCGATCGGGACGACCCGGCCGAACGCGAGCTTCGGGATCTCGCCGACAAGTTGTACCGCCGGGTCGAATGGAGCTGGATGCAGCCGCGGCCGCCGCTCATCGCCATGGCGTGGAAGCCGGAAAGCGGCATGCACACCCACGACTACAAGGGCTACGAAGAGGCGATGATCCTCTACGTGCTGGCGCTGGGCTCGCCCACTCATGCGATCTCGCCCGACGCGTGGCAGGCGCGGATCGCCAACTACAAGTGGGCGACGTTCTACGGCCAGGAGTTCATCAATTACGCGC
>Ga0193738_1001074_pt1 | contig 11454 bp, 7 predicted proteins | sample L2a1metaG_FD_144927 | JGI IMG/M metagenome (GOLD analysis project Ga0193738, IMG submission 144927) | Soil microbial communities from a riparian zone of the East river system, Colorado, United States - L2a1 | ecosystem: Environmental > Terrestrial > Soil > Riparian zone | place: USA: East River...
TTCGAGTTACTCATATTAATTAATTAAAGAGTTAATCCATCTTAAAAACAGTTATGAACTATTTTTATCAGTTCGATTTATTTTTGAGCAGTGAGGGTTTGAATGCTTCCGTCTTCATTAAACTTCATCTCTGTAACTTTTACATTACGTAAGTGTGTTTTACCACTCAACTGTACATCATGATAAAACAAATACCATTTACCTTTCTTTTCTATGATTGAATGATGATTTGTCCAACCCTCAACAGGATTCAATAAAATACCCTGGTAAGTAAAAGGTCCGTAAGGGTTGGTGCCGGTTGCATAGCATAAATTATGTGTATCACCGGTTGAATAGGTGAAATAGTATTTGCCATTGTGTTTAAATACCCATGCGGCTTCGAAGAATCGTTTGTCGTTATCTTTTTCTCCAAACAATTTTCCATCTTTATCAACAAGTTTTATTTCTTTCACTTCCTCAGAAAAACTTTTCATGTCAGGATTCAACTTTGCAATTCTTGGCAATGCTGCCTCATCTCCTGCTACCCTATTTTTTGCAGAGGAATCATACTTATTATTATTCCAGCGTTGCAGTTGTCCTCCCCAAATACCACCGAAATACATATAGAATTTTCCGTCATCATCTTTAAATACACATGGGTCTATACTGTAACTATTTTTAATTGGTTCTTTTTCTGCAGTAAAAGGTCCTTCTGGTTTATCACCTATGGCAACACCAACCTGGAACACGTCCTGTTTATTTTTTACAGGGAAATACAAATAATATTTTCCATTGGCAAATGCGGCATCAGGCGCCCACATTTGGCGGCCGGCCCAGGGTACATCTTTTATATCCAGAGCATTTCCATGATCAGTTACCGGGCCTCCAACTGAATCCATAGAGAGAATATGAAAATCTCTCATATCAAAGTGACTACCCAGGTCATCTTCCTTTGTTCCGGTAGCGGTATCATGAGATGGATAAATATAAATGCGGTTATTAAAAACATGAGCAGAAGGATCGGCTGTATAAATATGTGATACCAATGGTTGATTCAAATATTCTTTTTTAGGAGTTGTTTGCTCCGCGGCTTTTTCTTCCGTTTTGCTTTCTTTTGATTCATTATTGCAACTGATGATTGCAATAGATATCCATACAATGGCGAGGGACTGAAAATTGATTTTCATTTTTAAATTAAATTTTACAGTTAATGTTATTGAGGTATCATCTCTACTTTCTTTATATTTTTTATTGGTACAAGCAGTTCCTTCCTTTTCTTTATAAAAACAAGTGTGCTGTCTCTTTGTTCCTTAATAACTCCTTCTACTATTATTTCTTCAATTAACCCAAATACTTTTAGCGGAGTTTTATGTTCAATAAAATAAGTGTAAGCAGATTTGTTATAATTGGAAACAACAGCATTGTTTTTGGGGGTTGTTCCTTTTTTCGTAGTAATTAAAATTACACCGAATGCACCCTGTGCTCCATATGCAGAAGTGGAAGCTGCATCTTTTAGGACACTTATATCTTCTACATCCTGTGGATTTATGCTGCCTATATCTGCGGAGTAAATAGCCCCATCAACTACAAATAGAGGTGGTTTTTGATTACTTAAACTGCTAATGCCCCTAACAGTAATAGTTCCTCCGCTTCTATCACTTGTAATTTTTACATCAAGGCCCGGTACATCACGAAGCATCTCATAAATAGTTTTATAAGTACCCGGTGTTATTTTATTAGCTTCTGCCTGCGCATGTGTAGTTGCCGGTATCAAAAAAAATAAAGAACAGAGAGTCAAGCTGATTATTTGTTTTATATTTTTCATATGTCTTGCTTTTATTAATTTAAAATCCTACACTATTTCCACCATCTACGGGTAAAACAACTCCTGTAACATATTTCGCACCTTCGCCTGCCAAATACATTGGCGTACGGCCAAAAACTTTTGCCTTACGTTCAGGATCACTGTCCAATGCTTTTGCAGTCATATCAGAATAAATAAAGCCCGGTGCAATTGCATTCACCCGAATACCATTTGGTGAAAGTTCAACAGCCATTGCTCTTGTCATCCCATCAATAGCTGTTTTACTTGCAGAGTAAGCAATTACTTTCGGCAACCCATACTGGGCTGCCATAGAGCTGATATTGATAATACATCCTGATTTTTTTGGCAACATCTGTTTAACCACTTCACGGCTCACAGCAAAAACTGAGCATATATTGGTAGAAATAATTTTTTGAAAATCGTCATCCGTAACCTCAGTAAATTCTTTTTTCATATTAATACCCGCATTGTTAACGAGTATATCAATTTGTCCAAAGTCCTTGATAATAGCATTTATCAAAACTGGTATGGATGGCAGGTTACTTAAATCACAGCTTTTATAAAAACAATTTTCACCAAGTTGTTTTTTTGCTGTTTTAAGTTTTTCTTCATCCCTGCCTACAATAATGGTTTGAATTCCGTTTTGTGTAAATGCTTTTGAAATAGCAAATCCTAATCCTGAACCACCGCCTGTTACGATTGCCACTCTTTTGTTTTGTGTATCCATTTTTTAAATCAGTTTTATGTCATGTATGTGTTAATTCCCAGGTGCGAATTGAATCCTTATGTTTTTATAATAATCCAATGGTTTATCAGGTTGTTCATAGTTTGCTGGTATTGGCATTTTGCTAAAAGTCTGGAAATATAAAACGCAAGCATTCCGCCACCACACCGCTTCATCAAATTGAATTTTTAACAGCATACTCACTTGCTCAAATCTTTCCTTATCTACAAACTGTTTTAGCCCGTTCCATGTTTGTAACATATTTTTTACTCTTTCCGCACCGGTATAGTATTGATAACATAATTCATTCCATAGATTTTTTCCGCTTTTCATTTTATAATTCCACGCAACATGATGAAACCAAAGAAGGTTTTTTTCTTCGCAGGTGTTTAAGTCTTCCCACAATTTTCTTGCTTCCGGCAAATATTGCGCAATTGCATTACTACCAGTAACTGTTCTGTTGAAACCAAGTCCAAAACTATCTGCTTTATGATAGTAAACCGGGTTCCATTCCGGCCTGTTTAAATTACTTATCCATGGCGCGGGGCCATAATGATGGCCGGTACCCATTATATGATGCAGGCCAATAGGTGTCATATATTGTACAACTATATCCCGGCTTTGCATCATCATCTTAATTGCATTTATTAAAAAAGATGTGTTGTTTGTATATGACATCCGTAACCATTCATCTGCTATTTGCTCGCTTGATAAATTATAATCCCAGGCTAATCTTCCTAGTGCATACCAGTTGGCTTGTGCAAAAGGATGACCACACCAGTTTATATCGTTTCCAATATTAGCTACACCGGTCATTCCATTTAAAGTATGATTATCGAGACTGCCATCAATGATTTTTGTAACTGTACTTCCTTTCCCTTTTGCGTATGTATCACTTTCCAAACATTCTTTAAATAAAGGCGCTAAATAAGCCAATGTGGTTGCTTGCCCCAGGTATTCCTGTGTTACCTGGAACTCCATCATCAATGGCGTTTTTGGCATAGCGCCAAAAAGCGGGTGAAATGGTTCCCTTGGTTGGAAATCTATTGCACCATTTTTGACTTGTACCATTACATTGCTTCTGAATTTTCCATCAAGCGGAACAAATTCATTGTTCGCTTGCTTATGCCTGTCTTCTGGATTTTCATTACTATACACAAACGCACGCCAGATAATAATACCCTTGAACGGTGCAACAGCATCTGCCATCATGTTAGCACCATCTGCATGATTGCGTCCATAGTTTTGCGGGCCGGGTTGCCCTTCGCTGTTTGCCTTTATAACAAAGCCACCAAAATCGGGAATGAGCGAATAGATCTCCTTAATTTTTTCATTCCACCAATTTTGTACGGTATCATTCAAAGGATCGGCTGTTCTTAATCTTCCTATTTCGATTGGAGAGCTAAACCTTGCAGTGAGAAAAACTTTGATCCCATAGGTACGAAAAACATCTGCCAATGCTTTTACTTTTTCCAAATATGTTTTGGTCAAAACTGTTGCGTTCGCATTTACATTAGTAAGTGCCACAGCATTTATACCAATTGATGCATTTGCTCTTGCATAATCTTTATAGCGTTGATCGATATAACCAGGAAGTTTATGCCAATCCCAGATACTGAAACCTGCATAACCTCTTTCAACTGTTCTGTTCAGGTTATCCCAATGATTAAGCATCCTTAATTTAAGTTTGGGAACTGATGTTATACTTAAATTATCAATTGCCTGGTTGGTTTGCAAAAGACGGAGAAAATGAAACACGCCATACAGTACTCCTATATCGGTGTTAGCTGCGATGATAATTCTTTTTTTACCCGATACCAGTTGTGTTGAAATAACAAATCCTTCGTCATTAACCTTATTCAAATTAAGTTTTGCCGATAAACTATTAATCTCCGGTGATTGATTTGCTGTACCGCAAATTAAAGTAGATATCGTCTTGCTGCCAGCATTGCATACGATTTTAACACCCAGCAAGCCGCTCAATCCATTTGATAACTCATCTTGTATGACACTTGTAGTTTCTGAAACCCCGGCAACAAAAGGAAACTGGATAGATGTTTTATATTTTGCGAGTAACGACGAATTTGAAACTTTATCATACCTCATCCAAAGACGATAACCATCTTCTGCATTAACTACAGAAGTAAGCAATAGCATCAAAAAAAACAACACAGACTTTACTATTTTTTTTTCATATGTCATTAACTGTGAGGTTGAATTATTATTTCTTTTTTAAAGAAGATTGCCTGATAATTAGTTCTGAGTTTATAATTATTGACTCCGTACCCATTTTATCAACAATCCCTGTAAGTTTTTCAATCAGGTTTCGTGCTGCCATTTCACCCATATCAATGCCAGGATAGTTTATGGTAGTAAGGTTGGGTTCGATGATTTTACTGATAACATCATTGTTGAAACCAACAAAGGCTATATCATCTGGTATTTTAATACCATACTCTTTTAAGGTTCGCATACATACCGCTGCAGAAAAATCACCTGTACAAAAAACACCATCCGGAATAGGTTTCATTTTCATAATACGATGCGCAGAATCAATCGCTGCCTGCTCTGATAAATTGTTTACAATAAGCCAATCCTTTTCGAACTGAATATTATTATCAAATAATGCATCCTGGTAGCCTTTATTACGATCAGCGTACACATTTCTTTTCAGGTTGGCCGTTATAGATGCAATTTTTTTACACCCCTGGTCAATAAGATGCTGTGTAGCTTTATACCCTGCCCTGTAATTATCAATCGTTACACGGGTAGTATGATCAAGACTTTCAACCCTGTCGAATAAAATAACAGGAATACCTTTTTCTATAAATGGATTAAAATGATTCAGGTTGGAGGTATCAAAAGATAATGAAGCAATAAGCCCATCCACCCTTTTATGAAAAAGGTTTAATGCATTTGCATTTTCTTTTACTGAGCTTTCACCGGCGTGAGCAATGATTATATCATAACCAGCAAGTGTAGTAACTTTTTCTATGCCAGCTAATACCGAAGTAATGAAATTACTGTTCATCTCATGGACCATTACTCCAATGGTATGTGTCTTTTGTTTTCGAAGATTGCTTGCAAAAGAATTATGCCTGTAGCCAAGTTCTTCCGCCTTATCCTGGATTAATTTTTTTGTTTTCTTATTTACGTTCTCATTATTCTTTAATGCCCGGCTAATGGTGGCGGGAGAAAGGCTAAGCTCCCGGGCAATATCATAAATGGTAATCTCTTTTGTCATGTGGCTGAAATGATAAGTTTGTTTCCTATCAAAAATAAGTTATTGCAATCGGTTGCAATTTTAAATTATTTCTTTACATTAGCCAAAGATTTATTTAAACTGGCAAACGGGAATCTCAAACTATTATAATAGTCTAATTCATAGCTGACAGGTATTGGCATTTTGTTGAATGTTTGAAAACATAAAAGATATGCATTCACATCACACTGAATCTTCAGCGATATGCTGACCTGGTTAACCCTTTTTTTATCGATAACCTGTTTTAAAATCATTACATGTTTGCTTCATTTGGCTTATTCCTTCCCCATTAAACTGGTGAATAGTTTAATAGTGTCTGTTTATTTATGTACTATAAGTTTACAATGAATTTGGATATGTTGTACAGCATGGGTAGCCGCGGAATCTTCCTCTTTGATAAATTGAAATAATAACCGTGCGGCCACTTCTCCCATTTCATAAGAACTCTCTTCAATAGATGCAACTGGCTTATGATCGAGATACCGAAAGAGAGGTAAATTACCGAATCCTGTGAAATCAATTTTATCAACCTTCCCCGGAAGTTTCTTTTTAAGATATTCGATTGCATCAAGACTAATATAATTTTTGAAAGTAAAAATTCCTGTTGGGGGAGATTTCATTTTCATAAATTGGCTCATGGCTGAAAAAGTTGATTCTTGTGTCAGGTCAACTGATTTTACAAGGTTAGCATCAAAACTGATTTTATTTTTTTGCAGCGCTGTTTTATATCCTTGCAATCTTTTCTGACTTACAGCCATAGATTCCGGTCCCATAAGATGACCAACCCGTTTATGTCCTTTTTTAATTAAGTACTCAGTTGCTTTAAAGGCTCCATTTTCATTATCGACAGTTACATAATCAAAGGAGTCGTCGTCTTTGGGTGCACGGGCTAAAAAAACAATAGGAATACCGATATTTTTCAATTTAAGAAATGGTAACATATCCTGTGTTTTTTTAGTGATCACAACAATTAGTCCGTCCACCCTGTTTCGTTTCATCAAATCAACAATCCTCTCTTCATTAACCGGATCTTCATGCGATTGAGAAATAATAACATTATATTTTTCTGTGGCAGCTATTTTCTCTGCACCATTTATTGCTAGTGCAAAGAATTGATCAAGCATATCAGGAATAATCAGGCCGAGTGTGAATGTTTTATTAAGTTTGAAATGCCGCGCCGCTTCATTTGGAATATAATTCCAGTCATTTGCAAGCTGTTTAACTCTTTCTTTCGTGGGAGTACTTATCGAAAGATCGTTATTGAGAGCCTTGGATACGGTAGAAACAGACATATTCAGTTTCAGAGCAATGTCTTTGATTGTAACAGCCTTTTTCATATCATTTTTCGTTAAGCAGCCTTATAACACAAATTTATAGGAATTGGACCTGTCCAGAACTGTTTTTATGAATCTACAGACTTTGCTTAGAACACATGTTAGTATTTTTTAAAAAAATATCTTCCACTTAAATCGTTGTTGTAAAACAATTTCAATCGTTGTAGTGAGCTATTAAGCCCTTAGGGAATATTTTGTATTGTAATTGTCCGCCAAATACCCATAAATTAGACTTGGGAAATTGATGACTAGTGGCCGGTTACCGATGCTGAAGGCAAATCGCTTGAAATATTTGCGTGGTAGTAAAGGGCCGGCATTAGGTTAAAAATTACCAAAACACACAACTGCTTAAAACATGAAAAGGATTGCTGCTTGTAATAGCGCAATGATGAAGCTATTTTATCATCATTTGCGGCTTAAAAATTATTTTAAAAAGATTATTTATCAGGAATGATGAGTAATCTTTTTTATTTATATAAACGGTTTCTTGTTCACTAATTAAATTAGAACTCAAAAAGACTTATATGCTGTCTGGCATATATTCTTTTTTTTGGAAGTTTATTTGCGCCGGCAATCCAGGCGCAAACAAACGTAACCATTTCAGGGAAGGTTACAGATTCAAAAAATACTCCTTTAGATGGCGTGAGTATTATTATTAAGGGAACGAATAAGGGTGTTGTATCAAATGCCCAGGGGCTTTTTACAATTAAAAATGTACCTGAAAACGCAAAACTTGTTTTGAGTACATTAGGGTTTTTGACAATCGAACATGTTGTTAAAAGCGGTGAATTCGTATCCTTAGCACTAACCGAACAATTATCGCAATTAAGTGATGTTGTTGTAACTGGTTATGGTACTTCAAAGAAAAAAGATTTAACGGGAGCTATAACACAGGTGAAAGCCACTCAATTTGAAAATGAAAATCCAAAATCAGTACAAGATATGTTAAGGGGTAATGCCCCTGGGTTAGATGTTGGTTTTGACCCCAGTACCAAAGGTCAAAGTGGAAGTTTACAAATCAGAGGTAGAGGCACTTTATTAGCCAGCTCATCTCCATTAATTGTATTGGATGGAATAATTTATCCCGGAGCATTATCCGACATTAATCCCAATGATATTGCTACGATCGATATATTAAAAGATGCCAGTTCCGCTGCTGTATTCGGTGCAAGATCTGCCAATGGTGTTGTATTGATTACAACTAAAAAAGGAAAAATAGGTAAACCGGTAATTACGGTAAACAGCAACTTTGCCATGAACAAACTGGTAAATCAACCTCATTTATTAAACGCAACTGAGTTTTTACAATTTCGTTCAGATGCTATGTGGGCTAAAGCCAGTTTTGATTCCACTACTAAGCCCGGTGTCCAGTATATTTATACCGACCCAACTAAATTGCCATCAAATTTTACAGTTGCCCAATGGTTGGCATTGGATGGATCCGGTGCCCTCAATCCTACCGATGTATGGTTTCAGCGTAATTTGTTTAAACCTATTGAACTGGCCAATTACAAAGCAGGAAAATCTCTTAACTGGGAAGACTTGATCTATAATGATAATGCTTTACAACATGATCATACTGTAAGTATTGCACAGAGAAAGGACGATTATAATTATTATTTTTCCATGGGCTATTTAACCAATGAAGGGTTAACGGTTGGTGATAAATACAAAACCTTTCGCACCCGTTTTAATTTAGAAGGAAAAGCTGCTGAATTTTTTACGATCGGTTTGAATTTTCAATACTCTAACAGGGACGAAAGCACAGTACCGGTTCGCTTTGGTGATATTGCAGCCACTACTCCGTGGGGATCTTTCTATGCAGCCGATGGGGTAACTGTAAGACAAAGTCCAAATGACGATCCTGGCTCCAATACTCATCCTTTTTTGGACCAGGCATTTATAAAACGCATGTATAAATATGATAATTTTTTTGGCAGTGCTTATATAAAAGGAAATCTGCCATTCGGTTTTTCATACCAGGTTAACTTTTCTCCCCGGTATGAAGTATTGCGTGAATACCAGCACCAGTCTTCTAAAAAACCAGATATAGCTGCGAGAAAAGGAGTTGTAGACAGAAGAAATCAAACAGTTTATTCCTGGCAATGGGATAATATTCTGCGCTGGAATAAAAAATTCGGCAAACATTCTATTGAAGCTACATTCCTTGTTAACGCTGAAAAATTCCAATCCTGGAATACCACTGTACAGGCAGAGAATTTTGCGCCTAATGACAACTTAGGTTATAATGGTATTCGATTCGCCACCTTGCCTCCTGTAATTAACAGCGATGATCAATATGAAACAGGAGATGCCTTGATGGGCAGGGTTACTTACAATTACAACCAACGTTATTTTTTAACCGCAACTACCCGCAGGGATGGCTTTTCAGCATTTGGACAACAAAACCCAAGAGCTACTTTCCCTTCATTGGGTGTTGCATGGTCTATTAGTGAAGAGAAATTTATGAAAGGCGCTATTAATTGGTTGGATTATGCCAAGTTTAGAGTTTCATACGGAGAAAACGGAAACAGGCAAATTGGCCGTTATGAAGCTTTGGCAAATTTAGGTGCCGGCACTTATGAGTTTGTAACTTCAGGCGGAACCCGCTTTAATACCTCTTATGTGTCTGCAACTCGTTTAGCAAACCCAACTTTGAAATGGGAAAGAAACAGCTCCACAAATTTTGGTTTGGATTTTTCTATTTTAAAGGGTAAAATAACTGGTGCATTTGATTTTTATAATCGAACCACGAAAGATTTACTGGTTAACCGATCATTACCTAACGTTACAGGATTTACCAGCATAGTATCAAACCTAGGGGAAGTTGGCAACAAAGGATTTGAATTCAGTGTGAATACTGTAAACATTCAAAGAAATAATTTTTCATGGAACACTAGTTTTGGATTATGGGCAAACAAAAATAAAATTATTCATTTATACGGAGCCACCCCTGATTACGATCCTTTAACTGGTAAGGAAATTGGACGTTCAGAAAAAGATGATGTAAACAATAACTGGTTTATTGGAAAATCCATTTCTGTTATTTATGATTATCCTATGCAGGGAGTTTGGCAAACTGCCGATAAGCCTTTAGCAACTCAATTTGGATTTCAACCCGGTGATATGCGTTTGGTTGATGGAAATGGAGATGGTAAGTATTCAATTGCGGATAAAAGATTTATGGGCGATTTTGCTCCCAAATATTCATGGAATATGAGAAATGAATTTAAAATTTATAAAAATTTTGATTTCTCTTTTACACTGTATGCCAAAATGGGTCAGTTAAGCACATTTAACGAAGCCACCAATGGGGCCAGGAATAATAGTAATAACATTTTCTATGATAGGGTTAACTTCTATCAATTACCCTACTGGACACCTTCCAATCCTACTAACGAATATGGAAAACTTGGTTCCAGCCGAGGCGGTGGTATTACCTGGAACAATTATAAAAAATCTTCTTTTGTCAGGTTGAGTAATATTAGTCTTGCCTATACTATTCCGAAAGAGCTTACTCAAAAATGGAAAATAGGTGCTTTGAAAGTTTATGTCAATGCAGTTAATGCAGCTGTATTTTCAAAATGGAATTATTTTGATCCTGAATTTCATGGATCGGATGGTCTTCAGAACATTTCTCCAACTCCAAGGACAATTAATTTTGGATTAAACCTAACATTATAAGATAACTGTAAAATAAAAAGAAATGAAAAATTTATATAAATTACTAAGTCTCCCGGCTATCATTGTTGCTGGCATGATGGTTTTGGGAAGTTGCAAAAAAAGCTGGTTGACACCCAAACCATTGTCATTCTTTTCTCCTGAAAATACATTAACAGATGTTATCGGGTTTAATGCTGCCTTAAATGGATGTGCAAGAACCCTCAAGAATGAATGGTATGGTGATGGTTCACCGATTATTAGTGAAACCATCTTTTCGGAAATAGCCGTGGAAGGAACAGATGATAAAACAGGGCCTGCTCAAAACTTAGATGTGCTGATTAAACCGGATGCAAACCTGAACAGTGTAGATGCAAATAAAATTGGTTGGTACTGGGAACAGGAGTGGATTGGTGTTCGTTTGGCAAATACAATTATTTCCCGGCTTCCTGCAGCAACCGCTATCCCGGAAGCAACGAGAAACATTATTAAGGGCAAAGCATATTTTTACAGATCTTATTATTATTATCGCTTAACTAACCAGTTTGGTGATGTTCCCTGTCCTTTAAAAGAATTATCTGATGTAAAAACAGATTATGCTACTGTAAAAAGAGATGTGATTCTGCAGCGAATGAAAAAAGATCTGGACAGTGCTGTTCTTTGGGTGCCG
>Ga0193738_1001075_pt1 | contig 11453 bp, 10 predicted proteins | sample L2a1metaG_FD_144927 | JGI IMG/M metagenome (GOLD analysis project Ga0193738, IMG submission 144927) | Soil microbial communities from a riparian zone of the East river system, Colorado, United States - L2a1 | ecosystem: Environmental > Terrestrial > Soil > Riparian zone | place: USA: East River...
AATTTTTAAAATCATTGACAACTGCATCCCTGTTTTGTGCTATTGCTTTACCATATTCAGCGACATCACTAATGTAAAAATAACCTATCGCTAAAAAAGGTACTTTATCAGTTGGTGTTCTGCCATGCAGACCTTTATCTATTTCATAAAATTTTAAATTGTTGCCTAAAAAGCCTGCTACCATAGGCATGTGTTTTTTTTCATAATAGTCCATATCAAAAGTTTTATCGTCTCCATTCGGATAAAGTATCGCTACTTTAAACATTCCAACTGTTGGGGTAGATGGACTCATCTGAGTGGTTTTGCAACTTAGCAAACCAACAAAAGCAAAAAGTAGTGAGAAGGATTTAAGTTTTCTGGTCATATAAAATGGTTTTAAGTTTTTGTTGCATCGGTATGAATAATTGCCGCTAACTCCCGGCTTTACGAAAAATTTTGTAAAGAAAGTTAATTCATTTTCTGATTGTTGTTGCGAAGAACTATGAAAGAAAATGTAGGAATCACGGAGGCACAATGACACGATGAGACCTAATCACCAGGTCCTGGAGTTGTTGAGGAATTTATTATTCATTCCGGCTGGAGTTTTTCCATTACCGACTGCTTATACAACCGCCCAATAGGGATCTCAAGTTCGCTAAGCTGTACCGAAAGACCATTATAACCGGAAATTTTATCTAACGAAACCATAAATGAACGGTGGACCCTCACAAACTTATGTTCCGATAAAAGATTCTCCATAGCACTGATAGATTGTTTTGCCAGCAAGCTTTTGCCATCGGTAAGAAAAATTTTTATATAGTCCTTCCAGCTTTCGATATACACGATATCATTCACAAAAACTTTTTTCATATCCCTGTCAACTTTCAGGTATACAAAAGCCCCGGGATTAGGTGTATCATTTGTGATCAAAGAAGAAATTTCTCTGCCCAACGACCGGTTTAGTTTGGTGATCGCTTTAAAAAAACGCTCAAACGAAACTGGTTTTACGAGGTAATCCACTGCATCCAACTCAAATCCATCAACAGCATATTCTCTGTATGCAGTGACAAAAATTACCTTGGGAGGATTTGATAAATTTCGTAAAAAATCAGTGCCAAGAAGCCGGGGCATTTTAATATCAAGAAAGATCACGTCAACTGCTTTCTGGTGCAAAACCGTCAATGCTTCAATGGCATTCCTGCATTGACCAGCGATCTCCAGCCCATTGATCGAGGAAATATAGGAAGCCAACACTTTTAGTGCCGGAGGTTCATCATCTATGAGCAGGCAGCGAAGTTTCATGATGTGTTTTTTGCGAGATGATCAATGGCTCAGGGGTATAAATGGTTACCGGCTGTTCATTGGCCAGTATCAACATCATTGATACTACAAAAAAATCGCCTTCATCATTGATCTTCAGATCAAATTTACCGGGATAAATAAACTCAAGCCGTTTTTTTACATTATTGATGCCAATACCATTAGCTCTCATTGATACATATTCATTTTTGCTATTCGCGATCTTGCATTTCAGCGTGCCATGCATGACTGATATGTCCACACTGAGCCAGGATTTTTCAATTTGCTCCGACGTGCCATGCTTAAATGCATTTTCCAAAAAAGGAAGCATTAGCAAAGGAGCAATAAACTTATCCTTAATTTCCCCTTCTACGCTCCAGGATATTTCAATTTTATTCCCATACCGCTCTCGTTCCAGGTCAATATAATTTTTCATGATTTTGATCTCGTTCTCAAGCCGCACTTCATCTGACTTACAATCATAAAGCATGTAGCTGAGCAGGGACGAGAGCTTTAAAATAAGTTCTGGGGTTTTAGGCGAATTTTCCAGCGAAAAAGAATAAATATTATTTAAGGTATTAAATAGAAAATGCGGATGTACCTGTGCTTTCAGCAATTGTAGTTCTGCTGTATTTTTTTCCTGCTGTGCACGCATCCAGTCCTGCTGCTTAATTGTCCACAACTTGAAAAATTTTATGATCATTGGGCTGGCAGCTGATGTGGTCATGCAGAGAAAACAAAAAGCCAAAGGTCCTCTTGGTAAGATATTATCGAGACCCATTGCTTCCTGCGCAGGAATTAAAACATAACTTCTGTAGCCTGCATCAATAAAGAGACCGACAGCGCCCCATGCTAATGTTAGGAAAAAAAATGCCAACACTTTTCCTTTCAACAAAAGATGTGGAATTGCACCATATACTAAGGGATAACCAAATAAAATAAATGCAGGCACCCACATTATCATATTGAGCAGTTGACGTTCGTACGATAAGGGAACTCCCATCACAACCCAGAATGCAGCCCATATCGCAGTATGAAATGACCAATAAAATATATGTCGCCATACCCTGTAGCGGGGAGAAAAAATAAAATTATTGTAAGGAATGGATTCCATCTGTTAATATCCTCCACAATTTAAACATTTGAGCTGTTGGATACTTCAACTGCTGATACAAAAACGACAAGCAGCCGGTAATGGCGACGAACAACATTTTTTTTCTATAAAAGCAGTTGAAGCCTTTTCATTGTTTTATTACTGCAATTTTTTTCACTTATCGATTTGCGTTAGCAGGCTGTAAAGCTAACTTTTACCTTGACCTAAGTAACATTCTTTTTAAATCTTCAAACTTATTATTATGAAGAATACATTGATCAAAAATGCCAGTTATGTTTTTGTTTTTATCTTATTCTTTGCTTCGTGTCAAAAACAAGTATCAAAATCAGAACTGCCGGAAGAAATTTCAACAGCGGCAAATAGCCAAAACAAGCACGGCCACCTGAAACAAACCAAAACATTTTCATCTGATGTTGCTATTCGATGGATGAGTATGCAGATAGAACTTATGAGAAGAACAACAACTATCGGTAATGTTGCTTTTTCCCGTCATTATGCCTATAGTGGTATTGCTTTATATGAGTCCGTGGTGCCCGGTATGCCGGCTTACCAGTCTATTGCTTCACAATTGAATGGATTAAATGGCTTGCCGGTAACAACTCCCGGTCTTGCCTATCATTGGGCTGCCAGTGCAAATGCAGCATTGGCATTAATAAATAAAAAATTGTTTCCAAATGCAAGTGTAGAAGATAAGGCAGCTATGAATGCATTAGAAGCTGCTCTTCAATCCCAATACAGTAATGAATCAGGTGCTGATATAATAGATCGTTCTGTAGATTTCGGACGGGCAGTAGCTCAAAAAATATTTGATTGGTCAGAAACTGACGGCTATCAAGATCTCAATGATCCTTATTCTCCACCTCATTCGGGGGGACAATATTGGACACCTCCTGCTCCGCTGGTAATTCATGCCTTGCCTTACATGGGCGATCTTCGTCCAATATTTCCAGGCAGCGGTAACGATGCTAATCCCGGTCCTCCTAATTATGCTGCACTGCCTGCTATGACGCTGGAAGTAATTAATGCAAAACCAGCAACCGGTACAGATAATTATAATAAAGCTTTTTGGTGGAGAGATTTTCCAGGAACCAGCACACCCGGACATTACATAAGTATTTTGAGACAAGTATTACAAAAAGAAAGATCAACATTGGATGTAGCTGCTATTGCCTATGCCCTTGGTGGCATCATTGATGTAGATATTTCTATCAGCACATGGAAAGCTAAATATGAATATCTTTTAGCAAGGCCATTTAATTATGATGATTTTATGGGCCAACCATTCACAGCACTTTTAAGTGCTCCACATCCCGAATATCCTGCAGCGCATGCTTCATTGTCGGCTGCCAATGCAGAAGCAATGACTGTTATTTTCGGAGATAATTATGCATTCACTGATAGTACATTTAATGGCCTTGTTACACCACAAGGAATTACGCTTTCACCCAGGTCTTATACTTCTTTCCATGAAGCAGGAGAAGAAGCCGGGTGGTCAAGACTATATGGAGGCATACATTACCGGCAGTCTATCGAAACAGGATTTTGGCAAGGAAGAAAAGTAGCAAACAATATTATCAGCAAGTTGAAATTTTTGAAAGAGTGAATTTGATCTAATGATCGCAATAATCGTTTTTAAAGAGCCTTCTGTAAATAGAAAGGCTCTTTTTTTAAAATAAAACCGAAGTGTTATAAAGTCAAATTATTTCTTTGACTGCTCATATAGTTGTTCGCTCTCTGATTTTTTTTTCAAACATTGCCGCGGCAATAGCAACTACGATAGAAACAAAAGTAGTTACAATACACATGGCAAGAAAACCCGCAGGGTCGTCATCTTTATTATGAAATATAATTATGTATACTCCTGCCATCACAATTAAGACGCTAAGTACGATTGCGCAATATTTTATACTCCTTAAAGACCTCACCGAGTTTAGTGAGAATGCTTTATTCTGCCCGATATATCCAAGTAATTTGAACACCTCATACAACGCAATAAAAAATGGAATAGATGCTGCATAGGCATACAAGATTAACGGATCAGAGTAAATGCTGAACAGATCTAAGTTTGCAGCTCTCCCCTCGGTCACGGGAAACCGAATCATGATGGCGAGTGCCAGAATGCCAATAAGCACGATGACCACTTGGAGAAATATTGCTGAACTTCGTTTCATAAAGAGTTTAATTGTTGCTTGATTCTATTACTGTCGTTAAGCGGTTGCCGATAACTTGCGGCTTTGCGAAACTTTTTGCAAAGAAAGTTAATTCATTTTGGTTTGGTGCTGCGAGAACTATGCATTACGAAAATGAGACTTTGCATTGTCCCCCGCTGGCGGGAGCCGGATTGTCGAATCATTTTAAATTATTAATTGGGGGTGGACTATAATGAACAACTCAATGTCCCCCCAATTGAAGTCTCACTATAAATTGAAGTACTTTCCCTGCCAGCCGGAGATAATGTGCACTCTGCTTATCAAATGTCACACTAAGCACAACGAGGAGAGGAAGACGAAAATCAGTCGCATGAAAATATTCATTAAATTGAATTACAATTTACTGGCAGTTTTATTCATTCAATATATTTTTCTAAGTGACTAGATATCGTTGCGGGACCTTATGGATAATTACTTTGTTATTATTTGTCATGCATGCACCGGCCCAGCAACCTACTGCAGAAGCAGACCATGATACAACTTATTACGAATCCTTCATGAGTAAAAAGATTACCGGCAGATATTATTTTGGTCAGAAATTCACCGCATTAGAGATAAAAAGGAATAACAAAACAACTCCTCGTCTTAGCTACGTGCCTAATACAACTTTAAATATGGGAATCGGAGCTAGCTATGGTTTCTTTACATTGAACCTTGCTTATGGTTTTGGATTTTTGAATCGCGGCGAAGAACAAAAAGGCAAAACAAAATACTGGGAAAACCAGGGACACATGTATGGACGTAAGTGGGGTTATGATTTCTACGCACAATTTTATAAAGGTTACCATCTACATCCTAAGGGAGTGGGATCAGCTGATCCCACTTTATATTATTTCCGACCAGATATAAAGTTCAACTTATTTGGTATTGCCCCTTTTCGCATTCTGAATGATAAGAAATTCTCTTACAGAGCTGCCTTTGCACAAAATGAGTGGCAAAAAAAATCAGCCGGTTCCTTTTTGTTGGGTGCCGAAATATATTACGGCATCGTGAATGCAGACAGCGCTTTAGTACCCGAATCGATGGCCATTTTATATAAGCAACAGGGCATTCATAAGATCCAATTTTTTAAAATAGGACCGGGTGCTGGTTATGCTCATACTCTTGTTTTGTGGCGCCACTTCTTTATAACCGGTTCGCTCCAGGCAAATATGAATCTCGGGTGGGTTCGGGAAACAAGTAAATCCAGCAGCGAAGACGGCTTCAGCTTTGCACCAAATTTTTACTATCGTGCTGTCGCGGGATTTAACAGCCGGTCATGGAATATAAATATGTCATGGGTAAGTAACCGGATGTCCGTACCGGGAGCATCTTCTGCTGACGGGTATATAGAACGAGTGGGAATTGTAAGAGCAACACTTGCCAGGCAATTTCAAGCGGGACCCAAAGCAAAAAAAATTTTGAGGCCATTAGATAAAATAGGAACCAAGAAATAAGAGAATTGTATTGGCTGTGGGGCAAGACCCCGGCAGACGGAAACAGGGTTTTGTTTGTTTGTCTTTATATTTTTTTTTGTATTTGCCAGTAATGTCCAAATGGGTCTTTAATTGTGCCTTGCCTATAACCGTACTCGTAATCCTCGGCTGGACTTATTTCAACTGCGCCCGCCCTAATTGCATTGCTCATTACTTCGTCCACATCTGAAACAAATAAGCCAATACAGATCGTAGTGCCATTGTTTTTGTCAGGAGAAAAGAAATACTGTTTTGCGGTTATTTCGTGTATATGAAATATAGTTCCGTCAATAGAAAGTTCTACAACGTGAATACTGCCATCCTCGTTAGAAAATCGCATTTGCTCTGATGCTCCAAAGGCATTTTCATAAAACGAAATGTCTTTTACTCCATTATTTATGAAAAGCTCAGGTGCAAAAAATGTTGTACGGTCTTTTATTATCATATTGTAGTCTTTAAATGATCAAAGGTCTTATCCGATCTCTATCACAATGTTAGGCGATTGCACGGTCTTTTAATATTGCAGGCAACATTCTGCTTTACGCAAGTTCTTGTACAGAAAGTTAATGATTCCAATTCCAACTTGTACATAAATGCGTTTCAAATTTGCCGTTGTCGCTGCGAAGACTATGGAAGAAAAATATGATAACTAACTGCCGGGGTCTGCTTTCTTCGTTTATTTATGTTAACTGGAAAATTTCTTTCACTTTACAAATCCCATCTTTTTCAAGATCTGTTGATGAGCTTCGCTTTCAAAATATTCTTTGCCGTATAGCTTTTCAAGACTCATAAGATATGCCGAAGGAAATCTTCCCTCCATTGTTTTTACTTCCCATTCAATGGCTTTTTTATTATCACCCTTGAGATAGTATATATAAGAAAGTGTGAAGGGATCTTTCACCGTGTTTTCGGCAGCATATTTTAAAAACCTATTTATTACCGTATCGGCTTTTTCTTTTTGCTCACAATTTTTATAAATGAAGGCTAGTTGTGTTTGCAATAATTCGGATCCCCATCCGTCTTTCATTAGTTGCTCTGCACTTTTTGCAAGCGATAATGCCTGGCCATATTCTTTCAGTAGAATATGCGACATTGCTTTTTTAACATATCCCCAAACCCAATTAGGGTGCAGTTCCAATGCTTTTCCAAAACCTTCTGCACTTTTTTTATAATTGCCCGCCAGCTGGTTAACCCATCCCAGGTTATGAAGACTGGAAATGGATACCGGGTCCAGTTCAACTGCTTTGTCTGCCAGTGGCAATGCTTCCTTATACCGGCCCAGATCTGCTAATGTGGTAGAGTACCTGATATATATAGTAGCATTACCGGGATCCAGATCCAATGCTTTCTTATAGGAATCTATTGCACCTTTCCAATCCCAATCATAATAGAATTTTAACGCTCCTTCTGAAGTATAGATGTCAGCCAGTCCGGGATCGAGTGCTTTAGCAGCTTCTATTGCCGTTCTTGCTTCATCCACAATTTCTTTTTTTGATGCAGTAGAAAAAAGCCCCTGTACGATTTTTTCATTAGCAATTGCGGCATAAGCCGCTGCATATTTTGGATCAATGCGTATGGCTTCCCTGAAATGTGACAAAGCCTTATCCGACTCTTCTGTTGTAGAACCATAACTTAAATGCCGGCCTTTCAAATATTCTGCATAGGCAGCAGGGCTCACTTCTTTATTTTTTTGAATTGTATTGTCTGCAAGTGAGATCTTCAATGGGTTCATTAAAGAAACAATAATTGAATCTTCAATTTTTGCAATATCATCGCTGGTCAGCTCGTATTGATCACCCCAGAGCAGGCCCTGGGTGGCAGCATCTACCAACTCGCAATTCAGAAAATAGGCATTGTTCTTTTTTTGTAAACGACCTGTCAATACAACATCTGCATTTAATAATTTTCTCAGGCTTAAAATATTTCGGGATGTATCAGCTAACCCGAATGTTGCTGAACGGGCAAATACTTTTACTTCAGAGTATGCAGACAAGCGGCTGATCAGGTTTTCGGGGATGCCATCCGAAAGAAAAAATAATGTGGAATCATTCTGTAGGTTTTCAAAAGGAAGAATTGCCAGCGATCTTATTGTTGAAGCATTCACATTTTTTGGGAAAATGGAATCCTTAAAAATAAACAACGCAGAAACGATGGCTACTGCAACAGCGATGAATATTCCCTTTTTATTTTTTTGTTCAGTTGGCGTTTTCAGTTTGCCACGAATATCTCCAGGCTTCGGAACAATAAAACCCGGATTAGATAATGCATACACTTCAATTGGTTCATCTACATTTTTGAATTCAAATGAGCCCAGTGAACTAATTTGGAATTCAGCATTGTTTTTAACCTGGTCACGGACAGTTTTTGAAAAAAGTACCGACGAGCCTACGCCTAGTGTCTCAATACGGGAAGCGATATTCACTCCATCGCCATATACATCATCATTTTCAAAAACCACTTCACCAAGGTGTATACCTATTTTTAATTGAAAATCGTTAGTTGCATTACAAGCTTGCTGAATTTTTACGGCTGCATTCACTGCATCTGAAGCAGTATTGAAACTTACCATTACCCCATCACCCAATTCTTTTATCCACCGACCATTGTATTGTTCAATGATCGGTTTTTGAATTTCCCTGTTCTTACTAAGTAATTCAAAGGCTTTTTTTTCATCATTACCCATCAGAGCTGTATAACCGACAATATCGGTAAACATGATGGCGGCGAGCTGGCGGGATTGTGGCATTGGTGTAAGTTATAGCATATATAATAACTTTTCAATCCAGGTGATATTCCTTCTGAAGATAGGTTAGCAATCTTACCGCTTTTTCTCTGTATTGTTTTTCATAAAATATAGAAGTCGCCAGAGCTCCTTTTGCATTTCTTATCATACTGTAAAGCTGATGTATCGCTGACATATCATATTTAATAAAGACTTCCTTGTTTTGAAGAAAACGTTTTGGGATGTTGTCTTCAATGGCTGTTTGAGGCACAGGCATATCCATTAACTCTTGTGCTTTGCGAATAATATCCCAAGAGCAGGTATAATTATATTCATTATTAAAACCTACGTTCCTGTAAAAATTATAAACCAGGTTTATGGAATCAACTACTTTCTCATCTCTGATAAGATTAAATCCTCCTGCCTTCAATTGTGTGATCGTATTATCGTTTTGGATAAAGATTTGTATCCAGCAATAATAGGGTAAGAAATGATAATAAAAAGTGTCTTGAGTATTTATATCCTTCAGTCGCTCAATTGGCACTTGCAAAGCACTGTCCAGGTGATCGCTCCATAATTGGTTATAGTAAATAGCAAAATTAACATCGGCAGTATCCGCTTTCAGATCAGCCACCATATTTTGTATATAATGGTGTGCTTTTTCCTTATTGATAATAGTTTCCCTGTAGTTTTCTGCCAGGAAGCCACAAAACACAGCAAGGAATAACATTAAGAATTCCCAGAAATAATGAGTCCATTTTTTTCTGGCGGTGTGGGCATGGTGATGAACTTCCATAATTGTTGGTGCTTGTTATTTGTTGATGGAGCAGGAAGTTAATTTATTTTATGTTGTTGCTACGAAGAAAGAATATGAACCACCCTTCCTTCGTCAGGGCAGGCTGTGGCACAAAGCCACGGGTGATACACGGAATTTCATTGTGCTTCTCTGTGCCTCCCTGTCTCCGTGGTTTAAAAAAGAACTTGAAACATTTTCGGTTTTTGGCGCGAAGAACTATGAAGAAATACTGGATCAGGTTTTTGAGCAATTGAAAAAAGGAAATACACAAATGTGTCTGCGAAGCACGGAATCCCCGCTATCGCAAACCCCTTGTAATAGGCTGTTTATTTCTTTGTCCTTTTAATATATTCTTGAAATTGTTATTTTTCACAAAGTTCTTTCAACTTGTCGAGTGCTTTTGGGTAGGTCTCGTTCATATACCCTAAAAAATCTTCTGTTATGTCTAAGTCAACAGTAACGGTTGTAGTTCCATTGTTTTCTTCGAAGCTATAGTTTTCAAATCCGTTTGCCCATTTTTCCACTTCTGGTCCTTCTGTAATTTCCTTGTCAGCTTTTAAAAGACCATAATGTTGAATCGAAACAAATCGGTTGGGAATGTTTTCAGCTATCCTGGAAACCATACCTCCCTTTTCTCCTTTCTCATCTACTCCAACAAATAGAATTTTATTTCCCTTGCCCCAACTTCCTTCATAGGTAGATGTCGGGTTAAACAAAGAAGTCCATTGTTCATAAGTTGATTTACTGTTAATGCCAAGCATACAATCATATGTCTTGGTTACAGGTGCATTGATACTTACTTTGAATTGTAACTTTTTCATACTATTAAATATTTGTATAGTTTAATCTTTCGAATTGTTGTTTTCTGTCATACTTAGCAGTCGTTTATCATAGCTATAACTCGCGGCTTTGCGAAACTTTTTGTACAGAAAGTTAATTCATTTTCTTTTTTTGCTGCGAAGAAGCATGCATACGAAATTCAAACTGTTCATTGTCCCCCGCTGGCGGGGCCGGATGGTCGATTCTTATAAATTATCAATTGGGGGTGGACTAAACTTGCGGATCAATTTTCTTTTCAATCCCATCTTCGAGATAATTATGCACTGTCTGAATATGATTCAATACTTCTTCATCACTAAAACGAAGCACAGTAAAGCCAGCCGATTCTAACGCCTTTTGCCTGGTCTCATCTTTTTTAATAGCTCCTTCCGAGTGATGAGTTATTCCATCTACTTCAATTATCAACATTAATTCCTTGCACATAAAATCCGCGATGTAATTCAATACTGTTCGTTGACGTCTGAATTGAAAATTTTTCATTTTACCTGCCCGTAAAACATACTTCCACAAACAAGCTTCTGCCTTGGTCATTTCTTTACGCAGGCGATTGGCGTAAGGCTGCAAATTCTTATTGTAAAAATGATTGTTGTGCTTGCTGTCCATAGACTGAAATTACAAATTAGGAGGAATGTCTTGTCCACCCCTAATTTATAATTTCATTTATATCGAAGTACTTCCCCCGCCAGCAGGGGACAATGTGCACTCCGCTTTGGATCACTAATGCTACGAAGAACCATAGAAGATAGATGCCGATACCAGAGCAACAATTATAGTAACTAAACTCCCCGGGTTTACCCTCTTCATTCATTTATGTTGTACTGGCTATGGGTCAAGACCCCGGGCGGACAGAACAATTTCCCCAATAACACCTGGTGATCAAGCACTGCTAATTTCGTTTTGCCGGTGATGTAGTTTTCCGACATGCTCTTATCGTTTAAGCGCCGCCTATACCAGTTAATATTAATTAATATTCATTAATATAGAAGTGAAATAAATTTAAACTTCAAACTAAATTATCATTTATGAAAAAGTTATTATT
>Ga0193738_1001076_pt1 | contig 11453 bp, 15 predicted proteins | sample L2a1metaG_FD_144927 | JGI IMG/M metagenome (GOLD analysis project Ga0193738, IMG submission 144927) | Soil microbial communities from a riparian zone of the East river system, Colorado, United States - L2a1 | ecosystem: Environmental > Terrestrial > Soil > Riparian zone | place: USA: East River...
CGCGGGATGCTGAACAACCTTTATTTGCAGAATAACCCGCGAGTGGAAGTGGCCCAGGCGCACGCTTCCGAGCAGACTCTGGATGACCTGCTCGTTTCCCGCCCCGGCGGCATTGTGCGGACCAAGACGCCCGGCGGTATTACTTGGCAGGTAGTCCCGAATATCACGGATTCGGTTTATCCGGCGCTTCAATACATGGACGCGACCCGCGAATGGCGCACTGGCGTGACCCGCCAGGGCCAGGGCATCGACTCCGAGGCACTGCACGACCAGACCGCAACGGCCGCCAGCCAGCAATATACCGCGGCGCAAGCCCGCATGAAGCTGATAGCGCGCATCTTTGCCGAGACCGGCATCAAGGACCTGTTCCTGCTGCTGCACGCGGAAATCCGCCGGCACGGCGATCAGGCGCAGACGGTACGGCTCCGCAATCAGTGGGTCCAGGTTGACCCGCGGCAATGGAAGAACCGCAGCGACCTGACGATCGACGTTGCGCTAGGCGTCGGCGGCAAACAGCAGGAATTGGCAAACCTCACGCTGGTGATGAACGCGCAGAAGGAGTTGCTTCTGGGTGGCTTTGAGGTCCTGGTCAGCCCGCTGAACGTATTCAACACCGCGAAGGAACTGACCCGCCTCATCGGCAAGAAAGACCCGGAGACATTCTTCTCTAACCCCGAGGGCAAGGAACTGCCCCCGCCCCCGCCCGACCCGAAGGTGGTGGAAATTCAGATGAAGGCGCGGCTCGATGAGCGGGCGCTTCAGATGAAGGCCGAGATCGAGCGGCTACAGGCAGACGCCGACATTGCGACCAACGAGCGCAAGACGCAGGCCGATATTGCGCTTGCCGAAAAGAAATTCGCGCTAGAGCGCGAGCTTAAGATCATCGACGCGCAGATCAAGAGGAAAGAGCACGAAGAAAATATGCAGATGAAGAACCTGGACTTCCAGGGCAAGCAGGAAGAACGCAAGGCCAAGGCCGAAGACGCCAAGAAGCCGAAAGCCTCGATCGAGGTGAAGCGATGACGGAAGTAATGGTTCAAACAAGAAAGCCCCGCGCCCGGCGCATTAAGGCTCCGAGCGGCAAGGTATATGAAATCGAGGATGCCGACTGATGGTTGCCTTCACAAAATACCAGAACACGGTTGAGGACATGCTTACTGCAGTCCACAACCTGACGGCGGCGGGCCATGTGGTCAAAGCCGCGATTCATACCGACGCGCCGACCGTTGCCACCGATGATGAATTGGCCGACCTGACGCAGATCACCGGCACCGGCTACACCGCCGGCGGCGATGATACGCAGAACGGCATGACGGAATCGGGCGGCACCGCGACGGTGACGGGCGTTGACATTGTATGGACTGCCGGCGCTGCCGACTGGACTTCGACGGCGCGTTATGTGTCGATTCACAATGACACGGCGACCACCGACCGCTTGCTTGGCTCTTGGGATTATGGGGCGACCTTTGCGCTCGGCAACGGCGAGACTTTTACGTTGGATTTCGGCGCCAGCATCTTCACTCTCGCATGAGTGATTTCCAGCAATACCGACGCAGCCAAATTGCCGAGCTTCGCCAATGGCGTCCGGGCGACGATATCAGCGGGGTTAGCGTTTCGGCTCCTGACAAAGAAGCCGGTTCGCCCAAGCCCGGCGACATGATAGCGCGCAATCCAAAAAACCACGCAGACCAATGGCTGGTTGCCGCGCAATATTTTGCAGACAACTTCGAACCCGTCTAATGAAGCCGCATAGTCTCAGCATTTTCACCCTCGCATGAAACTGGCAGACGCAAGCCTGAAGCCATGCCCAAGCTGCGGAGCTGGGGCCGCGGTTACTTTCTATCCGTATCGCAACTATTGGGTTGCCCAATGCGTGAAATGTCCGACGAGCACCCTTGGCGAAGATACGGAAGCCAAGGCCATTGCCAAGTGGAACCATAGCGAGACATGAAGCCGCATTCGCTCAGCACGCTATCGCTGGTCGATAGCCGCAGCAAGGTCGATAAGTTCAAGGCGCTGGGCCCCTTTGCTGAACGCTGGGGCAATGTCGTCAAGGGCACGGTGCTGCCGGAAACGCTGGCTGTTGCATGCCCGCGCGTGAAGGTGGCCGACCTGCCAGAGGGGCATCTTAAACAGCGGCACCTCGAGCATTTAGAGCATAACCAGAAGCTTGCGCATTGTTGCCGACACCCCGAAAACCACGAGGTTGAGGCTTGCAAGAGCCACCCCGACGAGCCCGCCCCGGACATCTATATCTATCACTGTTCATGCGGGCGCAAGCATCGATTCCTTTGCGGTGGGCGCACGGATACTAGGCCGGTCTGGGATGCGTCCTAGCCGCGGGAGATAACGCGGTATGGCTTGGTCAATTGTAGGCGTCGGCGCGACGGTAGAATCGGTCGCTGGCGCGATAACGCTCACGCTTCCGGCTGGATATTCCGGGCTCTCAGGCGACCTTATAGTTGCTTGCTTCTCCTGGCGATCCGGTACGGCGGCGAGCCCGACGAAACCGGCAAGCTGGAACATCGGCGTTGAGGAACTTAATTCAAATACGCTGACTACCTCGTCGGCGCTGCCTTGCGGTGCCGTCCACTACATTGTGCGTGGTGGCTCTGATCCGGCGCTAGGTTGGACGTTCACCAATATTAACGTCAACCTCGGTAAGATCGTTGTCTACCGAGGCAGCCACGCCACGCCGAAGACCGCCGACAACGGCGGCGCGACTAGCGCGACCAACATTACAGCGGTCAGCCTCGCCGGTCTTACCACGACCACCGCCAATGAATTGATCGTCGCAGCCTTCTGCGGTGGCCAAGAATCGACGTTCACGGCCCTGGATGCCGCGACGGACCCGACTACCGGCAGCGGCGCCGGAATTGACGCCACGACGAACCCGACTGCGGGAACTTGGTTCCGGCGCGGAAGTACCAACACCACGAGTGGCGCGGATACCGGCCTCACCATTGGCGATGCCGTACGTGCCACGGCTGGCGCTACCGGCAATATAACTGCGACCGCATCGGTCGCATCAGGGCAAGTAATCTGCGCCGTCGCGTTCAAGCTTGCTTCCGGCCCAGCCCCGCTGGACGCGGGCGGCGGATCGTTCGCCGTCTCCGGCACGGCGGCAAGTCTGGAGCTGGGCCGCAAGGTAGCGGCAGCATCCGGTTCCTTCGCCATCAGCGGCACGGCGGCGACGCTCAAGAAGAATCTCCCGCTTGTTGCGGGTAGCGGCACATTCGCTGTCACCGGCACGGCGGCGACGCTGCGTCATGCCTATAAGCTGGCGGCCGATGCCGGATCGTTCGCAATTTCCGGCACCGCCGCCTCGTTCGCATTCTCTGGCGCTGGTGATCTTCGCGGGACATTAACCGGCCAAGTCCCCTCCGTCACCAACCCAATGGTGGCGACTGGCTCGGTAGTTGTTTCTGTTGGTGACTTGGTCTTCGGGACTATGTCCCAACAGACACAACTCACCGCCACGACTACGATTACCGATAACCTCGGGAATACTTACGCTTTCGTTAACGCCGGAACTGACGCTGGTTTTGTTTCCGGGCGATCATTTTACTCCCGCGTTACAGTAGCGGGCACGCTGACAACGGTTAACGTCCCTGCTGTTGCAAGTGGCAGCTCCGCATCAATCGTTGTTGACGTTATCGCGGGGCCGTTTAAGACATCCCCTCTTGATGCCAACCCTGCAAACACTACAGACGCAGTAAGCCCGTTTACTTGTCCGGCGACTGGCACGTTAGCTCAGGCCAGCGAAGTTGTTATGGCGGCGATTTCTATCGCCACCAACACGACCCCGGCGGCTACGTCGCCCAGTACGATAACGGGTGTGGTAGCCAGGGACAACGTCTCCACAGCCCAATCCCGGCGCGTAGTTTCTGCTACTACTTCGGTAACACCGGAGTTCACTGCTGGTTCGTCCACAGATGCCGTCCAGACTACGGCCAGCTTCAAGATTGTTTCAGGCGCCGAGGTCGCTGCGGACGCCGGAAGTTTTGCCGTCAACGGAACGGCGGCGACGTTCAAGCGGACCTACAAGCTAACGGCTGAAACCGCAGCTTTCGCGGTCAGCGGCACGGCGGCAAGCCTGGAACAAGGCTATGAGGTTCCTGCGGACGCCGGCAGCTTTGCCGTTAGCGGCACCGCAGCGAGCCTCAGGCACGGCTACAAGGTTATCGCAGAGGCTGGCTCCTTTGCGTTCAGCGGCACGGCTGCCACGTTCCGGCGAACCTACAGGCTGATTGCCGAGGCCGCGAGCTTCGTGGTGAGCGGCACGGCGGCGAGCCTGAAGCACGGCCGGGAACTGGCCACAGAGGCCGCTTCCTTCCTGTTCAGCGGCACCGACGCTACGCTTACGGTCACCGCCGAAAAGATACTATCTGCCGATGCCGGGAGTTTTGCGGTCAGCGGTACGGACGCAAGCCTTGAGTGGTCACGCAAACTCCCGGCAGAGGCCACGGCCTTCACGGTCAGCGGTACGGACGCGAGCCTTGAGCGGGGCTACAAACTACCCGCCGACAGCGGATCGTTCGCGGTTTCCGGCACCGGATCAACGTTGCAGGTGCTGCGGCGGCTTCATGCCGAAAGCGGCATCTTCCTGGTCGGCGGCACGGATGCCGCGCTTACGGTCGGCGCCGAAATTGTACTAGCCGCCGAAACCGGCACCTTCGCTGTTTCCGGCACGGCAGCCGACCTCACCGTCGATACCGTCGTTGTCGAGCCCCCTGCGCCGGAAATTGGCGGGCCTATTGTCGGCGGGCATTTCTCCCGCGGCAGATGGCGGGAACTGCGCGACCTAAAAGACGCGATCCGGGACGCACGGCGCGCCGAAGAGTTAAAGAAGAAACGCGCCAAGGCCAAGCTAGAAAAGGCCACACAGGCCGCCGAGGCGGTGGCCGAAGCGGTCGCGCGGCATGATGAACTAGCCGAGTCGGCCCGGCTGAATGCCATAGCCGCGGCGCTCGATGCGGCGACGGCAGCGCAGACCGTTGCGGCGACCATTCGCCACGCCGACGAGGTACTGGCGCTGGCCAAGCGGCTGCTGATAGCCATTGCGGAAGCCGAGGAAGAGGAAGAGGCAATCATGCTCTTGATGGCACTATGAGCGACGATAGAATCCATGACGCAATCTCCCGGGGTGCAAGGGCGAGGGCACTGCTGGAGGACGATCTGCTAACAGAGGCCTTTGGCACGCTGGTTGAGACCTACATGGAAGCATGGCGGGTCTCGCGAGTAGAGCAGAATGAGGATCGCGAACGGCTATGGCTGGCCGTGAACCTCGTCGGCAAACTGCGTGACCAGCTCATAAACGTACTGAACGACGGCAAGATTGCACAAGCCGAACTAGATCAGATTACCGGACGCGAAAAGGCGAGGGCAAAACGCTGATGCCGCTGACGTTCAAGATGCGCGCATACGTCACCCCATGCGCCCGCATGGGTTACGAGAGCGACGGCGCGGCTATTTATCATACCGTTATTCGCGCCAACAGCAAGCTAGAGCGGCTGGTGGGCAGGGATCGGGACGAATTTCACCGGGAGTTCAAAATACTCCCGCCGACAGGCGACGAGATAAGGATGCAAGTCGTCTGGACTGAGAAGAGAACTTAACAAAAACAAAAAGGACAGTTTATGTCTGATGATACCGTCGCCCCCGGCGGCGAGAGCACCCCCGCTGTTGCGCCTGCTCCCGCCCCCGCCCCGGCAGATACCTCCGCACCGATCACCGCAAGGGAAGCAGCCGCAGCCCTCTCAAAGGCGCGCTGGGAAAAACAGAAACAAGGACAGGCCGCTCCGCAGCCCGAAGAAAACGGGGGCGCAGAGCCGCCACAGGAATTTGCCGAAGAGGCAGACGCCGCCCCTCCCGACGAGGAGGCTACCGGCGAGACGCAAGAGGCCGAACCGGAAGACAAGCTTCCGCCCATCGAGCCCCCCAGGTCATGGACGAAGGAGGAAAAGGAACGCTTCCAATCCTACCCTCGCGAACTGCAAGCCTACTTGTCAGAGCGCGAACAGGAGCGGGACCGGGCCGTCCGCCAGAGTCAGAACGAGGCCGCTGAAAGGCTCAAAGGCTTAACCGCCAAAGAGCAGGCGGTGGAACAGGCGCGAGCGCAGTACGAGGCAGCACTACCCGCCCTTCTGCAAACTCTTGAACAGCAGCAGGCGGGCCAGTTTTCCGACATTCGGTCAATGGATGATGTCCAAAGACTGTCTCAGGAAGACCCGTTCCGATACATCCAGTGGCAGGCACACCGTGAAAAGGTCGCCGCCGTGCAACAGGAAATGCAAGCCGCACGATCGCGGCAAGTATCGGAATACACGAACCGCTGGAGTGAGTTTTCTTCAAAGGAAGACGCCAAGGTTGCGGAGCTTATCCCCGAACTGGCTGATCCCGAGAAGCGTACTAAAATCCAGCAAGACGCACTGAAGCTCCTAAAAGACGTCGGCTTCAACGAAGAAGAGATCGGAAGGGCGTGGACCGGGCAGGCTGCAATCAGCCCGCGTGATCACCGCTTTCAGATGCTCGTTGTCAAGGCCGCCAAATATGACGAAGCGCAAGCAAGCGCGAAGAAGACCCTCACTGCGACCAAGCCGCTTCCACCCGTTCAAAAGCCTGGCGTGGCTGCCCCCAAGGGCAACCCGCAATCGCAACTCATAAAGGACCTGAGCAAGCAGCTCGACCAAACAGGGGACTTGAGGGTCGCGCAAAAACTGCGCGCTGCCCGTTTAGCCTCCCAATAATAAGAAAGGAGCCACAATGGCTCTACCAACCGATACCTTTACCACCTATCTCGCGAAAGGAAATCGCGAAGACCTCTCGGACGACATCTACCGCATCGACCCGACCGACACCCCGTTTACGTCGGCCGTGTCAAAGACTACGGCGACTGCGACAAATCACGAATGGCAGACCCAGGCTCTCGCCTCCGTCGATACCGCCAACGCGGTGCTCGAGGGTGACGACGCCACGACCGATGCGGTCACCGCAACCGTCCGTCTCGGCAATATCTGCCAGATTTCCGACAAGGTGGCTCGTGTCACCGGCACGCAGCAGGCTGTTGAGCATGCTGGCCGCGACGACGAGTTGGCTTATCAGGAAATGCTCAAGGGCATGGAACTCAAGAGGGACGTCGAGTCGATCCTCACCGGCACCAACCAGGCGAAGGATGCCGGCAACGCGACGACTGCCCGGAAGACGGCCTCGATCCTCTCCTGGATCAAGACCAACACCAACAAGGGCACCGGCGCTGCTGCCGATCCCTCTGCTGCTGACGGAACGGGCACCCGTACCGATGGCACGCAGGTTGCGTTTACGGAAGACCGCCTGAAGGACGTGCTTTCCAAAATCTGGGTCTCTGGTGGAAAGCCCACCCTCGTGCTTGTTGGCGCATTCAACAAGCAGGTGTTCTCGACCTTCGTGGGCCGTTCGACCCCGACGGAGGACGCCAAGTCAAAGAAGATCGTGGCGGTTGTCGATGCCTACGAATCCGACTTCGGCACCGTCAAGGTGGCGGCCTCACGATTCATGCGGACCCGCGATGTGCTGGTCCTCGACATGACCAAATGGGAAGTCGCGCACGTTACCGGACGCAAGATGGTCAGCATCCCGCTGGCTGTCACCGGCGACTCGCGCCGCAAGCAAATCCTGACCGAGTACGCACTGGTCAGCTGTAACGAGAAAGCAAGCGGCGGCGTGTTCGACAACACCACCGCGTAATAACAAGAGCGGGTTAACCGCCCAAACTGGGGCGGGGCGCGAATGCCCCGCCTTTTTCATTCACTGAGGATAGAATCCAATGGCTCTACCTAACACACGCCCGTTCAATGTGATCCGGGTGTTTTCCCACAACGCGGATATGAGCACTGCGGGCTCATCCTTCGCTGCTTCTCCGGCCCGTGGCAAGGTGATTAAGGTCGGCGTCGTCGCTCACGCGGCGGTAACGACTGCGCCCAACGTGTTGACGGCGAAGATCGCTACCGTTGCCATCACGCTCCCGACGTGGACCGTCACGCATTCCGGCGCCGCTGCCGGCGACGTGGTGGAAGTTGTCCCGACTGCGGCCAACAGCATCAACTCAGGCCAGAACATCGAATTCATCTCCGATGGTGCCGGCTCGGGCACGGTTCCCTGCACCTATTACGCAGATATTCGCGTCGGGTAAGGAAAACACCATGTCATACAATCGTCTTGGGGCGGCTCAAAAATTCACCATGTCGGGAACGTCGCAGGCCACGACGGCCTTTGGTACGCAGACCAGGGTCATCCGCGTTGCGACACACGACCAGCCGGCATACATCAAAATCGGTCCCGGCACGCCGACCGCTGCCGCCACCGAGACGCTCATCCCGATTGGCTATGTGGAATACTTCAGCGTTAGCCCCGGTGAAAAGCTCGCCGTTTTTCAGGGCGGCACCGCCGGAGCCTTCACGGTCACCGAGATGGCCTGATGCTCACCGAGCTGAGTCTTGACCGCAGCGAAAAGCTGGTCGTTGCGCGTACCATGCAGGACGTTGAGCCGATCCTCGAGCAAAACAAGGAACTGCGCTCGATGAAGCAAAAGAGCGACTGGGGGCGGCACATCGCCACCATCCCGGCCGTTATTCTCGTCAAGTGGTTCAACGAGGAATATGCACGCGGCAATGTCAGCCTGCGCATGTTCACCACGCAATTTGACGAGATAATCCATAAGAAGCTGCACGACCCCGAATGGGCATATCTGCGGACGGATAAGTAAATGGCACTCGCATCCTATAGCCAGCTAAAGAATGCCGTAGCGGACTGGCTCGCCCGCTCTGATCTGACCTCCTTCATTCCAGAATTTGTGACTTTGTTCGAGGCCCGCGCCAACCGCGTCCTGCGCGTGCGGCGCATGGAGGCCTTGGCGACACTGGCCGCCACCGATGGCACGGCATCGCTGCCGGATGATTTCCTTGCGCTCCGTCGATTGACGTGGCTGGGCGACACAGGCCGCGAACTTGAATATGTCCATCCGTCTTATTTGAAGATGCGCTATCCCGACAGTGCGCAGGGCACGCCGTCACACTACACCATCGAGGGCGACCTGATAACCGTCAAGCCGGTGGACGAGACGGACCTTGAGCTTAGCTACTATGCGAAAATGACCGCGCTCACTGACGCCAGCTCTAATTGGCTGTTCAACAAGCATCCCGACGCCTATTTGTTCGGCTCTCTGGCCGAGGCGCACGGCTTCAACGTCGATCTGGCGCAACTGAAATACTGGGAAGAGCGCCGTGACCGCGTATTCGATGAAATAAGGAACACCGACTTCCTCTACCGCGGCGGGCTTTCGATCAATCTCAACGGCGCAACCCCCTGACATGCCTATGATCCCCTTCGGTCAATGGCGGCCCGATGTTTCGGACCACCAGGCAGACCATATCGCTGAATTAAGCAATGTGGTCCCGCGCGCCGATGGTTATGGGCCGGTGCAGGAGTTTGAGGCCTACTCCGACGAGGCCCCCGCCGCGTGTCGTGGTCTGTTTCGTGCAACCAGGACGGACGGCACCCCGGCGATTTTCTACGGCACGATCAATCATCTCTATTTAATGAACAATACCACTCAAGCTTGGGAGGAAGTCTCCAAGGGTGCCGTTGCCTACACTGACTTGAGCATAAACCATAATTGGCAGTTCGCGCAGTTCGGTGATTTCGTCATTGCGGTGCAGGCCAACTCGGTCCCGCAGATGTACGACCTGACCGGCTCGACAAACTTTGCTGACCTGGGTGGCTCGCCACCGCAGGCGAGCTATATCGCGATTGTCGGGCGCTTCGTTGTTCTGACCGGCCTTCTGAGTGAGCCCTACCGCGTGCAATGGTCGGACCTCAACGACCCTGCCGACTGGTCCACCGGCAGCTCTGACTTCCAAGACCTGCCGGACGGAGGCATCGTGCGCGGCGTGGCCGGCGGCGAGTATGGAACGATCTTTCAGGACGGCTCTATCCGCCGGATGATCTTCGTCCCCGGCTCTCCGCTCATCTTTCAGATTGAGCGCGTGAGCGAGGAAATTGGAATCTACGCACCGTATTCTATTGTGCGCTCCGGTCATCGCGTCTTTTTTCTTTCGACAAATGGCTTCCATGTCATCGGGCCCGGTGGCACTCCCGAACCAATCGGGCGGGCGCGGGTGGACAGGACCGTTCTGGGCGAACTTGATACCGGCAACCTTCAATTGGTTATCGGGACAACCGATCCAAAGACTACGCTCGTTTATTGGTGCTATCCAGCAACGTCCGGCGAGTCTGGTCTCTACGACAACCTGCTCGCCTATGATTATGTTCTCGATCGCTGGTCACTAATTACCCATGGCAGGGGCGAATACATTGCATCACTTTCACAACCTGGAATCACTCTGGACGGGCTCGACACTCTCTACACGTCGATTGATGACATTCCCGGTTCCCTCGACCAGTTCCCCTCCGGCACATTTCCTGAGATTGCTTCAGTGAACAGTAGCCACCGTGTCGGCTTTTACTCAGGCATCAACCTGGAAGCCAATATCGAAACGTCCGAGATGCACATGGACTCCCAGCGTTCAGGCAATCGGGTGTTCGTGCGCGGCTTCCGCGTCATCAGTGATGCCCCGACCGTATACGGCTCGGTGTCCTCTCGAGAGAATGCCGGAGCATCACGCACCTATAGCGCCGAGACACCGGCGAATACGCAGGGCGTTTGCCCGCAGCGCGTCTCCACAAAGTTCGCCAGAGGCAAGATCAGGATTCCGGAAGGTACTTCCTGGACATTCGCGCAGGGCATCGAGCCAGACCTAGTGACGCTGGGCACTAAGTAAATGCCGGCCTTAATCCCTGCGCTTAACGACAAAGACCTTAACAAGATTATCATTAGTATCCAGCAACTCGCGCAGGGCAGGAATAATGCTATCGGCACGGTCACGCTTGAATTGAACGTGGGTACGACTACCGTCACCGCGCCAAACTGCGGCAATGAATCGACGGTGCTGTTATTCCCCCAAAGTGTCAACGCGGCGGCGGAATTTGTCGCCGGCACGTTGCGGATCGGCTCCGTAAGCAATGGCTCTTTTGTTATAACCCATGTCAACAGCGCAACCGCAAACCGCATCTTCCGCTGGGTTGCACTCGGCTGAGGCACAGCCGATCTGCGTCCCGCCCGACAAGGTGGGGCAAGTCTGGCCGCACGTCTCGCGCATGGTGCAGCGCGCCTTCGACAAGACGGACTACGGTACGTTTGGTGAGGTTGCCGAGGCTCTATTTGATGGCCGGGCGCGGCTCTGGGTCGTGTGGCGAGAGCCCGAAATCATCGCTGCGGTTGTCACGCAGATACGCCCGACCACATACAGCAAGGTTTGCTACCTGTGCGCTGCCGGCGGCGAGAGTCGCGAGGAATGGACGCACATGATGGCGAATATAGAAGAATACGCCCGCGACATGGGCTGCAACAAGATACG
>Ga0193738_1001078_pt1 | contig 11442 bp, 7 predicted proteins | sample L2a1metaG_FD_144927 | JGI IMG/M metagenome (GOLD analysis project Ga0193738, IMG submission 144927) | Soil microbial communities from a riparian zone of the East river system, Colorado, United States - L2a1 | ecosystem: Environmental > Terrestrial > Soil > Riparian zone | place: USA: East River...
CGGAACACCACGAACGCCAACGAGGCCAGCAGGCCGATGATCATCCCTTCGAGGACATCGATCAGCAGCACGCCTAGGAGTGCCGCGAGAGCGAACCAAAGCTCGTGCGGCGCCTGCCGGCGGAGCGTCGCCAGCTTGCGCGCCACGATGAGGTGCCAGACCGCATGGATGATCAGTGCGGCGAGGACCGCCTCCGGCAGCGAGGTGAACAACGGGGTCAGGAACAGCACCGTGATGATCGTCACGGCCCAGGCGACCAGGTTCGCGACCTGGCTCCGTGCGCCCGCTCCTTCCTTGACGGCGGATCCCGACATGCCGCCGGCGGCGATCATCCCGCCGACAAGCGCACTGGCCAGGTTGGTGGCCCCGTGAGCGACCAGCTCCTGGTCGGCGTCTACCTCATACCCGTGCTTCTCGGCGAACTCCTGGGCGACGCCGAGGGCCTCGCTGTACGCCACGAGGACGACGGCGATGGCCGGCAGGATCATCGCGAGGTAATCCGTGATCGGGACGACAGGCAACGCCAGCGCGGGCAGGCCCGACGGGAGTTGGCCCACGACTTCGACGCCGTATCGGCCGTTGAGATCGAGCACCGTGCTCAGGCCGATGCCCGCGAAGAGCACCACGAGACCGGTCGGTAGCTTCTTGCTCAGGCGCGGCAGAAGGAACAGTAGCGCCAGGGCACTCGCCCCCACAGCGAAGGTCGTCCAGTTCGCCTCGGGCAGTTCCTGGATGATCTTGACCACTTTCTCCGGCACGTTGCCACTGGGCTTCTCGACCCCGAACAGCTTGTACAGCTGGCCGACAGCCACGAAGATCGCCAAGCCCGTGACGAATCCATCCATGACCGGCTTCGACAGGAACTGCGTCATGAAGCCGAGCTTTGCCTTGCCCGCGAGCAGGAAGACGACCGCGGTGACTAGGACAAACGCCGAGGCGTAAGTCACGTACGTCTGTACGTCGGGGGAATCGGCCGCTACCACGGCGAGGGCCGCTGCGACCGAAGTCGCGAGCAGCACGGCGGTCGCGGACGTCGGACCGACCGACAGATGGCGTGAGGTCCCGAAGAGGCCATAGACCAGTAACGCCACGACGAGTGTGTACAGGCCGGCCTGTGGCGGCAAACCGGCCAGGCCCGCGTAGGCCATCGACTCGGGGACGAGCAGGCCCCACAGCGTCAATCCGGCGATGACGTCGAAGGTCAGCCAGGTTCGGTCGTAGCGCGGAAGCCATCCGAGGATGGGGACATAGCGCTTGATCCCGGTCGGCTTGTTTGCGATCGATTCGGACTGCGCGTTCAACGGATGCCTCCAAGGCCAGTGCGTCCCTCATGCCCGCCCAGCGCCTTGCAGTCTCGACCCGACGGGACCAAGCGAACCTAGGGCGGCACCGGCGCCCCGTCATCCACCGAACCGGTGGATGTCACCTCATCCACCGACGACCTACGTTCGCGCCGAGCCGACGAGCCATTCCACGCAGGTCGAGATCGGCGCAGCTCCGCGAGCGACGAGGAGGACGGTGCGATGGACGAGGCTTCGAGCGACACGACGATCGGTCGGCCCACGGCTTCGGTGGACCTGTCAGCGACTGGGCTCAGTGGCGCCACGTCGCTTGGCTTGGTCATCGCCAGCTCCGTGGCGGTGGGGATCATCATCTTCCTGACCCATTGGGCGGCTCCCCTCTTGGCGCCGATATTCCTGGGCCTGATGCTCACCGCCTTGGCCAGCCCGCTTTTCGCGCGGTTCGTCGGTCAGGGTCGGCGAGAGACGGTCGCCATGTTCGCGACCGTCGGGTGCCTAATCCTCATCGGCGGGGCCCTTTCGGTGCTCTCGATCTACTCAGGGCGCCAGCTGACGGAGTCGCTCGCCCTGTACTCGGACCAACTCCTCGCCCGCTATCCCGAGGCGTCCGAACTTCTCGAAAGCATCGGCGTCGCGGGCGGCCTGAGCGGCGTGCTTCCACCCGAGGCCCTCGTCGCGATCCTTGGCGCAGCGGCCGCGGTTATGGCGGAAGTTGGCGGCAACCTCGCGTTCGCCGTTGTCCTCGCGGCGTTGTTGCTACTCGACGGACCACGGTTGGCCAGGCTCGTTGGCACCGGGATCGGCAGCCAGAATCCCGTCTTCAGTCAGGTTCCCGCGATCGTCACATCCGCCATCACGTACTTCACGATCCGGATCAGGGTCAACGTCATCACGGCCGTCGGGCTGCTCCTGCTCATGCTCGTTCTGGGTGTTGACGATGCGATCCTATGGGCGATCGGTGCGTTCTTCCTGAGCTTCGTGCCGTACGTCGGGCTGGTGTTCGCGCTCATCCCACCCGTCATCCTCGCGTTCGCCGAGACCGGACCGGGCGCTGCGCTCGCGATCGTCATCGGCGGCGCCATCTTGAACGTGGTTGCGGAGAATGTGCTCGAACCGTCGATGACGGGCAAGGCGCTCAAGCTGTCGACTTGGGTCGTGTTCGTCATGTTCTTCTTCACCGTCTGGCTCATCGGGCCGGTCGGCGCGCTCATCGCCATGCCGCTGACCGTCCTGATCGTCTTGGTCCTCAAGGGCAATCCGCGGACAAGCTGGGTCGCAGCGCTATTGATGCGAGACGACCCCGCCGAAGTCGCCGAGGCGGCACCATCGCCATCGACGGCGACCTGACCCATCCTGCGTCCGAACGACCCCTGGCCGCTGAAGGCGACGGGAGGCTACAGGATGGCCATCGATCATCTCTTGGCAGTTGCCTGAGCGTCTAGGTGTCCGCCCCAACTGTGCGTGATGGCCTCGAGAGGCCGAACATCGTCAGGGTTGGTACAGCCCATCCGTGAGGCCGGAGGCCCACGTAGCTCCGCTTGCACCTCAGAGCGCCAACGAACCAGTCAGTTCGAACGGAGCGGCGGAACTGAAAGTCCCATCGACGGCCAAGGGAACATCAGGCGGGCGGGTCTGCCGCAGGGACACGATGGGGGCTCGGCCAACCCCGATTCAAGTGCCACACCTGGCGAGTCCGTCGATCGTGAGTCCACAGCCCGTCCGAGTATTGATATCCGGGCGGCGGATACCCTACTCCTTCGTGTGCTGTCGTGGCACACCAACGCGGCACGGCCCCCGGCGCCGGCCGCGCCGACGCCGGGAGTCTTCCCTCAGACGCCCGTGGACGAATCACCTACGCCGAATGCCGCCTTGACCTCGGCGCCGTTGAGATACCACAGGATCAGGGCGGGCATGACCGCCATGCCGAAGCCGATGCCCGACCCCGGGAACTGGAAGAACGCAAGGACAGCCTCGAAGAGGCTGAAGCCCGCGATGATCAAGGCAAACGTCCGTGCCCATGGCTGGAGCGCCCAAAGCCCTAGGGCGGCCATGATCCAGGCGATCCCGGCGCCGACTGCCAGCCAGCCCCACAGGCCGACCGACTCGAACTGCGGCAGATCGCCCAGGGCTCCGAACCAGTCGAAGCCCAGGACCCGCAGGCCGAAGAACAGGAAGCCGAACCCTGCGAGGGCGGCGAAGAATCCGAGGACCGAGACGAGAATCGGTGGGTTGCGCATGTGTGTACTCCCTCTCTGACGGCACCGGGCGACATGCCCGGTTATCACATAACAGCGTCGCGGGGGTCAGCCGATAACGAGTCCCTCGACGCCCGAGGAGACCGGATCCTCCGCAAGAAGCAGCGAACGGGCCACGCCACCGAAGTGGGTGTCACCCGTTCGCGTCCCGCGCTTGAGTTTCAGCCACGTCACCCGGCCGGCGCCTCGGCGCTAGCGGACTTAGCGGCATCGGTCACGGCGGCAGCGGTCTCCGCATCGATCGGGACCGACTTGACCTCGGCGGCATCCGGGATCGCCCGGCTGACGGCATCGACCGCGGTGAGGTCGACGACAGCGACGATGCCAGACGTGCCCGGCGTGATGACGTCGGCCAGCTCCTTGGCCAGGTCCGACTTCGTCTTGATGTTGCCGGCCTTGCCGATCGCCGCCCCGACGACACCGCCGGCGACGGCACCGGCAAGCAGCGTTGCGGGAAAGATGATCGCGAGGGCGGCCCCACCGACCGCGCCCCAGGCGAGGCCGGTCCGGGTGTGGTGGTCCGTCAGCTTGCGGATCTTGATCTTGCCCTCGTAGTCCGCATCGACCACGAGGACGCCCTGGATGTCGATCGCCCGCTTCGACTCGGCCTCGCGGAGGACCTCGTAGGCGGCCCCAGCCGCGTCCATGTCCGCGAAGCGGGCCAGCAGCAGCGCCTGATTGCCCTGTATGGCGATGCCGCCCTCGGCCAGGACGCCCTGGTCATCGGCAATGACGCCGACCGTTCCGACGATCGGCTCGTCCGAGGATGTGGTGTTGTCGGTCATCGTCCTCAATCCTCCACGTTCCGCCCGGGCGTACGGACGGCGGACCACGCCGTTCGTAAGCCCAGAAGTGATCAGTCGGTCAGCTGACCGGCGCCGCATCGGCCGGGGCTTCCTCCTCGGCCTGGGCCGCAGCGTCGACGTCAGCCACTGCGGCATCGTCCAGATCATGGGCTTCCGCGGTGCCGCCGAGCTCCCCCAGCCTGGTCGATACGGCGTCCGCGTGGCTGCTGTCGACGACGACGCCGACGGCGGCCTTCCCGCCGGCCAACTCCTGGCCGAGTCGATCGCGATCGTCCTGGCTGACACCCAGGCCCTTGTGATGAAGCGCACCAAGTGCAGCCCCACCGATGATGCCAGCGGCCAGCCCGATCGGTGTCGCCATGGCGAGGATGACGCCGATGCCGGCGCCTTTGCCCGTGGAGCGGCGACCGACCTTGTCTGTCCTCAGCTTGCCGTTGCTATCGAGCGCCAGGATGCCCATGGACTTGATCTTGACGTCGTCGCTGTCGTCCTCCCAGCGCTTCAGCGCTTCAGCGGCGTTGTCGGCCTCGGCCTCTGATTCGAAGATCGCCAGGACCAGTTGCTTGCTTGCCATCGCTCGGCTCCTCGACGTTCGTCGGCCGGCCCTCGTCGATCGGGGCACGTGTCCGGTCGCCAACCTATCCCGTGATCGGTACGGAGCACATCCACCGAACCGGAGGAGCACGTAGTGAGAATGAGGCCTGTCCGGCGCGGCTCACCGTGTCTAGGCGGGGATCCCCGCGATCAGACCGATCGAGGACGCGACCTCGATCGCATCCCCTCGGGTCGAGACACCAAACTTCCCGTAGATGGCAATGGTGTGCGTCTTGACGGTGGATTCCTTGACGCCAAGCCGGTCGGCGATCTCCCGGTAGGACAGATGGAATGGGAGGAACGCCAGGACGCGAAGCTCCGACGCTGTGAGGCCCGATGAGCCACCGAAGGCCGCCGGCATGTCTCGCAACTGCTCCTGCAGCCCTCTGACCTCCGCCACCACAGGACCGAGGAGCGGGCGCTTCCGCACAATGTCCTCGGCCTGGGCTAACACCGCCCGGGCACCGTCGCGGTCGGACATCGCGACGTAGACACGGCCGAGTTCCAAGAGGCATCGGACCGAAAACCACGCGCTGGCGGAGGTCAAGAGCGGCCGCAGGACCTGCGCCTGGCCGAGGATCGCGCTGGTGGCGGCGATATCGCCGCGATGCAGCGCGACGCGGGCACTTGCGGCATGGGTGATGACAGTCGTGAAATACGACTCGAGATTCGACGCTCGCATGATCTTGTTGGCTCGATCGGTCATCGACGTGGCGCGTCCCCAGTCTCCCTTGCCGATCATCAAGAGGGCCAGTAGGGCCAACGCACCTTGCTCCTCATCGGAAGCGGATGCGGCATGCGCGACGTCGACCGCTTCGCGGAGTTCTGCTTCGGCACGCGCATCATCGTCCAAGGCCATGCTGGCTATCGCGCTCGACGTGAGCGCGAGCGACCGCCAGGGGCTCCACGAAGGCTCCGCTGAGATGGCGACGTCGGCGTCCGCGCGCATCCTGTCCGGGCCGTGCCGTGCCAGGTAGACGCTGAGCATCGCCCTCCCAGACTCGAAGGAGGCGCTTCCATCGGGCGGGACCCCCGAGAACGCCGCACCGTCCACGATGTCTGCCATCCTTGCAACCCGCCCGATCTGGCCGGCGAATAGCGCACTCCAGCAGAGCCACGTGGCGAGCCATGGATGTCGTGCCAGCGCCGCTTCGTCGAATCGGTCCCCGAGGCTCCGCACCGTGCCGGCTCGACCTGAGTAGAACAGATCCCAAGCGGCGGATCCTAGGAGCTTAGCCGCGTGGTCGTCGTCCCCGGCCGCCAGCAGTTCCACGACACCTTGCTCCGGCAGCCCGTGTTCCGCATACCAGATGCCGGCACGGCGGTGCAGATCGTGTGTGAGTGCTGGATTGTCTCGTTCGAAGTCTGACTGGAGATGCTCACGCAGTAGGGTGTGATACCGGTACCACCCGCGGCTTCCGCCCAGCCGAACCACGAGGGAGTTGGCGGTCGCAAGGGCCTCAAGCTTCTCGCCCGATCCGTCCGTTTCCAGGACCGCATCACAAAGTGATGGCGTCAGCCGCTCGAGGAATGCCGTCCGCCCGAGAAACGAGATCACGTCGGGATCCAGACCACCAAGCACTTCTGAGCGAATGTAGTCGGCAAGGTAGGGCTCTCCGCTGGCGGGCACGACGGACCGGGGCTCCGTGCGGGACCGCTTGATCGCAAGGATCGCCAGATAGACACCAGCCGGCCAGCCCTCGGATCGCATGGCTAAATGGCGGGATTCCTCTTCGGACAAGTGGAGACCTAACGATCGCGCCATGGAGTCGCACTCCTGACGATCAAGCGTCAGGTCCTCGGTGCCGACCTCATCAAGGGCCCCACTGGACCGCCAGCGCCCGATCCGCAGGTTCGGCTGCACTCGTCCAGCGATCGCCACCTGCCAGCCCTCAGGCAGGCCATCGATCCATGCGCCGAGTGCGTCAAGACACGAGTAGTCCGTCAGGAGATGGACGTCGTCCAGGACCACCAGCACGTCCTCGCCGCTGCGAGGCAACGCGGTCAGAAAGAGCCGCGCGATCGCATACGGCGGCAGACCAGGTGATGCGAGCTTTCGAACAGGCCCCGGATCGACGGGGGCGACGCGATCAACGGCCGCTGCCAGGTATGAGAACAGGCTGACCACGTCGTTGTCGGCCGCGTCGATGGTGAGCCACGCGACCGGGCGGGTCTTCGCCCGCGTCCACTGCGCCAGAAGGGTGGTCTTCCCATATCCAGGCGGGGCTGCGATCGAGATCACTCGCGCGTCACGAGCGTCGGTCAGGTCCCGGATCAATCGGCTCCTGGTCACCTCCTCCGATCGGCCACGAGGCGGATGGATCTTCGCGTCGATGATGGCCGGGGCCGTGGGGTGCGCGAGCATGGGGCTGGGTGTGCCTAGCGGCGCCCCCGACTCCCTAGATCGACTCGTGCGCGCCATCGCGATACCCGGGGAGCAGGAATCGACAAGGTGGTCCCTCCGCTAGATTCCAGCGACGCGATCTCCCTCGGACGCGCTGCTCGGAGCCTGACGTCCGCACCCTATTCCTAGCCGCCTCCGTGGGTCAAGTTTGGCATCCGTGTGGTGCCCGTGATCGAAGGTTTGGCGAACTAGTTGTAAAGACAGCGTCTGTCGCATCGGGCACGGCCAGCAGCCGAGACTCATCGACAGCCCCGGGCGCCTCGGCCGCGCCGAGTGCTGCTCCGATCGCGCCCATCGCGCTCCAGAACTGATACGACTGACGCTTATCGAGACCCGGTGGATGCATGCCCGGGTCCGATCGGTGCCCTCGGGCTTGATACCTCGATGAGTTTTCGGAGTAGTGGGAACAGCAGGAACGCCTCCCCTTCCCAACGGCCGCCGAGCGCGATACGGTCGATCCCGGTGTTACTTGAACGAATGACGTTCACCTGACTCCGTCCGACATGTTCAACCTGATTGCCCGCCGAATCGACTGAATCCGAGTCCGCGCCACGCTCAGTTCGCACTCACGATCGGTGAAGTCGTTGGGAGTCCTCTGGATCAGGAGATCGAAGGTTCGAATCCTTCCTCGCCAGCCACACCACAACATGTAGTGGCTCCCGGCCCGGCTCGACGGCCACATGTTGTGGATCGGTCGGCCTCCATGGACCCGGACAGTGCGTCTGGCACCTAACCCAAAGTCAGGTGACCCTCGTGCCACGCTTGAGACAGGGCGATTCCGGTTTGCAGGTCACCTGGCTCGGCGACCCGTCGGTCACCTGACTCGACACAAATCCCAATCAGACCCCGGTGTGGATCCTAGGTCCATGGCCGTGACAGCGTCGCCACGCGCCGGTAGTCCTGATAGAACGCGGGATAGTCGCGCAGTGCGCTGAACGCATCCGCCGGCTGGGACTAGAACAGATGTTTCTATAGTCGCAATGAACCTGTGACGAGGGTGATGTTCGAGTGACGCGGTACGGGGTGTCAGTGAAGGTTTTGCCCCGCTGGACCGTCATGTCATCGTGAGGCAATCGTCCGAGGTCGTCGACTTGGCAGATCGCCCGTCCCCGGTGGCCGGCGAGGGCTCCGCTCGCGCTGCCGCCTTCACCCGGCTGGCCGACGAGCACCTGGACAAGGCGTATCGCCTTGCCCGGGCGATCCTGCGTGATGAGACCGAGGCGGAGGACGCCGCCCACGACGCATTCGTCCAGGCGTGGCGCAAGTGGGAGACGCTGCGCGACCCGGGGCGCTTCGAGCAGTGGTTCGACCGGATCCTCGTCAACGCCTGCCGCGATCGCCTGCGGGCGCCGAGCCGGCAGGCGACGGATATCTCTGCCGAGATCGCCCTCGCGACGGGCGACCACACTGGCCACACGGATGACCACACTGTCCTCGGTGCCGCGATCACCACCTTGTCGCCCGACCACCAGGTCGTCGTGGCGATGCGCTACTACCGGGACCTGGCCGTCGAGGACATCGCCGGCCGGCTCGGCATCCCGGCGGGGACAGTCCAGTCGCGCCTGCATTACGCGCTCAAGCGGCTGCGCGAGGCGCTTGACGCCGGCGACAGCGAGGGGACCCAGCAATGAACGACCAAGAGCTCGAGGCACGCCTGCGGGCGTGGTACGGCGATGAGGTCGGCGCGGCCGAGACAGCGCCGGGCTCGCTGCGGCGTGATGTCGCGGCGATCCCTCGAACAGCGTCGAACCGGAGCCGCCGGTTCGGCCGCGGCCCCACCCTCCTTGCGGCGGCGGCCCTGCTGCTCGTGGGTGGCGCGCTGGCGGCTGGCTCCGGCCTGGTTCGCCAATTGTCGCTGGTACCGCCGGAGCCCTCGCTGGCCGCTGACGCGACGCCATCGCCGGCCAAGGAGTCGCCAAGGCCGACGGCCGTGACCTCGCCGGCGCGGACCTCGTCCGCCGTCACAGAGCTGAGGGGCGCCTGGATCGCCACCGGTTCGATGGGCGTGCCCCGCTCTGAGCACACCGCCGTGCGGCTCCTCGATGGGCGGGTCCTCGTGGTGGGTGGCGACGATCAGAACGACCTGAGCGCGGAGTTGTACGACCCGGACAGCGGGACCTGGTCCGCCACCGGGAGCATGATCAAGCCCCATGCTCGTGGCTTCCCGGCGACGTTGCTGCGCGACGGCAAGGTACTCGTGGGGCAAGACGTCGAACCGGGGACGGACCCCTCAGCCAGCGGGATCATGGGCGCAGAGGTATATGACCCCGCGAGCGGGACCTGGACCGCCACCGAGAAGATGGTCACCGTGGTCCGCGAGGCCATCCCGGTGTTGCTGCGCAACGGCAAGGTGCTCGTGGTGCACCCCGACAGCGCCGAGCTGTATGACCCCGATACGGGGACCTGGTCCGCCACCGGAAAGATGAACACACCGGGCCTCGGCAACGGCGCGCCCGTCCTGCTGCCCGATGGCACGGTGCTCGTGGCGGGCGGTGGCATCTACCCCAAGATGCTCGACTCGGCCGAGCTCTACGATCCGGACACGGGCTCCTGGACGGTCATCGCCAACATGAACGCGCAGCGCGACGGGATCACGGCCACGCTACTCGGCGATGGCACGGTGTTCGTGGCGGGGCCCACCAGTAGCAGCACCTTCCCCCCCTCGACGTCCGCCGAGCTGTATGACCCGGCCACCGGGGCCTGGACCGTCACTGGGGACATGGTCTGGACGGACATATCCAACCGATCGGCCATTCTCCTGCCTGATGGCAAGGTGTTCGTATCTAGCGATCCGGGCCCCCAGCTCTACGACCCGGGCAGCGGAACTTGGACGATTACCGCCACCACGCTCCGGCCGCACATCAATGCTACGGCCACGCTGCTGCTTGATGGCACGGTCCTTGTGGCAGGTGGCGAGGAATCGGGGTCAGCGGAGTTGTACATCCCTGCCGGCGTCTCGCCGCCAGCCGGGTTGGCATTCACCCCTCCGGCAGGCGTCTGGATCGCCACCGGGGCGATGGGTGCGCCTCGCTATGGCCACACCGCGGTGCGGCTCCTCGATGGCAGGGTGCTCGTGGTGGGCGGCTCGAGCGAAGGTGAGCACAACCTGACCTCCACCGAGTTGTACGACCCGGCCACGGGGACCTGGTCCGCCACCGGGAGCATGGTCAGGCCCCACGGGGACGGCTTCCCGGCCACGTTGCTGCGCGACGGCAGGGTGCTCATGGGGGATCTCGACGGGGGCGCAGAGCTGTACGACCCCGCTACTGGGACGTGGACCGTCACCGGAAAGATGCTCGGATACGGCTACAGTCACTCGGCCACGTTGCTGGCAGACGGCAAGGTCCTGGTGGCACACAACGGTGACCGCGCCGAGTTGTACGACCCGGCCACCGGGACCTGGACCGCCACAGGGAAGATGACCACATGGGGCGACTACCGTGAGGCCGTCCTGCTGCGCGACGGCAGGGTGCTCCTGGCGGGCGGTACCGTGAAATCGGCCGAACTGTACGATCCGGCTACTGGGACCTGGGCCGCGAGCGCGGACATGAAAACCTGGCGCAACCCCATCGCTCTCACGCTGCTGTCCGACGGCAAGGTGCTCGTGACGGGCGGAGACGGGTCCGAATGGATGCCCCCGGACTTGTACGACCCGGTCACCGGGGCCTGGACCCCTACTGAGGACTACGCGAGACCGGGCGCTCACTACGGATCGGAGACGCTGTTGGCCGATGGCATGGTGCTGGTGACCGGCGCTCTTGACGCTGAGCTGTACGACCCCGGCACCGGCTCCTGGACCGTCGCCGGGTCGATGCTCCGGGAGCACGACTCTCCTCTCACGCTGCTGCTCGACGGAACCGTCCTCGTGGCAGGTGGCAATGCCTGTTTGAACGGTGTGTGTGTTGCAACGGGCTCGGCGGAGCTGTATGTCGCTCCCGGCGTGTCGCCGCCAGTCGGGTTGCCGGCCGCCCCGGATCCCACCCCGATCCCGACGCCGACGCCGACCCCGACCCCGGTCCCGCCGCAGGCCGGTCCGGTCCCGCCGGGCGCACGGTCCTGGAAGGTCACGGTCGTCAACGACA
>Ga0193738_1001079_pt1 | contig 11434 bp, 7 predicted proteins | sample L2a1metaG_FD_144927 | JGI IMG/M metagenome (GOLD analysis project Ga0193738, IMG submission 144927) | Soil microbial communities from a riparian zone of the East river system, Colorado, United States - L2a1 | ecosystem: Environmental > Terrestrial > Soil > Riparian zone | place: USA: East River...
CCTGACAATGTTTATGTCGCCAATTTTGTGCCCAATTATTTAATCGCCTATGAAAAGAAAGAGGGTTGGCGTTTATTATTCGACGGCAAAACCAATAAAGGATGGAAAGCCGCAAAAGGAACCAGCTTTCCCGCACAGGGATGGACGATAGCCGACGGATCAATTAGTGTTATTGCTTCTGATGGGAAAGAGTCGCGCAATGGTGGAGATATTGTAACCAATGCTCAATTCGCCGCATTCGATCTGTCTTTCGAATTCAAACTGACGCCGGGTGCCAACAGTGGTATAAAATATTTTGTAACATTGGCAGAAAACAGCCAGGGCTCCGCAATTGGACTGGAGTACCAGGTATTGGATGATTCGTTACATCCTGATGCGAAACTGGGTCGCGATGGTAATCGCACCCTGGCTTCGCTCTATGATCTCATAAAGGCGGATAAACAAAAGAGATTTCTAAGGCCAATAGGCAGCTGGAATTTTGGGCGTGTTATTGTTTATCCTGATAATAAAGTAGAGCATTATCTTAATGGTGTAAAAGTACTGGAGTACAAAAGAGGTTCAAAAGAATATAAAGACCTGGTAGCGATAAGTAAATACGTCGTATGGAAGAATTTCGGTGAAGCGCCGAAGGGTCATATTCTTTTGCAGGATCATGGAAATGCCGTTTCGTATCGGAGTATCAAAATCAAGGTATTGAAATAAGAAGATAAAAGATAAAAACTAAAAGATAAAAGTTATAAAATGTTGGAGCCTCCGCCTGAATACAACTTTTATCTTTTAGTTTTTATCTTTTATCTGTCACTTATGACCTGAATTATATAAAAATGAATAATTATGTCGCAATCACGCAGGGAATTTATAAAAAAGGCAACTATCACCAGTGGCGGAATTTTCCTCGGCGCATCGGCGTTTAGTGCCAGCAGCTACAACAGGATCATTGGGGCCAATGATCGTGTGAGAGTCGGTGTAGTTGGATTTGCCGACAGGCATAAAGCCACCCATATTCCATGTTTTATGAACCACTACAAGGAATTGAATTTCGATCTGGTTGCCGTATCGGATATCTGGAAAAACCGGAGAGAAGAGGGTGCGGCTATATGGAAGGAGAAAATGGGTCATGATATAACCAGTTGCCGTAACAACGAGGAGATGTATGATAAAAAGCTAGTGGATGCGGTATTTATCAGCACTGCAGATTTTCAACATGCGCTTCATACCATCGAAGCAGTTAAGGCGGGATGCGATGTATACGTCGAAAAGCCATTTGCAGAAACAATGGAAGATAACCGTGCAGCATTGAAAGCGGTGAGGGCAACCGATAGAATTGTTCAGGTCGGATCGCAAAGAAGGAGTGGAGTAAACTATCATGCGGCCAATGATTTTATCCGCTCGGGAAAGTTTGGTCCTGTTACCATGGTGGAACTCACCTGGAATGTAAATCAACCCGGCCGTTGGCGGAGGCCAGCTTTGTTGAGCCAGTTGAAAGAAGAAGATACTGATTGGAAGCGGTTCCTGATGAACAGGCCCAAAGATTCATTCGATGTAAGGAAATACCTGGAATATCGTTTATTCTGGCCCTACTCTTCAGGATTGCCAGGTCAGTGGATGAGTCACCAGATAGATACGGTGCATTGGTTCACCGGGATGGACCATCCAAGATCAGTAGTAGCAAACGGAGGAATTTATGCCTGGAAGGATGGTAGAAAGAATTGGGATACTATGACGGCTGTTTTCGATTATGGTCCCGCAGACGATCCTGCTACAGGATTTCAGGTAATATTCTGTTCACGTATGCACAATGGCGATGAAAAACCGTCGGAAATTTATTATTCCAATGGTGGCGAGTTGAATCTTATAACGAATATGGTTTCTCCTAAGGGGGGACTGTCAAAAAGGTTTGCTGATGATATGAACATGCAGCCTAATTTATTGCCCGAGCAAACTTTATCAGTTGCTGAGCCTGTCGTCGCCTCTGCTAATACCGGTGGTGATAAGCTTACTTCGAATCACATTCGCAACTGGATGGAATGTATCAGGAGCCGTAAGCAGACCAATGCGCCAGTGGAGGCAGGATATAATCATTCTATTGCCACCATTATGACCAATGCGGCTGCACGTACTGGAGCTAAAGTTGTATTTGATAAAAAGCACCAGGAAGTGGTTGCTAATAGGAAAGTGTTTAAGTATTGAGCTGCGAACTTCGAGACTCGAGCTAACTCTCGCACTTCTCATTGTTCATCGCGCTTAGCCCATAACTAAAAATATGAAGAAACTAATCGCTTTGTTGGCATTGATTTCCCTGGTACCGGCCACTCATGCACAGGCGCCCGGTTTTTCTATTGTTGAAAAAAAAGATAGGAAGCAGGTTGATATCCTGTATAACAATAAACTGCTCACTGCCTACTGTTATTATGATTCAAGCAGAAAGGCAATACTTTTCCCCGTGAATACGGTAGATGGTGTAACCGTTACCCGAGGTTATCCTTTCCAGATAATTGCAGGTGAAAGGACCGATCATCCACATCATACCGGTATCTGGCTGAATTATGAGTCGGTGAATGGACTTGATTTTTGGAATAATTCAACTGCGATCGCGCCTGAAAAAAGAGGTCAGTATGGTTCGATCATTCACAAGGCGATCACAGGAATGACGACAGCTGGCAATAGAGCAACACTTTCTGCATCTGCGATCTGGGTGAGGCCAGATAATAAGTCTTTACTTAACGAAAAGACAACTTTCGCGTTTGCTGTTAAAGGCAATGATTTTATTATTGACCGGACTACTACATTAACTGCTACTGATACCACCGTCGTTTTCAGGGATGTGAAGGATGGTATGTTTGCGATAAGAGTTGCCAGGGAACTGGAGTTACCTTCCAAAGAGAAAAGCAGTTATGTGGATGACAAGGGAAATGTAACCACGCTTCCACCTTCCAGTGCTACGGAAGTATCTGGTATGTATTACAGTAGTGAGGGCCTGAAAGCCGATTCGGTATGGGGTACTAAGGCGAAATGGGTAATGCTTACAGGGAAAAAGGATAATAAAGACATAACGATCGGTATAATTGATCATTCCGCCAACATTGGTTATCCCGCCTACTGGCATGCGCGGGGATATGGCCTATTTGCTGTAAATCCACTTGGAAGAAAGATATTCAGCAATGGCAAAGAGGAACTCAATTTCTCTTTAAAGCCTGGGCAATCTGTTACATTTCGTTACAGGATTCTGATCCACTCAGGTAAAACGCTTACCAGTAATGACATGAATAATATCGCTACAGATTTTGAAAAAATAAAATAGCAAAGCCGGCATTATGGCTAATTGGTATAAAAAATATGTATTTTTTTTGATAGTGAACTTTGCTATTGTATTCCTGCAGCCATTGAATGGACAGGAATTCAAACCTCTTTTTAATGGTAAAGATCTCAAAGGCTGGAATTCCTTTCTAAAAACAAAAGGTTTAAATAACGATGGAGATTCAGTTTTTTCGGTACGTGATGGACTGTTGAAAATTACAGGTAAGGAATTTGGATACATCGTTTATAACAAAACATTCAGCAATTTTCATTTAGTAGTGGAATTTAAATGGGGTGATAAGAAATATCACCCAAGAGAAGTTAAGCCACGTGACAATGGGATCTGCTACTACGTTGTACCCACAGATCGTATATGGCCCCGGTCGGTGGAGTGTCAAATACAGGAGGGAGATTGCGGTGACTTCTGGTTAATTGATAGTGTCACAGCTTTTGTTGACGGTGTACAACAGGGGCCAACAAAAAACACTAGAGTGATTAAGAAAACGAATGCTGAACACCCCAGCGGCGAATGGAACCGGATTGAAGTCGTTGCAAGGGATGGTAAGTGCACGCATATTGTAAATGGTGTTATCGTCAACCAGGCGGAAGCGGTCAGCCTGCACTCAGGGAGAATTCTGATTCAATCAGAGGGTGCTGAAACCTATTTTAGAAAGATTGAAATAAAAGAATTCTAGGTTTCACGCAATGCGCGGCAAGAAAGTAAAAGGCGCAAAGAAATTTCCATTGCGCCTCTGCGGCTCTTAGCGCCTTTGCGTGAAACCCACACTCCTGTATCTTATTGCACAAGTAAATTCCGTTATCATACGTACAAATTTATCCTACGTTTTCATTTGCTGTTGCTAAAATCGCTGAATGCTTTGCTAAAAGCCTGAGAAAATCTGGCTTTAAATCTTGCTTACTTGTGATGGTGTTTGTTGCGTGTACTCCTACTGAACATACTGTTTAAAAATAAAAACTCAATTATGAGAACGATTGCTCTGTCTGACATGAGACTGTCGCGGCATGTCTATTGCGCAAAAGAGAGGTTATTTCTTTTGCTCTTAGTCTTTTCTATAACTTTGTTTGTAAAAAATGCAAATGCACAGTCGGATGTCCCAGTAAAAGGACTGGTTACCCTTCAAAACGGAGAACCACTTAGTGGTGCCTCCGTAGTAGTTAAAGGAGGAACTAAAGGTACATCGACGCTCGCTGATGGAACATTTCAATTGGATGTTCCACTGAATACCACACTGGTAATATCTTATTCAGGATATGTCAACCAGGAAATAAAGATTAGTAATAATGCCGGTTCAAATATTACAGTTCAACTCGCACAGACCAAAAACTCCCTCGACGAGGTAATCGTCGTCGGGTATGGTACCAGGAGAAAGTCAGATGTTACCGGTGCTATCGTTTCTATCTCAGAGCAGTCCATCAAAGACATACCGGCAGCTAATCTTGCACAAACGTTGCAAGGCCAGGGAGCGGGTATAGACGTTCAAAAGAATGGCGGTAACAGTAAGCCAGGATCAACGCCGAATATATTGATCAGGGGAACAAGATCAATCAGTGCGACCAATGATCCGCTGATCGTTGTGGATGGTATCCCCTTCAATGGAAGTTTTAATGATCTTAACCAAGACGATGTATCATCAGTGGAAGTATTGAAAGATGCGTCTGCAACAGCAATTTACGGCTCAAGAGGTGCTAATGGTGTGATCCTTGTTAGTTCCAAACGTGGCAGAACCGGTAAAGCCATCGTTACTTATAGTGGATATGCTGGTTTTGTAAAGCCACAGGGTAAATACCCTGTAATGAATACTCCAGAGTTTTATGATTTTAAAAGATGGGCTTTATATAACGGGCGATTCACCGGTAATAATCGTACATATACAAGTATCGATGATCCCAGACTTATATCGGACAACTTCACACCGGAAGAATTGGAGAGCGTGAATACAGGACACAGTACCGATTGGCAGGACCTTATTTACAAATCAGGTATGATCACTAATCATCAGCTGGGTTTAAGTGGTGGTACAGACCTTACCCAATACGCATTATCGGCCGGATATTTTAGGGAAACTGGCATTTATTATGGGCAGGGCTTTCAGCGATTTTCACTGAAGGCCAGCGTAGATCAGCAATTGGGTAAACGCTTCAAGGTTGGCGTCAATTCATTAAACACTTTCACGATCACTGATGGCGAAGGTGCTAACCCGTTGGGCCAGGCATTGAGAGCGAGTTCACTTGTTTCTCCCTACAAAGCGGATGGCACATTGTTGAATGATTTTGTACCAGGCAGTGCCAGCCAGGTTTGGAATCCACTTGCCAATTTTATGGTGGATGGTGCATCAGTTCAAAACAGGAAGAGGTTTGGAACTTTCACTACTGCTTACATGGATATTAATATCCTTCCCGGATTAAAATATCGTTTCAATGGGGGAGTGGAGATACGTAGTGATATCTACGGCGAATTTTATGCAAGTAAGACAACAAATAATCTCGGAGGCTTGTCCACTTCACAAAACCGGACAAATTTCCGCACCAACTATACGCTTGAAAACATTCTGACCTACGATAAAACATATGCCGGGGAACACAAGATTTTGTTTACTGGATTATTCAGCTTGCAGGAGCAGAGTGCGCAGAGCAATACATTCCGTAATAATAGCATTGCATCTGATGATTTACAGTATTACAATCCAACCTATGCAGCCAATCTCGTGGGAGATGGGGATTACGAAAAATGGGATATACTTTCTTACATGGGCAGGCTTAACTATAGCTTTAAGGATCGTTACCTGCTCACCGTTACCGTACGGGTGGATGGATCATCACGACTTGCTCCCGGTAATCAATACAATACATTCCCATCTGCAGCGCTGGGTTGGAATATAGCAAGGGAATCTTTTATGGGAAATATTCGCCCGATATCTAATCTAAAACTCCGGGCTTCTTATGGCCGGGTAGGAAATACAGCTATAAGTGCTTACCAGACACTTGGCGCTTTGTCTTCTATCGTTTATAATTATGGTGATGCTACCACTACAGGTGTTTACCTGAGCAATGTGCCAGTTCCTGATCTTACCTGGGAATATACATCGACTTTCAACGTAGGGTTGGATTTTGGCCTTTTTAATAATCGCATTTCCGGTTCGGCAGAAGCTTATAAGCAAAATACAGAATCACTGCTGTTGCCACTTACATTACCCGCTACGTCCGGCGTTCCCAATTCAAGTGTTACCAATGTGGGCAAGACAACCAACCAGGGGTTTGAGCTGACGCTTAGTTCGATCAACTTCCTTGCGAGAAACAGGAATTCATTTAACTGGACCAGCGATCTCAACTTTTTTGTTAACCGCGGAAAAATAACCCAGTTGGCAAATGGTATAACGAGAGATGTTGCCAACAACAGGTTTGTGGGTTATCCTATAGGCGTTTATTATGACTGGGTGAAAGCAGGTATCTGGCAGGCAACCAAAGAAGATACTGCGTTGGCTGTTAGCCTCGGTCAGACTGTCAACGGTGTTGGGTCAGTAATCGGGAACATTAGAAGAGCGGATATTGGTGGGCCTGATGGCAAGCCAGATGGAAAACTCACAGATACTTACGACCGTGTGATCCTGGGATCAAGCCAGCCTAAATGGGAAGGAGGTATGACCAACCGCTTTGGTTATAAAGGGATTGATTTAACCGTTGTCATGTTTGCAAGATGGGGTCATATGATCAGAAGTGGATTGCATGGTGGTGGATTTGCCAATACATTCCAGGGAACCTATAATAATATCAAGACAAGATACTGGACGCCAACTAACGGAGAAAATGAATATCCAAAGCCAAATGCCAACAATACAAATACTCCAAACAACTCTTTGCTGGGATATTTTGATGGCTCATTTGTAAAAATCCGGACGATCAGCCTGGGTTATAACCTACCGGCATCCTATCTTAAGAAGTTAAAGGCAAGAAATATACGAGTGTATGCTACTGCGGAAGATCCCTTTATATTCTCTTCTTTCGTAAATAAATATGGCGGTCTTGATCCTGAGTCTGCAGGCACATTAAATCTCGACACTCCATCAACCTGGTCATTGATATTTGGAGTTAATGTATCATTCTAACAAATTCAACTCAACGATATGAAAAAGATAAATATATTATTGTTCACTGGTCTGCTTGGCACATTGCTGATGGGGTGTGAAAAAAAGCTGATCGAAGAACCACGATCAATTTTGACGCCTGAATTTTTTTCAACCACGCAGGGCTTCCAGCAGGGTCTTGATGCGGCCTATGCAGGCATGCGCCTGTTCTGGGGCAACCAGGATTACTTTACGGTTACAGTAATTGGTACTGACGAATTCAAAAGAGGTATTGACGGTAATAGCGATATCAATGTATACAGCAGTGGTTATACGGCTTCCACTGGTGTTATCAATGCCAACTGGAGAAATGCCTATACATTTATCAACACCTGCAATGGAATAATTGAGAACGCCCCCAATGTGGATTTGGCGGATGCCACGAAAAAGAAGATGGTGGCAGAAGCAAAATTTCTTCGCGCTAACTATTATTTCGTTCTGGTGCAGTTTTGGGGAGATGTAACCCTGAATAAAACCTTTCAATCCGGTCCTACTACTTCTGCAAAACGCGATCCGGCGGCAGAAGTATATAAATTTATTATCCAGGATCTGAATGAAGCCATAGTGGATCTGCCAGCTGGTTTGATTAAGGACCAGTTGCCCGGTAAAGTTACCAAAGCTGCTGCACTACATGCATTGGCAAAAGTATACCTGGCTAAGGGAGGCTCCGCAGCAAGTGAATCATCTGACTTTAACAATGCGTACACTACAGCAAAAAGCCTGATTGATACCCGGTTGAATTACGGACTGGCGCTTTTGCCGGATTTTGGCAAAGTGTACGAAGAAACTAATGAAGCCAATAGTGAGGTGATATGGTCAGTGCAGCATACTTCCAATCTTGCGTTTAATGGCCCTAATAATAGTGGTGTAAGTAATTTCAGTGCCGACAACGTTTTAAATCATATGTGGGTGCCTCAATATGAAAAGCAGGGAGGCATGATCCGTAGCACACTTTATGGCCGCCCATACATTCGGTGCACACCTACGCGCTGGATGACAGATACTGCGTTTAAGGATAAAGTAAATGATACCAGGTTTGGTAAAACTTTCCAAACAGTATGGTATGCTAACGACCCTGCTACACCCAGTACTTATCCTAAATGGCCAAGCCCATTACCTGCAGGTGCGCCTGCGGGTGCAGTTGCTGGTCAGCTGAAATTTGGTTTTGGGGATACGGCGATTTATATGCCCGGCGTTGACAAAACAAATGCCCAAATAGCAGCCAGCCGACCACTAATGATTCCGCCACGTAATTACAGCAACGCACTTTCTCCTTACATGATGAAGTATAATGATACCAAGCGTTCAAATCTAAATTTTCCTTCTATTCGGCCAGTCATAGCATTCCGCCTTGCAGAGACTTACCTGATTGCTGCAGAAGCAGCCTTCAGGATCGGAAATATCGGTGATGCGGTGACTTACCTAAATGTAATTCGCACCAGGGCGGCTTATCCGGGTGGCAATGCAGCAGCGATGCAAATAACAGCAGCTGATGTGAACATTGATTTTATCCTGGACGAACGAAGCCGTGAACTGTGCGGCGAACTGGTAAGATGGCTTGATCTCGTTAGAACAGGTAAACTCGTGGAAAGAGTAAAATTGCATAACCCTGAAGCAGCTATCAACATTTTACCCAAACATATACTCAGGCCAATACCGCAGGCCCAAATTGATGCGGTTACAACCGGTACTCCTTATGGACAAAATCCAGGATGGTAGGAAATAGGTTCTGAATGTTTTCATATAGCAAGCAGCAGCAGTTTTTCTTAAGCAAAGACCGGTGATGTTTTCATCACTGGTCTTCTTGTTTTTATGCTTCGCTGTTCCGCTGGAGCCTCAACTTTCGATTTACTATCTTCTATAATCAGGTGGCCCCTTCGGGGCTTCAGATTTTTACCATTTGTTTCTATTTGCCTCTTGCCTTATTACCCCGATAATGCTCACGTTTGGGGCTTCCCAATAACTTTCCCGCTGCCACAATATGCAGGGTGGAATTTTTGCGCCCGACAACTTATCTGCAATTTCCTTATCACCTGGTGTTGAGTATGCTTCAAACCCGATCATAGAAGCTCCGGTAGCTGCGGTGAACTTTCCCAACCATTGTCTACGTGATATTGCTTCTTTATTTTCCATAATGATTAGGTTTGACGTTAATTGAGATAAAAGTGAAAAACTAAAAGATAAAAGTTGATTAAGGTAGGAGACTCCAACTGGATACCACTTTTATCTTTTAGTTTTTAACTTTTATCTGTACATATTATCTTCTTTTTTCAATATCCACCACTTTATCTTTCGCTCTCACAATTTCTGCACCTGCCATTAAGAAAGCGCCGAGTCCGTGAGTATCATTCAAGGCAGTGGGTCGCGTATAATAATAGCGGATATCTTCCTCGATGGAAGTGCCAATGCAGATATCTGCAACCTGTCCATCGGGAGTTACTTTTTTAACCAGCGCATCCCAGCCATTCTGTGCAATGGTGATGAATCGTTTATTGATCCATCCTTCATTCACGGCTTTGGCAACGGTGTATACAAACATAGCTGTGACCGATGATTCGGAATAAGAAGCCGGTTTGTCTATAAGCTGGTGCCACATACCTGAAGGATCCTGGTAACGGGAGAACCCTGCTATCTGCCTTAGTAATAACCTGATCAGCTGCCCACGTTTTGGGTGATTTGCCGGCAGATTGTTGAGCAATTCTACCTGTGCCAATGCCACCCAGCCATTGCATCGCCCCCAATGCGCAACGCCATTCATATTTTCATCATTATAGAAGGCATGGTAATACAGGCCAGAAGCTGTATCATAAATGTATTTGTTGAAACTTTCTACCTGTTTGATCGCAAAATCAAAGTATTTATTATCACCGGTCAACTTACCCATTCTTGCGAGATAGGGGACACTCATATACAGGTCATCTGCCCAGAGCGTCATTTTTCGCGGGCCATTCCTGGCCAGCGTACCATCGGGAAATTTTACCTGTGTATTGATAATGTAATCCCCTACACGATTGAGATATTGCAGGTAATCAGCTCTCTTGTCAAAAGCATATACATCCAGTAGACCTGCCGACATGGAGCCACAATCATCCAGCGAGCCAATCCGGAATACAGGGCGATATTCCACATTTGTTATTCCAGCATCGAACTGCCGTTTAAAATAATCCAAGTTATCGAAAATGAAGTTGAAGTTCTTCCTTGAATAATCGGCGTATTTAGGATCGTTGAGAATGTTGCTCATCCGTATCATACCTACCGTCAACACCCCATTCACGTATTGCCATTTATTGAATTTGCTGTCGGCTTTTACATTCACCGAAGTGTCTTTGCCTTTTGTACTGGCAAATTTTTCATTGGTTTGGTTGTGGACAAACTGGAAAGAAGTTGTTTGAATAATATTGTCTGCCACTTTGCGAATGATCTCTTCGGGAGTTGTTTTGGTTTGCGCAAATAATGAAGTGGAAGATAGCAGCAATGGAACGAATAGATATTTCATACATTAGTTTTAGGAATGTTCAACGACTATTTATCAATAGGGCTTAGTCTGCAACGGAGTTTTGGCATTTCTTGCTTTTAACTGGGCAACAAATAAGGACACGGGTTGCAGGCCATCCTGGTTTGGGCCTTCCCACTCACCATCAGGCCTTCCAGACAGGCGTCCTGCATATTTTTCACCTTTCAAGCCAATACAGTAATTCTTTCCCGAGCTCCACGGACTTTGTATCGCTGCTCTTTTCACCGTGCAATTCCAGATCACCTGGGTTACACCGGCCCAGCCATGTCCGCTGCCCCAGTTGCCCCGATCCTGCACATTGATTTCTCCATCAGTAACAATGTTATCATACAACGTTCCTGATGCCCATCGATGATGTGGGCCGATATCGGCATGAGTCTTTGCCGCAGTACAGTTGTAGAATACATTGGGGCCGCATGTTTTTGCGCCTGTTACATAATCATGCCGACCCTCGGTAGTGTGGCAATTCATAAATAGATTG
>Ga0193738_1001080_pt1 | contig 11422 bp, 10 predicted proteins | sample L2a1metaG_FD_144927 | JGI IMG/M metagenome (GOLD analysis project Ga0193738, IMG submission 144927) | Soil microbial communities from a riparian zone of the East river system, Colorado, United States - L2a1 | ecosystem: Environmental > Terrestrial > Soil > Riparian zone | place: USA: East River...
GCGGAGTCACCCGATAGTGTCGTGGCCCTTGAAACACCTAGGCGTCCTCGGTGCAGCAGTCCGGTATCAGCTGGCATCTGCCGCGGACTAGCGTCTATCTATGTCTGTTGCCGCGATCGATGCACGAGCTGCTTACGCCGCGGGCGTGCAGCGGCTTCTCGGGAGCTATCGATCCATCCCTCAAACCGCCACGGTTCGGCTGGCCAAACCAACGTCGAATCTGTTCCGGGCGCGAGCCAAGAACACCGTCAAGGGCCTGGACACATCGGGCTTGACGGGCGTCATCGCGGTCGACCCCGACGCTAGAACCGCCGATGTGGCCGGGATGTGCACGTACGAGGACCTCGTCGCCGCCACGCTTCCCTACGAGTTGGCGCCGCTGGTGGTGCCGCAGCTGAAGACGATCACGCTCGGCGGGGCCGTCACCGGGCTCGGCATCGAGTCCGCGTCGTTTCGCAACGGCCTTCCGCACGAGTCGGTGCTGGAGATGGACATCCTGACCGGCACCGGCGACGTGCTAAGCGTGTCGTCCGACCAACACGGCACCCTCTTCCGTGCGTTCCCGAATTCCTATGGGACGCTCGGCTATTCGGTTCGTCTCAAGATCGAGCTGGAACCCGTCAAACCGTTCGTCGCGCTCAGGCATCTACGTTTCGGATCGCTGCACAACATGGTCGCCACGATGGACCGCATCATCGAGACCGGCGGCCTGGACGGCGCGCCCATTGACTACCTCGATGGTGTGGTGTTCAGCGCCGATGAAAGCTACCTGTGCGTCGGCGTTCAGACGTCGACCCCCGGTCCGGTCAGCGATTACACCGGCCAGCAGATCTACTACCGCTCGATCCAGCACCATGACGGCGAGAAGCATGACCGGCTCACCGGTCACGACTACCTCTGGCGATGGGATACCGACTGGTTCTGGTGTTCGCGGGCGTTCGGCGCGCAGGACCCGCGCATCCGGCGGCTCTGGCCACGGCGTTACCGGCGCAGCAGCTTCTACTGGAAGCTCCTCGGCTACGACCAGCGGTTCAACATCGCCGACCGCATCGAAAAGCGCATGGGCCGTCCGACACGCGAGCGCGTCGTCCAAGACGTCGAGCTGCCGATCGAACGCACCGTCGAGTTCCTGAACTGGTTCTTGGACAACGTGCCCATCGAGCCGCTCTGGCTGTGCCCCCTGCGTCTGCGCGACGACGGCGAGTGGCCGCTGTATCCCCTCCGCCCGCACCAGACCTACGTCAACGTCGGCTTCTGGTCGTCGGTGCCGGTCGGTCCCGACTGGCCATCCGAGGAAGGTCACACCAACAAACTGATCGAGCGCGCGGTAAGCGCGCTGGACGGACACAAGTCGCTGTATTCCGACGCGTTCTACTCTCCCGATGAGTTTGATGAGCTCTACGGCGGTGAAACATACAAGACGGTGAAGAAGACCTACGATCCCGACTCACGTCTGCTTGACCTGTATGCCAAGGCGGTGCAACGACGATGACCACATTCAGGGAGAACACAGCACAGGCGGCGCCGGCCAGCAAGCTCACACTGGCCGAGATCCTCGAGATCTTCGCCGACGGCCAACTGCCGCTCAAATTCTCGGCGTACGACGGCAGTACGGCAGGGCCCGCCGATGCCGAGTTCGGGTTGGAGCTGCTGACCCCGCGCGGCACCACGTATCTGGCCACCGCACCCGGAGATCTCGGGCTGGCCCGCGCCTACGTCTCCGGCGACCTCGAACTGCACGGCGTGCACCCGGGGGATCCCTACGAGTTGCTCAAGGCCCTGGCCGAGAAGATGGACTTCAGGCGGCCGCCGGCGCGCGTGCTCGCCAACATCGTCCGGTCGATCGGGTTCGAGCACCTCAAACCCATCACACCGCCGCCGCAGGAGGCGCTGCCCCGCTGGCGCCGCATCGCAGAAGGCTTGCGCCACAGCCGAACCCGTGACGCGGCAGCCATCCACCACCACTACGACGTGTCCAACACGTTCTACGAGCGGGTTCTTGGCCCGTCCATGACCTACACCTGCGCCTGCTACCCGCACGCCGACGCGACGCTGGAGGAGGCGCAGGAGAACAAGCACCGGCTGGTGTTCGAGAAGCTACGCCTGAAGCCGGGCGACCGGTTGCTCGACGTCGGTTGCGGCTGGGGTGGCATGGTCCGCTACGCCGCCCGGCACGGGGTGAAGGCCATCGGCGTCACGCTCTCGACGGAGCAGGCGGCGTGGGGGCAGAACAAGATCGCCGACGAAGGCCTGGCGGACCTGGCCGAGGTCCGCTACGGCGACTACCGCGACGTGCCTCAGTCCGGCTTCGACGCGGTGTCCTCGATCGGGCTGACCGAGCACATCGGCGTCGCCAACTACCCTTCCTACTTCAGGTTCCTGAAGTCCAAGTTGCGCACCGGCGCGCTGCTGCTCAACCACTGCATCACCCGCCCGAACAACCGGACCGGGCCGTCGGCGAGTGGATTCATCGACCGTTACGTCTTCCCGGACGGCGAGCTGACCGGCTCCGGCCGCATCATCACCGAGGCCCAGGATGTCGGATTAGAGGTGGTGCACGAAGAGAACTTGCGTCACCACTACGCGCTGACCCTGCGCGACTGGTGCCGCAACCTCGTCGACCACTGGGACGAAGCAGTCGAAGAGGTCGGGCTACCGACCGCCAAGGTGTGGGGCCTTTACATGGCCGGGTCAAGGCTGGGGTTCGAGACGAATGTCGTTCAGCTTCACCAAGTCTTGGCGGTAAAGCTCGACTCCGACGGAGGCGACCGCGGTCGTCCGCTGCGGCCGTGGTGGACGCCTTAGGGCGAGTGACGGGGCCGGTGAACAGCCGGTGGAGGCGATGAGGCGCCCATCGGTCTTGACCTGGCGAGGCTACGATGACGTAACCTAGGCAGCCGTAAGGAGGCGATCGATGCCACCTTGGACGCAGCTCGAGCTGCTGACCGAGCTCGAGCCGGTCGTGGGGCGCGAATTGGACCGCCACCTCAAGTCGGCGCGGGAGTGGTTTCCCCACGAGTACGTGCCGTGGAGCGATGGCCGCAATTTCGACGGCGTGCTGGGCGGCGATGCGTGGGATCCATCGCAATCTCGAGTGAGTGAGGTCGCCCGTACCGCGCTCGTCGTCAACCTCCTCACCGAGGACAACCTGCCGAGCTATCACCGCGACATCTACGAGTCGTTCGGCACGGACGGCGCTTGGGGCACGTGGATCGGTCGCTGGACCGCCGAGGAGGGCAGGCACGGAATCGCGATCCGCGATTACCTGCTGACCACGCGCGCAGTCGACCCGGTTGCCCTTGAACGCGAACGCATGGTGCATATGACGCAGGGCTTTGCCAGCTCGTACCACCTGGACATGCTGCACACCGTGGCGTACGTCTCCTTCCAGGAGCTGGCGACCCGTATATCCCATCGCAACACCGGCCGCTACACCGAGGATCCGGTCTGTGAGCAGCTGCTTGCGCGAATCGCGCAGGACGAGAACCTGCACATGGTCTTCTACCGGAACCTGCTCCAGGCTGCGCTCGAGCTTGCTCCCAATGAGACGATGCGGGCGATCCGTGACGTCGTCAGCACATTCCAGATGCCCGGTAACAACATTGAGGGCTTCACTCGCCGTTCGGTGCAGATCGCCATGGCCGGCATCTACGACCTGCGGATCCACCGAGACGAGGTGCTGGCTCCGATCCTGCGCTCCTGGGATGTCTGGGATCGGGTCGGGCTGTCCGGCGAGGGGGAGCAGGCGCGCGAGGACCTCGGCAGCTACTTCGAGGAGCTGGATCGGCAGGCTGGCCGGTTCGAGGAGAGACGCGCCGCGCGTCAGGCTCGCGCGGAGCAACGCCGGTGAAGCCCAGGTAACGCCGAAACTCCGGCCCGCAGTTTTTGCAAAGGTGGGCGCTGGCCTTTGGCACCGGTGCCAACCCGCGTCAACCGGTCGATCCCGACCTCGACGGCGCTCGATATCGCCGAACCGATCGATCCCTCGGATGAGGAACCCATCCTCAGGGCCCTCCACGCCAGTGTTCGATGCGGTGATGGTCTGGTGTGAAGCCGTGGCGGACGCCCCAGAGAACGGCCTGGGTGCGGCTGGTGACGGCGATCTTGCGGTAGATCGTTCGGATGTAGGACTTCACCGTGTTCGGGCTGAGGTGGGTGAGCATTGCCACTTCGGCGTTGCTATGGCCTTGGGTGATCAGCGCCAAGATCTCCGATTCGCGGTCTGTAAGTCCCTCGCTTTGTCCTGGCCAGTTCAGTCCGCCGCTGCTGCGTGCGCGGATGGGTGGGTCGCTGATCACGATGTCGCCGGCGTGGATCGCTTCGAGGGCGGCGACGAGGTCGCGCGCCGGTAAGGCCTTTGACAAGTACCCGTTGACGCCCTGCCTGCGGGCGTTCTCGATCATGTCGGGGTGGAAGTTCCAGGTGTAGACCGCGACTCGGCGGGCGCGCGGATTTCGGATCAGCATGCTGATCTCGTCATGGTCGGATTCCGGCTGCGCGAAACAGTCGTACAAGACGATGTCGACCATGTCGGAAACGGCAACGTTGGTGTCGAGCTCGGCAATCACCACGCGGTCTTGGTACTGCTCGAGAATGTGCGCGATGCCCATCACCACGATGTCGTAGTCGTTAACTAGCGCGATGGTGAGCGCCGTCCTCGTCGAGCGGTCCATAGGCCGACTTTAACCTCCCTAAGGGTGTGATGCATCCGCCCTTGGGGGGTTAAGTTGTGGACGGAGCGGGACCGAGGCCAACCTGCGGCACTCGCTTCGCGCAGAACCATCCATCATCTTTTGAGGAGGAAGCAGTGGAAGCAGTGGAGATCATCGGTGTCATCCTCGCCGGTATCATCATCGGCTTGTTGGGCAAGTTCGTCGCCCCCGGCAACCGGGACAACATCCCGATCTGGCTGACCATCATCTGCGGCATCGCTGGGGTCGTGATCGGCTGGTTCATCTACACCGCGTTCGGGGGCAACGGCAGCCCGGGCATCGACTGGGCGCGGTGGATCATCGCCATTGCTGTAGCCGCTGTCCTGGTAATGATCGCCGCCGCGGTGACCGGCAGGTCGCGCTCTCGGGTTCTGTGACTCTCCGGGCTCTCTGAGACCCGGACATGGGACCGATCCACAGATGCCCCTGACCGTCGCACCGTGCGATCTGGCGTACACGACAGCTCTAGTCGCTGCCTGCCAGCGGATTTGGGCTGCACCAGACATCGCGGCACTCTGGCCAACAGTCGTCGACGAAGCCCTGGCGCTGATCGCCGCCGACTGGGCAGCAGTCGTCACCTACACCGAGGGCTTCTGGCAAATCCTCTCCGCACGCCCAAGCGACGCGGCGCCCGATGATTCGGCGGCAGCTGCGGTGATCGAGATGCTCCTCTGGCGGGATCTACCTCAGCAACCAATTTCGATCGACGATCCGCCGAAAGGCGTCTCGTGGGATCAGGTGGGCAGACGCGCGCTGCTCCTGGTCGGTATTGAGGGTGCGCCGCGGCAGCCGGTCCGGCTGGTCTGGTATGCCACGGGCCCGGGCACCTTGTCGCCGTACATAGACAGGGCCGAGGCATTCGCCCGTTACGCCAGTCTGGCATTGGGAGCCGCTATGGAGCGTGACAACTTGAATCGAGCGGTGGCCGCACGGCATCGGGTGGGACTGGCCCAAGGAATCTTGATGACCCGCCACCAGCTAACGGCCGGCCAGGCGTTCGCTTTGCTGAAACGCGAGTCGCAGAACACCCACGTGAAGCTACGAACGATAGCTCAGAGGGTCATTCAGACTGGAGATCTGCCGGTTGGTACGGAGAGTGAGGCCAGATGAACGTCGCAGCCCGAGACGTGGCCCCTCAAGCAGCTGGAGATTCGCGTAGCCGTTCGTCCTTCGCTCGAAGTGTTCGAGATACCGCCGACCCGCTTCTTCGTGTCAACACTGGCGTGGCGTCAAACTGCCTTCGATCTTGACAGTGCCCGGGTGCTCAACGACGACAGCCGACCACCCATCTTCGGCTGGGCGCACACAGCCACTGGAGGCGGACAAGTACCGAGACCAATGCACGCGCACCACATATTCACCCGGCTCGAGCAAAGACACTGTTAGCGAAACGCCATCACGAGCGATAACTTGCCCCGGGGGTGAAACGACTGGTCGCGGGTTCGTCACTGCATAGAGGGTCCACGTTCGGTCCGACCACACTGCCTGCAAATAGGGCAACCCATGGCGCACCAAGGTCGCTTCATCAGTCGCCGCCCATTCGTGGGGCCCGTTAGAGATCGCCACGTAGGAGATGGCGTTGTTATCGAGCCATTCTTGGTATGTCCCCGCGTTGAGGGTTCCGTCGAAGAAGATGGGGTTGCGCCCGGTGTCGACCTGTCGCGACCACCCTCTTGCGATGGGAACCACCGGCGCCACAAAGGCAGCTTCGCCGCGTCGCAGCGTCGGAACGACCTCAATGGGCGCGGCAACCCCACGAGCGACCAGCTGGTCCAGGAGGGGCGCATAGAACTGCGCGCTGAGCGCGGGATCGCCCCGCTCTCGCACCTCTGTGATGGACGTCGGCGGTAGCAGCAAGACCACGCTTGCGGTGGCGGCAATGACAGCGACCAGAGGGATGGTCGCAACCGCCACGATAATCGGCGCAGCGAACAACTCGGGCAGACGTGTCGCGGTCGTACCCACGGGCGTCGGTAGCAAATACGCCGCAGCGACCAGCACGGCCGATAATAGGCCCGCCCACCGTACGACCGGACGGCGCCAACACAGTCCGGCTACGCCTAGGCAAACGAGGAAAGCCCTCAAGGCTTGTCCCTCAGCGAAGGATTGCTGCCCGACGTTGCCAAACGCGAGCCCGACGGCGACCATCGGCACTAAAGCACTTAGACCCAGCGTCACGCCGCCTCGCCGGCGGCCGGACAGGAAAAGCGCACCGCCAGCGACCCCGAGGAACAAACCAGCTACCGGGCTGGTGAGGGTTGCCAGGACACACAGCCCGGCCGTGACGCGCAACCGTCCCAAAACGAGAGCAACCAGCGCACCAAGCGCCACCGCGAGACCTAGTGCGAACGTCGTCCGTGTGGTCACCAGATTCCCGGTAAGACAGAACGCCCCAACGATTGCCCCGGCCACCGGTCGCGCCACCGACGCGCCCTTCAACAACGCCGCCAAGAGCACGACGCTCGCAACGTAGGCGAGTGCCGTCGTGAGGCGCACGCCCAGAAGCGCCATCACCGGTGGAGACAAGACGCTGTACCCCAGCGGGTCGAAACCGCCATACCAACGAAGGTTCAGAACCGCAGGCCAATGCTGCTCGGCCAGCTCGGCATGAGCTACCTGTGCCGACAGGTCACGGCCCATCGGCGCAGCGAGGAGGTACGCAACGGCAAACAGGATGGCAATGGATCCGGCGGCAACCATCCCGGGCGATCGTCGGAACAGCGACAGCATCCGCGATCGGATCTTGCTACGCAGGCTGGTGACCCAATTCTCCGTGTCAACGCCACCCGAATTCACGCTGACCATCTCGCTGGCCCTTCGGAGTCGTTCGCGGCTCCTGACTCATTGATCAGTGCAAACTCCTCACAGTTCGCGCCCTCCTAATCGCCACGGCGTAGCTGCTTGCCGTCCGCGCGGGGATCCGCGCGGCAACGCGCCCCTTTCGGCGCACGATCTACCAGTAGACAGGCTCCGCGGGCGGCTTGTCGACCGAGCGGGCCGAGTCGATGCACCGGCCGCGGCGCTGAGCCGGGCGTGTACGCCGCTCGCGTTGTTGCGCCGAGGACGCTGCTATTGCAGTCCCATTAGGGACCTCGCGTCGAGCGGGTGACGAGAATCGAACTCGCATGACCAGCTTGGAAGGTCGCGGTCGTTGCGGCTGCACGCGGCCAGTGAGGCATCCGGGTGCGCTCATGGCTAACCGTGGATAACCGCCATTCGCCATTGGGTAATGGCCCGGTAATGGCCCAAGCTGCTTAGGGCTGAGCCCCGGCGACGACGACGTTATCGGGACTCCTAAGCGATCGAGCTCCATCGAGGTTTGGGGTGCCGCTCGGTAATTCGGCCCTTCCATGCTCAGCTACTCGAATGCCCAACAGCCAGGTCACTTCGCGCCCAGTCAATGGTCATGGGTGCCGGCCGAAGGCGATCAGTTGATGGGCGGCAGCTGTCTGTACCTTGGGCGAAATCCCGATCGACGCTGGGTGAAGAAATCGTGCCGTGAAGGGAGCTAGGTCATCGATTGTATTTCCAGGGATCGGCACGGTGGTCAACGTCATAGCCGTGCTCTTGGGCTCGAGTGTGGGGCTGTTGTTGGGGGCCCGACTCCCACGCGGACTCGGGACACTGTCACCGACGCTCTCGGGCTGGTCACCCTACTGATCGGTGCCCCCTCGGCGGCGGAGGTGGGTTCCGCGGCGCTGGCGGACGCGGTGGGGTCCGCGCTGATTGTGCTTGGTGCCCTGCTGTTGGGCGGCATTGCCGGCTCATTGCTCGACATCGAGGGCCGACTCGAGGGTTTCGGCGGCTGGCTGCGAACGCGGCTCGGGCGGCGTCGCTCCGCCGCATGGCAACGCGTTTCCACCAAGACCCAATCCCGCGTGGCGCGGTCTGGACACGTTCCCGCGGGAACGGTCTCCACCGAGCCTGAAGCCTCGGACGTTGCCACCCGGGAGCGCTTGATAGAGGGCTTCGTTACCCCTCGCTGGTCTTCTGCGTGGGTCCACTGACCATCCTCGGCTGGCTGTCGGACAGTCTTGGGCGCGGAGCCGATCAGCTCATCCTGAAGGCAGCGCTGGACGGCTTTGCCTCGATCGCCTTCGCTGCTGCGCTGGCGTCGGCGTCATGGCCTCGGTAGTGGCCATCGTCGTGGTACAGGGCTCCCTCACGCTCGTTGGGGTGTTGGTTGGCAGCGCGCTGCCTGAGGCGCAACTCGCAGCCATCACTGCGACTGGCGGGCTGCTCTTGCTTGGGGTCGGGCTTCGGCTGCTGCAGATCAAGGCGGTACCTGTAGGCAACTTGCTGCCCGCGCTGCTGGTCGCGCCCGCTGGTCTGGATAGTGGCGGCCTTCAGATGACGATCAGGGCCTAACGGCGAGGTCGTCAGAGCGTCCAGCCTTGAGTCGCGACCACTGAGCGATCGGGCGTCCGTTGATCCGCGTGACGTGGCCGGGGCTGACTCCCCACTGTTGCGGCCAGCCGGGGAGCGAGTCCTCCCACGGCTCCTGGCGTCCGTAGACGGTGAGGTCCATGAGTGCGTAGCTGTAGTCCATTGCCTCAACGCCGCGGCGGGTCGTCCAATAGGTTTCGAAGACGCGGTCTCCGTCCCGTAGGTAACACACGAGGTGCATCATGCCGATGTGGCGCCCGACGAGGAGCGCGTCTAGGGAGGCCTGTGCCGAGTACCAAGGCATGTCCCAGGCCATGAAGTCGTGGTAGCGGATGCTTTCGTCGTAGGGACCCTGACAGAAGACCGCGTATGTGATATCGCGAGAATGAAGGTAGGAGAGTTCCGCGACCTGTGTTGTGACCCACGTGCAGCCTTCGCACTGCTCGGCCGCGGGTTTGCCCGGGTGCCACATGAAGTAGTAGGCGATGAGCTGTCGGCGCCCTTCGAACGCTTCGAGCAGGGTGAGCGGCCCGTGGGGGCCGATCAACTCGAGGTTGCGGTCTACCTCGACCATGGGTAGGCGCCGTCGGGTCGCGGCGATCGCGTCGCTTTCCCGGGTGTGCGCCTTCTCCCGAACGCGCAGCCTGTCCAGTTCGGCCTGGAAGGTGGCCCGGTCGACGGTCGCGGGCAGGCTCGGTGCATTGGCGGCGCTGACCGCCGGCTCGCCGAGGTTTGTTGGTTCATCCTGCATGACTGTCTCCTTGTTTCCGGCGACACCGATGAGTCGGGCAGGCAGCGCTCAAGCGCGCTGACGTTCGTCACGCTGTCGGACCAGTTCCTCTACCGCACTCGGGAGGGTCGTCACGAAGTCGATCAGCTTCGCCCATGTCGGTACGACGATGATCCGTACCATGCCGTCGTAGAGCGAACGCACCTCGGCCTCCCACTCGACCCGTTGCTCGGGCGTCATCGTGTACGTGCCGTTCATCTCGAGGTACTCGTCCGGGATGCCTTCGACGTCGTCCAGCTCCGCCCGTCCGCGGACGAGCAGGATGCGCGGCGGGTGCTCCTCCGTGTCGATGGTCAGGGCGACCGTCGGGTTGTGTCGCAGAGCCGCGACCTTCGCGGCATTCTTGGCGGTGCACATGACGATCGCCGACCCATTCCATGTGAACCCGATCGGGATGGACCGCGGCGTGCCGTCCTTGGCGACGTAGGCCAGACGGGTCAAATCGCGGGCCAGGAGCTCCTGGCTGATCGGGCGGTTCAGGACATCGGTAATCTCGCTCGGCTGCACGGTGAGCCGCCCCTTCCAACTGTCGTTCTTCCGTACGGTTGCGTCCTACAAGCGTTTGAACGCCCTGAGGTAAAGATCCTCTCGTTGGGTTCCTCGTGGTTATTCGCCCTCGACTGTCTCGCATATCGGTGACCATCCACCAGGCCGTCTGGATGGCCACCTTCGGACCAGGTGCTCGTCGGTCCTGCTCAGGTGCATCGCCGAGGCTGTTTCCTGCGGAAGCCAGGCGTCGAGTGATGTCACCGGCCCGTACCGTCGACCGCGGTGTATTGCAGAGCCGCCAGCCGTCGGGCTCGCGCCCCTTGCAAATCCGCAGTGCTGAGCGGGGGAGCGCCGTGCGCTCCGCCCGAACCGAGCGTGCGTGGTCAGGCCTGATGGTCCGGTGGGCGGCCGGGCTTGAACTCGTGACCGAGTGACTATGAGGTCGGGCAACCTAGGGCGACGGCTCAATCTGCAGTTGACTAGCGCGAATGGCCTGCTCTACGCGCTCTGTGCGGTCGAAGTTGTGCGCTTGCCTTGCGAAGAGGGCGAAAGTGGCGGCAGGTGATCTTCCGCATGGGCCGTGCGAGCCGTGCAAGCTGCCGCCTGAACCAGCCAGTGCTGGATGACCGAGGATGGCGCAATGTCGAGAGATTGACTCGCGGCGAATTCTCGAGGGTCGCATGGCTCAGTCCCTGGCCACCAGGACTAATGGCCCGCGCCCGATTGCCGTGATATAGGCGCATGGCGCAGGGCAAAGAAGCCCCTGACCAGGCATTTCGTTGTTGGAGCGGGTGACGAGAATCGAACTCGCATGACCAGCTTCGAAGAAATCTGCACGCCTGCTCGAGCCGACTCGGATGCGCCTTCTGCTCTGACCTTCTCGCACCGCGAGGCACTATCGTCGACTCTGGCTTGGAGCCCCCAAGGGCTCGGCGCGCGACCGCTGTTCGATCCACAGCAGTTGGGTGCTGCTTGGTTGCAGGTCCGCGCTCAGCGCGCGCACGGCGAGGTGTGGGTCTGTCCTCTCGCTCGGGCTCAGGAGGCA
>Ga0193738_1001081_pt1 | contig 11420 bp, 7 predicted proteins | sample L2a1metaG_FD_144927 | JGI IMG/M metagenome (GOLD analysis project Ga0193738, IMG submission 144927) | Soil microbial communities from a riparian zone of the East river system, Colorado, United States - L2a1 | ecosystem: Environmental > Terrestrial > Soil > Riparian zone | place: USA: East River...
ACGCCCAATGGCCAAAAACGAAGTTGATGCTCAGCAGCGCGCTGTTAGGAACTTGGTAAACCAGCCCCGCGTTCCTGAGATTGTTGACCATCCCAGCAACGGTCCAAGCCCGCAATTCAACACCATGGCCGAGAAGCTTAAGAGCGCCATGGCTGAGGTGCATAAACCATCTGCCGCAGTAGCCCAAACAAACGCTCCGGCGCCTTCCCCACCCGCCAAACCGGAGGCTGCACCCCAAAACGCAGCACAAAAACCTACTGCGGCTCCCCCTCCAGTTGAAGCGCAAGTCACCTCAGACGATGAACTGCCTTTTACCAAGGCAAAGGCTGAGGATTGGAAGAAACTCAAGACAAGCCTCAATGAATGGCGCACGAAATCTCAGGAATTTGAGAAGCAAGCACTGAAAGCTCAGAAGGAATACGCCGATTACAAGAATCTGACTGTGCCGAAAGATGAGTTGGAGAAATTGACCAAGGTACAGGAGGCCGACAAGAAGCGCATCGAGCAGTTGAACGACAAGCTGAAGCTCGTGGCCCTGGAGCAGAGTGATGAGTTTGGCGGCTTCTTTCAGAAGCAGTTCGATTCAGCCTTGGCTCGGATCAAAGATGGCGCTGGTGACCAAGCCGATTTAGTTCAGAGCTTAATGGCGGCTCCGCAGTCCAAGTGGCGCAAGGAAAAGCTTCAGGAAGCCATCAGCCAACTGCCTGACATCGACCGGGCAACTGTGGCGATGGCAGTGGCTGATTACGACCGGGCTTCCGGCGACAAAGCCAATCAACTCAAGGATTGGCGCGAGAACTACGACCGTCTGATTGCTCAGCGCGAAACCAAAGCCAAGCAAACCGATGAGATGCGTGCGCTCCAGGAGAATACGTTGGTTAAAGAGTTGGTTGGAGAAATCACCCAGCGCGGCCCGGAGCTTCAACCAATCGATGGTAATGACGCTCACAACGCTCGGGTTCAGGAGCGACTGGCTGTGACTGAGAAGTTCTTTCGAGGTCAACTGGACCGCAACCAAATCCTGGACATCATCACTAATTCATTCAAATTTGACCCAGAGAAGATCACCAAGCTTGAGGCTGAACTTGCTCAAGCCAAGGAAGCCATCAGCACCTATCAAAACGCCAATCCAAGTGCTGCTGGAGCCTCTGCTCGCTCTACTCCAAGTGCTCCTACAGGCGGTGCTACAAACCAGGAACGCCCGTTCCTACGCAGGTTCATGGAAGTACTGGGGCAACCTCAGTAGTTGACAATCCACAACTTCGCCAGTAGTAGTCGCACTAACACCAGAATCGGTGGTGGTTCCACCGGGCCGTAAAAGTAAAGTCTCCTGCCAGGAGACATGTGCTAATAACTCGTTAGCTCTTAACCAAAGAGCTTCCGCACTACGAGGAAACATGAACCCATTGATTAGCATACTTTTATGGCTTGTGGCACACCGTTTGATGCTTTCCGTATGGCAACGGAAAGTCTACACGAAGAACTTTTCTTAAGGGCCTCCTACCGTGGCGTCTGGATCAACCTGATCCCATCGGTTGAATACCTCCAAGGTACCGGACTCACCCAATCCTCATTCACTGTCGGACGCAGCGAGCCTGTATCCGACTGTGAAAACTGGATGCGTATCACCGGGTCCACCATCGGCTGCGTCGATGGAGCAACCGGAAGCGCCAGCGGGGCTTGCTCGGTCTGCTGGAACGATACCCAGTGGGGTTACAAGGAAATCACCTACTCACCTGAACAGTTCGGGTTGCGAGGGCCCATCATCTGTCAGGACGACCTGATCTTCAATTTCAACGCCGAGCGGTTCCTCGAAGTCTATCTTCAGGCCCTGGCCAAGCGTTCTCAGCGGTCCCTCGAAAACCGCCTGATGAACGTCTACATGCACCTGACGCCAAAGTACAGCGCCACGGCCAGTTTCCCGTCCTATCCAGGTGGCACATTCACCAACGGCGTAGCGCCGTCCTGTCCCGACTTTACCGGTGTCACCCCGCCCACCAGCGAGTTGACCCAGGAAATGCTCGATAAGGTTGCCGCCACCCTCAACGAGCTTGGCGCCAGCGATCCCAACACCAACGGATGGATCAACCTTGGTGACGATGGCCCGATCTATCCGCTCTACATCGGCCAGGAAGCCTCCCAGGACATCCAGCTCAACAACGCTGAGTTGCGCCAGGACTATCGCTGGGCTGAACCCATGGCTCTCATCAAGCGTATCGGCGCCACCCGCGTGATCCGAAACTTCCGTCACGTCATCAACCTGTTCCCGCCCCGCTACAACTTCCTGGGCGGCCTCTGGACCCGTATCCCGACCTGGGTCATGGCCAGCACCGCTCCCTTCGCCTCCAAGGGCCAGGTAGCCATCATAAACCCTCAATGGCAGACCGCAGCCTACGAGGCGGCCATGGTCCTGTCGCCTTGGGTGTTCCACAAAGAAGTTGTGCGGCCGGTCAACTCGGCTGCCGGCCTAAACTGGGAGCCCAAGTCCTACATGGGCGAATGGCAGTTCGTCACTGGTGGAACCGAGATCACTGACAGCGATTGTTACGATCCTACGAAGAAACTTGGTAGGCACTTCGCAGAATATAAGGTGGCTCATCGTCCTATATTCCCGGAATTTGGGGCCACCATTATTTTCCGCCGTTGTCCCACAACTAACTTTGGCACAGTGACTTGCGCCAGTTAGTTAGATCGTATTAGCCCCTGATTCGGGGCCAGGATTTGGACTCTGTTCTGGCTCCGAATTTGGTGGCAGTACAAAGATAGATTGCTTGGTTTTCAACCGATGAGCATTAGCTCTAGCCAGATTGCAGAGTTTGCAGGACCGCCTGCCTCGGTAGATGTGAGTGTTCTCTGGCGTCATGGCATGGTGCTATCGCCTAGCTCGTGGCTTTTGGAAGTCACGGGCTAGTGCGAGGCCCCCCTTAAAATTATGGCTGAGAAACGTGTGGAGTTCACCCCGCCGAAGGCGCTCCTGGAGGCTATTGGTGAAGGCGTCCAGCCGGGTCAGAGGCTGGACAATATGCGCACTGAATTTGCCGTTAAGGAAGACGGCCGTTGGTGCATTGTGCGGGTCGATGGGGTGCCGTTCCCTGGGTATGACTATCAGGGAAATCCGACTGATGGTAAGGACGAGGAGGGGATGAAAGAATCAAACTTCATCAACACCTACAAGCGGGCGATGAGCGATGAAGGCGGAGGTGGATATGCCTAGTTTCCTTGGTGACGGAAGCACCCCCAGGCGCAGTGATGCCAAGCGGATTCGTTGGGTTAAGATGCTGCTTAATTATCAGAGCATAGGCGGGTCATTGGCAGCTAATGAGCCGCAAATCCATGATCCAATTAGGGTTATTAAACAGAAACTGCTCTGTTCGTTGCTTGGCGAGCCTTATACTGGATGAACTATGAAGTGCGAAAAAGTGATTCTAGTAGGATCATCGATGGGAAGATTGCACTAGTGGTTAAATCCGATCATCCGACAGAATGGTTGCCGACGATCAAGCAAGTAAACGATGAGAAACTGATGCATAAGCTGTTAGACAGGCATCAATGGCACCGACCACAACTATATGGCTAGTCCCACATTTTTAGGTGATGGCAATACTCCTAGACGCAGTGATGCGCTATGGGCTATTGAGCAAAAGATCCTTGGCGCACTGGCAGACGGCGCTGGCGGGGGAGGCGTAGGCGGATCGTTTGTCGTTGGCGCCAATCAGCCGGGGGCAGGTGTGCTTAATCAATATGTGGTGGCCACGGTCAATGGAACCAATTACGCCATCCCGTTGTTTGATGTCTCCTGATGTTGTGTGCCTATGAATACGTGTAGATTTTTGATTTGTTGGTTGCTGTTGGCTATTCCCGGACTGGCAGCCGACATGAAGCTTGGCAGGCTGCTCGTAAATGACGCTAACTACAGCGGCACAAATAGAGCGATAACCGTTGAAGGATTTCACACTTCAGGCGTAAGCACAGATGCACTTGTAAGGGTGATTGGTGGCAATCCCATCAGCAGTGATATTAACGTCCTGCTGGAAGTCGGTCCATTTGATGCTCCGGTTGGATTCAGAGTAAACAACAACAATAGCGCAGAAGTGCATGGTGTGCTTAGGGCTGGTTATGGGCAGAACATTTACCTGCTCAACTCAAACGGAAGCCCAGGTATAGATTTCAGGCCGGGCGGCGACGCTCAGCAGAACTGTTTTGTGGGCTTTTCTGCCGGCGCATTCGCTGGTGGATTTGCGAGCAACAACGCATTTTTTGGGACATCGGCCGGGTCATCATTAACTCACGGTAAGTTTAACACTTTTCTTGGCCAAGCGGCAGGCGAGCACGTAGGGACGAATGTGGATGTTCAGTTTAACACGTTTGTAGGACACGCTGCTGGATTCTGGACAGCCACAAATCAAAATACTTTCGTCGGCGCATTTTCTGGAATATTAAATTCAAACGGCACAAGGAACGCTTTTCTTGGAGCATACAGTGGGCAGGCTATTACAAACGCAAGCCGTAACACGTTTATCGGAAATGCGAGCGGCTTTTCGGCTCTATCAAATAGCGGCTGCGTTTTTTTAGGTAACGAAGCCGGAACCTGGGAAACTGATTCTGAGATGTTAATGATTGATAATTCCCAGCGCGCCAGTTTGGCCAGTGCACGATCAAGTGCTCTGATTGCAGGAAAGTTTAATGCAAGCCCAGGTCTTCAAAAAATTTGGTTCAACGTCGCCAACATGGGGGTTGGCACCACAAATCCAGCGGCAGTTTTAGAAGTCGTTGGAAACATTCTGGCCAGTGGTGGGTCGGGCCAAATCAGAGGAGACAGGACTGATAGGCTGGCTCTCTATCTTCCAAGCGGCGGATTTTACGCTGCCGGTGCAGGACTCGACAACTACATCGCTGGAAATATCGTGATGGATGGGGCATTACGGGCGGGATCTGCCTCCACCTTTACAAATCGTATAAACGCACTTGGAAATATTTATGTCAGAGGTAGCAACGGCGTGGCTAATGCCAGTGTTGGTGGCACCATTAAAGTGGACACAACTAAAGTGATCAGTGCAGGTGCGAGTGAAACGAACCTGATCACATTTGCTGTTCCGGCTCACACATTGACCAATCTTAACGACCGGTTGCGATTCAGATTCGCGGGCAATTTCGCCGCAACGGCTAATGCTAAGGATCTGAAAGTTATCTACGGGTCGGAAACCATCCTCGATACGAGTTCTCAAATCGTCAATAGCGGCGCCTGGACGATTGAAGGCGAGATCATCCGTATTGGTAATACATCTCAAGAGGTTAGCGCCGAATTTCACGGAGCTGGAGTCACCCTATTTACGACGGCCTCAGTCGGGTTGCTGGCACAGACTAATGGCATTGCCACAACATTGAAAATGACATCTACCGCCGCAGGTAATGGGGACGTAACCAACCGCACGCTTGTTGTCATGTATTACCCTGCCCAATGAATGAAATCCTTACTGGTTTTTCTATTGGTATTCCTTTCGTTTTTGGCCAACGGAGCTAACCCATCTTACGAGGCGTTCCTTGGCACCAATGGAATCATAATTCGATCCAACCCACCGCAGGGGAAAGTCATCATTGATGGGTTCTTCCTTACCAACGGACTGAGTGGAGGAGGGACTGGATCGGTTGTATTCGCCGATCTTGTATGGACCAATGACAATGGCGTCCTAAAGCCGGTGTCGTTCCCAACCAACGTATTACTTCGTGTAAATGCTCCAGACAACGGTGTCGCGACCAATTTCTATTTCGACAGTCGGGTTTACCGTACCAATGCGGCCAGCAAGTTGTTCGCAATTTACAATGGTGGAAGTAATGCACTTACGGTTGGGCCCTATGGTGGCATATTCGAAGGCCGTGGAAACGCAACCCCGTCTCCAGGGGTCGTGTTGTCAGGAATATTCGACACTGCACTTGGGGAAACCAACCAGCAGGAAGTGTTCATCATGAGCCAGAACAGCGCCGTTGGTTACAACGGAGCGGCTGACCTGATCGTGGACACCAACTATGGGGCTTTGATTTTGGTGGCCAACAAGGAGGGTGGGACAAAGTTTAGCCGATTTGCCATTCAGACCGGGGCTGGCCTTGACCCTCAAAACTTCAATACCTTCTCGATGCAGGCGTTGGTTGATGGTGCTACGTATTTCCTTGTTGACCCAAACTTTACCACTCTTACCCCAACCAACTACCTTTTCAGCAGCAGCGTTCGTATCACCAACATTCATACGTTGATGTCGCTTCAGAATAGCAATACGCCCGTGTTCGAGGTGGATGGGGTGGGTGACCTGAGGATGATTAAGCGCATCCCGTATCTCTGGCCGTCAGCCCAGGGAGCAGCAGGAACGGCTCTGACGAATAATGGATCAGGCGGGTTGGGGTGGTGGCCTATTTCGGTTGGGTCGGGAGTGTCTGGGATTACGAATCTATTCAGTCCAACGCTTTCAAATGCCACTATAAAGCCTCTTGTTGTGGGTGTCGGTAACGCAGCCGGGGCCACAAACTCTACCGGTGAGATCCGTGGGATTGAGGCTGGAGCGAACGTCACCATAACACCAAACGGAAGCAACTACGTGATAGCCTCCACTGGCGGTGGTGGCGTTGGATTTGCCGACCTTATTTGGACCAACAATACCGATGTAATCTATCCCTATATCCACAGTAACCGCATCCACTTCGGCACCGCTGAAACAAATGGGGCCCGAGTCAATCTGGAGTATTATGCGCCGCGCAAGTCGCTTCGCCAGGGAGTGGTCAGTGGGACACAGTGGGATTTAACTAATCTTGGAATCGCCAGCGTGGCATTTGGGTCCAACAATGTAGCTGGAGGGTGGTATGCGTCTGTGCTTGGAGGACAGGGAAACTTGATCAACACAAATAATACCCTATCTGTAATTTCAGGAGGCGAAAACAGCACCATTTCCTCCGGTGGCAGGAACTTCATTGGTGGGGGTAATGGACATACCATCGGGGCATTATCAAGCAATGCAGTGATAAGCGGAGGCTCGGAGAATGTAATAGATGGAGGCATCACTGTAAACGCCACAATCGCTGGTGGAACACAGAATCGCGTAAGGGTTCAGGGTGGATTCATCGGTGGCGGTTCTGGAAATGATGTCCGAGCGCACTCCGCAACAATCGCTGGTGGATTAAACAATGTTGCTGGGGATGACGTAGGAGCCACTGATATTGGAACTTCAATTGGTGGAGGGGGGGGGAATTCTACGTTTGGAGCCTACTCTACGATTGGAGGTGGAAATAAAAACCTTGTAAATGCTGACACAGGCACTAACGCTACGATTGGTGGAGGAGTTGGAAATATCACGTCAAGCATCAACACCACCATTGGTGGAGGGGCCCTCAATATAATTGAAAATTTAGCTGAACAGGCAACCATCGGAGGCGGATTCACAAATTACATCTCAACTGCCTCATCGGCCGTATTTGCGACTATACCTGGAGGAGTCAGTAATCGAGTAAACTCCGCTCCTATGGCGTGGACATTGGGCTCGTTCGGAACCAATGCCACGCCAATGAGTCTTCTGTTTTCACCGTCAGGAACACACGGTTCTAATCGGCTTCATGTCACCGCCACGGCCACAACAAACATCGGACTACTTGAAATCCGTGAAGTGGTGGGGAGAGGGGATGGGTCGCTGAAGATATGGCAGACCAATCAGCGCGGCTATACGGAGTTCACTACGACCAATGCGGTAATCGCCACCAACAGACTGGTGTGGTCCATTGGAAGCAACACAGTGGCAGCCAATGATGTTTTCGTGGTCCATTCCAGCACGATTGCTAACGGTGTAAACAATATCGTGGTGACAAATGGCGTAGTCAGTGGGGTTGGAAGCACTGGAATCACGAACCTGTTCACGCCATCGCTTTCCAATGCGACGATTAAGCCAATTGTTTTTGGAGGGGTAGGAAACGCGGCCGGAATGACAAACCTAACCGGTCAGCTTTACGGTTTGGAACAGGGCGCCAACATAACTTTGACTCCAAACGGTAGCAACATTGTAGTGGCATCCACGGCTGGCGGCGGCGGAGTAAACTTCGCTGACTTGGCATGGACCAATGAACCTGCGGGCAGGATTCATCCGGTTGCGTTTACGAATCGGGTGGAAATCCAGCGGACACTTACCATTGGAACTAATTCCGAAAGCTTTTCAGGGGCTCCAGGAACAAATGACTTTATCTTTGGTGTCAGAGATATAACGAAGGCTGAGGATTACAGCCCAAAAATTGAATTCGCGGTGACAAGCAACGCGGTCCATTCCCTAATCGCTTCAATCTTAACCAGAGATCAAGCTGCATGGCGTTTCAGACACAATGATGAAGGAGGCAATGTTGCTGCCGCAATAATTGGAGCCGACAAACCGGGCGGAACCATAATATTAACGTCTACCAACGGGACTACGTCATTTGCTGTAGTTGAGACGAATATTTTCTTAAACAGTATCGGCTATGTTTTCCCAGGCTCTCAAGGTGCAGCAGGAACGGTACTCACCAACGATGGGGCTGGTAACCTTGGATGGAATACAGATCAAAGCAGTAGTGCCGGAAGCTTCACAAACCTGTTCAGCCCCACACTTTCAAACGCTACCATAAAGCCATTGGTGGTTGGGATTGGTAACGCGGCTGGTGCCACAAACACCACAGGCCACATTCGAGGGCTGGAGGCTGGAGCCAATGTCACCCTCACGGCAAACGGAAGCAACATCGTCGTAGCCGCAAGTGCATCGGGGAGTTCGTTATCCTTCAGCAATCAGTTATGGGTTGAAGTTAACGGAAACGACTCCACTGGCGCTCGCAATGATCCTAGCAAGCCATTTCAATCGATCACCAATGCCATCTCGGCTGCGTTGTCCAACGATGTGATCAACGTAGGAGTGGGCAGGTGGACAAACTTTGTTCCTGGCATAATCCTGAGCAATAATCTTACATTGCGTGGGGTTGACCCGAATAACACTGTCCTGTTATTCACCAACAACCACAATTCACACGGGCCCGGCCTTAAGCCTCTTACTAACACCGTAATTGAAAACCTTGCGCTGGAGGTTGCACATCATGTGGTAGGGACTGTATGTGCTCCCATTGGGTTCCATGAGTCGTTTACGGACCTTGGTGGAACTAATGTTGTTTTCAGGAATGTTCGTGTGAAGGGGTTCAGCGACAACATCATTATCGTTTCCACGACAAACATAGTGCAGATGAGTTTTTATGACTGCGAGTTCAAGTCAAGTGCTGATGTAGTTGTCATGCATGGTAACGCCACAAACTATCTCTACTTCAAGAACTGCAAAGTATTCACAAGTGGACCTGTGTCTCCGGCTGTAGCCGTACGAATGCTTAACATGAGTGCAGGCTTGGTTCATTACGACACATCCACGCTGATCGCCACAAACGACAGTGCGGAGACCTGGGACGCTATAAACCTCCTGGGTGGTAGGGCGAGATTGGAGAATTGCTATCTGTCAGCAATGACAAATAGCGGTTCGGCAAATCTAGTCAGGACGGTTGGAGCTGGGAGGGTGGAGTTCGCAGGTATGCTTCAGTTAACCAACAACATGCTAGGAAATGTGGTAATGGAACCTCCGTTTGTCAGCGGTGTTGAGGCTGGGGCGAACATCACGCTTACAACTAACAGTTCATCTGTCGTAACCATTGCTTCTACCGGAGGTTCTGCTGCCGGTGGCGACATGGCCATCCAGTTCAATCAAGGTGGATCGACATTTGCCGGAACCAACAGGCTCTATTATGACAGGACAAACGAATCGCTAATATCCGCTTCGGTTGTTGGCAAGTCATCATTTGTTGCCACAAACCCGGCATCGAGCTTGGGTTTGGATATCAGGGCAAACGTCATCACGACAACTGGTGGAGACCTAAACCTTGGAGCAGGAAGTCACGAGTGGAAGATCGAAAGCACCGATGGGAGCTTCTATCCAGACTCCACCGGAAAACATCTTGGCACCACATCCCAGAGGATTGGCACTGTGACAGCGGCGGCTGCAAACTTACTGAGCGGAACTCAGCTTCCGGCCATGGTTGCCACGTCCACTGTTGGGCAGGCCACGAACCTTGCGCAGTGGATAGGGACCAATGGGGCCACAGGGTTAGCCATCAGTTCCAATGGTCTATACAACATTTCAACCCCGCTTCCGCTTGCCAATGCCGTCGCATTTCGAACAAACCAGATCGACCTCAAACTCAACCAATTGCAGGCGTTCTCTGCGTCGATCAAAACCAATCTGGTCCTTCAGCTAACCAACTGTAACGACGGGGTAACCCATACGCTGACTGGTTTCGGAGCGGGCCGTTTGGGCGGTGGCGTCACCAATGCCTGGCAGTTGCTCTGCACGGCACCGGCCGGCACAACCATCTATTGGCCACCAGGAACCACCAACGGCAATTATGACGTGCTGGTGAACAGTAATCAGGTTGTCACTCTAACGTTCCAGCAGTTATTCAACACCAACATCCTGGCATCGTATCTGGTGCGTGAATCTTCTGGGGCAAACTAATGAAGTGGATTTTGCTATTGCTGACCTGTTTTTCGTGCGTCGCGCAGGATGCGACTCTGGGCCTTTCAGTGAGGGCCCTTGGTTCATCGGCCAACACCGGAAACGATGATACTGAATCGACTGGCTCTTACACTCCAAGGCAGGGAACCGAACTCATTGCAATTGTCATCAACAGTAAGGCCAGCTTACCGGACCAGCCGACACTGATCGGCAACGGGTTAACTTGGACGGAAGTTTTCGACACCAACTACCTGAGCACTCATCGACTCACCATCTGGTATGCGAGGTGCGGTTCTGGGTCCATTGCCGAGGCCTTAACGGCCGCCACTACGGGAACAGCCCAAACTGGTTGGGCCCTGGCCGTGGTGGAAGTGTCGGGATCAGTTATTACTGGCGTTAATGGAGTGAATGCGTTACGCCAAAGCGTCAATGCCAATGTATCGGCTGGCACCACCATAACGGCTACATTTGCTGCACTCGGTAAACGAACACTATGCCTGGGGCTATTAGCAGCTAACCTTAATGGAGCCGCCATGACGGCTGAGAGCGGTTGGACAAAGATCACAGATGTTAACTACAACACACCCGCAACGGAATTGACGATTGTCTACCAGGCCAAAAACCAGGACACGACATGCGCCATCTCAAATGCTGGAGCGTTTAGCGGCTGTGTGGTTGGTGTTGAATTGGTGCAAGTGGGTAATTTCCCATAACCATTGAATGCAGCGCGACCCAAAAACTATCCCGGATGGATTTGTCAGTTTAATCGGGGGTCAAGATTCTGGGAAGAGTGCGTCTTTAATTAGGGACGATCAGGCCAGTGAACTTTGGAATGTTACGGTGCGCGGCGGTTACCCCACCAATCGGCCTGGGTTT
>Ga0193738_1001082_pt1 | contig 11420 bp, 22 predicted proteins | sample L2a1metaG_FD_144927 | JGI IMG/M metagenome (GOLD analysis project Ga0193738, IMG submission 144927) | Soil microbial communities from a riparian zone of the East river system, Colorado, United States - L2a1 | ecosystem: Environmental > Terrestrial > Soil > Riparian zone | place: USA: East River...
TATCATGCCCGACATCAGTCAGCGTCAACGTGTAAAGACTTTGCACCGCGCCTATGATCGGAGCTGCGTCTCTAAACCACTGATAGGTGTAGCCGACAGGATTGCCTGACCAAGTGCCCGATGTGCAGACGAGCGTCGAGTCCACGGCAACAGTCCCACTCACAAACGGCAGCTCAATCACAACCATCGAGTCAGTTGGATTAATGTGTGCGGGCTCTACCCAGCGGCCCTGAAAGAAGACGTAGAGGTTGTTGATAGTGGTGTCGAGCCAGGCCATGCCGACAAGCGGCTGAGGTGGCTGAACATCACTGATAACAATGAAGCCACTCCCAATCCCACCAGCGCCTGAGACCGGAGTCCATGCTTGATTCCGCCTCCCGTAGATTTGCCCGTCAGAAGGTGCCTCGGGCATCTCAGTGTCTTCACTGATCGAAGGCGTCCAGGTCCTTGGCGAAGACAGTGAGTCATCTCTCTTAACACGCAGTTCGTAGTAGGGTGGGTATTCGCCAGCGGGCCACACGATCAGGCTCGCATCGTCACCGACGACACTCGTGACCATGCCAGACAAGTACTGACCCGGCCCCCACCGCTCTTCAAAAGCAGTGCCAGGACGAAAGACTACCGGTTGACCAAGCTGAACGACAGCCATAGCTACCTCGAAAGCCTAAGCGTCGGTCCTTCACCAATGAGGCCGAGCAACACCACTATCACTGCAAGCACAGCCACAACGATAATCACAATCCTCGCAACCCGATTGATCGGATCAGGGACTGGAATGTAGTCGATCAGCCACAGCAACAACCATACTATCAGGCCGACGACGAGCAAGTAGATCACCAAGGAAACGAGTCCTGAAATCATGACACCCTCTCATCAAGGCTGAGCACAGCCTTATTCTCGAACGGGTTGTATTCAGTCCCTTCACTTACCGGCTGCTTGGAGCGGAACTGTGCCCATTCCCCACCAGCGTAGATGTTCGGCATGACTGGATAGGAGAAGGTGAGCGCAAGGGCGTCCGCGAGGTCGGGACTTGATATCCCTCGACGTTTCATATCTTCCTTGCGCTCGAGTTGAATCTCGTCTCTTACGTTGAAGCCGTACTCGGGAGCGGGGAGTTCGTCTCGATACTGCTGGTGAAGGGTTCCGCTGGCCGGGAGGCAACCAACCTCAAGCCACTTCCGCATCGAGCCCCAAATCTCGCTTCGTTTATTAGCTGCTCGTATCGACTCATCCACGTCAGTCCTATCTGACTTGCCGCCAAACTGGATGTCAAATACAGGGACATGGAGCTGCCGTAAGCGGTCAACCACGCCTCCACCCACTCCGCCCCCATCGACGAAGACCGCATCGGCTCGGTACTGACTAAACGCATCGGCCACCTTTCCAGCTAGAGTCATGGTGTCCACGTTCCGCAGCAAGATTGGCTCCACAGTCCTTGCGTCCCTTACGAAATACAAGGCAGGAGGCATCGTCACCAAAGCGAGCCACGTCCACTCCGATAATGAAGGGCTCGAAGGGGCTTGCCCGCTCGGGGAGTTCGCGATCCATCGCCTCTTCAACGAGGTCAAGGGAGATGAACTGCATCGAGCCCGTCCGTGGGAACACACCTCTAACACGGACGCGAACGAAGTCTGAGTCCTCTCCATAGTCCTTCACCCACCGCTTGAATTGCTCTTTGTTTGTGATCGACACTGTGCGAGAGTCGACCTCGAATGTCTCCCAGCGGTAGCGGAAGCGGCCGAAGCACTCGCGGAACCGGCCGGAGTTTCGAGTCGGGTTCCCGCAGACGAGCCACAAGATCTGTGTCTCACTGTCCGTCAAAGCGCCTTCAGTCGTCTCCCAGATCACATCTGGAATGGCCGAAGCCTCGTCGAAGATAACGAAAATCCGCTTGCCTTTGTTGTGCAAGCCAGCGAAGGCTTCCGTGCTCCGCTCCGACCAGGCGATCAAGTCCACGCGCCAAGAGCGCTCTCGCTCCGCGCTCGCACTATAAAGCGCCGTGGCCGTCATCTTAAAGAACTCACGCCCGATAAACAGCCGATACCACTTCGTTAGCTCGGCCCAAGTCTTTGTCTTCAGCTGTGTCTCTGTATTCGCCGTCACCACGCCCCTCGAGTCCGGGTATGTGCTCAGCGACCATAGGATGATCCACGAGACAAGAGCACTCTTGCCCACTCCATGCCCAGAGGCAACAGCTAGTTGAATTGCTTTGTCCGGCGTGAGTAAGCCGTCGCGAATAGTCTCGAGAACCTTGGTCTGCCATGTTTCCGGTCCCTTAAACTTTTCAAGCTCTGAATCCTCTTTCCCCCACGGAAAAGCACTCGCGACCCACGCGACTGGATCGTCGGAGGTGAAGCCGAGAAGCTCGGTGAGCAGTTCGTGGTGGGACTTAGCTACCAACCGTCTCTCCAAATCCTAACCGAGTTCAACTTAAACACCCGCCGACTTGACCAATGCCAACGCAGCATCCTGATCAGCGGCCGCCTACAGAATTTAGTTCTCAATAACCTTGATCTCATTGGCCTTGGCCTTCGCTGCCATAGCGCGTTTCCTAGCCTCTTCAAGCCTGTCCCCGAACGAGTTCATATCCACATTCACGTTAACGGACTTCGTGGTGGGAGCGAACCCTGTCCTGTCCGCCAGCGTCTTAACCATTTCAAGAAGCGCACCAGGCGTGAATTCTTCTGGATGCTCATCCAGCCTTTCACGAAGCTCCGCAATCGCATCCAGCGAGAGCGTCGCCATCCGATCATGGAGGCTCGCGTAAGTCGCATCTTGCGCTGTGCGGTAGAACTCGAGAAGCTCTTTGAAAGACGGGTCGGCCTGAAGTACGCTGATGCGGCTAAGGCTGTATCCGGTAATGAGACTTGCCTCACCTGGTCGCATTCCTGCTGCGAGAGCCCGAGCGAGTGCATGGTGTGAGTCTCGCAGCTTAGCGATTGGTCTTGACTGGACACCACGCGGAGCGTCGAGGAGCGTGAGATCGCTTTCATGGAGTTCTCTGACAAAATCCACCTCCGGCTCATTCGCAGGCCGTCCAATTATTCGGGGCAAGTTCGTCTCCACTCAGTCCTCACATATTCGCGGATACCAGCCTTGGGCTGAAAAGCCGGGTAGAGTTTGTTCCTGAACTCTGTCTCACCTACATCGTAAGGCAGTCCGACGAATTGATTATGCTTGAGTAAGTAAAGCAAGGCAAGACCGGGTGCTCGACTTATCCCCTGGTTGCAGAAGAGCAAGACCCTTTGCCCGATATCAAGCTCCAGTTCGATGTACTCCAAGGCCGTATTCATCATCTCTGGATTGAAGTAAGCCGCCCGATCAGCATCCACCATATTCAAGATCAGCATCCGGTTACGCCGCGCGAAGAGGTACTCAGGGTCTTCCCTCGGAGCACCGCGCCCTGTGTACCCGAGGGCCTCTCTATGCCAGGGCTCCTTCGCGCACGAGACTGAACTCCACTCGACATTATCTTTGATGGCCTCGAAGTCCTCTCCAGTTCCGACGAAAAGGTCAGGGAAGACCTCTCTCATGCGGCCTCCTGCTCAAGCCAGTCATCAATCAAGTCAAGGTGCTGGCTTCGCACCGGCAGTCTCTCAGGGTCCTCGTTAATCCTTCGAACAAGCTCTCTTCTCCCTGGGTTGAGTAGAACCATGTCCCCTGGCCGCACGGCAAGTGTTTGTGTCCACCATTCCCTGAGCTCTTTCGAAGGAGCGCAAAGAATGACCCACGCTGTACGATCAGGCGGCTCCTTTGCGAGAGCCGCAAGTCGTTCGTTCCTCTCCAACAAAAGGCTCGGGACATGGTGCTGGGGCCAGCGCCTAACGAACCCTCGCTCTCTCGCGATCAGATCGAAGTCCACTACAATGTCCTTTTCATGAGCGTTGGCTCGGACATAAGTGCTCTTTCCACTCGCCGGTGGCCCACAGATGAGCATCACCCGACAAGAGGGCTTTGGAAGGTCAGGCCTGGTAAGTTTGTTCTCTCTCATAGCTCGGCCCCAACCCGTCAGTCCTACCACAGTCGGCCAGCCCTGTCAAGTACCCTCGGCCCGATTTAGTGTACCTCTGAGCAACTGAGCTATGTTCGGTTGCTGACATAAGGGCAGAGAGAAGTTCCCCAGTGGAAGAGAGGTATGTTGAAAAACTCATCATCGTTGAGTTAAGGGGTTGCAAAAACTGTGCCAGTTGCTCTCGACGGGCACCCCCTACCCTGAGTTGTAAAAAAGCTCGAGAATATATTCATAGGCCTGCAGTCCTAGGACTCGAGTCATGTTACATACCATCAGCATCATACGTATGATACACTCGATGCACATGATGAGTATGATGTGTATTATATTACGGACTCTATTCCCAGCAACAATATTGCCGAGTTGTCCTAAACAACGAACTTATATTTCTAAGAATTTCAAAGAAAAGTGTTGCATCCATATGGGGGACTGATAATGTGTGTTTACCGGATTGCACCAACGCAGTTCGGTTCAACCGGCCCACGGGCCAAATGGAGTCTAAAATGATCACGCTTTCTCTCGGTAAAGATATCACCCGCACTGTCGACATGGCCGATTTCGGTTTCGAGTCATGGGACGATATGTCGCCGGTCGCGCAGCACATCGCCCACAAAGGACTCGAGAACGTGGTTAAGGACACCCACGCCTCGATCACCAAAAAGGACAACCCGAAAGATTTCGCGGAATTGTCCGAGGCAATCGCGGACAAGAAATTGGACGCGCTGCGGAACGGCGATTTGCGGGTCATCTCGTCGGCCAATCCGGCCAAAACTGTCAAGGGCCTAACTGCCGCCCAATTGTTGGCCATGATGACAGACGAGCAAAAGGAAGCTCTCGGGATCGCGGCCTAAGCAATCCGGTGGGGGAGCAATCCCCCACCAACTTTCCCCCACAACAGGAGTCTAAAATGCAGTTCGACATGCAAGTTTATTGGGCAGGTTTCGCAATCGCAGGCCTGATCCTTCTCGCAGTAATCGCGGCGCAGACGATGGGAGCGCTCTAATGCTGTATACAGTTCGCACACAGTTCAATGGTCGAGTCCGGTATTATTACTGCGACAACAGACACGACGCCGAATACTTGTTCCTCGTGCTGAAAGCGGATATCCTGAATGGAGAGGTTGGCCTCTGGCTGGGCGACCAGCTCCTGTCCAGTGTTGAGAAGGCAGATGGAAAGGAGGTGGGGGAGTGATCCCCCTGCTTCCTTCCAACTGGCAGTCCAGAGAGACAGCGCCCGCTCCCTTACTCCCAGTCCAGAGAGACAGCGCAGTGCTCGATATGGCTGCATAAACGGTTTATCCAACCATACCAGTCACTAATACCTCGCCAGTTGATACTCCATTTCCGATTTCACGTTTTGAGACCCCCCCACTTCAACTTCTGAGCTGTTTTTTTTTTTTTTTTTTTTTTTTTAGGAAAAAACGAACGCTCTGCGCTTAGAGCACACATGGTACCTGTTAAACCGGAAATGGAAAACAGCCATATTCCTCACTCCACACATATCCCAGAAGTTATCCACATCTACGCTTGCAAACTCGCCAAAAATATGTTAAAATGGTTTCACAGTAAATGGAGAACTGAAATGCGCCGACCGACAGGCCGACAAGCAGTTGCAAGGAAGATCATGCTCGATGCGAGTCAACGGGCGATGGAGACAGGCGAGCACACGATAAGCCTTCGATGCAGATCACGCTCAGATGCATTTAATATCAGGCAAAGCTGTTACAGCTATCAACGGACTTGGGCACATCAAGTCGAAGAGCAAGCGGCGATTGATGGGAAAGACTCTTACACAGTATTGAATGAGACAATGCTTCGCGCCTCATGGCCAAGTGCTTCGATCAGGTATGAGTTCCTCGAAGGCCAACATTGGCTCGTGATTGAGTTCAAACGAATACCAACTGATCCAGACTGGGACGACATCATTAAAGAGAGAATGGTTGCGGGGCTGCCACCAAGATCCGGCGAACACCTTAATAGTGATGAAATATATAACTTGATTGAGGCTGAGGTGAAGCCATGATGAGCGAGGCGCAGATACTCAAAGCGATTGATGAAGCCCGTAAGAACGGGACAATCACTTTTATATCAGATGAGCCGAAGAAAGATCGGGCGAAGGTATATCGCACGCTTGATAAGCAAAAGGAAGATGTGCTTCCGCTCTTCCCAAATGAAGATAGGTTTGAGGTTAATGTCACTGGGGATAGAGTAACAATTAAGAGGAAGAGTGAAGATAGCTTGCTTCTCGTCCCAACGCCTGGTGAGGTGAAGACTGTTGAGGTAAAGCCTAAAAAGGCGAGGAAGAAAACACCAGCGATTGAAAAGGCTGAGAATGATATAGAGAGGGTTGAACGCTCAATTCAACTCCACTTGCATGAGCTTACGCCTGAGCTACTGCGAGAGCATAGGCAAGCGCTTATGATCAGGCGAATTGCAATCGAGTATTATCAAGACACTAAAGATGAAGTCTTTATTCCAGTCTTCAAGTGTGAGACAAGTGATTGGGAGAACCGTGTTCAAGAGGCTTTTAATCCTGACTACATGCCTGAACAAGAGTTTAAGCTGCTTCCAAGGCGCGAGCAAATTAGGAAGAGAATAGGCGAGATACAAAATAGCTCTGATCCAGACGAACAACGTGAAGCGAAGCATTTGCTCGAAGAACTTGATCGCTTGATCTTGCTTGAAGATAAGAAGTGGACAGACCCTGACGGACTTCTTGACTGATATTGCTCTATAAACCGTTTATACAGCAATATGAAACACTCAATGAGGAAAGATTACTCATATTGACAGCACCGAAATGGCGTGTTAGAATTGCAAGTTAGAGCAACAACGGAGTCTAAAATGGATGCAAATCAGGTCCGCGCACTCGCGGTCAGCTACCACGCCTTGCTCGAGGCCAGTGCGTGCGGCAATTCTGCCGCCGCAAACACTTGGGCCTATATCTTGGACAAAGCTCAGAAGGCCACTGGCGTCATGCTCATCAAGCAGGAAACGGTGGACTTCTGGAAAGAATGGAGCAAAGCAGCATGAAACCGCACGGTCTCTTCGAGGTCTGGACACCAGACACAGTTGCCGAATGCCTGAATGGAGTTAAGGACGATCTTTACTCCGCTCTGTGGGCACTCGTTCCTTACTACACCAAGCGCGATCCAGAAGCTGAGTGCCCACCCGATCCAGACTTCAATGCTCTGGCGCTTTTCTGGGACAAACTCTCCCCCGAGCATCAAGCCATTTTGAATGAACTGGCTGTGGAAGAGGAGAAATCCTATGGCCGAGTTTAGCGTCTACTGGTGGGATAAGGACGGAGGGCAGCATCGTGAGCTGTCCTTCGTCGAGGCCGAGCCAGCAATGCGTGCTGTGAAACGACTCACTAGCGGGCCAGCATTCATGCTTGGTATCGTCAAGCGCATAGTCGTTACTGACGGCGGCGACTGTTGTGTGTTTGAGTGGATCAAAGATGTTGGAATTACCTTTCCAAGGAAGCCGGAGGAGCAAGCATGAGATATGGTATCTGGTGTGCGGTCAGTGGTGGCGTGAGCGGCCACAGAGAAGCTTGGTTGAAGCAAGGGAATGAACTCCTGGTCTTCAACGACTACGAGAGCGCCAAGCAAAGCGCGAAAGAACTGCAGGATGCCAAGCGCAATCACCCCTCAGCCGTCTTCGCTTATGTGCCGAGGCCGATATGAACTGGATCACAATAACTAAGGAGGCGCACGAAGCAATCAAGCGAGCTGCTACCCTCCCTTTCTTCGAGATGGGAGTGGAGAACGATGATGGAAGCTGGGAAATCCCACTTTCACCTGCTGTGCTTGACAGGCTTGAACAACAACAGAAGCCAGGCGAAACCCTCAGTGATACAATCCTCAGAGCAATTAAGGAGCTGAAATGAAGAACAAGTTTGAAGAGAAGGAAATGGAACTGAGCCAGGTCATTGATCAGGCTTGCTCGACTCTAAGCGAGCTTGGAGATGAGATGCAAGAGGCCTTCGACAACACTCCCGAAAACCTGCAGACCTCTTCTTTGGGCGAGGCTCGTGAGGCAGCCGCGGATCAACTCAGCAGCATCGACAAACCCAGCGTGCATGAGTCACTCGAGGCCACCAAGGTCAAAGTCCACATTCCAGTGCGGACACCGAGTCAGGAAAAGAAACTCTCTCGTTCGGACAGGCGTGATGACGCGATCTCCATGTTGCAAAGCGCCGTCGATGTGCTGAAGGACATGGAGTCCTACCACGGAGTTGACTCATTGCTTGAGGAACTCGATCAAGTTATCTCTGAGGCTGAGGCCGTCGAGTTCCCGGGGAGGTCTGCATGAGTCCCTGGCTCTATATCCCTGGCTCAGCCATCTTAGGCTTTGCTTGGTTAGAGACTTGCTTCCATCTCATCGAGCTTGCTTCGTGGGGACTCAAATGAAGGCAGTCCTCATCGACCCTTGGCTGAAGACAATCGAGGAAGTCGACCTCGACTCCGACAAGAACATCGGAGCGAGGATCGGCTGTGAGTGGATTACTGGCGTCAAGATCAGCAATCAAGTCTTCATGTATCTCGATGAAATCGGCTGTCTCCCACCCTCAGAGGGAGGCCCGAAGGTCCAGCGGTTCTTCACCTTCGAGGGACCATCGTTCAGGCCTAATCTCAGGTTCGGGGGCTGTGGCCTTGTTCTCAGGACAACAGCTGGTGGTGACTCACGACCTTCTAAGCCAGGTGATCTTGTGCTGCTGAAGAGCATCGTGAAGTGGCTGGAGGTCCATCCAGTCGACGTTGCTCACAGTGAGTCTTGGGTCGATCACCCGATCCTCGGTCGAGTCAAGCAGCTCAAGAAAGCTATCGTCTGGGCCAAGGGCAATAAGGAGAAGGCATGAGTAAGAAATACCCAGTCCCTGCTCACTCAGCAAACATCTGGACAGAGGGCCATAAGCTCTTTCTTGAGCTTGGCGGTCATGCTGTCCAGATCTCGCTTGATAAGTGCTCGATTGAGACAGGGCCAAGCAACGCCCCGCTCGCTCGGCAACTCGGGTGGAGCACACTCTTGTCTGTCCTGCGCTCGAGAGAAACCGCTGGACACACGCCCAGCATTGGACAAAAGGGCTCGCCCGTCCAGCACGACATCGAGCGAATGGTTAAAGAGTATAAAGCAAAGAAACGAACCACTGTTATTGGTGGAATGGAGTTCGACAGCGACGAGTTACTTGGCTTCCTCAAAAAAGAAGGAATTATCTAATGCAGCATAAACCTACTGAAGAGCAACAGGAGATCGTGGACTTTGCGAACTCAAGCAAAGCCAATCTCTTGATTAATGCTCTTGCGGGCGCAGCCAAGACCAGCACGCTGGAACTGCTGTGTGATAAGATGCCTGTTCAGCCGATCCTCTCAATCGCCTTCAACAAGCGCATTGCTGAGGAAATGGCTAAGCGCCTTCCAGGCCATGTCAAGTGCTCGACCATCAATGCGCTTGGACACAGGGTTTGGGCTGACGCGACAGGCAGGCGCTTGACTCTCGATACCAAGAAGACGAACACTATCTTCAAGGCCGTCGCAGACAGCATGTCGAAGATCGATCGGCAAGATATGCAAAACTCTTACGACGAGATCATGAAGATCGTGCGGGCAGCTAAGGTCGCTGGCTACATTCCAGACAAGTGCTTTCCAAGTGCGAAGAGGCTTGTTACAGCGGATGATTTCTTCAACTCATTAGAGGATATTCCGACACCACTGATGACCGACGCAGCCGACAAGATTTTGGTTAAGTCCATCAACATGGCTTACGACGGCTTCATTGACTTCGATGACCAGATCTACATGCCCACTCTCTTCGGTGGCACCTTCCCTAAGTTCCCCATAGTAATGGGAGATGAGACGCAGGATTGGTCACCTCTCAACCATGAGATGCTCTCTAAGCTAGTGCAGGACAGGCGGTTCATTGGAGTGGGCGATCCCTGGCAAGCTATTTATGGTTTCAGGGGCGCGATGTCCAACTCAATGGCGGCTCTCGGCACCCGCTTCGAGTGTAAGGAGATGGGACTGAGCATCTCGTTCCGCTGCCCGAGAGCCGTGATCCGCAAAGCACACTCTCGCGTGCCTCACATGCGCTGGCCTGAGTGGGCGATCGAGGGTGAGGTCAAGCAACATGGACTCTGGGACATCGACAAGGTTCCAGATGGTGCGACAGTGATCTGCAGAAACAATGCCCCTTTGTTCAAAGCCACGCTCGACTTACTCAAGAACGGTCGTGGAGCTAAGCTCGTCGGGGCCGAGGTTGGTCCAGGCCTTGTGAAGATCATGCGGAAGTTCGGTCCTGAAAGCATGAACCAAGAGGCCATGTTCACTGCCATCGAAAAGTGGGAACAGGATGCACTGAAGAAGACCCGCAATCCAGGCGCTGTTGCAGACAAGCGGGAATGCCTTGAAGTCTTTGCTATGGCAGGGCCGAACCTTGGTGCAGCCATCGCCTACGCTGAGCACGTTCTCTTCAAGTCAAGCGGCACAATCACACTGATCAGCGGCCACAAGAGCAAAGGACATGAGTGGGATAACGTCTTCCACCTCGATCCCTGGCGCATCCCGAGCAAGTGGGCTTCACCAGGCACTGAAGAGTACAACCAAGAGCTGAACGTGAGATATGTCATCGAGACTCGCGCGAAGCAATCCCTCAACCTCATCTCGATGCAGGAGAAGGACTGATGAATAAGCTTTCACCAGAGCAACTTGATCAACTCGACAAGATCGTCCTCGAGCTTCGCAAGTCGAAGGAGACGATCAAGGACCGCCACGAGTCAGTTAACGGCGTCATCAACGTACTGAATGAGGAGATCGAGCACTACAATCAACTACTTCTTGAGGCCCAGGACTTTCGCAACGCGGTCGCAGAGACGATCGAGGGTGATTGGGCTGACAAGCCTGAAGAGTGGTTTGAGACAACTGCTGGTGAGGAGCTGTGGCCGAGGTCGAGCTTGAGTCACTGAAGCACGATGAAGAACTCTTGAGCTTGCCACAGAGCGCATGATCCTTCGCTCTTTCCATGGACTGCGGTTCGAGGCCCTCTCACCAGCGAGATATCTCTTTCGTCTGGCTGAGAGTGGCCCGGCCTTTGAACTCGCTTTCGATGGCGTCGTCTGGACTATATCTCTCCTCGGAGAGGTGAGTGACAGATGCTTTGCCACTCGAGATGCAGCAACCATTTGGCTCTACGAGCAAATCATCCTCGCGGAGCTGAACCAAAAAACCTTATTTCCTTACGCACACCTGGGAGAATCGAATGAGCGAAACAACTAATGGAAACTCACTTCCTGCCCCACGCGAGGCCATCATCGAGCAAGCCCATCGCCTCCACCAAGAGGTGGCACATGAGCGCGATACACTCCGCAAGCAGCTCTCCGACGCCCTGACCGTGATTAAGGGCCTCGAAGC
>Ga0193738_1001083_pt1 | contig 11403 bp, 21 predicted proteins | sample L2a1metaG_FD_144927 | JGI IMG/M metagenome (GOLD analysis project Ga0193738, IMG submission 144927) | Soil microbial communities from a riparian zone of the East river system, Colorado, United States - L2a1 | ecosystem: Environmental > Terrestrial > Soil > Riparian zone | place: USA: East River...
GCAGGTCCACCTGATCGTGGCCGACCAGCTCAACACCTACGACGTTCTCTGCTCTGACGACATCGTGTTCACGCAGGACGCGCTCGAGGCGTTCCTCGACGGTAAGGCCACCGTCGCAGCCCCGAGTAGCGGCGACACGGCCACTGCCGAGAAGCCCGCAGCGACGACGGCCGCCTCGACACCGCCGGCGAAGAAGGCCACGGCGAAGAAGGCCACGGCGAAGAGGGCCACCGCAACGAAGACAACGGCAAAGAAGACCACAGCGGCGCCGGCCAAGAAGGCGACCGCGAAGAAGGCCACGGCGAAGAAGGCCACGGCGAAGAAGGCCACGCCGAAGGCCACAGCCAAGACGACCGAGGAGGACAGCAAGTGAGCGCGATCCACAAGGATCCGCGCGACGTGCTGCGCGGCCCGATCGTCTCCGAGAAGAGCTACGGCCTGCTCGACGAGAACAAGTACACCTTCGTCGTCGCGCCCGACGCGAACAAGACCGAGATCAAGATCGCGGTCGAGAAGGTGTTCAACGTGACAGTGACGGGCGTCAACACGCTCAACCGTGCGGGCAAGCAGCGTCGCACGCGCTTCGGTATGGGCCGGCGTCCGGACACCAAGCGCGCGATCGTGACCGTCGCCGAGGGACAGCGCATCGACATCTTCGGGGGCCCGGTCTCCTGACCGGCGCCAGAGCATCGAAGGACTGACCAGACATGGGACTCCGCAAGTACAAGCCGACGACGCCGGGCCGGCGTGGCGCCAGCGTCGCCGACTTCGTCGAGATCACCCGCTCCGAACCGGAGAAGTCACTGGTGCGTCCGCTCCCGAGGAAGGGCGGCCGCAACAACGCGGGACGGATCACGACGCGCCACCACGGGGGCGGCCACAAGCGTCAGTACCGCGTGATCGACTTTCGGCGGGCGGACAAGGACGGTGTACCGGCCAAGGTCGCGCACATCGAGTACGACCCCAACCGGACGGCCCGGATCGCGCTGCTGCACTACGCCGACGGCGAGAAGCGCTACATCCTGGCGCCTACCCGGCTGGTGCAGGGCGCCGCAGTCGAGGCGGGCCCGCGAGCCGACATCAAAGCGGGCAACAACCTGCCGTTGCGCAACATCCCGGTCGGCACGGTCGTGCACGCCATCGAGCTCCGGCCCGGTGGCGGCGCCAAGATCGCCCGCTCGGCCGGCACGCGGGTCCAGCTCGTCGCCAAGGAGGGCACCTGGGCTCAGCTGCGGATGCCATCGGGCGAGATCCGCAACGTCGACGTCCGCTGCCGCGCCACGGTCGGCGAGGTCGGCAACGCCGAGCAGTCCAACATCAACTGGGGCAAGGCCGGCCGGATGCGGTGGAAGGGCAAGCGCCCGTCCGTCCGCGGCGTGGCCATGAACCCGGTCGACCACCCGCACGGTGGCGGTGAGGGCAAGTCCTCGGGTGGTCGCCACCCGGTCAACCCGAACGGTCGCCCAGAAGGGCGCACGCGCAGGGCGGGCAAGCCCAGCGACCGCCAGATCGTCCGCCGCCGCAAGACCGGCAAGAAGCGTTGATCGGGAGCAGGTAGACCATGCCGCGAAGTCTCAAGAAGGGTCCCTTTGTGGACGAGCACCTGGCCAAGAAGGTCGAGGTGCAGAACACGAAGGGAACCAAGCACGTGATCAAGACCTGGTCCCGCCGGTCGATGATCGTCCCGGACATGATCGGTCACACGATCGCCGTCCATGACGGTCGCAAACACGTCCCGGTCTTCGTAACCGAGGCGATGATCGGCCACAAGCTGGGCGAGTTCGCACCGACGCGGACCTTCCGCGGCCACGAGAAGGACGACCGGCGCGCCCGTCGCCGGTGAGTCCACCACGAAGCTGACGAGATCGAGGGAGTCACGATGGAAGCCAGGGCCCAGGCGCGGTACGTCCGCGTCACGCCCATGAAGGCGCGCCGCGTGGTGGACGTCATCCGGGGTATGAAGGCCGACGAGGCGTCCGCCCTCCTGCGGTTCGCGCCGCAGGCCGCGGCGGAGCCGGTGCGGAAGGTGCTTGAGAGCGCCATGGCCAACGCCGAGGACAGCAAGGGTCTGTCGGCCGAGACGTTGTACGTCGCCGAGGCCTATGTCGACGAGGGCCCGACCATGAAGCGGTTCCGGCCGCGTGCGCAGGGCCGCGCCTACCGGGTCGCCAAGCGCACGAGCCACATCACCATCGTCATTGAGGACAGGGTCTTGGAACAGCGCGTCCGTCGCACTGCAGGTTCGAAGGGAGGGACTCGCTAGTGGGTCAGAAGATCAACCCGCACGGGTTCCGGCTCGGCATCTCCACCGACCACAAGAGCCGGTGGTTCGCCGACAGCACCACGTCGGGCCAGCGCTACCGCGACTACGTCGCCGAGGACGTGGCGATCCGCAAGCTCATGAGCAAGGGCATGGAGCGGGCCGGCATCGCCAAGGTCGAGATCGAGCGTACGCGTGACCGCGTCCGGGTCGACATCCACACCGCACGGCCGGGCATCGTCATCGGCCGCCGTGGCGCGGAGGCCGACCGGCTGCGCACCGAGCTCGAGAAGCTGACCGGCAAGCAGGTGCAGCTCAACATCCTCGAGGTCAAGCAGCCCGAGATCGACGCTCAACTGGTCGCACAGGGTGTGGCCGAGCAGCTGTCGGCCCGCGTGGCGTTCCGCCGCGCAATGCGCAAGTCGATCCAGACCACCATGCGCTCGGGCGCCAAGGGCATCCGGGTGCAGTGCTCGGGCCGCCTCGGCGGCGCCGAGATGAGCCGGTCGGAGTTCTACCGCGAGGGGCGTGTTCCTCTGCACACCCTGCGGGCCGACGTCGACTACGGCTTCTACGAGGCCCGGACGACCTTCGGGCGGATCGGTGTCAAGGTCTGGATCTACAAGGGCGAGGTGGCCGGCTCGCGCGCCGAGCGTGAGGCGCAGGCCGCCCAGGCCCGGGTCCAGCAGCAGCGTCGGCGGCCCGAGCGGCGCCGGCCGGCCCGCGGCGATACGCCGCGCGGCGTCGAGGCGGGCCCTGCCACCGGCGACGGCGGAGCCGCCGCGACCGAGACTGCGGCGAGCCAGCCCGCCGGCACGGAGCAGGAGGCCTGACCATGCTGATCCCGCGCAAGGTCAAGCACCGCAAGCAGCACCACCCGAGGCGGCGCGGCGTCGCCAAGGGCGGTACGTCGCTGGCGTTCGGCGAGTTCGGCATCCAGGCGGTCGAGGGGCACTATGTCACCAACCGCCAGATCGAGTCGGCCCGTATCGCGATCACCCGCCACATCCGCCGTGGTGGCAAGGTCTGGATCAACATCTACCCGGACCGCCCGCTGACCAAGAAGCCGGCCGAGACCCGGATGGGCTCCGGCAAGGGTTCGCCGGAGTGGTGGATCGCCAACGTCCGGCCCGGTCGGGTCATGTTCGAGCTGTCCTACCCCAACGACAAGGTGGCCCGTGAGGCGTTGACCCGCGCCATCCACAAGCTGCCGATGAAGTGCCGCATCGTCACGCGCGAGGCAGGTGAACTGTGATGGCCATCGGATCGAAGGACCTCACCTCTGCGGCGCTCCGCGCCATGACAGACGCCGACCTCCTCGAAGAGCTCCACAAGGCCAAGGAAGGGCTGTTCAACCTGCGCTTCCAGGCCGCCACGGGCCAGCTCGAGAGCCACGGCCGGCTCAAGGCCGTTCGCCGCGACATCGCGCGGATCTACACGATCATGCGGGAGCGCGAGCTCGGCATCACCACCATCGTCGAGGACACCGGGGCGGCCGCGGGCGGTGCCGCATGACCACCACGAGCAAGGACACCAGCGTGACCGAGAAGACCACCCCGGCCGAGGCGACCAAGCAGGGCCGCGGTTTCCGAAAGGTCCGTGAGGGCCTCGTTGTCAGCGACAAGATGGACAAGACGGTCGTCGTGGCCGTCGAGGACCGTTTCAAGCACCCGCTGTACGGCAAGGTCGTCCGTCGGACCAGCAAGCTCAAGGCCCACGACGAGCAGAACGCCGCCGTTGCCGGCGACCGCGTCCTCTTGATGGAGACCCGGCCACTCTCGGCGACCAAGCGGTGGCGCGTCGTGGAGATCCTCGAGAAGGCCAAGTGATCGTTCCGCCAGGCTCACTCACGGGTGAGAACCGGCGCGACAAGCAGGAGTCATCGACATGATCCAGCAGGAGTCGCGGCTGCGCGTCGCCGACAACACGGGTGCGAAGGAACTGCTCTGTATCCGCGTTCTCGGCGGTTCCGGGCGCCGCTACGCCGGCATCGGCGACGTCATCGTGGCGACCGTCAAGGACGCCATCCCCGGTGGTGGCGTGAAGAAGGGCGAGGTCGTCAGAGCCGTCATCGTCCGGACCGCCAAGGAGCGCCGCCGGCCGGACGGTTCCTACATCCGCTTCGACGAGAACGCTGCAGTCATCATCAAGGACGGTGGCGACCCGCGTGGCACGCGCATCTTCGGCCCCGTCGGCCGCGAGCTGCGCGAGAAGAGATTCATGCGGATCATCTCGCTCGCCCCGGAGGTGCTTTAGCCATGCGTATCAGGAAGGGCGACACCGTCGTGGTCGTCGCCGGCAGGGACAAGGGCGCGATCGGCAAGGTCATCGCGGCCTACCCGACCAAGGACCGCGTGCTGGTCGAGGGCGTCAACCGCATCACCAAGCACACCAAGACCGTCCAGAGTGCCCGCGGCGCGAAGTCCGGCGGGATCATGCACCAGGAGGCGCCGATCCACATCAGCAACGTGATGCTGGCCGTCGAGGTCGACGTCGAGGGCGACAAGAAGACCATCGGCACGCGGGTCGGCTTCCGGATCGACGACAACGGCAACAAGGTCCGGTTCGCCAAGCGCACCGGTGAGGACATCTGAGATGAGTACTGAAACCGACACCCGGCCGCTGCCGCGGCTCAAGCAGCGTTACCGCGAGGAGATCGTCCCCGCGCTGCGTGACCAGTTCTCCGTGAGCAACGTCATGCAGGTGCCGACGGTGGCCAAGGTCGTGGTCAACATGGGCGTGGGCGAGGCTGCCCGCGACGCCAAGCTGATCGATGGGGCTATCCGCGACCTGGAGGCCATCACCGGTCAGAAGCCGGCGGTCACGAAAGCGCGCAAGTCGATCGCGCAGTTCAAGCTGCGTGAGGGCATGCCGATCGGTGCACACGTCACGCTCCGCGGCGACCGTATGTGGGAGTTCCTCGACCGGATGACAGCGATCGCGTTGCCGCGCATCCGCGACTTCCGCGGGCTGTCGCCCAAGCAGTTCGACGGTCGTGGCAACTACACCTTCGGTCTCAACGAGCAGTCGGTGTTCCACGAGATCAACCAGGACACCATCGACCGGGTCCGCGGCATGGACATCACCGTCGTGACGACCGCAAAAACCGACGACGAGGGCCGGGCGCTGCTGCAGCGTCTGGGCTTCCCGTTCAAGGAGCAGTGAGCGCGATCATGAGAGAAGAGAACTGACGTGGCGAAGAAGGCCCTTGTCAACAAGGCCAACGCGAAGCCGAAGTTCGCGGTGCGCGCCTACACCCGCTGCCAGCGGTGCGGCCGTCCGCACTCGGTCTACCGCAAGTTCGGCCTGTGCCGGGTGTGCCTACGCGAGATGGCCCACCGCGGCGAGCTCCCCGGCATCACGAAATCCAGCTGGTAACCACAGCCCATCCTCGATCGCCGTAGGTCCGTTCCGGACACCGGTTCGGAAACCGCGGCGGGAAAGTGGCCATTGCATCATGACCATGACCGACCCCATCGCAGACATGCTGACCCGCCTGCGTAACGCCAACTCGGCCTACCACGACAGCGTCGGCATGCCGTACAGCAAGCTCAAGTCACACATCGCCGAGATCCTCCGGCAGGAGGGCTTCATCTCCAGCTGGACCGTGCAGGAGAGCGCCGACAAGCCGGTCGCGAAGGCCCTGGTGCTGACCCTGAAGTACGGCCCGAGCCGTGAGCGCTCCATCGCCGGCGTTCGCAGGGTGAGCAAGCCGGGCCTGCGGGTCTACGCGAAGTCGACCAACATGCCGAAGGTTCTCGGTGGGCTGGGCGTCGCGATCATCTCGACGTCGCAGGGCCTGCTGACCGACCGGTCGGCAACCAAGCAGGGCGTGGGCGGGGAAGTCCTCGCCTTCGTCTGGTGACGGGAGGAGGACGACATGTCGCGCATCGGCAAGCTGCCGATCCCCGTCCCTAGTGGTGTCGACGTCGTCATCGATGGTCGTGAGGTCAGTGTCAAGGGGCCCAAGGGAAGTCTGATCCATACCCTGCCGTTGACGATCGACGTCGAGCGGAGCGACGAGGGCACCCTCGCGGTCCGTCGCCCCGACGACGAGCGCGAGAGCCGGGCACTGCACGGGCTCACCCGCACGCTGGTGGCCAACATGGTCACCGGTGTAACGCAGGGCTACGAGAAGAAGCTCGAGATCGTCGGCGTCGGCTACCGAGTGACCGCCCGGAGCTCGAACCTCGAGTTCGCGCTTGGCTACAGCCACCCGATCACGGTCGAGGCTCCAGACGGCATCACCTTCGCGGTCGAGTCGCCGACGAAGTTCGCCGTGCAGGGCATCGACAAGCAGAAGGTCGGCGAGGTCGCCGCAAACATCCGAAAGCTGCGCAAGCCCGAGCCGTACAAGGGCAAAGGCATCCGCTACGCGGGCGAGCAGGTCCGCCGCAAGGTCGGAAAGGCTGGGAAGAAGTAGTCATGGGCATCGCGATCAACCGGCGCGTCGGGCACGGCGGCAAGGCCGCCGCCCGCGACCGCAGGCATCTGCGCGTCCGCAAGAAGATCACCGGCTCGGGCGAGCGTCCACGTCTGGTGGTCACCCGGTCGCTGCGCCACATGGTGGTGCAGGTGGTCGACGACTCCACCGGGCGCACGCTCGCATCGGCCTCCAGCATGGAGACCGACCTGCGCGGCGACGCCGGGGACAAGACGGCCAAGGCCCGCAAGGTCGGCGAGCTCGTCGCGCAGCGGGCCAAGACGGCCGGCATCGAATCCGTCGTGTTCGACCGTGCGGGCAATCACTACCACGGCCGCGTTGCCGCGGTAGCTGACGGCGCCCGCGACGGCGGCCTGCAGTTCTGACCACGAGTACGTAGGAAGAGGGAGATCATGGCTGGACCCCAGCGCCGCGGCGGCGGTGCCGGCGGCGACCGCCGCGACCGCCGTGACCGCGACAACCGTCGCGACGGCGGAGCGGAGAAGACCGCGTACATCGAACGTGTCGTCGCCATCAACCGTGTCGCCAAGGTCGTGCGTGGTGGTCGACGCTTCAGCTTCACCGCCCTGGTGGTCGTCGGTGACGGCGACGGCACGGTCGGTGTCGGCTACGGCAAGGCCAAGGAGGTGCCTGCGGCGATCGCCAAGGGCGTCGAGGAGGCCAAGAAGCAGTTCTTCAAGGTGCCCCGCATCCAGGGCACGATCCCGCACCCCATCCAGGGGGAGAAGGCCGCGGGCGTCGTGCTCCTCCGCCCGGCGTCGCCAGGTACCGGCGTCATCGCCGGCGGACCAGTGCGCGCCGTGCTCGAGTGTGCGGGCGTCCGCGACGTGCTGAGCAAGTCGCTCGGCTCGTCCAACGCCATCAACATCGTGCATGCGACGGTCGAGGCCCTGAAGAACCTCGAGCGTCCCGAGCAGGTAGCAGCTCGCCGTGGCCTGCCGCTGGAGGACGTCGCCCCGGCCGCGCTGCTGCGCGCCCAGGCAGGTGCGTCGTCATGAGCCGGTTGAAGGTTCGCCAGGTCAAGAGCGTCATCGGCGGCACGCCGTCGCAGCGCGAGACCCTGCGGTCGCTTGGCCTCAAGCGCATCAGAGACGAGGTCGTCAAGGAGGACCGGCCCGAGATCCGCGGCATGGTCAGGACGGTGGCTCACCTGGTCACCGTCGAGGAGGTCGACTGACATGGCTGACTCGCCACTCAAGCCCCACCACCTTCGGCCTGCGCCGGGTGCCAAGACCGCCAAGACCCGCGTCGGTCGTGGCGAGGCGGGCGCCAGGGGTAAGACCGCAGGACGCGGCACCAAGGGCACGAAGGCCCGCGGCACCGTGTCGGCCCGTCTCGAGGGCGGGCAGATGCCGCTGCACATGCGGCTGCCGAAGCTCAAGGGCTTCCGGAACCGGTTCCGGGTCGAGTACCAGGTCGTGAACCTCGACCGTCTGGCCATTCTCTTCCCCGAGGGTGGCGAGGTGACCGTCGAGGATCTGGTGGCGAAGGGCGCCGTGCGCGCCGACCGACCGGTCAAGGTCCTCGGCACCGGCGAGCTCTCAACCGCCCTGCAGGTCAGCGTGCACGCGTTCTCGGCCTCGGCGAAGGAGAAGATCACCTCGGCGGGTGGTACGGCCACCGAACTCTGACCATCGGGGTCGGGCTGTTATCGTCACGAAACACGTGACAACGAGTCGGCCCGGCCGACCCGTCCGTACCACCGTGCCACCGCTTGAGGTGGCACGCAGGAGGCCCTCAAGTGCTCACCGCGTTCGCTCGGGCGTTCCGGACACCCGACCTGCGCCGGAAGATGCTGTTCACGCTGGGCATCATCGTGCTGTTCCGGCTCGGCTCGGTCGTCCCGACGCCCGGGATCGACGTGCAGGCCGTGAACACCTGCGTCGAACAAGTGGGCACCACCGGCGTCTACGGGATGCTCAACCTGTTCTCGGGCGGAGCGTTGCTCCAGCTGGCCGTCTTCGCGCTGGGCATCATGCCGTACATCACGGCAAGCATCATCCTGCAACTGCTGACGGTGGTGATCCCCCGGCTCGAGGCCCTGAAGAAAGAAGGGCAGGCCGGTCAGACCAAGATCACCCAGTACACCCGCTACCTGACCGTCGGGCTCGCGGTGCTGCAGGCGACGACGATCGTGTCCCTGGCCCGCGGCCAGCAGCTGTTCCCGAACTGTCCCGAGGAGATCCTGCCCGACGACTCGATCGCGACGATCGCCCTCATGGTCCTGACGATGACGGCGGGCACGGCCGTGATCATGTGGCTCGGCGAGCTCATCACCGACCGGGGTGTCGGCAACGGCATGTCACTGCTGATCTTCACCCAGATCATCGCGACCTTCCCGAGCGCGTTGTGGCAGATCCGGGTCGAGCAGGGCTGGCCGACGTTCAGCATCGTCTGCCTAGTGGGCCTGGTGATCGTCGCCTTGGTGGTCTTCGTCGAGCAGGCGCAGCGACGCATCCCGGTGCAGTACGCCAAGCGGATGGTTGGGCGCCGAATGTACGGCGGCTCGTCCACCTACATCCCGCTGAAGATCAACCAGGCTGGCATCATCCCGGTCATCTTCGCCTCGTCGCTGCTCTACCTGCCGCTGCTGCTCAGCCAGTTCAACCCGGAGTCCGGCTGGAGTGTGTGGATCCAGACCAACTTCGCCGACGGCGACAACCTGATCTACATGGCCACGTTCTTCCTGCTGATCGTGTTCTTCACGTACTTCTACGTGTCGATCACGTTCAACCCGAAGGACGTCGCCGACAACATGAAGAAGTACGGCGGGTTCATTCCCGGCATCAGGGCCGGCCGGCCGACCGAGGAGTACCTCGACTACGTGCTGACCCGGCTCACCGCGCCGGGCTCGGTCTACCTCGGGTTGCTCTCGCTGATCCCGCTCGTCGCCTTCGTGCTGATCAACGCGAACCAGAACTTCCCATTCGGCGGTACCAGCATCCTGATCATGGTCGGCGTCGGGTTGCAGACCATCCAGCAGATCGAGAGCCAGCTACAGCAGAGGAACTACGAGGGCTTCCTTCGGTGAGGCGACTGCTGCTCATGGGTCCGCCGGGCTCGGGCAAGGGAACCCAGGCGGCCGTCGTGGCGCGCCGCCTCGTGATCCCCGCGATCTCGACCGGCGACATTTTCCGTGAGCACGTCACCGCCCGTACGCCGCTGGGGCTCGAGGCAAAGACGTACATGCAGGACGGCCACTACGTACCCGACTCGGTGACCAACGAGATGGTGAGGTCTCGGCTCACTGAGGCCGACGCGGCCGATGGGTTCGTCTTGGATGGTTATCCACGGACTGTGCCGCAGGTCGAGTTCCTCGACCACGTGCTGGCCGCTCAGGGTGTCGAGCTGGATCGCGTTCTGCTGCTCACCGTCGATGTCGAGGAGGTCGTCGGCCGACTCAAGCGCCGGGCCGGCGCCGAAGGACGCAACGACGACAGCGAGGAGATCATCCGGCACCGGCAGAGGTTGTTCGCCGAGCAGACCGCTCCGCTTGCCGCCGAATACGAGACGCGCGGATTACTCGTACGGGTCGACGGTATGGGTCCCATCGCGGAGGTATCGGCCCGGGTGCTGGTGGCGGCGACCGACGACACCGCTTCCGATGGTGCCGATCAGGTCTCGGGCGTGGCCGGCGAGGTAGCCCAGTCGTCTCTGGATGGCGCACATACCCCTGTAGACGGCGCGACCGGGCGGCCATGATCCAGCTCAAAACCGAGGCCGAGGTCGCGAAGATGCGCCTGGCCGGGTTGGTCGTGGCGGAGGCGTTGACCGCCGTGCGGGCCGCTGTCGCACCCGGAGTGACCCTGCTCGAGCTCGACACCATCGCCGACCAAGAGATCCGCTCCCGAGGTGCTGTTCCGTCGTTCCTCGACTACTTGCCCGGAGTGGGGTATTTGCCACCTGGTCCCGGACGCAACTCGTTCCCAGCCACCATCTGCGCCTCGGTCAATGACGAGATCGTCCACGGCATCCCCGATGAGCGGAGGCTGGTCGAGGGAGACGTCGTCTCCATCGACTGCGGAGCGATCCTCGACGGCTGGCACGGCGACGCCGCCGTGACCGTGCCGGTCGGCAGGGTGAGCGACGACGCAGCACGGCTCCTGGAGGTCTGCGAGGACGCGTTGTGGGCCGGCATCGCGGCCCTGCAGGCCGGTGCCCGGCTGCGGGACGTCGGTGGTGCGATCGAGGACCACGTGCACGCCCACGGCGGCTACGGCATCGTCGCCGAGTATGGCGGCCACGGCATCGGCACCGAGATGCACCAGGACCCACATGTGCTCAACTACCACACCCGGGCCAGAGGACCGAGGCTGGTGCCCGGTCTCGTGCTCGCAATCGAGCCAATGATCAACCTCGGCGGGCCGGGGACGGTCCTGCACAATGACGAGTGGACGGTATCGACGGCCGACGGCTCCCTGTCCGCACACTTCGAGCACAGCGTCGCCGTTACCGCGGACGGGCCCTGGGTGCTGACTGCGCTTGACGGCGGCGCCTCCCGCCTCGCTTCCCTCGGCGTCCCCACTCCGGCGACGGCCTGACCCGCTCCGCGCCCCGGGGGGCGTTCGAACTCTTTGCAGGGGATAGGGGGTTGTGCCAGCCCATGATCGTCTCCGGTCCCTGTCTCAGAAGGGCGGGTCGTCGACTCGGCCGACGGGTTCGGGGGTGACGGTGTAGGTGTGGCCGGTGGGGCTGGTCC
>Ga0193738_1001085_pt1 | contig 11390 bp, 10 predicted proteins | sample L2a1metaG_FD_144927 | JGI IMG/M metagenome (GOLD analysis project Ga0193738, IMG submission 144927) | Soil microbial communities from a riparian zone of the East river system, Colorado, United States - L2a1 | ecosystem: Environmental > Terrestrial > Soil > Riparian zone | place: USA: East River...
CTTCCGGACCGGTTCATCGAGGGAACGTGTCCGATCTGCGGGTACGACAGCGCTCGCGGCGACCAGTGCGACAACTGCGGAAACCAACTCGATCCCACCGACCTGGGCAACCCGCGCAGCCGCATCAACGGCGAGACGCCGAAATTCGTCGAGACCGAGCACTTCTTCCTCGACCTGCCGGCACTGGCCGACGCGCTCGGCGCCTGGCTGCAGACGCGTACCGACTGGCGCCCCAACGTGCTGAAATTCTCGCTCAACCTGCTCGACGACCTGCGGCCACGAGCCATGACGCGCGACATCGACTGGGGCGTACCGGTCCCACTGCCGGGCTGGCAGGACAACCCGAACAAGAAGCTCTACGTGTGGTTCGACGCGGTCATCGGGTACCTGTCTGCGTCGGTCGAGTGGGCCCGCCGGACCGGCGACGACGACGCCTGGCGGGCCTGGTGGTGCGATCCGGCGGCGTCCTCGTACTACTTCATGGGCAAGGACAACATCACCTTCCACTCCCAGATCTGGCCGGCTGAGCTGCTCGGCTATGACGGCCGCGGGGCACACGGCGGCCGGCCGGGTCGGTTCGGGACGCTGGAGCTTCCGACCGAGGTCGTCTCCAGTGAGTTCCTCACGATGGAGGGGCGCAAGTTCTCCTCGTCGCGCGGCGTCGTCATCTACGTCCGCGACTTCCTGGCGCGCTACGACCCCGACGCCCTGCGGTTCTGGATCGCCGCGGCAGGGCCGGAGAACCAGGACACCGACTTCACCTGGGCAGAGTTCGTCCGGCGCAACAACGACGAACTCGTCGCGGGCTGGGGCAACCTGGTGAACCGGACCGCCTCGCTGATCGCCACAAACGTCGGCTCGATCCCCGACAGGGGCGAGCTGACCGAGGCCGACCGGGATCTGCTCGTCACCACGGGCGCAGGTTTCGGGACGGTCGGCGGCCTGGTCGAACGGCACCGGCAGAAGGCGGCGGTGCAGGAAGCCATGCGGGTGGTCGGCGAGGCCAACACCTACCTGTCGCAGCAGGCGCCGTGGAAGCTGCGCACTGAGGATCCGGACCGGATGCGGACCGTGCTGCACGTCGCAGCCCAGGCGGTCGACGACTGCAAGACCCTGCTCGCGCCGTTCCTCCCGCACTCGGCGCAGCGGGTGCACGAGACGTTCGGGCGCAAGGGGCCCTGGTCGGACCGGCCGGCCGTGCGTGAGGTCGACGACCTCGACGGCGGGCCCGGCTACCCGGTGATCATGCTGGACGACGAACGTGGCTCCGGGCGATGGGGCTCGACCCCGATCGTGCCGGGTACGCCCGTCGCGCCACCGACGCCGGTGTTCGCCAAGCTCGATCCGTCCGTCGTCGAAGAGGAGTTGGCCCGGCTGGAGCAGCGTGCCAGCGGCTGACCCGCCAGCGCCGGAGCGCCTGCCGCTGCCGGTCACGGACACGCATTGCCATATGGACATGGCGCGTGGGGAGCCGCATGCCGGCGCCGGTCCGGACCAGTCCTGGGCCGGGCCCGCGCAGGCGCTGGCCACGGCCGCCGCTGTCAACGTCACCCGGGTGGTCCAGATCGGTTGCGACCTGCCCGGGGCGTCGTGGGCGGTCGACGCGGCGCAGCGGTTCCCGGAGGTCGTGGCTGCGGTCGCTCTGCACCCCAACGAGGCGCCACGACTGGCCGCCGAGGGAGTGCTCGACGAGGCGCTGGCCGAGATCGACCGCCTGGCCGAGTCGAGCGACCGGGTGCGAGCCGTGGGGGAGACCGGGCTCGACCACTACCGCACCGGGGGCGACGGGCACGCGGTCCAGGAAGCCTCCTTCCGCGCCCACGTCGAGATGGCCCGCAGGCATGCAAAAGCGCTGGTCATCCACGATCGCGACGCCCACGCAGACGTGCTTCGGGTCCTCGACGACATGCAGGTTCCCGAGTGTGTCGTCTTCCACTGCTTCTCCGGCGACGCGGCCATGGCCGTGCACTGCGCAGAACGTGGCTGGTTCATCTCCTTCGCCGGCACCGTGACGTTCGCCAACGCCGCACGCCTGCGTGAGGCGCTGTCCGTCACCCCGATGGACCGCCTGCTCGTGGAGACCGATGCGCCGTTTCTGACGCCACACCCCTACCGCGGCCGGCCGAACGGCTCGTACCTCGTGCCTATCACGGTCCGCCGCATCGCGGAGGTGCTCGGCACCGATCTGGAGACCACGTGCGCGGTGCTCCAGCGCAACACAAATCGGGCATTCGGGCCGTGGTGAGTTTGGCATCGGCCCGCGAACCCGTTACCGTCCCGTGACTGACAGCCGGGGTCGGTGAGACTCCAGACGGCGAACGGGGGAAGTACGCGCCGGCTGGACACCCGTACCCGGGACAACTGCACACCTGGAGAACCGTGCGTCCCTCCCTGAAGACGCTGGCAATCAACGCTGCCGTCGTATCCGCTCTCGTCGGTGGCACCACCGCATTCACCACGTTCGACAACACCGTCACGCTCAGCGTCGACGGCGAGGCTGAGACCGTGCATACCTTCGGCGACACGGTCGAGGCGGTCCTGGCCGATCAGGACATCGAGGTCGGCGAGCACGATGTCGTGGCCCCGTCCGCCGCGAGTCCGGTCGTGGACGGCACCGAGATCGCCGTCCGCTTCGGGCGGAAGATCACCGTCACGGTCGACGGCGTCGAGCGCGAGCTGTGGACCACCGCCCTGTCCGTTGACGAGGCTCTCGACGACCTCGGCATCCGGGCGGCGGGGGCCGAGCTCTCGGTGTCGAGATCGCTCGGCATCGGCCGGCGCGGTCTCGACTTCGAGATCCGCACTCCGAAGGACCTGACCATCGTCGCGGACGGCGCATCCGAGGCGTTCACCACGACGGCGATCACCGTCCGGGAGGCCCTGGCTGACGCCGGACTGACGCTGGGCGACCGCGACGAGGTCGCGCCCGGCCTCGAGGAGCGCGTCACCTCCGGGCTGACACTCACCGTCAGGCGGGTCACCGCCGAGCGCCGGACGGTCACCGTCTCGGTCGACCACGAGGTCGAGCGGCGGAACGACGACTCGCTCTACGAGGGCGACACCGAGGTCGTCCAGCAGGGCAAGGACGGCTCTATCGAGCGGCTGGTCGAGGTCCTGATCGTCGACGGCGTCGAAGGCGAGCAGCGCGTGCTGTCCGAGGAGGTCGTCGTCGCCGCGGTGGCGGAGGTTGTCAATGTCGGCACGAAGGAGCGGCCGGCCGAGGAGCAGCCGATCGACACCTCGGGTTCCGGCGGTGTCTGGGACCGGCTCGCCCAGTGCGAGTCCGGCGGCAACTGGGCCATCAACACCGGCAACGGCTACTACGGCGGTCTTCAGTTCTCGCTGGGCACCTGGCAGGCCTACGGTGGCTCCGGCTACCCGCACGAGAACAGCAAGGCCGAGCAGATCCGGATCGCCACGAAGGTGCGCGACGCCCGTGGCGGGTACGGCGACTGGCCGGCCTGCGCGGCCAAGCTGGGCCTGCCTACCTGACGTCCTGTTCGCGCGCCGGGGCTCCAACCACGCCTCGGCGCGCGAGCGCGACGTCACAGCTGGGCGCGAACCCGGCGCCCGAGGTCATCTAGCGGCCAGCGTCGGGCGTGCGACCTTGGGCCACTTCATCCAGCGCTTGGAACGACGGCCACGTTGCAAGGCGTCACCGCGCGCAACGTGGCAGTCCGCCGACCGCCCTGCAGCTGCGCCATCTCGCCGAGGATGGCTCCCGGGCCGACTTCGGTGACCGGTTGGCCGTCGACCTCGACAACGAGGACGCCGTCGAACAGCAGGAACACGTCCTCGCCTTGCGCTCCCTGCTCCACCAACGTCTGGCCCGGCTGCAGCCTGCGGAACGGCGGGTCGGAGCCGATGATGAGCAGCGACAACTGCCGTTCCAGGGCCGTCTCGACCGCGGTGACGATGGCTGGGGACTCCTCCTGACCCCACGGGCTGCGCTCGCGGGTCGCCTGCGCGTACCAGGTCCGAAAGTCGATGAGCCCGGTCTTGGCGGCGAGCTGGTGGGTGTGGTCGTAGATCCAGTGGCGGGGGAACGAGCTGGCCCCGAGAACCTCGAACGCGCTCGACCCGTCGGCGCCGATGGTGAGCGCGAGGGTGGTCCAGCATGTCGGGCCGGTCACGCGTACGTACGGTGGGTCGGGAGTGCGGCGCGGCGCCGGCAGCCCTGGTCGACCGCCGCCGGTCTGGACGAACCGGACGGAGCCGTCGCCCACGTCCGGCTCGTTGCGTAGATCCGGGTAGGCGACCGCCGGGAACACCAGTCTGATCGTTCCGAGCCGGATACGAGTGGCGCCGATGTACCCGCGGCCGGCGTGCCCGTAGCCCGTGATCCGGCCATCCTCGACTTCGATCCAGGCTCGCAGGTCGTTCGCGAACCGGACAGCGTCCGAACCGACCAACGCCTGCAGGTCGTCGATCCGGTCCGGCGGCGGCATGTCGTAGTGGGCTATCCCCAGGCCCCAGGGCAGCTGGGCGATCCCTTTGATCGCCTCGCGCGGGATCCACGAGACCGAGGTGACCGACGACTCGATGCGCATCGCAATCCCTCCTGTCACTGCCCCACCAGGATATAGGTGACATGACTGGCCGTTACGTCAAACCCAGGCGCGGTGCGGTGATGGACCGTCTGGTGCAGCACGCCGACGGCCTAGGCTCGGCCACATGGTGAGCGGCCAGCCGTCTGCCGGGTCGCGCCTGCTCGGGCCGGCGGACGTCCGGCGGCTCGCCGCGGCGGTGGGACTGCGCCCGAGCAAGTCGCTCGGCCAGAACTTCGTCGTCGACGCGAACACGGTGCGTCGCATCGTCCGCATGGCTGGCGTGGGCGCCCGGGACGTGGTGCTCGAAGTCGGGCCGGGGCTCGGCTCGCTCACGCTGGGCCTGCTGCCCGAGGTTTCGCGGGTTGTGGCGGTCGAGGTCGACCGCAGGCTCGCGGATTCCCTCCCCGCCACCGTGCGCGAGTTCGCTCCCGATGTCGCCGACCGCCTCGACGTCGTCGCGGCCGACGCGCTGCGGATCGCGTACCTGCGTGGCGAACCGCCGACCGCGCTCGTCTCCAACCTGCCCTACAACGTCGCCGTTCCGGTGCTCCTGCATCTGCTCGAGACGTATCCGACGCTCGAGCGGGCGCTGGTCATGGTGCAGAAGGAGGTCGCCGACCGGTTGGCGGCCGTCCCCGGCTCGCGGGTCTACGGCGTGCCCTCGGTCAAGGCGGCCTGGTACGCGCACGTCCGGCCGGCCGGTACGGTCGGCCGCACGGTGTTCTGGCCGGCGCCCAACGTCGACTCCGGCCTGGTGGCGCTGGAGCGCCGCGATGCGCCGTCAGGCGCCGATCGTCGCGAGGTGTTTGCTGTCGTGGACGCGGCCTTTGCGCAGCGGCGCAAGACACTGCGCGCTGCGCTCGCCGGCTGGGCGGGCTCGCCGGCGCTGGCCGAGGAGATCCTGCGCCGGGCCGGTGTCGATCCCGGGATCCGTGGCGAACGGTTGGGCGTTGAGGACTTCGTCCGGATCGCGGCCGCGGCCGATGCCGGACGAGCGACCTCGGGGAGCCGGGACCGGTAGCGTCGCGGACATGCCATCGGTCACCGTCCGGGCGCCGGCCAAGGTCAACCTGGTGCTCTCGGTGGGGCCCCGCCGCCAGGACGGCTTTCACGAGCTCGCGACGGTCTTCCACGCGATCTCCCTCTACGACGAGGTCGTCGCCGAACCGGACGAGCAGGTCAGCGTCACCGTCGAGGGTGTCCACTCCGAGCTCGTGCCGACCGGCGACGACAACCTCGCGGTGCGTGCCGCGGAGATCCTGGCGGCCTACGCCGGTGTCACGACTGGTGCCCGCATGCACATACGTAAGGGCATTCCCGTGGCAGGGGGGCTGGCCGGCGGCAGCGCTGACGCGGCAGCCGCGCTTGTGGCCTGCGACGAGTTGTGGGGCACCGGCCTGGGCCGCGCCGAGCTGTCGATCCTGGCGGCGCGGGTGGGAAGCGACGTCTCGTTCGCCCTGATGGGCGGTACGGCGCTCGCGACGGGCCGCGGCGAACGGCTCACTCCGGCGATGGTGGGCGGCACGTTCCACTGGGTACTGGCGATGGCCGACGAGGGTCTCGGAACGCCGGAGGTCTATGCCGAACTGGACCGCATCCGCGGTCGGCGGACGGTCGCAGCGCCCGCTGTCGCGCCTGACGTCCTGGCTGCGCTGCGGTCGGGCGAGCCCGAGGCGCTGGGCGAGCTTCTCGGCAACGACCTTCAGCCTGCCGCGTTCGCGTTGGCTCCCGGGCTGGAAGCGACGCTCGAGGCCGGCCGGGCCCTTGGCGCCCTCGGTGCTGTGGTCTCCGGATCCGGGCCGACCTGCGCGTTCCTGGTCCACGACTCCGAGCACGCACTCGACGTCGCCATCGGCCTGGCGGCTGCGGAGGTTGCCGCAGACGTCGCACGGACCATCGGGCCGGTGCCCGGGGCGCGGGTGGTGACGTGACCGCGTGACCGGTCCCTCGGTGAACCTCGTCAACATCGAGGCGGTCGCGAAGGCGTACGGCGCGCGGCAGGTGTTCCGCGGCGTTTCGCTCGGCGTCGCACGCGGGGACCGGATCGGTGTCGTCGGGCGCAACGGCGACGGAAAGTCGACGCTCCTGCGCCTGCTCGCCCGGGAGGAGCCGCCCGACGCCGGACGCGTCACCCATGCCGGCGGGCTCACCGTTTGCCGCCTCGCCCAGCAGGACGAGCTCGACCCGGCCGCCACCGTCCGTTCGACCGTCGTCGGGGACCTTCCCGAGTACCGGTGGGCCGGTCAGCCGAGGATCCGCGACATCATCGCGAACCTGCTGGCGACCGTCGCGATCGACGCCACTGTCGGACCTCTGTCCGGGGGCGAACGGCGGCGGGTTGCGCTGGCCCGGCTGCTCGTCCGCGACGACGATCTGCTCCTGCTCGACGAACCGACCAACCACCTCGATGTCGAGGCCATCGACTGGTTGGCCCGGCACCTGGCTGCGGCCGCCCGCTCGGTCGTCGTGGTATCGCACGACCGAGCGCTGCTCGACACGGTGTGTGAGGAGCTATGGGAAGTCGCCGACGGCACCGTCCACACCTATGACGGGGGCTACTCGGCCTACGTCCTGGCCCGCGCCGAGCGCGCCCGGCTGGCAGCGACCGAGGACGCACGCCGCAGTAACGTGCTGCGCAAGGAGTTGGCCTGGCTGCGCCGCGGACCACCGGCACGGACGTCCAAGCCCAGATTCCGGATCGATGCGGCAAACGCACTGATCGTGGGTGAACCGCCGTCACGGGACCGCTACGAGCTGGCCCGGTTCGCCACAGCCCGGCTGGGCCGGAGTGTCTTCGACGTCGAGGACGTCTCCGTCGACCTCGGGGGTCGCGCACTCGTGCACCGGGTGACCTGGCGGCTCGGGCCGGGGGACCGGGTCGCCCTGGTCGGTGTGAACGGGTCGGGCAAGACGTCGGTACTGCGGCTGCTCGAGGGCAGTCTGCAGCCCACGGCCGGGCATGTCCGGGTGGGCCGGACCGTCGCCGTGGGACACCTGAGCCAGGAGGTCATCGAGCTCGATCCGCAGGCCCGGGTGCTGGCCGCGGTGGAGGAGGTGCGCCGGGTCGCTCGGGTCGGCGACGGCGAGGCGTCGGCCGGGCAACTGCTCGAACGGTTCGGGTTCGGCGCCGAACGCCAGTGGGCCCGGGTCGCCGAGCTGTCCGGTGGCGAGCGCCGCCGCCTCCAGTTGCTCCGGCTGCTCATGGACGAGCCCAATGTCCTGCTCCTGGACGAGCCCACGAACGATTTGGACATCGAGACGCTCATCATCGTCGAGGACCTCCTCGATCGCTGGCCGGGAACGCTCGTCGTCGTGAGCCATGACCGGTGGTTCCTCGAACGCGTCACGGACGACGTCTGGGCCCTGCTTGGCGACGGTCGGCTGGTGCACTTACCGGGCGGCGTCGACGAGTACCTCGCCCGCCGTAGACAGGCCCGGGCCGATTCCGCGTCGGCGTCGTCGGGTGGGGCACGGCGCGGTGACACCAGGGCCGGTCGCCGTGAGCTCGCCCGGCTCGAACGCGAGGTCGACAAGCTCGTCCGCCGGGAGGACGAGCTGCACGCAGAGCTGGCCGAGCACGCCACGGACGCCGATCGGGTGATGGCACTCGATGCCACGCTGCGTGAGGCCCGGACCCGACGCGAGAAGCTGGAAGAGAACTGGATGGGACTGGCGCACGAGCTCGAGGGGACTGACCCGGCGTAGACGTTGCCGTCAGGTGAGGTCGACGACCACAGGGGCGTGGTCGGACGGACCCGTGCCCTTGCGGGCCTCGCGGTCGACCCACGCATCGGCGATCCGGCCGGCGACCGGTTCGCTGGCATAGACGTGGTCGATGCGCATGCCCATGTCCTTGTGGAACATTCCGGCCCGGTAGTCCCAGTAGGTGAACGGGTTCGGGCCCTTGCCCGGCCGGGGGAGCACGTCGGTGAGGCCGATGTCGCGGAGCGCGGCGAGGCGTTCGCGCTCGGCCGGGGTCACGTGCGTCGACGTGGCGAAGACCGCCGGGTCCCAGACGTCGGCGTCGGTGGGTGCGACGTTGAAATCGCCGCAGACGACGGACTGGGGGTGGGCCGGTAGTTCGGCGGCGACGGTGGCGCGCAACGCGTCGAGCCAGGCCAGCTTGTAGGCGTAGTGGGGGTCCTCCGGGGTCCGCCCGTTCGGCACGTAGACGCTGCGGACACGGATGCCGGCACAGGTGGCGGCCACCGCGCGCGCCTCCGGGTCGGGGAAGCCGGGCTCGTCGTGGAGGCCCATCGCGACCTCGTCGAGGCCGACCTTGGAGATCAGCGCGACACCGTTCCAGCGACCGAGCCCGTGTGCCACGACCTCGTAGCCGGCGTCGCGGATCGCGTCGACGGGCATGGCGTCGGCGGCGACCTTCGTCTCCTGCAGACAGGCGATGTCGGGTTGCCGGGTCTCGAGCCAGTCGATCAGCCGTGGCATCCGCGCGGTGATCGAGTTGACGTTCCAGGTCGCCAGGCGCACGGCCCGACCGTACTGCGTGCGGAGGACACCCGCGCCCGCACCGGACTCCAGCTTGGTGGGCTTGCGACTACACGGTCAGGCCGTGGTCGGCCATCCAGGTGCGGGGATTGACGGCGTCGCCGCCGTCAGGGTGCACCTCGAGATGCAGGTGTGGCCCGGTCGAGTTGCCCGTCGATCCGACCTTGCCGATCTCGGTGCCGGGCTGGACCTCGCCGGAACGTTGCACGATCCGCGACAGGTGGCAGTACCAGATCTCGGTGCCGTCCCAGTGCTCGATGACGACCTTGTTGCCGTAGGGGCCGTCGTAGCCGGACCAGATGACCTCGCCGCTGGACATAGACTTGACCGGCGAGCCGTACGACAGCGAGAGGTCGAGCCCGGTGTGCCGGCTGGACCACAGCCTTCCCACGGCACCGAACCCGGCGCTGACGCGGTAGTCGGAGACCGGTAGCACCCAGAGCTTGGCCTCGCGTTCGGCGCGGGCGGAACGTTCGGCAGCCTCTTGGCGCTCGACCTCGACGAGGGCGGCATTGACGTCCCTCGCGGTCTCGGTGCTCTCGGCGGTCAGCGATTCGCCGGCGGCGTCGACCGTGGCCAGCGCGCCGACGGATGCCACGGCGGCCTGCGGGCGCTCGGGGATTGCGGCGCGGGGATCGGCCGAAACCGCGTCCGTTGCCACGGCGCCTATCGCCTGGGGCATCGTCACTGCGCCGGACGCGGCCGCGACCATTGCCAGCGATCCGACGGCGGAAGGCAAGCTAACCCTCCGGCGGTGGCGATGTCGCCCGTGGCCGGGGCGTTGCGACACGGTTGGACAGCCTTCCGTCTACTGCAGGGGTGCGGCCGACCATAACGGACGTGCATTGCTGCGCCAAACATCCGTACGGTCATCTGCAGGTGCATTTGCAGAGGTGGACGGCCGGTGCATCGATCGTGTCCGTGCCGTGACCACCTCGTGACCAGGGGGGACATGCGCCACATAAGCGATGGCACATGCCTCTCGGGAATGTTCTACGGTGATGTGATTTACGTCACATCCGTGAGCGCAGAGCAGATCTTGTGCACGACGCGGCCGTCGACCGGCAGCGACAGGTGGCCCACCCCACGGGCGAGGATCTCGCGAACGTGGAGGTCCGGATGGATCAGCCGGGCGTTCTCCCGCGGCACGATCACCTGGTCCAGATCGCTCCACACGACGAGGAAGCGGGTCCAGCAGACCGGGCTCGGCGCCGCGAGCTCGGTGAGGAACCTGCTGCCCGGTCTCAGCTGCCGCAGCACCGGATGGGGAAGCGCCAGCGCCCACCGCGTCGACGGCGACGACCCGGGCGAACCCACGACGCCGCAGTGCCCGACGGAGCACCGTGAATATGGAGTGGTTGTCGATGATCCCGTGAACCATGAGGATCGGGGTCCCGGCGGCCTCGATGTCACCGACGAGCAGCCCGCGCCGGACCGGGTCGAGGCCGTCCAGCGAGTTCCGGCCAGGCTCGACCGGCAGCCGCTCGCGCAGCAGGCCGAGTGGGTAGGTCGTGAGGTGGGCGGCGATCCAGGCGCATTCGAGTGCGACGCCGCGGACGACAGCCGGCGAGAACACGGCTCGGGTGGCCGTACCCGCTCCCGTCCAGGCCCGACGGAGTCCAGATCGCACCTGGGGACGGTAGCCGAGCACGACGGCCGTCGCTGCGCACGGCCCGCTGGTGACCTACCCTGACGGGCATGCCAGGAACGAGCCCGTTGCGTGTGGTGGTCGCCAAGCCGGGCCTGGATGGGCACGACCGCGGCGCCAAGGTCGTCGCCCGGGCGCTGCGCGACGCCGGCGTCGAGGTCGTCTACACCGGGCTGCACCAGACACCCGAGCAGGTGGTGGAGACGGCGATCCAGGAAGACGCCGACGCGGTCGGTCTGTCCATCCTGTCCGGGGCGCACATGACCCTGTTCCGAAAGGTGCTCGACCTGCTGACCGAGCGCGACGCCCGCGACATCCTGGTGTTCGGCGGTGGCATCATCCCCGACGCCGACATCCCACTGCTCGAGCAGATGGGCGTCGCCAAGATCTTCACACCAGGCGCTACGACGTATGACATCGTGGAGTGGGTCGAGTCGACGCTGCGCGGGCGCGCTGCGGCTGGCGCCTGATCGCCCTTCGCGACACCGGTCGCCGACGAACAGTGAGGACGTACCCACCGTGGACCTGATGGAGTACCAGGCGAAGGAGCTCTTCGCTGCGCACGGCGTGCCGGTGCTGCGCGGGGAGGTCGCCGACACGGCCGCGGACGCTCGCGGGGCGGCCGAGCGGATTGGCGGGCCCGTCGTCGTCAAGGCCCAGGTGAAGACCGGCGGCCGCGGAAAGGC
>Ga0193738_1001086_pt1 | contig 11384 bp, 9 predicted proteins | sample L2a1metaG_FD_144927 | JGI IMG/M metagenome (GOLD analysis project Ga0193738, IMG submission 144927) | Soil microbial communities from a riparian zone of the East river system, Colorado, United States - L2a1 | ecosystem: Environmental > Terrestrial > Soil > Riparian zone | place: USA: East River...
CGTCCGGCAACTCCGGCAACATCTTCACCGGTATTGCAGGGAATTACCCAGGCGTCATTGCATACGAAGAGCTGGATCTCTGCTGCATCGTTCCAGGAAACCACAAAGGTGCTGAACGAAGCTGCGGTGAACGGCAAGGTAGATGAGCTCCTTGGTCTGAAGGAAAATGTAATCGTAGGTCATTTGATTCCTGCAGGAACAGGTCTTCGCGAGTACGAGAAGATCATTGTTGGATCGCAGGAAGAGTACGACTTGCTGATGGCTTCGAAGAAGGAAGAAGAGTTCGCGAGATAGTATCTCAACGAAGTACGAATAAGATTCGTACGGATTTACGAATTACGAATAATACAAAAGGGCTGCTGAGAAGCGGCCCTTTTTTTATTCTATATCCCAGGCCTCCATGGATTAGTCATTGCGAACGGAGTGAAGCAATCTGTCAAAACAAAAACAACGATAAAGAAGTAATCACCATTCTCAAGGATTCAAATTATAACCTTAAATAAAACTTGAGGTCACAACTTGAAACCTCAAGTTGAATATTATTTTTCTTAGGAGTAGTCATTGCGAGTGCAACGAAGCAATCTGCTAAAACAGTTACTGCAGTTTCAAAAACATCGAAACCTTACAACTGTATAACACGAAAAATTTTTCTAGGTGGCGTTCTAAAAAAGAACTTCAAAACTTGAGGTCACAATTTGAGACCTCAAGTTGAGTTGAAGCTGGTGTTAAATAAGAATCCATATTTTATTGGATCAATTCCCTGTTTGGTATTTCTACATTTACATTGTTCAGCAAGAGCTTTATGGATTTAATTGTAATACAGAAAAAAATATTTGAAATAAGAGGGTGTAGAGTAATGCTTGACAGACACCTTGCTGAACTGTATGGTGTGCCAACGAAAGCACTTAATCTTGCAGTGAAAAGAAATATAAAGCGGTTTCCTGTTGACTTTATGTTTCAAATGAACAAACAGGAATTCGAAAACTTGAGGTTTCAATTTGAAACCTCAAGTTGGGGAGGGTCAAGATATCTTCCTTATGTTTTTACAGAACATGGAGTCACAATGTTACCTAGTATATTGAAGAGCGATACAGCCATTCAGGTAAATATCAATATCGTTCGGGCATTCATCTTACTAAAGCAACATCATAGTAACTTTAGTCTTTTGCAGAAAACTATTCAGGAGCTCGAATCAAAATTCAATCGCAAAATTGAGAGCATCAATGAAATCATTGAATATATTCTATCAAAGCCTGAATTAAAAGAAGAAAAACACAGAAGAAGAATAGGTTTTAAGCTTTAGGAAATCTTGCTTACATTTGGTTAACGTAACCGCTTTTCACTGACCCTGAAAAAAGTTCACTTAGTTTTTTTTTCGATTTTATCTTGAGAGTAAAATTTGTAAAATAATAACTACCATGAAAAGACTAATTTTTCTGCCATGTATTTTTATTGCTGTTCAATCTCTTTCACAGTATCCCATCCTGAAAATGTGGGACATAAGATATGGTGGACCTTCGCATGATATTGTAAGGTGTTTTAAACCTACTTCCGATGGGGGTTATATATTAGGTGGAAATACTATTTCAGATACCGGGGGAGATAAAACTTCTCCAAGCTGGAATACAGATTACCGTGATTTTTGGATTGTAAAAACTGACTCCCTCGGAATCAAACAATGGGATAAAGATTTTGGGGGTGTCGATGATGAATATTTTGGTTCAGTTAGTCAAACTTCAGACGGAGGATATATTTTAGGAGGCATTTCTCGTTCGAACATTAATGGTGATAAAACTCAGCCACTGCGCGACAGCACATCTATTCCCTATTATCCAGGTGATTATTGGATATTAAAACTCGATGCTTTTGGAAATAAACTTTGGGACAAAGACTTTGGAACAACCGGCTCCGATGCACTTATTAGTGTTTTTCAAACACCAGATGGAGGATATATCCTTGGTGGAACATCAGAAAAAGGTATTAGCGGAGATAAGACAAAACCTAACTGGGGCTACTATGATGATTTTTGGATTATTAAGACAGATAGCCTGGGCAATTTTCTTTGGGATAAAGATTTCGGAACCGTTCATGATGATATTTTTAAATGCATGCGGCAAACTACTGATGGTGGATTTATCATTGCAGGATATACCGCTGCCGGTATAAGCGGTGACAAGACCGAGCCTGTAAAAGGTTATCCTGATTATTGGATTCTTAAAATTGATTCCCTCGGTAATAAACAGTGGGATAAAAGTTTTGGAGGCCCGTCGAGTAACGCTTTAGATTTAGTGGAACAAACAAGTGATGGAGGTTATATTATCGGAGGAATGTCGAGGGGCGGTGCCGGATTTGACAAAACGCAAAGTTCCTGGGGTCAAAGAGACATTTGGCTCGTTAAAACAGATGCATCCGGGAATAAGTTGTGGGATAAAAATTTCGGCGGAACCGATGATGAATATCCTATTGGTTCTATTCTCAGCACCAGTGATGGTGGCTACTTGATTTCTGGTTGTTCCTGGTCTGATATCGGCGGGGACAAAACAGAGGACAATTTTGGCAATGCACAAAGCTGGATCATAAAAGTCGATGCTATGGGAACTAAGCAATGGGACAAAACAATTTTGACACCCGGACATGATTATGATGGATATTCATTCCAGTCATCAGACGGTTGTTATTTAATTGTCAATAGCTCTTTAGCTGCTGTAGGTGGATATAAGACACAACCCGCTCATAATAATTCTATTGATTACTGGATGGTAAAAATCTGTGATACTGTCACTACGCCTACAGCCGGTTTCACTTCTAATGCTACAGTTGTTTGTCCGGACTCCTGTATTAACTTTATAAATCTTTCATATCACTGCACTTCTTACCAATGGTTTTTTCCCGGAGCTGTACCAGATACCAGCACATTTATAAGCCCACTTAATATTTGTTATAATGTTCCCGGCAACTATGACGTAACACTTATTTCGACCAATGCAAACGGAAGTGATACTATAACATTGAATAATTACATTTCAGTTTATCCTGATCCGGGAGTACCAACGATTGTGCAAACCGGGGATACGCTTACTGCCAGTACAGGCTATTTAACTTATCAATGGTATCGGAATACATGGGATATACTGTCAGGTGCAACGAATCACAAATATATAGCGACAGTTTCAGGAAATTATACTGTGATCTGCATTGACACTAATGGATGCGAAACGCAAGGAACCATTTCTAATGTTGCGGCAGGAGTGAAGCTTGCCGATGTTCTTAATTTTCTTATCTATCCAAATCCGGTACAAACCAAATTGACTATTCAAAATTCACGGGCCTCCATGCAATCTGGCGATATGCAGTTTTTGATTTACAATCTGATGGGTGAAAAAATGAATCTTGATATTGATCTTTCACGGTGGACTATTGACTGTAGGCCTCTTGATCCTGGAATTTATTTCCTTGAAATTAACCGGCAAGGAGAAATCTGCAGATTCCGTTTTAATAAGCAATAACAAGTGTTTCATTCGTAATTTCGTATGTCTTTTCGTACTTCGAGGGAATAATTTTACGAACTTCACCCGCAGATAAAATCTTACAAATGGAACAAAACCCAAATCCGAATAACCAGCTCAATATCGAACTCAGCGAAGAAATTGCAGAAGGCATTTATTCAAACCTGGCAATCATCACGCATAGCAATTCTGAATTTGTCGTGGACTTTGTAAAAGTATTGCCAGGTGTTCCAAAAGCAAAAGTAAAATCAAGGGTGATCCTCACTCCCCAGCATGCAAAGCGATTGCTTGCAGCACTTCAAGATAATATTACAAAATTTGAAGCCGCACACGGCACAATTAAACAAACTGAAGGCTTCGGTATTCCGATGAACTTCGGTGGACCGACAGCGCAAGCGTGATTGCTTCGCTTCGCTCGCATGGGAATTGGTAATTGGTAATTGGAAAATAGGAAATAGGATTGGGAGTTTCCTAGTTACATAGTCCCTTAGTCACCTAGTCACTTCGTCACGTTTTCTTCAATTGCTTTTACAACGACCTCATCGAGGGGTTGAGTTTTCGCACGGAAGCGATGAATAAGCCTTCCGTTTTCATCAATCAGAAACTTCTCAAAGTTCCATTTAATATCTCCCGTAAAATCCGGATTGATTTGTTCAGTCAGCCATTTGAATAAAGGATCAATATCATTCCCTTTGACCGAGACCTTGCTCATCATCGGGAAAGTGACATGATATTTTTTTTCGCAAAATGTTTTGATCTCTGAATTGGTACCAGGTTCCTGGTGTCCGAAGTTGTTTGCAGGAAAACCTATCAGTACAACTTTGTCACTGTATTTTTCATAGAGCTTCTGGAGGTCTTCATACTGTGGTGTATTTCCACATTCAGATGCTGTATTAATGATCAGGATTTTTTTGCCTTTGTACTGGCTGAGGTCGAATGCCTTCCCGTCGATGTCCAGTGGTTTGAAATCATAGACGGTTGTGTCCTTTGCAAAAAGAAAGAAACATATTAGTAGGAGCGTTTTCATCGAATTGCTTTTTGGCAAAGGTAACACCGGAGATCATTAATTGCTAACCGTTCACCCTGCTCTGCCTTCTCAGAAAGAAAATAATTAAGAGGAATAGCCGAAACGCTTCAGAACACTGTCTTTCTTCCGCCAGTCTTCCTCGACTTTTACATGCATCTCAAGAAAAACTTTTTTACCAAGAAATTTCTCCATGTCCTTTCGTGCTGCAGTGCCTATTTTTTTCAGGGCTTCTCCTTTGTGACCGATGATGATGCCTTTCTGTGAGCTCCTTTCAACATAAATGATTGCCCTGATCCTGATTATATTTTTTTCCTCTTTGAATTCTTCTATACCAATTTCGGTAGAGTAGGGGATTTCCTTATCGTACTGCAGAAAAACTTTTTCACGAATAATTTCTGAAGTAAAGAATCGCTGTGAGAGATCTGATAAATTTTCTTTGCTGAAATATGGCGGTGAGTCGGGTAAAATTTCAAGCAACGCTTCGATAATTTGTTCCGTGTTGAAATTATTCAATGCAGAAACCGGAATCACTGCGTGAGGTTTGATTGCTTTCTTCCATCCATGAATGAGTTTGTTGATTTCATTCTCGGTAGAAAGGTCAACCTTATTGATAATTACAACAACAGGCACCTTTACTTTTTGCAATTGCCCGATAATGGTTTCATCCAGGTACGCTTCACTGAGGTCATTAATAAGCAATACTGCATCTGCATCCACCAAAGCAGCATCCACGAAATCCATCATTTTTTTGTGAAGAAGATAATGTGGTTCGAGAATTCCCGGCGTGTCGGAAAAAACAACCTGGTAATTTTCATTGTTCAGGATCCCTTTAATCCTGTGCCTTGTTGTTTGCGCTTTTGGAGTTACGATACTTAGCCGTTCGCCAAGCAGTTGGTTCATCAGCGTGGATTTCCCGACGTTTGGTTTGCCGATGATGCTTACGAAGCCTGATTTGTGAGCCATGTGTAATATTAGAGAAAATACGTAAACCGCTTGCGGCGGATTTTTTAAAATTTAGAATGGTTCAATTCAATTTTTTACGGAAGCAATTCAATCAATAAAGCGAAAATCCTGACAAAACGATTCAGGATTTTTCTGCTTTTTGGTAGCGGGTTCAGACTAGTGAACCCAATGTAGATCTTGCTTAATACTAAAAATAGCCGAAAAAATTCGGCTATTTTTTTAAGGTAGCGGGGGCCAGACTCGAACTGACGACCTTTGGGTTATGAGCCCAACGAGCTACCAACTGCTCCACCCCGCACTATATTTTTGATGTTTTTTCTGCTTATCTGAATTTGAGGCCGCAAATATAGAATTACTTATTAACCAAACACTAAAAAAGAATTATTGTTTTTTCTGCTCAATTTTAGCCCTAAAGCAAGAAGGCTCCAGGGGAATTATGGGTTGAGCAAAAGCAATTTTTTTGACCTTCAGTAAACCGACTTATTACCAATAGCTCAGCCACCATTTGTGCCGGTTGTTTTTTTTGTAGGTGTCAAATTTTCTGCAGACAGGATAAAGTATCAGTATGACGCCGATCCAAACCGGATAAACTACTGATAACCCATAGCCAAAACCTTTTATCTCCGGATAAAACATTCCAAAGTCTGGCCATATCATTTTCTCCCAGCCAAATCCCGAAAGTTGTGCAAACACCATTGCAATAAAATGGATCAGGAAAAGGTGAAGGACATAATAGAAAAACGGAACCCTGCCGAAAATACTGAAGAAGTTTACCACGCTTCCTTTCAGCTTTTCTGAGTTGGCTAAAAAAATGAATGTGACTCCCAACGTCATCAATAAAAATAAAAGTGAAGGTGGATATTTGTTTGGACTTAAAAATGAAATGATATCCTTCGACATAGCATCATAATCCTTAAATCCAAATGGATCTCCATAAATATTTAATGCACGCAATAAAACAAAAAGCACAATAGCCGTCAGGCCGATTACATTGAAGTACTTCCTGCGTTTATCCTTATTGAAATCTTTCTCATAAAAGGAACCGAAATAATATCCGATTGACATGACTGCAATCCAGGGTACAAGCGGATAGACTATAGCGAGGTGATATCCATTTGGATATTCAAAGAAACCACCATCGTGCAATATTGCCCATGCATATCCCGGGTAATGAATGCTGTCAAGCAGATCATGACCGAAAATCACCAGGCAACTGAAAACTAAAATAAATTTCTTTGGAAGATGAATTGCCGCCGCCAACACAATCATACTGATACCCAGGGTCCAGATCACAGCAAGCGTCGGGCTCCTGAATGCCGGATCAAAATACCAGGCAAAATTTACAATCGTGAGCTCGATGAAAACCAACCATAGTCCGCGCTTGAAAAGAAAAACCGATAGTTCTTTTTTGGATTTTCTTGTACCCATGATGAAGGCTGAAATTCCAGCAAGAAAACTGAATGCGGGGGCGCAAAAATGTGTGATCCATCTTGTAAAAAAAATCGGCAGCGTGGATTTCTCAGGATCTTCGGGAGAAAAAAAATACGAACTCCAGTGAAAATAATCCCTGGTATGATCCAGCGCCATTATCACCATCACCAATCCTTTTAATAAGTCAATCGAATTTATTCTTTCCCTGGAAATTGCCTGCATATATATTTTGTTACGCGGTAAATTTTCTTGTCCACCGGATGATGAACGGTAAAAGCACTATGGTCGGTAATATCCAGACTAAAAAGGCTGGAAAAATATCAGGTATATAATTTCCATTCACAACCAAAAATGCTGTCAGCGCGGCAATGTAGCTGCCGATCATGCGCTGTAAATGTCCTGTCAGCCAATGATTTTTTAGTTTCGACTTTCCCCTGTAATTGATTATGTCGGTACGTGAGAAGCGAATTCCCAGTACGCCAAACACGATGAGTGCTATGCTGAAAGTATTTCCTTTCAAAAGTTTTATCACTCCCAATCCGATAAAAACAATAGAGGCGAGAAGCATGGTGATTGTCAGTATCCAATCAATAACCTGTGGAGTTTTCTGTGTCTGTTTAAAATATAAAGACCTCCGTCCTGTCGCAGTGAGGTAAATCGTAAAAACGCCAACGACAAACAGGAAAAAATTTGGATGTAACACTGAAAGTACCAATGATGAGAAACCTGCAGTGAGCATGGCAACCATAAAAACGGAACCGACTTGTTTATGTGTCTTGTCGCCTTTTGGACGCGAAATATTTATTGATCCTGTAATAAGTCCAATTGCACCGCCGAGGATGTGCAGGATTAAAATTATCTTGAACAATAGGTCCATGTAGTGTGTGGTTAGTACGGAAGAATCTGTGGTGTCGAACGACTCGAATGTAACAATAGTTCTTAGTAACACCAGAAGCCTGGGTAGTGGGTCAGTTTGAAATTTAGCTTGCTTCGACAGGCTCAGCAAGCAGCTCTGTGTAATCAAAGCAGCTGACTGAGACTTCGGCGTGAGCTCAGTCGAACGCGGAGTCGAAGTTAGCGGAATTGAAATGTAAAATCAAACTGACCCACTACCAGAGGCGTGGTATACTTTTTTAATATTTTATTCAGCTAAATAAAATTCAAACTTTAATTTTTTTTTCAAATGCCTTATAAGAGTGAAGCCCAGCGAAAATACTTCCATGCAAATAAAAAAAAACTTGAGAAGCAAGGAGTGAATGTTGAAGAGTGGGATAGGGAAAGCAAAGGATTGAAGCTGCCTAAAAAATCTTCACGCTCGAAACGAAGTCGGTGAAAGTATCATCCCGGTCGCCCTTGTGCGATCAGGAGGTCATAGAAGAGTGGTCGTTATTAAGCATAGTCATTGGAACATTTGCAACTATTTGCCTGTCTGCCGGCAGGCAGGTATTTAGTACTTTGCAGTTTTCACGATGACAATCACATTGATCTTAGTATTTATTGTGGGTTACCTGGCCATTGCATTGGAGGGGCCGTTGAAGCTAGATAAGGCAGCATCAGCATTGCTTACGGGAGTAACCTGCTGGTTGATTTATTTTTTAAATTCATCTGAGGATAGCATCAACCTTGACGAGCTGATGCATCACTTTGCAGATATTTCTTCTATCCTCTTTTTTCTGCTGGGAGCAATGGTTGTCGTTGAGTTGATTGACAGCCACGATGGTTTTTCCGTAATCACAAACCGGATCAATACCAAGAGCAAACAAAAATTACTTTGGATAATTTCCATTCTTACTTTTTTTCTTTCTGCATTCCTCGATAATCTTACAACGGCAATTGTGATGACATCCATGATAGGGAAAATTCTCAAGGATAGGGAGGACAGGCTTTGGTTTGCAAGTATGATCATCATCGCTGCAAATGCAGGCGGAGCTTTTTCACCGCTGGGTGATGTTACAACTACAATGCTCTGGATCGGCGGGCAAATCACACCGTTGAATATTATCATACGATTACTTATACCAAGCATCTGCGTGCTCATAGTTCCACTGCTTATTCTAACTCCGAAATTTAAAGGACAGAATTTTGAAAATGAATTCAGTTCCAGGAATAATAATCATCCCGAATCTGCAATTGTGTTGTATTCAGGAATTTTCCTGTTGCTATTGGTTCCCGTATTTAAGCTGCTTACTAACATGCCTCCATTTATGGGAATGTTGTTTGCGCTTGGAATACTTTGGATTATTGTTTCAGTACTTCATTCGAAAAAACCGCAGGAGGAAAAAATGAAGCTTTCTGTTTCAAGTGCGCTGCAACGGATTGACAGTTCCAGCATATTATTTTTCCTGGGAATATTGCTCGCGGTATCCGCATTGGAATCGGCCGGACTGCTAAAGATGATGGCCGGATATTTCGATTCTACCCTTGGTAATTTTTATTATGTGGGAACAGCGCTTGGAATTTTATCAGCAATTATCGACAACGTACCACTCGTTGCAGCAGTTCAGGGGATGTACGATTTAAGTACTTATCCTCCTGATCATCCGTTTTGGGAATTCATTGCACTAACAACAGGTACCGGTGGAAGTGCCATCATTATTGGTTCTGCTGCAGGTATAGCTGCAATGGGAATAGAGAAAATAGGGTTTATCTGGTACCTGAAAAAAATATCATTGATTGCACTTGCCGGATTTGCCGCCGGTATAATCGCATTCCTTATTCAGAATTAATTTTTTTGTTTTTTGTCTACTGTCTACTGTGTATTGTCTACTGATATCAGTACCCAAGCAACTCCTTCATCACCTTTCCCACTTTCTCTGCATTTGGAATCATCGCCGCTTCAAGGGTAGAGTTCAATGGAATTGCCGGAAGATTTTCTGAGCCGATAACTCTGACCGGTGCATCAAGCGACTGAAAACATTCTTCTGAAATTTTTCCTGCAAGTGCCTGGGCAAAGGAATTATCCAATACTTCTTCGGTCACAACAAGACAGCGGTTGTGTTTTTTTACAGAAGCAAAAACAGATTCATAGTCAACAGGCGCAAGGGTTCTTAAATCGATTATCTCAATCCTTCCAGGGAAATTTTTCGAAGCATTCTTCGCCCAGTAAACTCCCATTCCATAAGTAATAACCGAAAGCGTTACAGAACCACTGCCGTTATTTTCAGCTTGTTGCACCATGCGAGCTTTTCCGAACGGGATAACATAGTCGTCATCAGGTTCAACAGTCTTCGCATCTTCCGTTCCCTTGATCTTGCTCCAATACAAACCTTTGTGTTCAAGTATAACACATGGATTGGGATCGTAGTACGCTGATTTGATCAGGCCTTTGAGATCGGCGCCTGTGCTCGGATAAGCAATTTTAATCCCGCGGATATTCGTAAGAATACTTTCAACACTTGATGAATGATACGGGCCCCCGCTGCCATACGCACCAATAGGAACGCGGATGATACAGCTAACTGGCCATTTGCCATTTGTGAGGTAACAGCTTCTTGCTACTTCGGTAAAGAGCTGGTTAAGTCCCGGGAAAATATAATCTGCAAACTGAACTTCAACAATCGGCTTCAACCCGACGGCACTCATGCCAACAGTGCTGCCAATGATAAATGCTTCCTGGATCGGTGTATTGAATACGCGGTCGTCGCCGAACTTTTGTGCAAGCGTTGCCGCCTCACGGAATACACCACCCAGGCGCGCGCCTACATCCTGACCGTACAACAAACATTCTTTATGCTTTTCCATCAGCTCCTTCACGGCGAACAATGCACAGTCGACCATCACTGTTTTCTCTTTCCCTTTTGGTTCACGTTCGCCTTTCTCCACAGTTATTGGAGTGGGAGCGAAGTCGTGTGTAAAAAGATCTTCAGGACGAGGGTCTTCAGCTTTCAGTGCTTTTTCGAAATCGGCATTGACGAGGACCTTTGTCCTTTGTTCTATCAAAGAAAGTTTTTTTTCTTCCATTCCGGAATCCAATAATAGTTTGCGGAATTTCGGAAGCGGATCGCGCTTGACATCTTCTTCAAGGTCGTGCCTGTACCACTCTCTTCTTACTCCACTTGTATGGTGTGCCAGCAGCGGAACCTTTGCATGCAGCATCATTGGTCTTCGTTCTTTGCGGATGATTGCAAAAACTTCCCGCACGGTTTCGTAGCACATGTTGAAATCAGTTCCGTCAATCGAACGCACTTCCATTCCTTTAAATCCTTTTGCATATTCGGGCGCATCCATGGCACGCACTTCTTTCGAATGTGCGGAGATGTCCCATTCATTATCCTGGATCAGATAAAGGATAGGCATCTTTTTCAGAACGGCCATCTGGAATGCTTCGCTCACTTCCCCTTCTGTAATCGAACCGTCACCAAGTGAACAAACCACAACAGGTTTTTCGGTAATTTTTTTGTCGTCGAGTCCAAGCTTTTCCTTGTATTGAATTCCCATTGCAATACCTGTAGTAGGAA
>Ga0193738_1001087_pt1 | contig 11382 bp, 10 predicted proteins | sample L2a1metaG_FD_144927 | JGI IMG/M metagenome (GOLD analysis project Ga0193738, IMG submission 144927) | Soil microbial communities from a riparian zone of the East river system, Colorado, United States - L2a1 | ecosystem: Environmental > Terrestrial > Soil > Riparian zone | place: USA: East River...
CGGCGAGGCACAGACTCGCCAGCTGGCGGCGCAGTTGTTCGATTCGCTTCGCCGCGTCATGACGCTCGACGAGCGGACAGAGGTCCACCCCGGCCACGGCGCGGGATCGCTCTGCGGCGCCGGCATCGGCAAGGATCCCTCGTCTACGATCGCCAGGGAACGGCGGCAGAACGCCATGCTCAAGCACGACGATGGCGCGTCGTTCGTCGCGGCGGTGCTCGCCGACATTCCGCCGACGCCGCCGTATTTCTCGCGCATGAAGCGCGTCAACGCGGAGGGGCCGGCATTGCTGGCGGAAACCTGGGCCGGGCGCGGACTGCCGGCGATCCAGCCGTCCGCCGCGGCCGCGCTCGCCGCCGACGGCGCCACGCTGATCGACCTCCGGCGCGGGGATGCCTTCGCGGCGGGTCATCCTGCCGGGGCCATCAGCCTCGCGTTTGGCGCCAAGGTCGGCTACTGGGCCGGATGGGTCGTGTCGCCGGACCTTCCGGTGATCCTGGTGACCGATGATCCGGGCCACGCGCGCGAAGCGGCGATGCAGTTGCTGCGGGTCGGGCTCGACCGCGTTCACGGATTCGTGACTGGAGGATTCGGCGGCTGGTCGCACGCGGGTCTTCCGACCGAGTCCCTGGAACTGATCTCGGCGCAGGACCTGCGCGACGCGGTGGCGCGCGGCGAACAGATGCAGCTCGTCGACGTGCGGACGCCGCACGAGTGGGCCGGCGGACACGTCGAGGGGGCCATCAACATTCCGGTCGGCGAGATAGCAGCGCGAGCCGGCGAACTGCGCCGCGACGTCGGCGTCGCGACGATTTGCGAAGGGGGCTACCGCTCCCTGATCGCGGCGTCGCTGCTGGCGCGGGAAGGCATCACGCACCTGGCGAACGTCAACGGCGGCATGGCAGCGTTCCGCGATCTGCGAGAGGTGACGACATGAAGAATGGCCAGATGTCCGGCACCGTCCGGGCGCAGCTGGACGCCGTGATCCACGGTCAGCCTGAAGCGCAGATCCCCGAGGCCGTGAAGTCGATCCTGATCGACTCGCTCAAGTGCGGCGCGCTGGCACTGCCGTCTGAGTACTGCGCGCCGGTCGAGGGAAGTTACGCGCGGCGGCTCCTCCATCGCGATCCGTCCGGCGACTACACCATGGTTGTGATGACGTGGGGACCTGGCCAGAAGACACCGCTCCACGATCACGCGGGCATCTGGTGCGTCGAATGCGTCGTGGACGGCAACATGGAGGTCGCCCAGTACGACCTCACATCAGAAGAAGGAGAGCGGTTCCGTTTCCAGCAACGGAACAGCGTCATCGCCGGCCGCGGATCGGCGGGCTGCCTGATTCCGCCGTTCGAATACCACGTGCTCGGCAACGCGCAGGAGAAGCCGTCGGTGACGCTGCACGTCTACGGCGGCGAAATGGATCACTGCCACGTCTTCGAGCCGCAGCCCGACGGCAGCTACCGCCGGGTGCGCAAGGATCTCTCCTACACGTAGGGCGGACCTGCAGGTCCGCCGCTATTTGCTGCCGGAGAGATTCTTCGGCGAGCGCCGGTTCAGCACGTCGAGCATCGGCTTTGCCGCGGACGGCACGGCCACCCCGCCCTTCACCAGCTCCCGCGGTGGAATCGCGCTGCCATACACCAGCGTGTTTCCGTCGGTGTCCGGCCTCAGCGTCGATCCTTCGAGGGAAATGCCCGCGAAGAGACCGCGCGATCGCGAATAGGTCAGGATCTCGGCCCGCATCGAGGCATCGGTCGCCGCGCCAGCGGCCCGGCCCTTGGGGCCGGCGGCGGCGGACGCATCCGCGCCCAGCTTGACCTTGCTGCCGAGCACCGCACCGGCGCCACGATCGTTCATGACGAGCAGCACGTAGTCCGTCGCCTGGCCGCCGATCTGGAAGCCGATGCTGCCGGCCTCGATTGCCATCAGCGTCGGCGCGCTCCACGGACCGCTGAAGTCCTCGCCGGTCCGGCAGGTCATCGCGCCGCGCCCGTAGCTGCCGCCGACACCCACGGCGAACTTCTTCACGTCGGGAAACACGATGACGCATTCTGCCTTGTCGAGCATCGGGGCTGGAACGTCGTCAGGAATGTCGAGGATCTCCGTGACGACGGTCGCGCACGCGCGAAGGCGATCTTCTTCTTTTCCCTGCGCGCCGAGCGTCACCGTCGCCGCCAGCAGGACAATAGCGAGCTTCTTCATGAACCCAAGTCTACTGCGGCTGGCCGGACTCGTGCAGCTTCAGCACCGCGTACAGCGTGGACATGATCGGCGTCGGCACGCCGAGACGCGCGCCGCGGCGGACGACGCTTCCGTGGAGCGCTTCGACCTCGATCCGCTTTCCCTGCTGCAGATCGATCAACAAGCTCGACCGCATCGAGCCGGGAATCGCGTCGATGTAAGGGACGATGCGATCGACGACGTCGCGCGCGACCGGCACGCCCTCGGCGCGGGCCACTGCCTCGATCTCGCGGCACCCGGCGAGGAACTGCGCTTTCGTAAACGGATCACCCCAGACCGGGCCGATGGGGAGCCGTGCCGCGCCGGTGAATCCGGCGAGCGACACCAGGAAGACGAACTTCTCCCAGATGGGAACGCGGCCGTCTTCCACCGGATAGGACTGGATGTCGGCGGCGGCAAACGCCTCGTGGATGCGTTTCACCCGATCGCTCAGGCGGGGCAACTGGCCGAACGCCTCGCCGAAGACAATCCGCCGATGATCGCCCGTCTGAACGATCAACCCGGGTGCTTCGAGCGCGGTGGCGATGTAAGTCGAGCCGGCGATCGTCCGCTCTTCGCCGGCGACGGCCGCCACTTCGCCGGCGCTGTCCACGCCGTTCTGCAGGGTCAGCACTGACGTTTCCGGGCCGACGAGCGGCTTCAGCAGCGGCAGCGCGGCCGGGTTGTCGTAGGCCTTCACCGCCACGATCGCGAGATCGACGTGGCCGACCGCGGCGGTGTCCTCCTCGGCGCGCGCTTTCGCGACGAAGTCGCCGAGCACCGGGCTCTTGATCTGCATGCCCTTCTCCCGCAGGGCCGCCAGGTGCGCCCCCCGGGCGATGAACGTCACGTCGTGCCCCTCCCGGGCCAGCCGGGCGCCGTAATACCCCCCCACAGCTCCCGATCCCAGGATCGCAATCTTCATGTTCGGCCGGAACTTTAGCATGCCCGGATCGAACGACTTGAACGGCTTCCCGGTGATAGAATCCGGCCTGTCGCCATGGCCGCGCGTCTTGCCACCCTCCTCGTCGCCGCCATTGTCGGCACCACCCTGATTGCCGGATTGATTGTCGGAGCGCAGCGCGCCGACGAAAGCGGTCCGGTCGACCTCATCATTCACAACGCGAAGGTCTATCTCGCCGACGATCCCGGGTCGACGGCTGAAGCCGTGGCCGTGCGCGGCAACAAGATTCTCAAGGTCGGCAGCGAGCGCGAGATCATGCGGCTGAAGAAACCGCAGACGGCGGTCGTGGACGCGAAGGGCGCGTCCGTCCTGCCCGGGTTCGACGACGCGCATGCGTCGCTGGTGGACGGCGGACTCGCGAGCGAAGACGTTCAGCTCTTCGGCGCGCGGACGCTCGACGACATTCGCGCGCGGATCGAGGAATACACCGCCGCGCATCCCGAGCAGGTCTGGATCGTCGGCCGCGGCTGGTCGTACGACGCGGTCCAGGACCCGACAAGGGCGCAGCTCGACGCGATTGTCCGCGATCGGCCGGTGAAACTGCTCTCGCACGACGGCCGCACGGCGTGGGTCAATTCCCGGGCGTTGACGGCGGCGGGTATCACGAAGCGGACGGCGTCTCCGCGCAACGGCACGATCGCCCACGATCGGCGCGGCGACCTGACCGGCATTCTCGAAGGCGAGGCAATGACACTCGTGGACCGCGTCGCACCGCGCGCGACGCGAGAGGAACGGGCGAGGGGCCTCGAGCTCGCCATCCGCGAGGCCCAGCGCCGCGGCATTACGAGCGTGCAGGACTTCGGCGCCGCGGCCGGCGATCTCGACCTCTACGACGCGGCGCGCGAGGCGGGCACGCTGGGCGTACGGGTGTACGCCTCGGTCAGCGGGAGTACGGCTGTTGACGATCTCGAGGCGCTGCGCGAGCGGTTCCCCGACGATCCGCTGCTGAAGACCGGGCTGGTCACGATCGCCCTCGACGGCGCCGTCGAGTCACAGGAAGCGGCGATGCTGGTCCCGTATACGCCGAAAGGGGCTGCGGAAGGCCGGCTCTCGACGACGCCCTCGGAACTCTCGCGCCTTGTCTCCGAGCTGGATTCGCGCGGCTGGCAGGTCGCTGTTGAAGCCTCGGGCGACCGCGCGGTGCGTGTCGCGCTCGACGCGCTCGGCGCCGCCGGCAAGGAACCGAACGGCGGCAAGGCACGCCGCCACCGGGTCGAAGGACTGGCGGTGATCGACGCCGAAGACATCCCGCGCTTCGCTTCGCTCGGCGTCGTGGCGTCGCTGCAGCCGTTGCGCTCTGCTGACACGCTGAACAACTGGTCCAGGCTGCTGGGGCCGGAACGGTCGGCGCTCGGCTGGCCGGCGCGCAGTCTCAGCGCCGCGGGCGCGCACCTGGCCTTCGGGAGCGACTGGCCGCTGTTGCCACTCGATCCGCTCGAGGGCATTCGCGCCGCCGTCAGGCGGGCCGAAGTCCATGAGCCGGAGCAGCTGACGCTGAAGTCCGCGATCAACGGCTGGACGTCCGGCGCCGCCTTCGCTTCATTTGACGATCACCGCAAAGGAACGCTGAAGGCGGGCATGCTCGCCGATATCGTGATCCTGTCCACCGACATCTTCGCGGGGCCCGCGAAACTCAAGGCCGCGGAAGTCGTCATCACGATCTTCGACGGCAAGATCGTCTACAGGCGCCCCTCATAGACTTTCAACGCCGCCAGGGCGGTCACCTGGCGACGACGCCACCCTTCATCACCATCTTGATCCGTCGTGTCGCCGAAATGTCCTTCGTCGGATCGCCTTCGACGGCGACGAGGTCCGCCAGCAGGCCTTCCTTCACCATGCCGATGCGGTTCTCCATATGGAGCACGCGCGCCGCGATCGACGTGGCGCTCTTCAGCACCTCCACCGCCGGCATCCCGTAGTTGACCATCAGCTCCAGCTCGCGGGCGTTGTCGCCGTGGGTGAAGACGCCGACGTCGCTGCCTGCGAAGATCGTCACGCCTGCGGCGAGCGCGGCCTTGAAGCTCGCGCGCTTGGCGGTGAGGCGGGCGGGTTCCGGTGCCTCCCCTTTTTTCCATCCGGCATACTGCGACGTCGCGTCGCCGGCGGCCAGTGTCGGGCAGAGCGCAACATTGTGCTGCTTCATCAGCGCGAAGACCTCGGGGGTCCCGGCGTCGCCGTGATCGATCGTCTCGACGCCGGCCAGGACCGCGCGGCGCATGCCTTCGACAGTCGTCGCGTGGGCCACGACCGGACGACCGCTGCTGCGCGCGGTCTCGACTATCGTCTTCAGCTCGTCGATCGAGAAGGTGGGCGCCGCCTCGCCGCGCGCGCCCCAGCGGTAATCCGCATACACCTTGATCCAGTCGGCGCCGTGCCCGATTTGATCGCGCACGACGCGGATCAGCGTCGCGCCATCTGCTTCTTCGGCTCCCTGCGGCACCTGCCACTGCAGCGCAAATCCCTTCGGTCCATAGCTGCCGGTAGCGACGATCGCGCGTGTCGTGACCAGCATGCGCGGCCCGGGAATAATCCCCTGGTCGACGGCCTGCTTGAGCTCGGTGTCGGCGTAGGCGGCGCCTTCGGTGCCAAGGTCGCGGATCGTCGTGAACCCCGCCAGCAGCGTGGCGCGCAGATGGTTGGTCGCGCGCGCGATCCTGAGGCCCAGGCTCTCGTGGATGACCTGGTCGTTCCAGCTGGTCTCGTTGTAAGGATGCAGCAGGACGTGCGAGTGCCCCTCGATCATCCCGGGCATCAGCGTCGTGCCGGGCAGGTCGATGGTCACGGCTCCGGCGGCGGCCACTGATGCGGCCGGACCGGCGGCCTCGATGCGATCGCCCCGGACACGCACGGCCCAGCCTTCGTGCGTCCTCTCGCCGTCGAAGACTCGGGCGGGTTGCAGTAAGGTGACGGCGGCGTCACGCGCCGGCAAGCGCGGCGCCTGCGCGCTCAGCGCGAGCGGGATGGCGGCAAGAGCGCCGATGGCGAACGTGCGTCGCATGTCACTCCTTCTAGAACTTCAGGATCGTGTCGACGACGTAGCGGGCCGAGGGACGATCCGAACCGCTGGCCGGCCGCAGCAAGACGATCTCGGCCGGCTGCCCGGTCGCGATGGTCCTGCCCTGCGGGAGTTTCGACCAGTCGGGCAGCTCGACCTCCTGCCCTTCCTTCAGGGTGGCGTCCCACAGTGGCGCGGCGATGCGGCCCTGCGCGTCGATGGTGCGAAGCGCGCCCGACGTCCTCAGATCGCCGAGGTCGTTGATGCTCGCCTGCAGCGCGATCTGGCGCTTCCCGTCAACGACGCGCACGCGCCGATTCGCCTGGATGCCGATGTCGGCGACGAACGGCTTGACGCCAGTGCCGGTGAGGACCGTCGCGTTCTTCACCAGCAGATAGAGCAGCTTCGTCTCGTTCATCGGCAGCGAGTCGTAGCGCTTGGGATCGGCCTTCTCGACATTGCCGGTGGCAAGGGCGTCGAGCGCCGACAGGATGGCGACAAAGTTCATCCGCACGAGCGGCGGATCGGGTTCGGCCGACGGAAAGCCCCCGGTCTCGATCAACACGACAGGCGTGCCCCATAGCGTGATGTTGTCGCCAAATGCACGCACCTCGAACTCGTCGTCATATCGCCCGATCTGCCCGGACGCGAATGGCTCGAGCGAGTCCCGAATGACGGCGCAGATCTTCTTGGTGAGGCGGCGGCCGGCGTTCTCGCTGCGCGGCTTGTCGTAGGCGACCGAGAGCAGCGAGATCGACGCCGGCCTCGGCGGATCGCCGACCGACGTGCCCCAGCTCTGGTTGTGCAGATTGAAGCCGACGCGAGGGTTGAAGCGATCGCGAACGGCCTTCAACGCCTGGCCTTCCGGCGTCTGCAGGTTTATCGCGTCACGGTTGATGTCGATGCCTTGCGCGTTGCGGCGCTGAAAACGCTCGGCGCCGTCGGGGTTCAACATCGGAATGAAGTAGAGCGTCAGCGACGAGAGGATTCGCTGCACCGCCGGATCGGTGCGATGGCGCTGGAAGTAGTCCAACACGTCGAACAGCGCGGCGGTCGCGGTCGGCTCGTCGCCGTGCATCTGCGACCAGAGCAGCACGCGGAACGGCCCGGTCCCCATCGAAATCAGGTTGATCGAGCGCCCTTCGACCGACGTGCCGACACGCTCGAAGAAGATGCGTGCCGGATCGGCCTGCGCGACGGCCTGCAGCCGGCGCTCGACTTCTTCGTGCTGGAGCAGCGGCGGCAGCGGTGGCGAAACGTGCTCCGCGTCCCAGATCTGCGCAAGCACCTGCGGCGTCAGTGACGGCGAGCGCTGCGCGAACACGGAAGGCGCAAAGAGGAAGAAAGGCACGAAGAGGAGGAGCACGGAGGGCTTGCGGAACATGCGCGCCATTATCTGCGAGAATGGCGCCCCAATGGACTCGCTGCTGCAGCCGCCGTCCGCGACCGCGTTCGACGCCGTGTCGGCGCTGCTATCCGCGGCGGTCTATGCGCTCGTCGCGCTCGCGGCGCTCGCCCAGGCGCCTCATGACTCGCGCGTCCGCGTGTTCCTGGTCGTCGCGCTTGCCAGCATCGCGCCGTTTTGCGTCACCGCGCTGATCTGGGAACGCGGCTCGCAAGTGCTGATGTCCAAGACCGTGATCCTGACTGTTGCGCTGTCGCTGATGGTCAATGCGCTCGCGCTGCTTCACTTCACGCAGATCTTCCCGTGGCGGCGGCCCTGGATTCGGCGTCATGGCGCGTGGCTATGGGCCGGCTATGCCGGTGTCCTGCTGGTCACGGCGCTCACAGCCTTCCTGACCCCGTCGTTCGAGATGTCGGGTTCGGGAGTCGGCGCGGGTGGAGTCGGTGCGGTGTCGAGCGAACTGGCGACGACGCTGATCGTCCTGATCCTGTTCGTCGGCGTTCCCGTCCTGTTCGTGCTGGGAATCGCCACGCCGTTTGCCGGACTGCTGTCCCTCTACAAGACGTGGCAGACCGCGCGCGACCGGCGCGTCGAGAGCGCACGCGTGACGACCTACTGGATGCTGATCAGCCAGATGGGAGGAGGGGTGCTGACCATCCTGATCATCCCGCTGCTCCGCCTGGTGGCACCGCGAGGACCGTGGAGCACGATCGCCGCCGCGCTGCTGTTTGCCTGCAGCCTGCTGATGCCGATCGCGTTCGCGGCCGGCATCTGGCGCTACCAGGTCCTCGATCTGGATCCCGAGGCGCTGCCTCAGTAACGCAGGCGGACCAGCGTCGGGTCCCCGGCGTCCCGGCGGACGAGGATGAAGAGATTGTCGTACTCGTTCTCCGCGATAGTGATCGTTTCCTTGAGGCCCAGCCGTTTCAGCAGATCCGGGACCGTGTTGGAGTGGCCGACGATCAACACGTTGCCGGTGGTCTTCAGCACGGCGTCGATCAACGGCTGCGGATCCCTGGATGCCGACATCACGCCTTCGACCTTCAGCTTCTCGGCCAGCGGTGCGGCCGTCTCGCGGGTCCGTTTGAACTCCGTCGTGAAGATGTGCTTCACGTCGGCCGACGCGAGCATCGCCGCGAGCTTTGCCGCGCGCGCCTTCCCGGCTTCGCTGAGGGGCGGATCGTTCGGAATCGTTCCCTGAGCAGGCATCGTCGCGCCCCCGCCCTGGTCCGCTCGTTCGGCGTGACGGACGACGAAGATCACCTGGTCGGCGGCACGGGACGCCTCGGCGAGACCGGCGACGAACAGCAAGGCGAGAACACACGCACGCATCATTTCTTTCTCCCTGGAAGTACCGCGATTGCAAACAGCACGGCGCCGACGGCGACCGCGATGGCGCCTGCCCTCAACTGGGCGGGCCCCTGCTGCTGCTGGGCGGCGCCGATCAGGATCGCCAGCGCGATCAGGATCGCCGTGGCTGGAATCACCGGGCCGAACGGCACGCGCATCGTCGGTTCGGCGACGACGCCGGCGTAGCGTGGCTGGCGGAGGCGCAGCGCTGCCGCGCAGGTCGCGATGTAGACGATCAGCCGGCTCACCGCGCTCGCCTGCGCCATCGTCACGAACGATCCCGTCGTGGCCAGGAACAACGACACCGCCGCCGTGAAGACGATCGCGACGACCGGTGTTCCGAACCTGGAGCTGACGCGCGCGAAGAACCCTGGGATGTCTCCGTGCTCGGCCAGGGCGAAGAGGCTGCGCGACCCCGAGAGCGCCTGGCCCATGTTGTTGCCGAGCGTCGAGAGCACAGCGCCGAGCGTGATGACGGCGGCGCCCGTCGCTCCCATAAGCAGCGTGGAAGCGTCCGCGAGCGGGGTCTTCGAAGTGGGCAACGACGGCAGGGTGCCGAGCGCCACGACCTGCACCATCGCCAGCACCACGGTCACCACCGTGATCGTCATGATGAGCGCGAACGGTACCGCCCGCCGCGGATCTTTCGACTCGCCGGCCGGAACGGGAATCACCTCGTAGCCGCCGAACGCGAAAATCAGCAGCAGCGCGCTCGTCGAGAGATCCGACGAGGACGGGAGACCGTGCAGCTCGAAGCCTCCCGGCTCGAGCGCGGTGAGGCCGACGACGATGAAGAGCGCTAGCGGCACGAGCTTGCCGATCGTCAGGCCGTTGACGACCCAGGCGCTCTGGCGAATACCGAGGATGTTGATGACAGCGAGGATGGTGATGATGCTCGTGAGGAACAGCGTTCGCGTCACGCCCTGCGTCACGACCGGCCAATAGAAACCGAGCGACGCGACCAGCACGTTGATGACGGACGCCCAGCTCGCGGCGCGCGTGAACCATTGCAGCCAGCCGACCTCGAAGGCCGCAAACCGGCCAAACGCCGCTTTCGTGTAGAGGTAGGGTCCGCCAGTGGCGTCGAAGCGGCTGCCGACCTCGGCGAAGGTCAGCGCGATCAGCATCGATGCGAACCCGACGAGGACGACGAGGATCGGGCTCCAGCCGCCGACGAGCGCGGCGAGCGACGCCGGCAGTGCGAATACCGCGCCGCCGATGACCTGGTTGATGCCGATCGCCGTTAAGTCCCAGCGTCCCAGCTCGCGGCGAAGTTGGCTCACCGCGGACGGTTGTATCATGAAAAAACAGCATGGAACAGGTGACCATCAAGCCCCGCGACATGATGCCCGAGGGAGCGCGGACCCTGCCGGCGCGCTACTACACCGATCCGGCGCTCTTGAAAAAGGAGCTCGACGGCCTGTTCGGGACGATGTGGTTCTACGTCGGTCGGTCCGAAGAGGCTGGTGAACCGGGACAGTACTTCGTCCGCGAGATCAACGGCTTCAACATCGTGATCACCCGCAATCCGTCTGGAGAAGTGCGGGCGTTTCACAATGTCTGCCGCCATCGCGGCACGCGGATCTGCGAGGAGAAGACAGGGCAGTTCGCCGGCAGCATCCAGTGCCCCTACCACGCGTGGACCTACGACCTCGACGGCAAGTTGATCGGCGCGCCGCACATGAACGAGGTGCCGCACTTCCGCAAGGGAGACTATCCGCTGCTGCCAGTTCAGGCGGCCGAGTGGGACGGGCACGTCTTCCTCAACCTGAGTGAGCGTGGCGCGCCGTTGTTCGAACAGCTCGGCCCGCTCGTCCCCAAGTTCCGCAACTGGAACATGTCGAGCCTGCGCCGCGGCCGGCGCATCGTCTACGACGTGAAGGCGAACTGGAAGCTGATCATCCAGAACTACAACGAGTGCCTGCACTGCCCGAACCTGCATCCGGCGCTGAACAAGCTGTCGCATTACCTGAGCGGCGAGAACGAGCCGCTGCAGGCGACCTACATGGGCGGCGTCATGGATTTGCAACCTGGCGTGCAGACGCTGTCGATGGATGGGACCTGCCCGCGATCGATCCTGCCCGGCCTCTCGGCGGAGGACGCGCGGCGCGTTTACTACTACTGCATCTTCCCGAACATGATGCTCAGCCTGCACCCGGACTACATGCTGACGCACACGTTGTGGCCGATCGCGCCGGATCGGACGATAAACGTCTGCGAGTGGCACTTCCAGCCGTCCGAGCTGGCGAGGCCTGGCTTCGACGCTTCCGACTGCGTCGAGTTCTGGGACATGACGAACAAGCAGGATTGGTATGTCTGCGAGCTGTCGCAGGCGGGGATCAGCTCACCTGCGTATGTGCCGGGACCGTACTCGAACCGGGAGGATCTGCTCTATGCGTTCGACCGGTTCATCGTGGAGTTTCACTCCAAGTAGCCGACACCACGGCG
>Ga0193738_1001088_pt1 | contig 11373 bp, 13 predicted proteins | sample L2a1metaG_FD_144927 | JGI IMG/M metagenome (GOLD analysis project Ga0193738, IMG submission 144927) | Soil microbial communities from a riparian zone of the East river system, Colorado, United States - L2a1 | ecosystem: Environmental > Terrestrial > Soil > Riparian zone | place: USA: East River...
CGCGCAGAGCGTCGGCCGTGTAGCCGTTGCTGCCGAGCGAGGACAGGCCGTTCAAAATGCCGGCCGGGGACACGCCGGAGCTCGCCGCCGTGGTCGACACGAACGTCGTGTCGACGCGCTGCGCGCACGCGGCCGCCAGGGAATTGCGCACGAGCGTTTCCGCTGCCGGGCTGGAGTGCTTCAGTATCTCTTTCGAGACCACCGAGAGCGCCGCGACCTTCAGCGGGACTAGCGACACGGTGCTGTAGTCCTGCGCCGAAACCGGGATGGATTTCGACTCGCCGACCCAGTTACCTGTCGCCGCTCCGTCCTGACCCTTGATAGCCACGTGGGCCGGCACCTCGAACAAACCCAGCTTGTCGAACACCGTCATCGAATACAGGAACTCGATGAAGTCTCCGGTGTAGCGCGAGTCGGCTTGCACCAACTCTGCGCCCCACTCGCCCGAACCGGTTCCACCACCAGCGACGCCGGCCTTGATGACCTCGACGAGCTGCGGGGCGCTCTTGCCCCACCGTTCCTGAGCGATCTGTCCCGGCGAACGCCGATCCGGATCGATGTGGGCCAACGCACGCGCGATGCACCGCCGTGTGAAGTTCTGGCCCTTGAAGTCCTCGTCCTTGTCGACGTTCCTGCGAACGACGATCGTCGGGGCGCCGCTGCCCTTCTGGCTCTCGGTCGGCGGCTTGGCCTTGGCAGCCTGCAGAGCTTCGAGACGATGGAGGCGCTCGAGATCCTTGTCGACGGCCTTGACTTCGAGCTCGAGCGTGTCGAACTCCTCGCCTTCGGCTTCGTCCATCGACCGGCCTTCCTCGACCGACTTCTTGCTGACCTCTTCCATCCGCGCCGCCTTGGCCGCACGGGTGTTCTCCAGATCCTTGATCTGGTCTGCAATTGTTTTCACGTGATTTACCTCGGGATGAGAATTACTGATCCGCGATGTGCGGGCTTGTCCCGAGACGCCGGGGGTTGGATCAACTTCACCGGACCGATGCCTTTACGGCCTGACGCGGCCAAAGCACGCTGATCGAGTGACTTGATCGAAGTGATCGTCGCTTCCGTGTTGGCCGGGATGGTCACCAACGAAAGCTCCATGATTTCGATTTCGAGAAACTTGAGACCGCCGTTCTCCAGTCGCTCGAATGCGTCGTTGAGCACTCGGAAGCCGATCGACACTGCGCCCACGAGTCGGTACTGCAATGAATGGATCGCCTCGTCGACGCGCTCCTTGAGGGCGCCGGCTTCCTTGATGATCGGCAGCCACGACGTGAACGGGATGCCGCTCTTCATCGGCTTGCTGAACTGCGTGTGACCCACCGGCTTCGCCGAGTCGTGTTGCCACAGCAGCGGTATCGTCTCGGCGAAGGTCGCACCCATCGGGTCCACGATGTCGTTCATCCGGTCCGGAGTCGGAGTCGTGGCCACGCCTTTGATGACGTGATACTCGCCCTCTTGCGCCATCTTCTCGACTTGCAGGAGGCTGTAAGCCCTTCGCAACATGCGCGTGACTCCTAGACGAAAATGGCTTGATAGAGCTTCTTGCGAGGCTTCGGATTCATCGCCATCAACGACACCGCGTTGAACGTCGCCATGAGCGGATCGATCTTCGCCGTGCCGGACATCTGCTTCGTGATCGTCACCGCGTTGCCGCGCTGCTCGATCTTCGCGTTACCGACGCACCACGCCATCACGCCTTGACGGCCGTGCTTGAGCGCTCGCTCCGCCAACCGCCTCTCGGTCGTCTTGATAGCGCCGTTCAACCGCCATCCTTGCGGGATACCGACGATGCGCTCGTGCTCGATGCCCTCATCGACGATCGCATCGACGATCGCCCCGATGCCGGCTTGGTCAACCCCAATGCGGTCGAGCAGGTTTGAATCCTCGACGCGGCGAACGTAGCCGCCCACTTCACGAACGTCGTCGCCGATCTGCTCGACGATGCTCAAGTCTCCATCGTGCTCGAAGCCGCGGAACGTCTCGGCCTCGCTCTTCCGCCGCTCCAGCACGATCGGGTGGATCCAAGAGTGGGTCCAAAGTAGCCAGTGCCCAGTCCCCACCTCACGCCCAACTACGGCCATCCCGAGCATGTCGTCGAGCCCACCGCCGTCTATCCCGACCGTCGCGACGTCACTGCGCGCGAGCAGCTCGTCGAGTGACAGCGACTGGCCCGCGGCCGCCCAGAAGTCGGCGCCGGCCCAACGGTTGGACCGCAGGCTGAGGCCGATCTCGACATTAAGATGCTTCGCGAGGAAGCCGCGCATCGACTGCTCGCCAGCGTTCTGCGCCTTCCGCAACTCGCGCTCGAGGAAGGCCGGATCGACCGAAGCGCCGATGTTCGGGTTCGTAACGTAGAACCGCGTCGGATCGAGGTAGCCTTTTTCCTCGATCGTCTTGGCCGGGTATTCGTAGATCACCGGCAAAAACTGCTTGTCGTCGACCACCCCGTCGCGCACGTCGCGCGCGTATTGCAGCTTCTGGCGGAACACGCCGGCGGGCGGCTCGTCGGACTGCGTCGAGAGATAGATCACGAAACCTTCAGGGCGAGACGCCAGCCCTCCCGTCGCCTCGCGCAGCATGTTCTCCGCGTTCGGCTTCTTCCCGAATAGCCAGAGCTCGTCGACCAGAACCCCGCTCGCCTTCTTGCCGCCGACGGTCTCTTCGTCGGCCGCCACGACCTTCAGCGACGCGTTGTTCGTCCGGTGCGCGATCGTCCGCGTGTGATCCTGTACGTGAAGTAGAGCCGAGAGCTCGTCGCTTGCCCTGACCATGTCCCGCGCCGGGTAGAACGAGTTATTCGCAATCTCGATCGTCGGCGCGAGAATCAAAAACTCGGCTGAGTGCCGCCAGTTGCGGATCAATGCCGTCAGCATGATCCCTGCGGCCATCGTGCTCTTCGTGTTCTTCTTGCTGACCAGCAGCAAGAACTCCGTGATCAACCGCCGTCCAGTGTCCGAGTCGTACGCCCCGAACACCGCGCTCACGAACTCGGTCAGCCACGGCCGGCACGCCCTCCCGATCGTCGGCTGGCCGGCGACGTCGACCAACGTCAGGTCGTTGAACACCTCGAGCGCCGCGCGCGCCTCGGCCGGAAACAGCGGCTTGAACGGGATGATCGACCCGCCAGGGGCCAATACGCGCGCCGGCCAATCCGGCGACGCCGTCGACCACTCCACCCTACTTCACGATCGCCAAGCGAGGCGGAGCAGCGGGAGCCAGCTTGCCCGTGGCCACCACTTCGGCCTTCGCCTGGCGCTCCTCTTTCTTGCCGCCGTCGTCTCGCTTGACGTGCACGTACTGAGCCGCCGCGATCGCCGCTCGCAAGCGAAGATTCGGCTGCACCTTCTCGTCGTGCATGACAGCCAGCAGGTACTCCAGCGGCGTCTGCGTCTTCGGCGGCGATGGCAGCGAGGGCGGCTCGACAGCGGGCGGTATCTTACGGCCCATCGCCCAACACCGGATTGAAAGGGGAGTTTTTTTTCTGCGAATGGGGGGCTCGCGGTTTCCCGTGGTGTTGTAAACCCGATCGACACTCCCCCCCGCCCGCTCGCGCGCCCGCCTCGGTCGCCGTCTTGTCTCGATGGCACTCGATGCACAGCACCTGCAGGTTGTGATCTGCATCCTCGCCGCCGGCCCACAGTGGCACCTTGTGGTCTACCTCCATGCCTATCCGCACCTCGCACCTCTGGCACATCGGGTGCTCAGATAGCAGGCGGCGATTGCGCTCCTGCAGTGCCCGGCCACGCACGCTGCAGCAAGGACACCAGGGGCTTCAGTGTTGCGAGCTTCACGCGTTGAACTCCGCCACTTCCGCATCCAACAGAGTCGACAGCTCGGCATCCGTCGCGCCTGCAGCGCGCGATGTCTCGCACGCCTCGGCGCCGCTGCGCGTCGGGTGCGGGTGACCACGGTTGCACACGTAGCGCGGCACGGTGGTCGTGGGGTTGAGCCTCACTCGTACTTCCTGCATGGCGCTATAGGAACCTTTGGTATTCGGCCCACAGTTCGGGCGTGTCCTGCTTACTCATCTTCGACCACGGTTTGTAAGCACCGTAGTGGATCATCCGAGGCTGCGGGTCGTCGTCGCTCGATTTCTTGAAGCCGCTGAGGAAATAGACGCCGTGCTCTTCGCCAATGACGGGGGCACCGGGGAGCTTCAGGCTGAGCCACACCTGATCGCTACCTCGCCATCCGGATTTGGCGCACTCGATCGGGCCCTGCGTCCAGTCGAAGGCGTTCCACACGTCCGCATGTTCGCCGACTCTCAGCGCGAACATGCCGCCGTTGTAGCGGCGCAGTCCCGGTTGGTACTCGTAAGCCCGCAAGATCGAGAAACCGAAGCCGTTCATCATCGTTTCAACGACGTCGGTCACGTCCTCGAGAATCAGCGTGTCGAGATCGATCGACAGGATCCACTCGGTTCCGAACTGCGCCGAGAACCCTGGATCGAAATACCGCAACCGCCGAAAGCAGTTGATGCCGTTCTTCACGCTCATCTGCTTCGGCTCGGGAGGCAAAGGCAGAACCGCGTCGACCTCGCCGCTTTCACACGTTGCGTCTTGGTCGGTCAGCAACACGATGCGCAACGGCGTCCGTACGTATTGCCTCAGCATCCGAGACATAGCCCGGACATTCGCGATCGAGTAGAGAGGCCGCCAGCCGACCCACCACGTCAAAATGACGGTCAGCGGCGGCGCTGCCATACCGTCTTGTTGCACTTCCCGAACCCCCGATAACTTGCGACGTGTTCGAAGTCGCGCGCGAGCTCGCGTTCTCCGCCTTTCCCGGGCCGAAGATCGAGGATCAATCGGCCACCGGGCACAAGCGCCCTTGCAACCGCTGCTCCGTAAATGCTCACCGGATAGTGCCAGCCCCACGAGATCAGCGACACGATGTTCTGCACCGTCGGCAGCTCTGTCGCGCCCACTGGCCACCATCGATGCTCAGTGATGCCGTTCGCGGCCATCATCAAGTCGGTGGCTGACCGATCGTTGTACGGCTCCATTGAAGGGCCGTAGTTGATGTGCCGAGATCCCCAGCTAGTACCGTCCAGAAGATGAAGCGTGCCTCCGCAATGCTTCGCGATCAACACCGACGGTCCGCCGAGACCGCAGCCGATGTCGAGCACATCACCAGTGATCAGGTACGGTTTCATCGCGGCCACATCGAACTGGCACGCTGCGACGTAAGCCTCGGCTGACTTCGGTTCGCTGCGCTGCGCCAAGTAATAGCGCTCGACGCCAGGCGGGATGATCAACTGCACAGCGCTGCTATCGCCCCAAGAACGCGATCGACTGAGATGCGATTCATCGCCGCGACGCACGATTCGTTCGTTTCTCGCTGGCCCAAGCAGCGCTCGTCCGGCTCATCTAGATTGACGTGACCTTCGTAGCCGAACAGCTTCGGCTGATTGAAAGCGCCGAAAATCACGACCGCGGGCACGTTCATTGCTCCTGCCGCGTGATGCAATCCGCCTTCCGTTGTGACCAGCAGTTTCGACCACCACAGCACCGACACCGCGTGCTCGAAAGTTCTGGTCGGAACGACTTCGACCCGTTCAAGCGTCCGCGCGCCTGGCGCGACGCATTGGATGCACGGCTGCTTGCATCTATCGACGAGCTCCTGCCAGCGATCCCACGGCCACTCCTTGTTTCGCCCCGAGAAGGTACCTTTGACGTGCGGCGCTACCATCAGCATCCCGGCGTACTGCTTGGCCCATTCCTCGTGGAGTACCTCGACCTCGCCTGGCTTCACGCGGAAATCAGGGTTGAAAACCGTGCGATCTTTCTCGACTCGGCCGTACCAGCGGTTACGGTCGTTCGTCGTGGCCATGATTCGGTCGCCGTGACCACCACGGCCGTGGAAACGGAAGTCAGCTTTCACGCGCCCCTTCATCCTAGGCTCGACGAGGGTGAGGGCAAGGACGAGGTGCGGCAAGCGGCACATCACACCATGCTCGGCGAGAACGTTAGGTAGCCGTAAGCAACCTCGCTCTTAGCGCCAGCACCATCCTCTACTTCGACGGAGTATCGATACGTTCCGATCAGCGCTTCCGTGTTCTCGTCAGTGATCCCGATGGTGATCTGTTGCGCACCATCTATTTGCGCCGTGGCATTCGAGTCTGAGCTGCTTCGTACAGCAGCGGCATCGCTCGGCCGTCTCTTTATCGCGAACCGCGGCGTCATGCCCGTCACGACCTGATCGGTTGTGAACGTGATGCTGACGGTTTCTCCTGCGGCAAACGAGAAGCTCTGCGGGACCGCACGCTCAGCCACTACCGCCTCCTTTGATGCTGCTCACGCTGGCGGTCGCAGAGATGCGGGCGACACTCACTGCCGTCGCACGACGCCCAACTATGGATTGCGGTCCGCCGATGAGAACTGTAGGGCTGCCAACCTGCGCAGTAACCGTAAGCCCCTGAAGCGCGGCCAATGCCTCGCCCGTGGACAAAACACCGATCTGCGCGATGGCCTGAACGCCTGCGGGGAAAGCCTCGACGTCCGTAGAATCTCCGCCCTCGACGCCCGCGATCCCAACCTCAGCAACCGCCTCGACACCAAGTATGTCGAGTAGGCCAGTCCAGCTCGGTTGAAGGTCGCCGACCTCGGCCGTCGCCTCAACTCCTTGCGCCACGGCTGACGCGCTGCTGTCCGTGGTGCCGACGAGAGTGCCAAGAGTCGCTATCGCTTGTACGCCACTCGCCGGTGCGGAGGCTGTGGCTACCCGAGTCAGACTGCCCAACGCCGCAGTTGCCGACACGCCGTCAAGGGGTGTCCCGATGTGCGGTGTCAACGACCCAAACGCAGCAGCCGATTGGGTACCGTCTACTTCCTCCGTTATCGAGGCTGAGAGAAGCTCCTCGGCAACTGCGGTCGCAAAGACTCCCTCGATGGACCGCGTGATCGAAACTGCTACGCCACCGACCTGAGCCGTGGCGAATACGGTGGTCGGCTGTCCTGTGCCATGCAAGATGCCGGCGCCCGTGACCGCGAGCGTGCCAACACTCGCGGGGATCGAGAAGCCCTCTAGCCCAACGACCGCGATCGACAGGGACAACGAACCGACCTGCGCGGTCGCAGATACGCCGCCAATCTGCACGACGTATCTGGACCCACCGAGCCCGAGAGGCGTACCGATTTCGGCCGTCGCCGACACGCCTGAAGCTGCGACGCCACCACTGACGGCAAGCGACCCTACCGCAGCACCGATGCCGACTCCACTCGGCTCGGCGACAGACGAAATGACCAAGGACAGCGCGCCAACGGCGCCCGTCGCGGCGACGCCGGGAGGCGAGCCAGTCGCATTCGTCCCGCCCCCCGGAACGATCGCTGCGAGATCGCCGAGAGCAGTGACGGACTGAACACCGGCGATACCGGCCTCAACGTTTGAGACCGCCAGAGTCCCAACCGACGCCGTGCTCGACACTCCGCTAAGCGCCACCGAGACCAAAATCTCAGCGAACGTGATGAGCGAGACCGAGCCAGCGTCGCCGCCGAGCGCCGACTGATTCTGCGAGACATTCGCGACGGTGCCGGCCGTCGTACGGATGTTATAAGCGAAGCTCGACGAGTTGTCGTTCGAGGAGTTGTTGCGGTACTGCGCTCCGAGGTTAGTCTTACTCCACCCGGTTCCCGCAAGCGTTCCGTAAGAGTTATCGTCGATCGAGTGCCACGCCGCGACGGTGGCGGTGCTCGCGGCCGTCGTGTTGCGGCCCGTAACCGTGACCGTGAACGGCGTCGACGGCGCCGAGTAGTTCGCTGGCGTCGGGCCAGCCTCGACCGACCACGTGTACGCGGCAGACGTTGGTCGAAAGACCAACATCTGCGCGTCCATGTTGTTCGTGCCGGACGTAACCGTGAACGCCGGGTTGGCACTCCATGTGCCGTTGAACCGACACCAGAACACCCGCGCCCGGATGTTCGTCGTGTTGTACTGCGTGGTGGTGTTCCACGTCTGCCCGCCCGTGTTAGAGGGCGCGTCTGCGATCGTTGCAGCAGAGTCGCGATAGCGGACGCTGACATAGACCAGGTCGCCGTCGACCATCGACGCCGGCGGCGTCAATGTAACGGTCGGCCCCGCCTGCGCGGAATTATCCGCCGGGACGGTGGCTACATTGAAGAACGTTATCGCCACGGGATCACCCCGTGATGGTCGTCAACGTATACGGGGGAGCGGGCCTGCCTATTGCAACCGCGGTGCCTAGCTGAGCGGTCGACGCTACCCCCGTTACCGGAACGACCGCGCTGGCCAGCGGCCACCCGCCGATAACCGCCGGGTTCGCGTTGATGTCGAGCATGTCCTGATCCACCAGCAGAGTCCCGCGACCCTCGGCGACGTAATACAGGCGGCCCGTGTACCCGCGGTAAGTCGTGAAGTCGAAGCCGCGGCCGCTCCACCCGCCATCGGTGCCGAAGAATTGAGAGCCGTCGAAGTTCGCACTGCCGGAGATGTTCTGAACAGCGCCAGCGTTCAGCACCGCCTTGCCAGTAACGGCGGTTATCGTCGTCATGTTGACCATCATGACGGCTTGGTAATCGGTGTTGAACAGCAGGTTCTCGAACACAAACGCCCGTTCGCTGCCGCCAACCGACATCACGCGGCATTGCAGGTTGAAATTGTTCGATGACGTCGGCGGTACGACAACGAACGACAAGCCCCCCGCCTGCGACCCGCTGATGTTCCGCCCATACAGGTAACCAGTGTTGGTCACCGTGTCGAAGCTGGCGAGCTGAAACCCGATAGCACCCCACATCGACTGAATCGTGTTCGGCATCGCGATCGCAGTGTCGGCAATGTACGGCTGGTTCGCCGTGCCAACTCCCGTGATCGCGCGCCAGTAGCCGAGGAACGGTGTTCCAGGATTCCACGACCAGTGCGTGTTGACGGTGCCCTGCGCAACCGTGCCGTTAGTCGCAACTGAACCGTAGTTGGTAACAGTCGTGCCGCTCGACGCGTCGAGCACGTGCAGTATTTGGGGTTGCGTTACCGCCATGCGCCGAGCTCCAACACGTAGGGACGCCGCTGTTCGATCAAGATCCGATAGTTCGCGAGCTGCCTCTCCAGCTCGGCCGTGTCCTTGCCGCGCCGCACCCAACTAGCCCGAATGTCCTGCTCAGCACGCCGAGTCGTGAGCACGATCCCATCGTGAGCGAGAACCAGAGCCATCACACTTTCGAACAGATGCGCGAATAGCAGGTGGCGTGGCCCAGCTTTCTCGCGCTCCTCGATCGGACACGTCTCGCGGCCGAGAATCTCGATCGCTCGCATGGTCCCGGAATGCTGAACCGTAGCCAGAAGGATCAACGCCGCCACAGGTGCATCGTCTGCGACGGGTTCGGGTTGCCGCTGATGTAGTGGAACATCACGCCGTGACCCGGAATCGTGATCCCAAAGTAAAGGTATACCGGCCCACTGTTCACCGGATCGAACGGTAGCGTTGCGATACTGCGAGTTGTTCGATTTCCCGTCGTGGTCGTCGTTTCTTTGAGCCAATTGGCGAACATTCAAAATCCTCGCAAGAGGTTCGCGCGACGACATCCGTCAAATCAGTGCCCGAAGAGATACATCGTGGTCGACGGGTTCACGGTCGAGCCGCTCATCCACACGAACATCGTGACACGGTGGTCCCAGATCGGGATGCCGAAATAGCACCCATTGGACGGAGTGAAGGGGCGTGTCGCGATCTGCGATCCCCAGGTGTTCGCGATCGCGTTGTAGTCGACGATCGACCCGGCACTGCTCATCGCCCACATCCGCCCGCCGCGCGTTGACGCGTGAACGGTTCCGGAGGGGTTGTCCTGGAACGGCACGCCGACGTCGAACGGCACGTCGGCGACACGCGTCACCGTGCCGTCGGCGACGAGCTTCCACATCTCCGGGTTACCGTCTCCGCCGAAGTAGACCGCGTCGTCGGGCGGGTTCCAGCACGACCAAGAGTGGGCGTTCGGCGGGAAGGTCGCGGCGACGTTAAGTCTCGTCGTCCAGGTGTTGGTAATCGGGCTCCACGTGTAGCAGAACCCTCGTCCGCAGAACACGAGCCCGCCCGCGCGGCTGTGCAAGCCCGGATGCCACTCGATGCAGCTCGCAACGTTGAACGGATCGAACAAGCTGCCGGGATGAGCAGGCAGAGTGGGCCACACCGTGCCGCCGCCTGAGTTGTACGGTCGGTTGTAGACCGGCCCATCACCCATCCCTTTCAGGAAGAAGCGCCCGTCGGACGGCCGCACGGCGAAGCGGTAGTAGCCGTGGTGGACGTTCAACGTCCCACCAGTGTTGTTGGGGTCTTCCGGCGAATCGTCCTCCTCGGGTTCCCACGTGTTCGTGGCGTCGATATAGCGGATCATCCGCTCCAGCCCCAGGTTGCCGTGGGTGCCGCCGTAGAAGTAGCACCGCTTCTGGTTCGCGAGCCGACAGCCGCGCGGAGCGAAGGACACGATCGAATCCGCCACGTCTCCGCGCGTGAGGAGGCTCTGCGTGAGACTCGTGCTCACGAGCGTGCCCCACTGGTTCTGCGCAACGGTCGCCGCCGCCTGTCGCAGCGGAGTATTGTCTGGCCACGTCTGCGGGTACGGGATCACGCCCCCGTCGCGGCGACTCACGAGCCAGCCGACGTTGCCGAACGTGTTGACGCCGCCTCCGCCGGTGCGCCCCGTGTGGAAGAACGTCTGCCAAAACGCGTTGATGCGCTTGTTGAACCCCTGGCCGTAATCACTGACCTCTGTGGGCAACAACTTGTTCTGATCGTCCTGAAGCAACACCCACGACGTGTCGTTCCGCGTGCCGAAGTACCAGCGGATGCGATTCGTCGCGGCGCTGTAGCTGTTGAGGTCGACGCGGAGCTTGAACACGCCCCAGTCGTCTGGAGGAAACAGCCGTGGGCCTACCGGGGTCGACGGTGTGTTGAGCCGCTCCCAGAATTTCCACACACGCGAGCCCGGGATCGTGTCCGGACGACCTGAGTTTTCATACGAATGCGTGCCCGCACGTCCGAACGCTTTCTCGCAGTTCGACCACGCCGCGCCGGTATCCGGGTTGACCACGGCAGCGGTCGTCAGCGCGTTCACTCCCCGATCAATCTGCCCCTGGAAATTGGAATCGGGAAATGCAGCCGGACAGTTGAAGTCGACGTTGGTCTGCCACGGCTGCGTGAACGGCGGGTTGCGGTGATACCCCTGCGGATAGCCGCGCTGAATTGAGTTCTGCCAGACGATCTCGAACGAGTTGTTCGATTTCCCGTCGTGGGCGACCATGCCGAACTTCCATCCACCCCCTCCCGGGAAGATCGTGTCGCGCAATTCTCGCGGTATGAAAACCGCAAACGCGACCTCGAAAACCACCCCCGGGTCGTAGCCCTGATCGGTCGAGTTATTGACCCCG
>Ga0193738_1001089_pt1 | contig 11366 bp, 12 predicted proteins | sample L2a1metaG_FD_144927 | JGI IMG/M metagenome (GOLD analysis project Ga0193738, IMG submission 144927) | Soil microbial communities from a riparian zone of the East river system, Colorado, United States - L2a1 | ecosystem: Environmental > Terrestrial > Soil > Riparian zone | place: USA: East River...
GAACGTTGTACGCGAGCGTGACGCCGCCCCAGCCTCCACCGTCGGTCACGGCGCTGTCCTCGGCGAGCTTGGCTCGGTCCCACAGCGCCAGCACCATCCCGCCGGCCTGGAAGAACACGACGTCATCGGCCACGTCGCCGGACGTGGACCATCCGAGACCCTCGTAGAAGCTGCGTGCACGGCCGAGATCGGCGACGCCGAGCGTCACCAGGCTGACCCGCTGTTCCACATCGTCCTCCCCGCGTCGTGTTCCTTCCATGGAACCACTTCAAGGAACCACGATCCCACCGATCCCGGCGCACGGACGTCCGGTCGACCTCATTAGAATCGGCGACGTGCCCGGTCATCCAGTACCGGATCGTGAAGCGGTGGCGGAAGGCGTACGTCGGGTGATCCTTCCAACGATCGGTCTCCTCGGTGTACCGACGAACTCGTCGGGCAGGATCGACGGCGTGGCGCGTGGCCCGACGGTGTTGCGGGAGAACGGCCTGGTCGACGGCATCCGGCAGCACGTGGACGTGCACGACTACGGAGACGTCGCATTGCCCACCCCGTCATCGGAACGCGACGCCGACACCCACATCATCGATCCTCAGGGACTCGCTGTGCTGGTGGCTCGCGTCCGGGACGCGGTGGCGCCGATCCTCGACGAGGGGAAGCTCCCGCTGGTCGTCGGCGGCGACTGTCCCTTGCTGCTGGGATGTCTCGCGGCCGCTGCGAGCCGCGATCGGCTCGGTCTCCTGTTCGTCGACGGCCACGAAGATGCCTACCTTCCCGAGCAGTCGTCGACCGGCGAAGCGGCGGACATGGAGCTCGCCTTCGCGCTCGGCATCGCGGACGCGTCGTGGTCCTCCGAGCTCACCTCCGCGTTTCCCCTCGTCGAACTGGCAGACGTCCGGATCCTCGGACCACGCGACGCCGAACTCCTGCGCGCCGAAGGGGTCTCGTCACTCGAAGACCGCATCGAGCTCGCGGACGGGGACATACTCGCCGCCGATCCCGCTCGCATGGCGGCTTGGACATGCGCCTCGCTCTCGGATCCGTGGTGGTTCCATCTCGACCTGGACGTCCTGTCGACCGCGGCCCTCCCCGCCGTCGACTACCCGCAGCCCGGAGGCCTCGGCTGGCAGGAGCTCGCGACCGTCGCCACGACGGCCCTGGATGCTCACCCTCGTGGGTGGGACATCACCATCTACAACCCGGACCTGGATCCCGAGCGGATCCATGCGCGGCGGATCGTCGACTTCATCGGATCCGTTGTCGAACAGGCCGCCGTCAGCTGATCGCCCCCGCCGGAAAGCTCGGCGTCGTATCCGGACGTCGCGCTTCGATCCCGCGGTCGCGCCCGTCATCGTCGCGATGCACATGGATCTCCGAGAGGCCGACGTCCGCCAAGGTCTTCGCCACCTCCTCCGCCTGGTCGCCGCCGAGCTCGAGGAGCACGCAGCCGCCGGGGCGGAGCCAACGCGTGGCCGCTTCGGCGGCCCGCACGAGCACCAACGTTCCGCGCCGTCCGCCGTCCAGCGCGCGACGGGGCTCGTGGGCGAGCACGTCGCTCGGCACCAGGTGGAGCTCCTCGGTCGGTACGTAGGGGACCACGGCCGTCATCACATCGACGCGCCCGCGCCACGACGGCCGGAGCGGCTCATCGAGGTCACCCTCGAGCGCACGGACCCCGTTGCGACGCGCACACGCCACGGCCAGCGGGTCGATATCCGCAGCGACCACGGCAGCTCGCGGACGCTCCGAACCGAGGACGGCAGCCACGGCTCCGCTGCCGGTGCACAGGTCGACGGCGACCCCGAGCGGCGGCAGCAGCGCGACCGCCCGCAGAGCCAGCGCCTCGGTGTGCGGTCTGGGCACGAACACTCCGGGGTCGACGCGGACACGGAGACCGCAGAACCGGACCCAGCCGATGATCCAGGCCAGCGGCTCTCCGAGCAGTCGGCGAGCGATCAGGTCCTCGATGGGTCCGACGCCCTCGCTCGACGCCCCGAGCAATGCATCGGCCTCCGCATCGGGGGCGACGAACCCACCCCGCGCCAAGGTCTCCAGGGCGAGCTCGCGTTCCTCGTTCCTCACCGAGCGTCCTCCGAGATCTCCCACTGGGTCACTCGGTATCGTCGTCCCGGGAACCGACCCAGTTCAACCGGAGAGGAGCACCACCATGGAACTCGAGGGCTCATACCCGGTCGTCGTGACCGACAAGCTGATCGAGTGCCGAGACTTCTACACCCGCTGGTTCGGATTCCGAGTCGTGTTCGAGGCCACGTGGTTCGTCTACCTCAAGCCGTCCGACGAGAGCCCACACGGGATCGCCTTCATGACGCCGGATCATCCGTCGCAGCCACCGGGCCCGGAAGCCTTCGACGGCGAAGGCTTCCTCCTCACCTTCCAGGTCTCCGACGCGGCGTCTGAGTTCGAGCGCGTACGCGAGGCCGGACTCTTCATCGACCACCCGCTCCGAGCGGAACCATGGGGTCAGCGGCGATTCGGGCTCAGAGACCCCGCCGGCGTCTGGGTGGATGTGGTGGAACAGATCGAGCCCGAGCCGGGCTACTGGGATCCGTACGTCTCGTAACGTTCGTGCCGGCCAGGCTCAGGCCGCGGCGGCCTTCGGACCGTGCTTGCGGACGAACGCGAGCGCCATGTCGGCGACCTCGCGCCAGCCGTTGTCGATCGTGAGCGCATGCCCGCGGTTAGGGATCTTGACGATCTCGGTCACACCCTTGTTGCGTGCCTGGCGCTTGTAGGACGCGTTCGCGATGGCCCATGGGACCGTGTGGTCCTTCTCGCCGTCCATGATGAGGAGCGGGCCCCGCTTGGGATTCTTGGTGTCGACCTTCGCCTCCGTCCACGGGTTGAGGTTGGCGGCCGCGGCCTGGAAGAGCGGTTCGCCGGACGTCGGCACCGCGAAGGTCTCGTAGAGCTCCTTCGCCTCGTCCTCGCTCACGGCGTTGGCGAACGAGTACCGGAACTGCTCGTAGGTGAGCGGCACCGCGCGGTTGACGTTCAAGGGATTGCGGAGCACCGGCGATGCCGCCCTCAGGGACGAGATCGGCAGCGGCAGCACACCACGGAAGGGCGCCGGGTCGATCGCGACCGACACAGCCGCTCGCCCACGACCCGCGAGGATCTGCGTGAGCAGCCCCCCGAACGAGTGACCGATGATGGCCGGCTTCTTGTTCAGCCCGACGATGACCTCCTCGAAGTGATCGGCCACCTCCCCCACCGACTTGTTCGCGAACACCTCGGGATGTGCCTTGGCCTCGGCGACCGTCTCGGGGTCGTCCGGCCACCCGGGTGTCAGCGCCGTATACCCGGTCTCCTCGAACAGCTTCGCCCACCGATCCCAGCTGCTGGGGAGCAGCCACAAACCGTGGACGAACACGACGGGCACACGCCCGTCATCGTTCGCGCGCTTGACCTGCTTGGCCTCGTGGTCGGTGACCGTCGTCGTCGCTTCCTTCGTGGATGCCATGACGAACCCCTTCCACCTCGATGGTCAGAGGCATATCACAGGTCGTCGTGAAGCGACTCGAACGTCGGTAGGGCCACGATGTCCGACGAAGCCGGTCGTGAACCTAGGGCAGGAACGGGCGACGGAGAAGTCCCGGTCGAACGTGTTCATGGTCGACCAGCTTGATCCCAGCGGCGAGATCAGGTCCAGGTCGCCCTGCCCGCCGGGGTACGGGTCGAGCATTCAGCCTCCGTCGCTCCAACCCGGCCGGTTCAGACGCGCAGTTCGTCGTGAACAACTGCGATCAGCGAAGAGCGCGGAAGAATTTCCTGATGTCGCCGACGAGCAGCTCGGGCGCCTCCATGGCCGGGAAATGGCCGCCGCTCTCGAACTCCGACCAATGCACGACGTGCCCATCGCTGTTCAGGACGTACCGGAGGAGGTTGTCGGCCGCGAACACCGCCATCCCGGTCGGCGCCGAGGACATCGCTCCCCAGTCGCGATCGGCGTGGGCAGCCTCGTAGATGAAGCGTGCGGCCGACGCTCCCGTGCCCGTGAACCAGTAGATGCTGACGTCGGTGAGTAGCTGGTCACGATCGACGGCGTCCTCCGGGAGCTCGGCGGCGGGGTTCGTCCACTCCTTGAACTTCTCGACGATCCACGCGAGCTGCGCTGCGGGCGAGTCGTTGAGTCCGTATGCGAGCGTCTGCGGCCGGGTGGACTGGATCTGGAGGTAGCCCCGGCCGTCGGCCTCCCAGCCTCGCAGCTCCTCGAGCCGGCCCTTCTGGGCTTCGGTCAGGTCCTCGGTCTGGTCGGGCAGCATCCCGCCGATCAGGGCGAGCGCGGTCGGATCGGTGCTCACGTGCGCCCCGACGACGCGATCGGGGTCGTGGATCCCGAGGTCGCCCGAGATGCCTGCTCCGATATCGCCGCCGTGGGCGCCGTAGCGCTCGTAGCCCAAGCGGTGCATCAGCGCCACCCAGGCCTTGGCCGTGCGGCTGGACTCCCATCCCGTGTCCTCGAGTGGGCTGGAGAACCCGAACCCGGGCAGCGACGGAGCAACGACATGGAACGCATCGGTCAGATCGCCGCCGTGGGCTCGCGGATCGGTCAGCGGGCCGATGACATGCACGAACTCGGCGATCGAGCTCGGATACCCGTGGGTGATCACGAGGGGCAGGGCGCTCGGCTCGGGCGAACGGACGTGAAGGAAATGGATCGTCTGTCCGTCGATCACCGTGGTGAACTGGGGGAACCCGTTGAGCGTGGCCTCCTGCGCTCGCCAGTCGTAGTCGGTACGCCAGTATTCGGCGAGCCCCCGCAGGTAGCCGAGCGGAACACCCGTGCTCCAGCCAACATCCGGGAGATCACCAGGCCAGCGTGTGCGAGCAAGCCTGTCCTTCAGGTCGTCGACATCGGGCTGGGGTATCTCGATCCGGAAGGGCCGGATCTCGGCGTCGGAGTGGTCGGGACCGGTCATCGAGCTCTCCCCCTTCTCCTCGGCTCGTCCCGCGTCATGACGCCCTGGTGACTTCCGAGGTTCCATGTACCGCCCGTGTTACGAACGGCGACCGACTGGCACGCGAGGCTACCTCCAGCGGGGAACTCGGGTCCTGCTGATGGATGGGTTCGCGCAGCTCTATCGATATCCGGGGAAGATCTCCCGCTACGAGCGACCCGAGGCGTGGGGTCGGCGTGTGGCGATCAAGCTGGCCGTTCGCGAAGTCAAGCGATTTCGCGTGCGCGAGGTCCTGCAGCTGATGTGAGGCGCTCCTGCTCCTCGTATTCCGAGAATGGAAGACCCGGCCACGAGGGGACCGTAGCTCACTGCTCTCGCTCCCACGGAGCCGACTCCCAGGTCGCGATGTAAGGGGCCTGCTTGGCAGGGTTCACGATCCGCGTGTACAGGGTGTCGCCCTCGATGCGGAAGTCGAAAGTTACCGGGTCGGGAGGTCCTGTGACGAACGTGTCCTCGTCGATGAGGTCGTAGGACGCCTCCCAGCCGAGCTCGTCGCCGGCGAAGAGAGCGAACTGGCCGCTTTCGAATCGAAGCGTGTGGACGGCGGTGCCGTCCACGCCGGTGCACGACTCCTTCTGACTCGGAAGCTGATCGAGGCCGAACTCATCCCGAACGACGCCGGGCACGGACTCCGGCACGCCCGCCTGTTCGAGCGCCGCTACCATCTCTCGGCAAGTGATCTCTGTATGCCACGTGCCCTCCAAAGGATCACTCGACTCGTTCACACTTACGGGCTCCTCTGTCCTGTTGCTCTGCGTAGTGGTCGGAGACGCGCCATCGGAGCCGCAGCTCGCCAGGATCACCGTCACGACGATCGCAAACACGTAGACCGTTCGCTTCATCCCGATGCCTCCTTGTGCTCCTCGTCCCTAGAACCCATCGCGTGTCCCTTACTTGGATCCGGTTGCGAAGGACACCGACAGCGCGGCCAGGCAGCCCGTTGCATCCGGGGGTGACTCCGGGCGGGCGACCCACGCGTTCCGGATGGACACAGCACAGTCGCCCGTCCCCAGCACGTTGTGGCCCTGACCGGGGATCTCGACGACGTACGCCCGCGAGAGCTTGCTCGCGGCTTCCTCCGCGACCGGCGTGGGGCTGTGAGGGTCGAACTGGCCGGTGAGGATCAACACCGGCACATCCCCCGTCACCGGTTCTCCCATCACCCCGTCCGCTGCCGGAACGTCCCAGGCGAGGCAGGCATCCAGGTACGGGTTCGAACCGAACACGGCCTGGTAAGCGGCGTCTCCCCTGAGGCTATCGGCGAGGGCGGAGCGATCGACGAAGGGCACCTGATCGCGACACAACACCGTGAGGTAGACGCCGAGGCTGAAATCTGGCCCTGAGCATCCTTCTCCAGGGCGATAGCCGGAACAGAACGCCGGGTCTTCCTCGAGGATCTCCATCGCGGGCGCGGTGATCGTGCCCTGGGCTGCCGCCGCGATCATGCGGGGCAGCGACGGGATCCATTGCGTGAGCCCAAGGGAGGACCGGACGACCCTCAGGAGCTTTCCGCCATCAACCCGTATGACGAGGGGTTGCCCGAGACCGGCTGCGATGGCACCGTCCCGTGACACGAAGGTCGCCGGATGAGCATCGAGGCGAGTCGTTGCCTGGGAAAGCGCACGGGTGACGTCCGGAACCAGGTGGCGGCACCTCGGTGCAGCCGCGCAAGCGTCCGCGAGTTGTTCCAGCGCCCAATGGGTCCCGATGACAGCTTCTTCCGGGTCGGGCAGTTGAGGGAATTCGGGGGAGTCCATGTACACGGCGCGAACATGCTCGGGGTAGCTCCTCATGACCTCCAGCAAGATCCGCGACTGCGTGCCGAGGGAACCGAGGTTCCATGCAGGGATCCCAAGGGCGCGCCTCAGATCCTCGACGTCCGCCGCTGCTTGCTCGGTGTCGTAGGCGGCGACGTTCACGCCCTGCGAGGCCAAGCGGTCGTGGCATGCCTTCACCACCGCCTCGAACTCCTCTCGGACGTCGTCGTCGGATGCAAGAGCCGTGGCCACGTCGTCATCCAGCGCGTCGACTTCAGGGCACGCAAGCCTCGGACGGGAATGACCGGTCCCTCGCGGATCGATCAAGTAGGCGATCCGGTTGAGGCGAGCTGCGACCTGTGTGCCGCCGCCGATCTCGGCCGCCTCACCGATGTTCCCCCCGAGGACGAGGACGGGATCCTCCGGATGTTCGTCCTGAGGAGGGAGCACCTTCACCACGAAGACCTGGATGGTCCGGCCGTTACCGTCGACGCGGTCCTCCAAGACGGTGAGGTGGCCACAGGAATGCCTGGGAAGCACCTGTATCTCAACGTCGGAGGGACAGGCGATCTCCTCGAAACGAGGCCGGAACGACTCGTTGCCGCCCGACCCATCGCCCGTACAACCCACGACGATCAGAGCGACGACTCCCAGACCATCGCGCCAGGACTTCCCCCTCACCGTTTCCTCCCTTCGTCTAACCACTTACAGGCAGGGGGAGCCGTGAACCTTTACAAACCTTGAGTCACATAGGGACCCGAGGTAAAGAGGGCTGCCCTAGCCTGACAAGGCTCATCCAGCACCTCGAACGTGAGTCGATCCCCCGACCGCTGCCAGCTGTATCGGCCGGGCAGCATGTCGTTGCACACATCGGTGCGGAACAGATCGGTGCGGAACTGGTCGCCCGAGACCTCGAAGCTGTAACCGGAACGGCTCTCCTGGAACGCCTCTGGCGAAGACACCTCAAGCAGCCCATCCGATCGGAACGTGATCGTCCATTCGCCGTCCATCTGGTTCTCGCGCACGGCCGGATCTTCGTCCCCGAGCGTGGTGGAGTAGGTGCCCGTGAGAGCGGCGTCACCGGGGACCGTCTCTGACGGCGTCGGCTCCTGGACCGGCTCGAGGCGTCCACCGTCCTGAAGCGCATCCAACACCCTCGGTCCCCCGAGGGCCACACCGGCCACGACGAACGCCACCATCACCGTCGTGGTCGCTCGCCGCACCATCACGTGGCGACGAGCTCGGCCCGTGACGCGCTCCAGAGCTGCCTGATCGTTCGGGACGATGGCGGGTGAAGATCGCTCGAATCCTTCACGGAGGCGGCGGTCGATCGACACTCTCGCTCACCTCCTCCCCGAGCAGAGCTGCAAGCTTCTTGCGAGCCTTGTGAAGATGAACCCATCCGGTCGACGTCGAGCATCCCATGATGTCCGCGATCTCTTGCATGGGCCGGTCCTCGAAGTAGAAGAGCACGACGGCGCTCCTCTGCCGAGGAGGCAGCTGTTCGATAGCGTCCGCAAGATCTATGTCGATCGGCTGCGGTAACTCAGCATGGTGCGAGCTCCGCTCGATGAATGACCCCATCTGTTCCCGCCTGATGGATCGCATCGCGAGCCGTATCGCCACGCGTCGGACCCACGCATCCGGGCGCTGGTACGCCGACACCTTCTTCCAGTGGATCAGGAGCTGCATGAAGGCGTCTTGCGCGATGTCCTCGGCGCGCTCCCTGCTGTGGACGATGAAGAACAGCGTCCTGACCACGGCGGGGTACTCCCCGGAGAAGAACCAGACGTACTCCTCATCAACGGACCGCACGTGCGATCTCCTACGTCCCGTTCCGCCGGCCAACCCAGGATCGATCGTCCTCCAAGCCACCGTGCCCATTTGTGGAGGAAACAGACTCAAGGAAGCCTGAACCTTTACCGAGGGCTTTCCTAGTGAGAGCCCAGCGCTCAGGCCATCGAGGAATGGATACGGGCCTGGCTTCGCCGGGCAGGGGGCGGGAGGCCGTCACGAGCGCGAGTCGGATCGATGCCCGACGAAGATCACGACTGCCTCCTTCCCGGGGCCGCTGAGCCCGGAGCTCGGGAACGGCATGACCCATGCACGCCGTCGGGACCCATTAGCTGGCGATGAGAAAACCGTTCATGAGCGACGGGTGCACGTCGCACTGGAAGTAGTACCGACCCGGATTCGACGGCACCCTGAACGACACGTGCTGTACGTCGTTCGGGCCTGCCTGGATCTTGGTGCTGACGATCGAAGGCGCCGAAGCGTTCGGGCCATCGAAGAGGTGCCAGTCATGCGGGATGGCGGATCCGTTCGTGTAGGTCAGGCTGACGCGCGCCCCGGCCTCTGCCGTCAGCTGCTTCGTGTCGAAGAGGATCCCGTCACCTTGGTTGGGGGTGCTGATCTGCAGCGCGGGGTTCCCGGCGGGACCGGGCGACGGTGAGCTCGTAGGGGTGGCGCTCGGAGTCGCGGTGGGGATCGTTCCGGTCGCCCCGAGCACGAGTGCCAGGACCATCGGTCGAGCACCGAGTCCGACCGGGACGAACAGCGTGTCGCCCGCGGCGGACATGGGGCTGTTGATGCCCGCCGGGTGCCTGCATCGACCACAACTGCTTGCCCGACGCTCGTGCCTCCTGCAAGGTTGCGCTTCTCGACGGCGCAGATCCCGGCTCGCCACGGCAATGAGCGTCGGGGCCCTGCGGAACGATAGCCGCGAAAGCCCCTCGACAGAGCCACGAGCTGATGCCGGCGGACCCTTCGGTAGTCCGAAAGGGTGATGGCCGGGTGGGCCGCGTCGTGCCGGAGCGTAGAACCATCGAGCGACATGACCAGAGGCGCGCGCGATGGTACTTAAAGGGTTTCCGAAAACGAAGTGATCTGCGACCGTCCACCGGGAGCCTACGCCATGGCGATCCTCGAACGTTCCGCCTCACCGCAGCCTCTGCCCGCCGGGTCGAATCTGCACAGCGACCGGCTCAGCGTGATCACGGCGGGCCGCGTTGGCAACATAGAGGCTCTGCTCGGGGCGAGTGGGTTTGACGTCGTCGCGGTCGCCGAGACGGAGGACGCGCTGATCGATGCCGTGTCGGCGGACGAGACGGACGCGATCATCGTCGAGGCTGACCTGTGCCCCTCGCTCGAGCACGTTCGAGATCTGGCACCCGATGCCGTGCTCATCGTCGTCGGCGATCACACGCCCGCCGGCGCGCTCGGTCGCATCGAGCGTGGTGTGTCGGGGACGGTGATGGCCAGACTCCTACACGCCTTGGTCGCCGAAGGCGTCGGAGGGGCCGTCGTGTGGGGGCTCGTGCCCGCGTTCCGGCAGCGGGCCGCGATGCAAGTTTCCCAACGCATCAGCGGATGGCTGCTGTCCGCGAAAGCGGATCTCGTCCGAGAGTACGTTGCCAACACGCTTCGCGACCACGCGGAACTCGTGACCGCGGCGAGCACGGTCGCGGTGACCGTTTCCGCAAGCCTTGTGCTGACGCTAAGCGCGGCCCGCACCCACGAACGTCCGCACGAACGTCCGGAGCGCGTCCTCGTTCCCGCATCGGCCGTGGAGCGCGCGCCACAGCACGAGGCCGTCGCCGTGTCCCCCACGACGCCAAGACCCGCGAATGGTCCGCCCCGGAACGAGGGCGAGTCCGGCGATCGACGGGCGCCGAACCGCGGAGAGTCACGGGATCATGGTCGCCTCGTCGGCGAGGACGCTGACGTCGTGGGCGAGAACGAGAACGCCGGCGACATGGGCGAGAACGAGATCGCCGGCGACGACGTGGGCCAGAACGTGAATGCCGGCGACCGCGGCAAGAAGGAGAACGCCGCCGACGAGCATGGCCAGGGCGAGAGCGCCGGCGACGATCACGGCCAGGGCGAGAACGCCGGCGACCATGGCAAGAAGGAGAGCGTCGGCGACGATCACGGCCAGGGCGAGAACGCCGGCGACGATAAGGACGGCGACGACAAGGGCAAGGACGGCGACGACCAAGACGTTGACGACCAGGGCGTTGACGACCAAGACGACGATGTCCAGGGCGATGACGGCGATGCCCAGGGCGACAACGAGACCGACGGAGGCGACCAGGCCACGGAGGCGACCCAGGGCTACGGAGTCGACTCGCAGTACTAGCAGTACTAGCTGAACGATCGGACCCGCGCTTCCCTCCTTCGACTCCCCTCCTCGGGTCCGGGTTCGGAAGGGCGAGCGGTGTCGTCTTCCGTCCTTCCTGGGTGCGGCGGGCGCGTGCGCCGCGACGTCCACGGGGCTGACCGTTTCCGCTCGCAGCGGAGAGGAGGGCTTACACATCGGCCGCACCTTGCGGCCGAAGACGCCGAGACCTCGGTGTTGAGTCCCGCGAGGGGAAGTCGCCTGACGGACTAGCGTGCCGGTCATGACCTTCGAGGAGATGGAGCGCGCGCTCCGCCAGCGCCTCGGCGCACTCGGTCCCGCTCCTCGCGCTCAGAGAGCTGGGAGACGCCGTGACTCTCCGGCCCGTCATCAAGAGGCACGCCGAGCTCGCCCATGGGGCTCAACGCGTGGCTCCTGACGATCTGGCGAGTGCGAATGTGAGCACCCTGGCGGAGGTCAAACGAGCTGGTCGTCGCAAGGAACGCGATCCTG
>Ga0193738_1001090_pt1 | contig 11364 bp, 22 predicted proteins | sample L2a1metaG_FD_144927 | JGI IMG/M metagenome (GOLD analysis project Ga0193738, IMG submission 144927) | Soil microbial communities from a riparian zone of the East river system, Colorado, United States - L2a1 | ecosystem: Environmental > Terrestrial > Soil > Riparian zone | place: USA: East River...
AATCGATCCGTTGCGCCAGCGCATCGATGTTGACCGGCTGACCATCGTTCGCAGGACGCGTGCGGAAATAGCCGAAGCCTTGCGGTTGAGTGTGACTAACGCGATCGCGGATGAACTGGCGCGCACGGACATGGTGATGGTCGATATAGCAGATCGACCAATGCCAACAGAACAACGCGGACGCTGGCGCGACTATCGCCAGGCGTTGCGCGATCTAACCGGTTCGGTCGAGGATATCCTGGCGGCTTGGCCGCTGCGGCCCGATGGCATCGACGCCGCGCAACGCCTGCGCGAACGATTAGGGGACTAGGACAATGGCACTGCCAACCTATTCAACCGGGACCGTCTCAGTGGCGGCCGGCGGTACCGTGGTCACTAACACGGGCGGCATGTGGTCGGGCATCAATGTCAAGCAAGGCGATTGGATTTCTATCAACAGCTTGCCCGCGGTGCTGGTTATCGAAGTGACGGACAACACGCACTTAAAGATCCCGCCGTGGGCCGGCGCTGCGCAATCCAACGTGCCGTATATTATTTATCAAAATTATGCGGGCCGGGTTGTCGGTGTTGCGGCGGCGGAAGACGTTGGCGACATGCTGGAACGGCTGCGGGACCAAGCGCCGATCTACAATGTACCCACGGGCGAAACTGAACCGGATCCATCCTATGGCACTGATGGGCAATGGGCCTATCAAGTTGCAACGCTGACTTGGTGGGTCAAGAATGCTGGCGTTTGGGTTTTAAGTGACGCTGGGCCGGGTACGGATCCTGGCGCGGGCGTGGCGTTCGCCAACATGGCGTATAACGGGCTACAGGTGAACGGCGCGATGGCGGTGAGCCAGGAGCATGGTTTGGCTCCTATTAATTTTCCGGCCGGGAGTGTTGGAAAGTATCCGGTAGATAACTGGATCGTATACAAGAGCGGGGTTAATGCCTTTCTCTGCGGCTGGGCATATTCGGTTTTTCCAGGTTACGGCCAGGAACTAAAATTTACGGTGACAACCGCGCAGCCGGCCATAAGCAGCGATGCAATTTTATTGCGGCAAGCCATTGAGGGTTACCGCGCTGCCCCGCTTGGCTGGGGCACGGCAGCGGCGGAGCCATTGACTATTGGCTTTTGGGTTAAATCATCCGTTGCGGGCTCTTTTCCAATCTATGCCCAAAACTGGCTTCAAGAGACGAATGCGACAGTAGGAGTGACCATCACAATCGCTGCGGCGGGTGTGGCGCAATGGGTGACCGCTACATTTCCGGCAAAAACATCCGGTAATTTTAGGACGGATAACGGTGTCGGCATTTATCTAACTATGTATTTGGCTTGGTCAGGCGGCATCAATATCGCCGCGACGGTCGGCAACACTTTTGAAATTACCGGCGTGATTGTGCTGTCAGGAAGCGAAGCGCCAAGCGCCGATCAATCGCCATTCACGATGCGGCCGTATGATCAAGAGTTGACGCTGTGCAAAAGGTACTGGCAACGCCTCGGTACTGATATCGGGTTTCCTGTCTTGGCTGGATACCAGGTTGCCGGCCAACAGATTTACGGAAATATCCATTGCATGGTGCCGATGCGCGCTAATCCGACTGCTACAAGAAAAGGAGACTGGTCTGTTTTCAATTGTACCCAACCGTTTATAGATCGGGCTTCGCCTGAAGGCATTACTTTATCATCCGTGGTCACGGCGACTGGGTCGGCGTATTTTTATCCGGCTTCGAATACTTACTTTTCAATGGATGCGAGGTTTATATGATGGCGGACTATCAGCTAACAGCCACTGACGCCGCCGTGATCCGCATTGCGGACGGCGCATGGGTTCCGAACGACCTGGCGAACCGGGATTGGGTCGAGTATCAGGACTGGCTTGCCGATGGCGGCGTACCTGATCCGTATGTGCCGCCGGTGGAACCGGAGCCGGTGCCACCGCCAGGGGCCGATGTGCTGTACGATCATGAAAACCGGTTGCGCACGTTGGAAGGCCAACCGCCTTTGACGCTGCCGGAATTCGAAAAGCAGATGAAGGGGTAGCAAACGATGCGCACCGCCGCAGCACTGCTGGTGCTGGCGTGCTGTGCGGGCTGTGCTGGCGACAACACTGCGTTTTTGAATAACTACAGCGGCCCGCCGCCTTCGCCACCGCCACCGGTACTGCTCGGTGAACCCGCACAATATGTCTGCCTGCGCAATGCAGCGATCGGATGTATCCGTGGCGAGTGGCGTTGCCCATCGCCGTTGCAAATGCGCGCAGGTGAAGACGGTCAACCGCGGTGCGTGATGCCGGGTCGAGATTACTAGATGCTGGCGCGTAACGGTGCAGCGACCTGGGCCCACGGGTTTCGATTTGGCGTGGCGGCCGGCATTCCGCTCGGCCTCATGCTCGGGCTGGCGTTGCTGATCTGGGTGCAATCATAGGGAGGGCATGATGTCTCTAAGCGGCATCGTTCTAGGCGTCATCAATATCGCGATCGTGGCTGCGGTGCTGCTGCTGGTCGGGGCGATAATCTTATGGTTTTGCCAATGGTTCGGCTTGGCAATCCCGCCGCAGGTGCAGAAGTTGTATATCGGGATCGTGGCGCTGGTGGCGCTCTATATGCTGGTGGCGCTGCTGTTCGGCATACCGTCCATCAGGATCATTGGCGCACCCGGCGGCGCGCTGCGGTCATCCATCGGTGCGTTTGGATAAATCCCGCCGCCGCTTGTGGACAACGTAGGCGCGCGGCTGGCGTCCCAGCATTCCGGTATTGTTTGCCGCAGGTCATTATCCTCCCTGCGGGACTCACTTATGACCGCTTTCACGTCGTGCGCCATTTTCTACCCTTACCGATGGCTCGCTATCGGTCGCGCTCATGATGAACTCCGCTGCCGCTTGAGGGACGATCGCGTTCCCGTAGGCGCGCAGGCGTCCCACTCGGCCGGGTATCCCATGAGCCAGCGGGAAAATGCCGGGTTCAACTGGCCGCGCTTTTCCGTCTGTGCAGGGGAGCCATTCGGCACCAGCCCACCCATGAGCTTCTCGCCCTTGCGCTTGCCGCTCCTGCTGGTCTGCCCGCCCTCCATCGCGTTCGGTGTCGGCCAGGCCGCCAGGCCCGCTTGGCGAGGCAACTGATCGAGGCGCGACCGCTCCGACCCGTCCGGGTTGGTGGCGGTGGTTGCCATTCCGCTCGTGTCCTTCCAGTCCCGCGCGCTCGGCGTCGCCCAAGACGCTGCTCGAGGTGCCGCCAGCATCGCGAAGTCGTCTAGGTTCGATCCGTGCCGCGTCTCGCCCGCCGCTCGCTTCGCTTGCCCACCCCCGTGGCTGCCGTCCCGGCTTTGCGTCGTCGGCCAGCCGCATAGCGCCACCGTCTTGCGGCTGCTGTCCGTATTCCCCGCCTCGTTGTAGCCCTTCTGCGCTGGCGTCCCCGCCATCGGCGTGGGCCACCCTGCCGCTCGAGCCGCGTCCGTGAGCGTCGTCCCACTGTGGCGCCCGCTCTCCGTCGAATAGCCCGCCGCGCCGCTCGAGGCCGCGTCCTGCCGGGTCGGCGTCGGCCAACTCGCCAGCGTCACGGCTTGGCCCAGCGTCATGCCGAAGCCGTTCCCATTCCCGTGTTTCGCCTTGAGCTCGGCTCGGCGCCCCTGCCAAGTCGTGTCCCCGTCGTTCTGCGGTCCCGCGTTCGGCGTCGGCCAACTCGCCAGCGTTGCCGCTTGGTTCAAATCCTGCGGCGATCCCTTGCGCGCCATTTCGCGGGCCGCGCCCTCCGGTGTCCGCACGTTCTTCTCGCCGTCCGTTGACCGTGCTGTTGGCCACGAACCAAACTCGGCTTCTGATGTGGGGCGCGCCGACGCCACAAGCTGGAAGTACGGACGCCCCGCAGGCGTAGCCTTCCGATTCCAGGTCAGCGAAAACAGCGTCGATCCAGCCCCATCCAATTGCCGCCTCAACCTGCTCTCCAAAGACGATTGCAGGGCGGCGCTCGGCGATGAGAGGAAACCACGCAGGCCACAGGTGGCGCTCGTCATCGCCCGCCGCGCCCTTGCCGGCGGCACTGAAGGGTTGGCAGGGACAACTTCCTGTCCATGTGACTCGGCCGTCGAATTGCCATCCGGCCAAAGTGAGAGCTGCATCCCATCCTGCAATTCCGGCGAAGAAGTGTGCGAGGTCATAGCCGGCCACGTCCTTCGGCGTCAGATCGACAATTGACTTGTCGCAGATTGTCCCCGGTCTGATGTGGCCCGCATCCATTAGGTTGCTCAGCCACGCGCAGCAATACGGGTCGATCTCGTTGTAAAAGACTTTGATGCTCATTGACGCGCCGTATCCATGCCAGAAAATCCTCCCGCGACATTTCGCGTTTCGCATAGTTGCATGTCGCACAGCAGGGCACGCAGTTGCCGATGATGTACCCGACAGCCGAATCCATCCTAGGATCAATCTCGTTGTAGTAGGCGGTCATTTAGGGATATTGACCTATTGACAAGGCCGGGCCATTGGCCCTATTGTCCATGCATCGGAAGGGCAATGGTGCCCGCTGATGGAGAAACAGATGAGAAAGACCCTTACAGTGATCGGCCCAAACGGAACGGAAATGACAATCCTCAAGCCGCGCACTGGTACGGTGTGCGTCATCGCGAAGGCTGGTTCGACTATCCGGGGGACAACATTTTTCCAGCCCGCCCTGATCGACCTGTCGGACAACTTCGCCCGGCATCTCGCCGCCGAGGGTGTGGTTCAGATCGCCGCTGTCGTCGGCGCGGAGGGTTGAGCCATGACCTTCGAACAATTCCAATCGACCCGCAAATGGTCCGACGACTTGGCCGCCGCTGTGCAGTCCGCTCCTTGGGAGGATGATGCGATTGCCAATGGTAACCTTTATCTTGACTGCCTTTTTATCGAAGCAGTGCAACCGCACTGGCCCGAGGCCGTGCGCGCCCAAGGCGCGTGGCATCTGCTCATCGGTAACGAGGAATGGGTCAGCGATGATTTGTCCGCCCTTGAGCAGCGGCTGTACGATTGGGCGATGTCGGAAGGCTATGGGGAGGGTTGAGCCATGACAACGCGCTACATCGTTCGCGACATCGCCACTCAGGGCTGCGATTTCCTCCTGTGGGGAGACGACGACAAGGAGGCCGCGCAGGTCAGCCTTGAGCAGGCGTTGGCGGACGGCCTTGATGTGGAATTGGTTGAGATGCCGTCCGACAAGATGGATGATCATACTGCGCGATTGGTTGAGGGCGAGCCGCGCTTTGAGGCTGAATATAATGATGGCCTTGTATGGGTCACGCGCAACGGCGTGACGGTTGGCGTCTATCGCACTTGGGAAGAAGCGGACGAACGGATGAACGGCGAATGACGCCCGACGACTATCGCGCCGCCATCGAACGATTGGGGCTGTCGCAAGTCGCGGCAGCCCGTCTGCTTGGCGTTGATGAGCGCACGTCCAGACGGTGGGCGTGTGGCGAGCGAGATATCCCGCCGCCTGCTGTCCGGTTCCTGCGATACCTGATCGCGACCGGGACGACCGGCGAGAAGGCGATGCGCAAGTTGGGGTGATCAGCGGCATGGTTCACCGCTTGTTAGCGCACGGGCTTCTTCGGCGCGCTGGATCAGGATGGCGTAGTTGCTGCTGCCGATGGCCTGCCGCGCAATGGGCTCCATGAGCGGTAGCGATCCCATGACTTCATTGGACAGTTTGGTTAGTGCGTCCCGCAGGCGCTCGATCTCGTTCGCTGCTTCGGCAAGCCGCTCAATCTCGTCGGCGGCCGCAGAACACACGAAGGGGTGGTAGTCGCCGACTGTGTAGCATCGTAGCCGCTCAATGAGCGCCATCGTGTAGGTGTCGTTATCCATGTCAGTCGTGCTCCACGTCGCCAATCCAACCGCCCTCGCCACCGCATCGGTCGCACGGTGCTCCGTGATCCATCATGTGGCCGTGACCGCAGCCGGGCTCGTGGCCCCAGTATCCGGTCACGACCTCGCCAGAGCCGTCGCAGGTGTCACAGGTGAACCACTGTTGCGGGGCCTCAAAGCCGGTCGTGTCGTCCATCGGGTGAGGGTACGTTGTCATGGGGTTAGCGATGCCCCGCTGCCGCCACAGACCTTGCAGCGAATTTTGATCGTGGATAGCGTCCGCGTGTCGTCGTCGATCCACTCCTGAAACGGCGGGGACTCGCGAAAGCCGCGCCCCTTGCACGGTTCGCAACGCACTACCGTGAAGTTCATGGTTCCCTCCTGTGCATGTGAGGGCGGCAGCGAGCCGCCCCCGTTATTGGATTAGGCCGCTCGTGCGCGGCGTCGGCGTGCGAGGGCGATGAGGCCGCCGCAAGCCATCAGCAAGCCGGGAAGGCCAGCGCCCAGCATCGGGCCGGGTACCGCGACCGGCACCAAGAAGAACGACTCGGGGCCGTCGTTCGCACCACTCCAACGGGCGAAGAAGATCACTTGATCACCGAGCCGGATGTCGCCTCGGTTGATGTCGAAACCCGACAGCGTGTAGTCGGGATAGCCGGTGCCGTTATTCGGCGCGAGCACCGGGACGCCGCCCGGTTCTGGTGAGAACGATGCCAAGACGGTGCGTTGCGTCAAGTTCAAGAAGTAAAACGATTCCAAGGTCTGCGCCTTGTTGGTGTCGTTCACGTCGATGCCGACCGCAAAACTGGTGTTACCGGCCAGCGCCGCGAGGAAGGCACCATCGACAAGTGAGTAGCCGGTGCCGAGTTGATCCTGGCCGAGCGAGCCGCCAACGGTTGCCGTGGAAAACATCAGATAATCCGACACATTCCCCGTCGCATCGAAGTTGTTGTAGCCAAACCCTGTCGGCTGTGCGGGTTGATTGGTGCCGCAGATTAAACAGGGATGGTTGCGAGGCTGGTTGCCGTCCGGCACAACCGGAGACAGCGTCAAGCTGCTCGTCGAGCCGGTGACCGCGAACAGGTCGATAGTGGCGGCATCCGCAGGGATTGGCATTGCCAATGCCGTCGCCAGCAATGCCGCTATCATATATTTCAACATAGTGTTGTCGCCTTCCTTTAATGGCCCCGTGATGGAAACGAGAGGTGGGGCCTGGTGCTCTCGTTTTATTGTGCCGTCTGCGCCGTGCCGCAAATCAACAAATGAATTCCCTTGCCTTGCCTTGCTTGGCCTCGCCTCGCAGAGCCCCGCCGTGCCTAGCCGCGCCTTGCCTGGCCGCGCCGAGCCTCGCCTTGCCCTGCCTCACCCTGCCGCGCCGCAAATCCAACAAATCAAACCCTTGCCTTGCCTTGCCTCGCCTAGCCATGCCTCGCCCAGCCGTGCCAAGCCTTGCCACGCCTCGCCTTGCCGCGCCCGGCCCAGCCGTGCCCAGCCTGGCCTCGCCGGGCCTGGCCACGCCCTGCCCAACCGCACCCGGCCACGCCATGCCCAGCCTTGCCTTGCCTCGCTGGGCTCTGCCGCGCCGCAAATTAACGAATGAATTCCTTGCCATGCCTTGCCTTGCCAAGCCCTGCCCTGCCTCGCCACGCCTTGCCTCGCCGGGCCCAGCCCCGCCGTGCCGTGCCTGGCCAAGCCCGGCCTCGCCGCGCCCTGCCCTGCCCAGCCTGGCCTTGCCGGGCCTCGCCCTGCCCGGCCATGCCGTGCCCAGCCCAGCCACACACCGCAAATCAACAAATCAATCCTCGCCTCGCCTTGCAGCGCCATGCCTTGCCGGGCCTGGCCCAGCCTCGCCCTGCCTTGCCCGGCCTCGCCTTGCCCAGCCGGGCCTTGCCCTGCCTTGCCGTGCCTTGCCGGGCCAAGCCACGCCCCGCCGAGCCCAGCCCCGCCGGGCCGTGCCGAGCCCAGCCACGCCGTGCCGGGCCGCAAATCAACAAATGAATTCCTCGCCCTGCCTTGCCCCGCCCGGCCATGCCGCGCGCTGCCTCGCCGCGCCGAGCCTTGCCTCGCCTAGCCATGCCCCGCCTGACCCTGCCCTACCTTGCTGCGATCAACCCCATTTTTCGATTCGGAATTTTCCGAACACGCCGCGGAACGTGCCGAGCCCGATAGCGCGACCGCCTTCCTCGATTAAATTCACGATATCGGTCTCTTTTATTTCGCGATTCGGAAAAATGTCGATCGTGAAGTCCAGTTCCCACGCCAACGGCACCACCGGCCGCACCTTGGGATTTGGTATTCCCTTGTCGAGCCGCGCGACCAGGCGAGAAATGTAACAACCGCTCACCGGGTCTTTATCGCCGTCGAACTTGCCGAATTTAATCGGTTTGCCATTACGCATCAGCGGAATGAATTGCTCGCGGATCGAGACGAACGACAGCATCGCGTTCGCGATGTCCTTATACCGTCGCTTATCCCTCAAGCGCTTGGGCGCTGAATTGGTGTTGTGGGCCGAAAGAAACGACATGATGTTCAGACTCGGCAGCCCAATAACCCGTGACGCGCCAGGTTCCAGGTATAGCTTCTGGTGCGGCTCGAGTTTGGTGGCGTTGTCCCCCGGATACCGGTCGAACATTATGTCGGTTAGACCGACCAACTTTGCTTTTCGCGTTACGATGTCCGTTGCCTTGCTTGTGAGCACGTCTAGCATTTTCTCTCCTGTTGTGTTGTGTCACGACTAAACTACTTTTAACGCCGCAGGTTTGTGTCTGCGATCCAGCGCGGCTTTCAACACCGGCTTGATTTCAGGTGGCACCTCGCCCCACTTGTCCTTCAACGCCTCCTTGCCGGACTGCGCGGCCAAGCCTAGCGCGGCGTCCCACATCGCAATGGTTTCGCTGTCCACGGTATCGCTGTCTGTCCCCGCATCGACCCGGCCTCGTACCGAACCGGGTGATGCGGGGTCTTCCGCCGCGGCCGATGGGGTGTGCGGCGTAGCCTCATCGTCGAGGATTTCACCGGTATCGCTGTCGATCAGCGGCAGCATCACGTTGGCGGCGGGCGGCGCCGGACGGCGCGACATGGGTTTGTCTGGCTCGTCGAATTCTTCCGGCGACCAGACGCCAAGCATGAGCTCGGGCGTGTGCCGGCGCGCCCATACGCGGCAGCCGTGGTACATCAGTTGCTGATCGGGCTGCGTAGTCCAGACGCGGTTGCCGGTCTTGGCGTCCCTAAGCCATACTATAACGGTGCGCGGCTCGGCCTCGCCTTGCAGTTGGCCGCTGACGGTTATGGAGCGGCTTTCGCCTTCCCCGTGGTAGTCAAAGGAAAGCCGCTGGGTGAGATTGCCGCGCGCGTTCACGACCGCGGCGACAAGTTTCCCGCTGTGCATCAGCTTGCCCTGGATCACGCTGCATTCCTGCGCGACGGCAAACGGGTCCATCTGCCAGCGCACGGCCTGCTGGATAACCATGAGGCAATCGGCGGGTGATTTTTGTAGCGCGGCTGGTACGAGTTTGGCGCTGGCCATCATCTCGGCCAGTTTCATCGCCTCGGCCATGGTTGCCGGGACAAGGCCAAAAACTGCGCGCTGCACAGCCATGGCAGTTTCGATGGGAGAGATTTCGTTCATTCGGTTTCCTTCCTGAGTGACATGCGGCCCGCGCGATCTCTGGTTATCTGGACGCCACAGCCGTGGGCCTTCTTGGCGTCTTCCGGCACGATGGATTTCAGAACCTGTTCGCATTCCTTGGCGGTGTCGGCCGCGCCTTTGGTTTGCAACCATTGCAGGGCGTGGCGCATCCACGTCTCGTTGTCGGCCATGTCATAGGTAGCGTCGGCAATGATGGGGGCGGGCACGGGGGGAAGTGCTACCGGCATAATCCGGTGCTGGACGCAGTGCATGAAATGCAAGCCGCGGCCCACCATCTCGTCGATATAACCCTGGTCGCGGTCGATGTATTCGACGACCGGCGGGCTGGCTCCGACGATCACCGACAGCGCGCATTGGCTCGCGCCGGTCACAAACATTTGCCACTGCATCTGTGGCTGATACCGCTCGATAACGACCTCGAGCGGCTCACGGCCGCCGGTGTGTTTGCATTCGACCGGGCACTCAAGCACGCAATCCCACGCATCCAGCGTTGCCGCCGCCCATGGGTATTGCGAATGCACCACAACTTCGCCGATGCGCGACAGTGAGGCACCGCTTTTCATTTCGTACCAGTCGAGATTGAGTGACTCGGTGGCGGAGCCAAGCCGTACTGGCCAGACCTTTGACAAATCTTCCGGCACAAATTCCGGGCTGTCCGTCAGCTCAAGCCACAGGTCCAGGATGGCCTTGGCATCCCCGCGCATTAACGCGGCGACTCTGGATGCGGTGAGCTTTCCGCGCCGCGCGGTGAGTTGTTCAGGACTGAGCATCAGCGCGTCCACCTGCATGATATCGACAGTTCCGCATCCAACGCTTCACACCAATCGGCCATGGCCTGCAGCGACGGCAGGGTTTCGCCGCGCTCCCAGCGGCCGACCGTTGCAAGGTGATAGCCGGTGCGGTGGCTTAACATCTTGCGCGTCATGTCGCGTGCCTCCCTCAACTCGCGCAGTTCGGCCAGTATGCGATACCTGCGTTTTTGATAATGCTTCTGTTTCATGGCTCGGTAGCGGTTAACAGGGCAACGGCACGCCAGAGGTCACGAACCTCGATGATATCATCGACATGATATGACGATGCCGAACGGGCGGCGATGGCTTCGCATTCTACGTCGCTCATTGTTGCGTTGATGCGCGACGGGAAATCCTCTTCTAGGTTTTCGCCCCATCGCGTGGCGATATCGCAAACGATGGTGATTGCTTCTTCCTTTGTCATGGCGCCACGCAGATGACTTTGACACCACTGTGCCAGCCTTCGCTGGTCACCTTCGCGCCCAGCGCCATGGCGGCTTGCCGCGTCAGTGCCTCCTGAAACACTTTCTTTTTCCTGGCGTGTGCAGCGAAGAACGCCACGATGTCTTCGACCTGGATCATGTCCGGGCTCTCGATGGTGAAGGCATACAGGTCGGTGTCGCGCGGATTGACTGGGCACTGCGCGCGCACCTGGATTTGATAAGTGTTTTTCATCGCAACTCCATTTGCGTTTGCGCGGTCAGGTGATCCAGCCAGCGGCGCAGATTTGGCCAGTTCACATCCTTGCCGAATTTCAGATAGGTGCCATCGGCACTGGCGCACCCGATGCTGGCGGCGGCGCGCAGGCGGTCCAGCGAGTTCACCCTCCCCATATGCGCGCGCTTGCCGCGCCGCAGGGCTGCGGCCACCGCATCGCGGCCACCGCGAAACTTGAAAGCCGTTGACCCGCCGACGAACAGCCAATCGAATTCCGACCACGGCGTTGACGCCTCGTCAAAGCCATCCTGCGCCACGAACGCCGCATGCAACCCGATGCCACGGATTTTCCGCAGCACCGGCACCGACCGCGCCACCGTGGCGGCATGGTCGCCAAGCACATCCGGCGCGGTGGCAAACAGCGTGCGGTTATGCGGGAAGCGCG
>Ga0193738_1001091_pt1 | contig 11348 bp, 9 predicted proteins | sample L2a1metaG_FD_144927 | JGI IMG/M metagenome (GOLD analysis project Ga0193738, IMG submission 144927) | Soil microbial communities from a riparian zone of the East river system, Colorado, United States - L2a1 | ecosystem: Environmental > Terrestrial > Soil > Riparian zone | place: USA: East River...
CTACCTGCTGGCTTCAAAACCCGGAAGAGTATTTGTAAGAAATGAGATCCTCAGCCAGGTATGGGGCGCCGAAGTAATAGTGGGCGATCGTACCATTGATGTTCATATCAGGAAGATCCGCCAAAAACTAGGTGTTGATTGTATTACTACAGTAAAAGGTGTTGGATACAAATTTGAACTATAAGATCCAAGGCACAAGATTCAAGGTACAAGGAACATTTCGAAACCTGAGTCATGCACCTTGTCGCTTGTGCCTTGTACCTTCGTAACATGCTTTCTACCAAAAACATTTCTCCCCGTCAACTTTCTTTTTTAACAGCAGTTATATTATCAGTACCTGTTGGTTTTTTAGTTTGGATAATTGAAAAAGATTGGCGCTGGGGGTTAGGTTCATTTATTGTTATTCTTACAGGTAGTTTTTATCTTATTTCGTTTATGCTGGAACGTTTCATTTATCGTAAGATAAAACTCATCTATAAGCAGATCTATCAAACAAAAGCCACTAAAAAAGAAGAAACCTATTATAAATATATCCTTCCGCAAAAAAGTATTGATGAAGTAAGAGAAGATGTGGAAAAATGGGCCGAAGAAAATAAACAGGAAATGGAAGTGCTGAAACAGAATGAACAATTCCGCAGGGAATTTTTACAAAATCTTTCTCACGAATTTAAAACACCCGTATTTGCGATTCAGGGTTATGTAGAAAGCCTGCTCAGTGGTGGTATGCATAACCCGGAGATCAATAAAAGGTTTTTAGAAAAAACTGAAAAAAATGTAGAGCGTCTTACTAACCTGATACAGGACCTTGATGAAATCTCAAAATTAGAAAGAGGTGAACTGGTGCTTACTAAAACAAATTTTGCCATCCAGGAATTTACAAAAGAAGTTTTTGAAAATCTTTCAATAAAAGCTGAAACCCAGCGAATTGGTTTCAGTATAAAAAAGGGATGTGAATCGCCACTAACCGTTTTTGCAGATAAAGAAAAAATAAGACAGGTGCTCATTAATCTTCTTGATAATTCCATTAAATACAGCAAACAGGGTAGTCATATAGTGGCGAGTATGTATAAGGTGGATGAAAAACATGTGTTGGTAGAAATAAGTGATGATGGTATCGGTATCCCCGAAAAACATCTGCAACGGATCTTTGAACGATTTTACAGAACCGAAGGAGGCCGCAGTCGTGATATTACCGGTAGCGGGTTAGGCCTTGCAATTTGCAAACATATTATCGAAGCTCACGGACAAACTATTCATGTAAGAAGTACGGAAGGCGTAGGAACCACTATTGGCTTTACGTTGGAAGCAAGAAAGGATTAAGATCGGGATCCTAATAATAAACAGGCATTCCCTGTTCTAATGCATTTAAAAAATCGATTGCTTCTCCACTCATTCTAGTGCTCATTCGGTTATCATTCAGCAAAAAGAAAAAATGATTGCACGAATCATTCTTCATCTTAAAATCCACTTCCTGTATTTTTTGGCCTTTGTTATAAAAAAACATTTTTCCATCATAACCGCAGTTGAATTGTGCTGCTTCTTTTGCATCAATAAAATCTATCATCCTGTTTATAGCTTTTGACTTGGCTGTTTGAACAGTTTTGGTAACCACACCAGCCTGCTCATCTTTAAAATGGACCACTAAACTATCTGCGGAAGAAAAGTTTTGTTTGATAGCGGATTGATTGCAACTGCAGAATAAAATAACGAGTACTATTAATAAATAAGATTTCATCTTTTAAAGTTAGGAATAAAAAATCCCGCGAGAAACGGGATGATCAATAAATATTTGAAGACGTTTAATATCTATAAAATGATGGCTTCATTAAAAGCATGTTGCTGATGAGCCGATTCCTGTAAAAATAAATACCATGATATTGCAATGATCAATGAGGCGGCTTGTGATCCTTTGACTCTTGACTTAATATCATCTAATACCACCCGGCAATTATAAATAAGATTACGCGGAGAACCCTTATAAATGTTCAGCTCGGATGTTTCTCCCTTCTTTACAATAAAACGATACTTTATATTTTCGATATCAACAGAGCCCTGTGTATCAGAAAAATTATCATAATTCAATGAACCTATACGGACACCGTATTCATTTTTTAAAACAGACCTTGTTTTAAGCAATCCTTCGTCATCAATGATCAGCACTCTTCTCTCTTTTTCAGTTTCCACTCTTGCCGTATGCATATCATTTTTGTAACGTAGTTTTAAAACCGTTTTATCATCTTCTTTTAAAAGATAATCCTGTTGTCCCGGGAGTTGTTTTACTGAAACGATATTCATGGTGCAGTTGATTTTGTGGGATGATGAATATATACAATATTAAAGCCTAAAACTCTTGCCAGATAAAAAATAATATAAACTTAATCACCGTTCAATCTACTTTGCTGTAAGCCAAAGATTTTCTTTTCGCGAACAACTGTTCGCAAAAATCGCAACGATACTTTTGGTTCAATACAGGATGGCCGTTGTGCTCACAAAAAAAAAGCCGTCCCGCTTAAGGCGGGACGGCCTCTGATAAAGGATTAGTAAGTGATTATGCCCTTTGCTCTTTTTTTAATTTTTCGGCTTTCTTTTGCAGTCTTTCCTGGCGTTTCTCTGCCTTCTTCGATCTCTTACTGATCTCTGACGCCAGTTCTTTACTTGTGTTTTTCAGGAAACGGGTCATCTTCTTTTCTCCCAATAATTCCTTGTATTGAATGAGTGAATTATCAAGACTGCTATGGATTGTTTCGAAAAGTTGTTTCTTAAAAGACTTCTTATCTACAATTTGCGGAGTAGCCATATGATCAGTTATTTAGTGATTTAATAACTTAAAGATAATAATGGGAGCACTTCGCCAATGTTAAGTTTTTTATTTCCCTGAAAACTTAATATTTAAAAAACGGGGTTCCGTAAAGACAGAACCCCTTGTAATTAAACGCTATATCCAATCTATTTTTTAGAAACAAAGGCATTTGCGATGGCTGGAGAAAATTCTTCCCCCATAAGTTTAGCAATGGTTGCTGTAAATTGTTTGGTATACAACTGTTGTTTTTCATTTCTTTCACCCAATGGATCAATATGAGGTCCCATCATCGCAAGCCATGTTTGAGAAGACCCGTTAATAAAAAACCCATGACCGGACCAATGCTTTGAATCATTTCCTCTTCCGTGATCAGTTGTAATGATAAAGCTTGTATTGTTTTTATATCCATGTGTTGTTTGCACCACATTCCATAATTCTCCGATCATTTGATCAACCTGGCTAGCTTGCTGCAAATACAAGTCATATCTTTTTTGATGAGCAAAATCATCTGTTTCTCCAAAACCAATTACCACTACCCGGGGTTTATTATTTTTAATATATGCTTTTGCTGTAGTATAAGTCAGCATATCATATCGCACAGCAGTTTTATTTCCAATCCCTTTTTCCTGCACTGAATTGATCATGTTAAAAGTTGCGTTTCGGGTATCACACTGGATTTGTTCGTAACCACAATTCATCATTAACCCATTCCTGTTTTTATTTAAGATATAAGGAAATACATCCCATGAAGAAAATACGGCGACCTTTCCTTCAAATCCATCCTTGCTATCCAGGTATTCCAATACGTTTATATTCTCATTATACTTTTTGCTATTACCTGAAATAGAGATATCTGTAATGCCGGTAAATAGTTCATTATACCCTGGATAAGAAAGAGAATAAACATTTGCAACATTCATTTTATTATTAAGAGCACGATTGCCAAACAGCTGTCCCTTCCTTGCGATCACATTCCACAAAAAAGGCATCAGCTTTTTTCTTCGATCCGATGGATCACTGGCCCAATACATCGCCTTAAGTGTCGCCGTATCAGGAGTAACGCTTTCATCATTTATCAAAAGAGAGTCAGCGCCGGAAAATATTTCCTGCCAGCGGAACCCGTCTGTGATTATGATAAAAAGATTTTCTGATGCTGACGATGTTGATACTATCTCCTGCATCTTTTGCGGCGGATGGATAAATGAAGCAAAAAGTAACAGGTAAAGAACCAGTGCGCTGCTTTTCATGAGTCAGATGTTTTACAAAGTAAGCACTCTATTATGAAGTACTTATTAAGTCAGCATTATTGATCAATTAAATAAAGTAAGGCGACGCTTGGAAAAGAATCGCCTTCACTTCACATGAGAAATTCTACTGCTTATACATGTCTCTGCTTCTAACTGCTAATTGATGCTGCGAAATTGCAATAGCAATATGAAGCCATTCTTATGGCTGTATGAACGAAATATGATGAATTTGTTTTAAATAATAACACACAACAATAGACATTGGTAACATTTCTTTCATCTATTGATTACAATACATTAAAACTGCCTTAATGCTGAAGCAATAAATAAGATAGTCCTTTGTAAAACCTCTTTACAATGCAAAAAAGGCATGTTGATGTTGTTGTGATCTCTGATCTCCATTTAGGGACCTATGGTTGTCACGCTAAAGAGATCGCAAACTATCTTCAAAGCATTTCTCCTAATCTTTTAATACTGAACGGAGATATTGTCGATGGATGGCAATTCAGTAAAAGTTATTTTCCCGCCGCACATTTAGAAGTTATCAATGAGATCTTCAACCTGCAGCATAATGGGACAAGAGTGGTTTATATCACCGGCAATCATGATGAATTTCTTCGCCGTTACAGCGATCTGAATATTGGCAATTTTCAACTCACCGATAAACTAATTATTGAGATCGATGGCAAGCTCACCTGGATATTCCATGGCGATGTATTTGATAATACAACAAAAGGAAGTGCCAGGCTTTTGGCAAAATTAGGTGGCAAAGGATATGATATGCTTATACTGGTGAATCGATTTATCAATTTTTCATTGCAAAAAATAGGCAAAGACAAAATCTCATTTTCTAAAAAAATAAAGAATAGCGTTAAAGAAGCCATTAAATATATAAATGATTTTGAGCAAACCGCCGCTTCATTGGCCATCGAACATAAATACGATTATGTGATCTGCGGGCATATACATCAGCCCCAGCAAAAAGTGATCACCAATAAACATGGAAAAGTAATTTACCTGAACTCAGGTGACTGGATCGAAAACCTTACTTCTCTTGAATACTATGATCACGCCTGGCATATCTATCATTACAATGAGGAAGAATTCATGAAAGCAGAAGTAGTTGGAAGACCCCTTAGGCCTGAATTATCAGTGGTAAAAAATGAAGTTGATCTTTTCCTGACATCACTCGCATTAAAAGCCAATCTATGAAAATATTGTATTCAGTACAGGCAACGGGTAATGGACATATTAGCCGTGCCATGGAACTACTTCCATATTTAAATGAATATGGAGAAGTAGATATTTTTTTAAGCGGTGCTAACAGCAGTCTTGATTTTAATTTCCCGGTTAAATACCGAAGCAAAGGGCTCAGCTTATATTATACCTGCAAAGGAAAACTTGATTATACCAAAACAGCATTGGCTCTTTCGCCTTTACGTTTGAGAAAAGAAGCCAGGGAACTGCCGGTAGAAAAATATGATCTTGTACTGAATGATTTTGAGTGTATCACCGCAATGGCTTGTACAGCTAAGAAGATCCCTTCTGTAAATTTTGGTCACCAGGCAAGTTTTTATTCGTCTAAAACACCAAGACCTAAAGAAAAAAGTAAAATAGGGGAATGGATCTTAAAAAACTATGCCCGAGCTTCTTTTTATGTTGGATTACATTTTCAACAGTATGATGATTTTATTCTTCCCCCGGTTATCAAAAAAGAAATTATTGAGGCTGAGCCTGCAGATAAAGGTTTTTTTGCGGTCTATCTTCCTTCTTATTGCGAAAACATAATGGAAAAATATTTTCATCCGCTGGTGCCAAACTGCTTTCATATTTTTTCCTGGCAAACGAAAAGTATAAAGCATAGTGGCAATATCACTTTTATGCCGGTTGATAAAGTTTTGTTCAATGAAGCATTGATCAATTGCTCAGGAATGATTACCGGAGGCGGCTTTGAAACGCCTGCCGAAGCACTGAAGCTGGAGAAAAAACTGATGGTGATACCGATCAGCGGGCAATATGAACAACAATGCAATGCTGCAGCCCTCGAACAAATGGGAATTAACAAGCTGGATAAATTGGATGATGACTTTACTGATCATTTTAATGGATGGGCACGATCAAAACCCCTGCAAATAAAGTATGATCATTCAACAGGAGACATTATTGGGAAAGTGATGAAACTTTCAATTGCTCATGTAAAAGAAAAAAGGAATAACCTGGGCCATGAGGAATTTGATCTTACACTTCTGCCATCTCCATAGATTTTTTATGTCGCTTCGCCGGTGAAGATCTGTCAGGCACCAGTTTTTTCATAAGCATTTCCAGCCAATGCACAAAAGGTATCATAATTAGTACTCCCAATCCGTTAAACAGCATATGAGCATTTGCAATTTTTTGTTCAATTGAAGCATTACCGGATAACCATAATACAAGATTTGTAAAAGCCGATAAAAAAATTACTCCGAGGGTTATTGTAATAATATTAAATATGAGATGGAATACACCAGTTCTAATTGCGGCTCTGTTTCTTCCGATTGTTGATATTAACGTATCAGCACAGGTCCCTAGTTCAGCTCCTAACATTACGGAAACACTTGCAGCAAAAGAAATCAAGCCCTTGGATGCAAGACCGATTACCATACCTACAGTGGCGGATGAAGATTGTATAACCAGTGTAACAAAGGCTCCTGTCGATACTCCTTTCCAGGTTGTGTCAAGCGAGTGCATCCAGCTGACAAAATAATCACTGTTCCTTAAAGGCTCCACCGCTTCTTCCATTGTGAACAATCCAAAAAAGATAAGACCAAAACTGAAAATTATTCCGCCAATGTCGCGATAAACTTTTCTTTTATGCATGACCATTAACAGAAACCCTGCAGCTACGGGTAATGCAGCATACTCTCCTATGTTCAGTGCAAAGATCTGGCTTGAAATTGTTGTACCAATATTTGCTCCCATCACTACCCCCATTGCCTGGCGAAAGGTCATGGCATGAACATTCACCAAAGCGATCGCCATTATGATAACTGCAGAGGATGAGTCGAGAAGTACTGTTACGATCGTCCCTGTAAGTATGCCTGTAAAAAGATTGCTGGTAAAGCGGTCCAGCACTTTTTTCATTTTATCGCCACTTAATTCTTTTAAGTGATCAGATAATTTATTCAACGCAAATAGAAACAATACAAGCCCCGCGATGACAATGAACAGGGATTTATAGTCTGCCATCCAATAATTTTTATCAAGATATAAACTGAATGTTACCCCATTGTTAAGAAATAAAAAACCGTCCCAATGATAATCGGGACGGCAACTGCATGAGGAATCAACTTACTAACTCCGGAGAACCGATCCGGGACGTTGTATATATATTGGATGGATAAGAACTGGATGCAATTTGGATTACAAGTATTATACCAACGTTATAGAGCGATTACCAAACTGTTAATTGTGAAAAACAAAATAGCCGGCTCTTAGAACCGGCTACTGTGTTAATGGTTAATGGGTAGAAATATTTGCCTTAGTTATAATTAAACTTTGTCCACCCTTTCCACCATGAAGCATCAGGTCCTGCAGGTGCAACTCCTCCTCTGTAGGTAACTGTTTTATCAAAAAACGTATCGCCTGTGAATTTTGCATCACTGAAATTAGCTCCGGACAGTATCTTCTGGTTACCGCTGCTACCGGCAAATGGTGTTGGGTCTGGTGCGGTATAGTTAAATGGTTGAATAAGCTTGGCATCAGCAGTAGTTGCTAAAATATCATTATTATAATATGCATTTGTAAACCAGGCAGTAAAAGCTGCATCATTTGTTATTGTAGCACCCGCTGTACCGGAGAATCTTGTGTTTGTTGCACAGCCGGCTATGGTAATATTTCTTAAACGAAGACTGCTATCCTCAATATTTAATGCAGTTGATGTACCGGTACTTGCATCAATTTCAACTCCCCTTGGCCAGCCTAGAATTATCGAATTGAAAAGGGAAATTGCAGTGTTTCTCCTGATGTGTGCAGCGCCTCTGAAATAAGTGCTTCCAATATTGTTGAGGGCTGCTCTTGGTCCAATTGACGTGATGTTGCTGAATATGGCAGATGTTTTTGGCGTAGCCGTTGTTCCACTGGCATTATTATCGCTTTCAAACGTTTCAGAGTTAGAAATATCCGCTATCACAGAATCACGCATGGCCAAACCAAATTGAACTTTTCCCTTAAAACCATTATCAGTATCGAAATCATCATCCTGTGTTTTATAAGCGATCAGGTATTTGCAATTTACAGTACCACCGAACCATTCATAAGCATCATCTTTTGCATACACTATCTCAATATGATCAATAGTAGTTCCGCTTCCGACACATGCCATAGTAAGACTGTTCACCTCTTTATCTGGTTGGTATGCATAACCAGCATATTCAATTCTCACATATTTCAATGTTCCTGAGTTATCATTATCCATAGGAGTAGTGCCACCGTCACCAGAACCGGCAAGTCCATCACCATTGGCGTTATCAATACCACCTTCTACCTGGTAAAGACCATTTGTTCCATTATAACTTGCATTGATGCTTGCTCTTCCGCAAAGGACAATCCCACCCCAATCACCGGATTGCGGATTTGGTGAAGCAGAAGTAAATATGATCGGTTCAATTTCTGTACCGGCCGCCATAATTTTAGATCCCCGGGTAATGATAAGCGCAGCCACATCAGCACCACTGAATGAACCTTTGATAATTGTTCCAGGCTCGATAGTGAGTGTATGATTACCTACTATATATACAAGTCCTTTTAAAATATATGTATTGGCCTTGCGAAAAGTAGTATCAGCATTGATCCTTCCTGAAACAGTAATTGTCTGGCCGGTAGTACCACCACCTCCATTAATGATAATTATTTCCTTTTCTCCATCCATTTCAATTTTTCTGCAGCTAACAATAAACACTGCTGAAATGGCTACCAAATAGAAGATGTTCTTTTTCATTTTTTATTTTTTAAAAAGTTTAGTTTAAGAAAGAGTAATTAAAGCTTAACGAAAAGGTTGTTCCCACTTTCCGTGTAAAGCGGTATGCATCTGAATCCTTTTGGAATGTTTTATTATTGCTTGTATTCTGATAGAAATACTGTGTCTGGTTAAGCAGATCCGAAATATTAAGTCTCAATTCTGCTCTTTTCTTTAAAAGCTTTTTTGAAAACTGCAGATCAAACACAGCACGCGGTGCTTCATAAGTATCTGGTGTCCCTGCTCCGGCAGATTTATCTCCAACGAGATAAATTCTTTCCCCGATCTGGTTAAATAATAATGTAGCAGTGAACCCGGGTTTTTCGAGGTCATACAATAAACCAAAGTTCAAAACATAAGGAGATTGACCCTGCAGTGTTCTGTCGAGGTCGAAACCCAGGTCGGTTACACGGCTATACATATAAGCAACATTTCCCTGGAACGTAAAATTTTTCAACGCATTTATGAAAGTAAGTTTCTTTCTGAACTCCAATTCTGCTCCGTAGGTATATGCTTCTTCCGGATTCTGGTAGGAGAATGTACTGGCGCCACCACCGCCTTCATTTAATAATTGCTCGATTGGTTTATCAAAATGTTTATAAAAAACACCTACTGTAAAAACTTCGCCTGACGCCGGATATAATTCATACCGCAGATCTGTATTAATAACTTTTGTTCTTTCAAGATTCGGGTTACCCTGCACAGAAGCGTTCAATTCAAAATCATAAAGGTTGAGCGAAGAAAGTTCACGCAATTCGGGGCGAACTACAGTTTGAGAACCTGATAGCCTTATATTGGTTTTAGTATTCAATTTATAAGTAACGTTCACGCCGGGAAGAAAATCAGTAACTCTTGTATGAGTGTGACGATCGTCGTAAGCTTTTACACTTCCGATCAACTGGTCATAATCTTCCACCCTTAATCCCCATACAACTCTCAGCTTTTCTGTAAACTGGTTATCAGATTGGATATATCCTGCATTTAAGATCGTATTTGCGAGGTAGCGATAGGTTTTACCAACTAATGCATCAAAAGAAACGAGATTGCTATTGATAGATCCATCGCCAAAATTTTCAGGGCGGAAAATATCGCCATCACCTAATTGCCTTAAAACATCATTATCTACATGAAGATTGTTTGCAAATAGTAAAGCGTCATACAGCCTATCTTTTATTTGCAGCATATAACCTCCCTTTACTGTTTGCTTATAACCAAGCCAGTTATATTTATAAGCCAGGTCGCCCCCGGCGGTATATATATAATCGCTCAGGCTTTGGTAAATACGGCTGCCGCTTTGTTGTGAAAGTGTATTGGAAATAACGGCCCGCCAGGGATCTGTTGTGTTAACTCTTGAATAAACCAGCCGGCGTTGATCAGGAATATAACCATCCAATATATTAAAAGCTCCGTACCATTTTAAAGTTAGCGGCGTTGCAAGGCTATGTTCCCCGGTAAGTTGAGTTGTAAAAAATACATTCTCTTTAAATGTTGCTTCTGATCCTTTTAAATAACTATCATTCCTGCTTATGTCTGTTCCATTACGTTGCGTATAAAAGTTATTGGTGTTAACATTGATGATAGACTTAAGTGAGATCTTATTGAGAGGATTAAGCTGCATGGAAAGACTACCCAACGCACCTGTGAAAATTTCATCGGAATATCGTTGGTCATGCATATTGGTTTCTATAGTTGTATTATAATTTTGATCAATTACATTACGCCTGTTTTGAATTTGGATATTTTTCTTTGTTCTATTATAAATAACGCCGAAGGTGCCACCTAATTTTTTTCCAAATACCAACGTGTTAAATCCCCCATTTACCTGGAATGCTATATTTAATGGAGCGGTAGTTTCGCTTGCTGCCCAAGCATTTCTCATGCCTTTCCCAATAGCTGTTTTTGCTGCAGCCGGCAAAATGCTAAACTCGCTTTTGGTAGTATATCCTTTTGGAAATCCTCTTGTACCATCATCAACACCAAGCCAATCCAGGTCTCCACCTGGAGTTTTATAAAAACTATTCCACGTTGACTGCGTATTGAAACCAGTACCTATTTCAACATTGAAAAAGTTTTTTGTGGGAATATCCTTTGTATTTACCTGTATCAAACCACCAGCCCACTCACCGGGATATTCCGGCACAAATGCTTTATTGATAATAATATTATCGATCATTCGTGCCGGGATAAGATCAAAGGAAAAGGTTTTACGATCAGGCTCTGTACTGGTTAACAAAATTCCATTTATCATCGCCTGGTTATACCTGTCTGCTAATCCCCTTACTACAATAAATTTTCCTTCCATGATACT
>Ga0193738_1001093_pt1 | contig 11343 bp, 12 predicted proteins | sample L2a1metaG_FD_144927 | JGI IMG/M metagenome (GOLD analysis project Ga0193738, IMG submission 144927) | Soil microbial communities from a riparian zone of the East river system, Colorado, United States - L2a1 | ecosystem: Environmental > Terrestrial > Soil > Riparian zone | place: USA: East River...
ATCCACCATCGTATTGATCGTATTCTTTAACTCAAGGATTTCACCCGCCACATTCACCGTAATTTTTTTAGAAAGGTCACCAGTTGCAACCGCTGTTGTTACATCCGCAATGTTTCTTACCTGGGCGGTAAGATTCGAGGCCATCTGATTTACTGACTCTGTTAAGTCTTTCCAGGTACCACCCACATCCTGCACTTTTGCCTGGCCACCAAGTTTTCCTTCTGTTCCAACCTCCAATGCAACCCGGGTTACCTCGGACGCAAACGAATTCAACTGATCCACCATCGTGTTGATCGTATCTTTTAATTCGAGGATCTCGCCTTTTACATCCACCGTGATCTTTCTCGACAAGTCTCCTTTTGCAACCGCTGTCGTTACTTCCGCAATATTTCTTACTTGTGCTGTTAGGTTACCGGCCATTTGGTTTACCGAATCCGTTAAGTCTTTCCACACACCACCAATTCCTTTTACCGTTGCCTGTCCGCCGAGTTTTCCTTCGCTACCTACTTCACGGGCAACACGGGTTACCTCAACTGAGAATGAATTCAACTGATCCACCATCGTATTGATCGTATTCTTTAATTCAAGGATCTCACCCTTTACATCCACTGTAATTTTTCTTGATAAGTCGCCTCTTGCAACCGCTGTTGTTACTTCCGCAATATTTCTTACTTGTCCGGTAAGATTGGAAGCCATTTGGTTTACTGAATCCGTTAAGTCTTTCCAGGTTCCACCAATTCCTTTTACTTCTGCCTGCCCACCTAATTTTCCTTCGGTACCAACTTCTCTTGCCACACGGGTTACTTCGGATGAGAATGAATTTAACTGGTCAACCAGGTTATTGATCGTATTTTTTAATTCAAGGATTTCGCCCTGCACATCCACCGTGATCTTTTTTCTTAAATCACCTTTCGCAACAGCGGTTGTTACTTCGGCAATATTTCTTACCTGCGCTGTAAGATTACCTGCCATCTGGTTCACTGAATCGGTAAGGTCTTTCCAAACACCTGCAACGCCTTTTACTTTTGCCTGCCCTCCCAGTTTTCCTTCACTACCTACTTCACGTGCAACACGGGTAACTTCCATTGAAAACAAGTTCAGCTGTTTCACCATGTCGTTTACCTCGGCGGCGATCTTTGCAAACTCGCCTTGTAAAACGTGATCGCCGATTTTTAAAGGCATTTCCTGTGAAAGATTTCCCTTTGCCACAGAACTGATAACATGAGCTATTTCAATAGTTGGGTGAACAAGATCTGAGATCAAACTATTGATTGATTCAACACCCGATGCCCACGAACCTTTTGCAAAACGTGGCAATTCAACACGGTGATTTAAGTGTCCTTTTAGCCCAATAGTGTTACGGGCTTTTGTCAACTCTTCAACCAACGCCTCATTTAATTGAATGATTCCATTAAGCGTATCACAGATCTTTCCGCTGATCCCTAATTTATCCCCGGGCATACGAACACTAAAGTTTCCTTCTTTTACTTCTAATAATAATCTCAGCAGTTCGTAATTATCGATCTCATCAATAGATCCATTATTACCATTTTTATGAGATTTACTTCCATTACTATTTGCCTTACCGGCAGCTTCCGGGGTCGGTACATCAAGTGTTATATTATCAGCCGAAGAGGCAGTACTTGCCTTGGAAGGTTTGGGGTTTCTTTTCATACTATATTTTTAAAAACAGATAAGGGAAATTGTAACCAATAATAATTTCTCTAATTTCGCCGGTCAATTAGGGAAATACCTATCTTAGAATGCAGATCATTTCTTATCTAAAAATTTGTGCCACAAAAAGTAATTACAAGTCAGGACTTACCTTCCAAATTCATACTGCTGGGAGAAGATGACGCAGATGACCAGGAAATGCTGAAAGAGGTGTTTGCATCAATAGACACAGCTTTTGTCCTTTTTTTTGTAAATAACGGCAAGGAGATACTTTCAGCTCTTGAAAAATTAAAAAATGACCAGATGCCTTGTCTTATAGTGCTGGATTATAATATGCCCGGACTTAACGGAGCCGATATCCTGCGAGAACTAGGTACAAATGAACGGTATAAAAATATTCCCAAAGTTGTTTGGAGCACTGCAGACTCAGAAAAATTCAGGAAAATTTGCCTGGAGTTGGGCGCGGTTGATTATGTGATTAAACCTAATAATGTGGTTGGGCTAGAGGAAGTTGCCCGTTATATGTTATCACTTTGTTTTGTTTAATTGCCTTGTTTCCTCCTAATCTATTGAAAGGAACTGTTCAGGATTTGCATAGAAATTGGTTTTTCCCAAACTATGATGTTTTTATTAGGTGATGTAAAACTTGATTTGGATTGATGTGCACTGATCAGGAAAATCTCCAAATGGGGATTTTTTTCTACAATTTGGTCTACATATTTCCAGCCCTGGCCATCTGGCAAATTATTATCTAAAAATAAAATGTCGGGTCTCTCCTCATCTATCAGAAACAGTCCGCTTTGAATAGTATATGCCACAAAGACCTCATAATTCTTCCGGCCGAAATATCCTTTCATAATTAAACAAAAGTCGACCTCGTCGTCGATTATCAGGATCTTTTTTTTCATTGGTGAAATAGCAATTACACTTTGGCTTTGTTCTACAAGATAGGTCAGATCATAACGAAATTTTACGTTACGATCGTTATACTCATCAAATACCAGCCCAATAAAAATAATTCAAATTTTAAAACCGGTTTTGAATTAAAGGTTGGCTAAAAAAGTGAAAATACGTTTAGGTTTCATGGAAAATTTTGGAAATCCGATTCGCTGGCACCGTGATAAGAAATATTTATAGGATATAGGAATCGTTTTTGCTATGTAGAAGTCACGATTTTTGCCATTCCTAAAAGCTAATTGAATGCCGAACCAGAATAAAAAAATTGCCGTTATTGAAGATGATGAGGATGATTATCTCATCATTAGAGATTATATATCTGACATTGAAGGAAGATCCTTTATTGTTGATTGGTTCCAGGATTATAATTCGGCTATCGAAGCAATGAAAAACAAAGAGTATCACCTTTATTTTGTTGATTATTTTCTTGGTCATAAAACAGGGCTTGACCTTCTTGATGCAGCCGCAGAAATGAATTGTAATGAACCCATCATCTTACTTACAGGGTTAGGCAATAAAGCCATAGACATAAAAGCTATGGAACGCGGGGCCACTGACTATCTTGTAAAAAATGATCTGAGTACCGAAAAGCTGGAACGTTGTATCCGATACGCACTTGAAAGATCAAGTTTTCTAAAAGAATTAAAAACCAGAGAAGCGAAGTATCGTACGCTCTTCGAAAGCTCAAAGGACGCCGTTTTTATTACGGACGATCAACTCAATTTCAGCGAAGTGAATGATGCAGCTGTTGAGTTATTAGGTTATTCAGAGGATGAATTGCTCGGTCGCAATCTACGGGAATTTATTTCTGAGCATCATCTAAATGGAAAGCTGAAGCCATTGAATGAAAAAAGCCATATAGAAGACAATGAAATAAAGATCATAAATAATAATAATGAAACAAGAGAGTGTGTTCTTTCTCTTGCTCCCCAGCGACAAGCCGATGATGAAACATTTATGGTTCATGGGATCATTCACGATATCACCAAGATCAAAAAAGCAGAAATGGCAAACCTGCAGGCTGAAAAACTGGCTGCCAATGAAAGGCTGATACGCATGTTGGCGCATGAAATAAGAAATCCGTTGAATAATATTATTTTGTCCATAGATCAATTAATCCCACTGGAAAGAGATGAATTTCAAAAAAGTTTCATGGATATCATTCAAAGAAATTCATTACGCATCAATAATATCATTACTGAATTGTTGAATCTTGCTAAACCGTCCGAGTTGATCCTTGTGGAGCATTCGTTGCAGGAGATCATGGACGAAAGCCTCTCCAGGACCATGGACAGGATAAAGCTTCAAAATATTCATGTAAAAAAACATTATCGTTCCAATCCCGTTATTTTAAAAGCCGATAAAGAAAAAATGGTAATTGCTTTTACGAATATTATCATCAATGCAATTGAGGCTATGAGCACAAATGGATTGCTTAATATCAGCATAACGGAATCGAATGAAGGCTATGAAGTTTGCATAAAAGATAATGGCAAAGGATTTCCAAAAGAATATCTGACAAGATTGTTTGAACCTTTTTTTACAATGAAAAAAAACGGGATGGGCCTGGGCCTCACCGTGGCTTATTCAATTTTACAATCTCATAATGCGAAGATCAGGGCACAGAGTAAAGAAAATGAAGGAACAGAATTCCAGATCAGCTTTCAAAAATAAATTTAGCTAAGCATCATCTAGGTCGTTAGTAAGTAACCTTATTACCTTAATAAGAATGATAATGGTGAGTGTGATGTTGATTTATTATTTCAAACTGATATAAGAATATTCTATACGTTCAGTGCTTTCAACGCCTTATCAATTGAATTGGATTCATTCAGGACTGGATCAAAAAGATCTCCTTTCTTTTTTAATCGCTGCAAAGTATTTTGAATTGTAAATTGTTTGGGGCTTAGCTTATGATTTACTTCTTTCCATTCCAATGGCGTCGATACGGAAGCTCCCGGTACAGGGCGTACGCTGTAAACAGATGCAAGTGTTTGCCCGGCACTGTTCTGCAAATAATCAATATAAATTTTTGGCCCCCGTTTGCTTAATGACCGTTCCAATGTAGTGATTCCAGGTAACTGTTCTTGTACAACCGAAGCAATAATATGAGCAAAGTCTCTAACGGTTGCATACTCATACTTATTTTTTAAAGGAACATAAACATGCAAACCCGAGGCACCGGAAGTTTTACAATAGGAACTTACGCCCGCTTTATCCAAAACCATCTTCACTGCAAGTGCTGTATCCACCACTTCTGAAAATTTATTTTTATCAGAAGGGTCAATATCAATGACCATCCATGTAGGATTACCAATTTTTTTTGTCGTGCTGCTCCATGGATTAATTTCTATACAACCAAGATTGGCAACATAAAGCAATGCTGCCTTATTATTGCAGACGATGTAATCAATTATTTTATTATTGCTTTCACTTTTTACTTTAAAGACATCTACATAAGGCGGCGCATTTTCCCCGGCATCCTTGTGGTAGAACCCTTTATCATTAATACCATTTGGATTTCGTTTTAAGGACAAACACCTTCCTCTCAGATGCGGAAGAATATGATCGGCCATCTTATCATAATAATCTATCAGATCGCCTTTTGTAAATCCTTCTGCAGGCCAATAATTTTTTTTACGATTAGTTATCGTAACAACATGTTTCCCGATCCTGATCTCTGATTTTTCTTTTATAGCCATCTATTCATTTAAATCTATGATGCTTTTCTTTTTTCAGAAAGACTGGCTCTTAATTGCTCTGCCAGGTCCTTTGTTCTTGAATGCACAACCTTCATTTGGGTAAATGGAACCGCTTTCCCTTTGGATTTTGCTTTTATGATCTTTAATAGTCGTTCACTGTAATCATCACGATATTTTTTAATATCAAAAGGTCCTGATAATTGATTGATAAGGTTAACAGCCATTTTTAGTTCATCGGGTTTGCTTTTTGCTGATGGCAGATCCATATCTTCAGTTGACCGAACTTCTTCAGCAAACCTGATACGGTTTAAGACAATGACATCATCCTTTGCTTTAATAATACAAAGATGTTCACGGTCACGCATAACAAATAACGCGACCCCAGCTTTTCCTGTTTTCTTAAGTGCATCTCTTAACAATGCATAAGCCCTTACTCCTGCTTTCTCGGGCTGGAGATAATAAGGTTGTTCAAAATACATACTATCAATTTCTGCTTCGTCAACAAAATTCTTGATATCTATATGCTTGGTTTTTTCAGGGCTAACTTTTTCGAAATCAGATTTATCAAGTACGATGTACCTGTCATTAAGATAATAGCCACGAACAATATTTTCCCAGGCAACCTCCTTTCCTGTTTTTTCATTTACCCGTTTGAACCTGATGTTAGAATGATCTTTGCTGTCCAGCATATCAAGATCCAGTGTACTATCCTGCACTGCGCTGAATAGTTTAATAGGAATGTTTACGAGACCAAATCCTAATGAACCTGTCCAAATTGCTCTCATAGTTTTTTATTTTCAGGTCGCAAAAACATGCCAAATGCAACTTTAATGATCAGCCATTAATGATCTCGCCCCCATTTGGATGAATAAATTGACCAGTTATATAACTTGCATCATCACTTGCTAAAAAAAGATAGGCAGGTGCGATCTCTGCCGGCTCACCTGCCCGGCCCATCGGCACATCACTGCCAAACATTGCTACTTTCTTTCGCGGAAAGCTTGAAGCGATCAACGGTGTCCAAATGGGACCCGGAGCGACACCATTTACTCTTATTCCTTTTTTTACAAGGTTTGATGAAAGACTTCTCGTGAAAGATACAATGGCACCTTTTGTGGACGCATAATCGATTAAGCCACCGCTTCCCCTGTATGCTGTAACTGAAGCAGTATTAATTATGCAGGAACTTCTTTTCATGTATGGAAGTGCTTCCCTGGTCAGCCAGAAATAAGAAAAGATATTTGTACTAAAGGTTTTTAATAATTCACGGGTCGTTAGATCTTCCAGGCTTTTATTTTCATAATGCAGGGCAGCATTGTTCACTAATATATCAATCCGTTTATGAGCACGGATCACTTTCTTTATTACCGCTTTACAATGTCTTTCATTGCTAAGGTCGCCAGGTATAAGGATACATTGCCTGTTATAGTCTTTAATAATAGCAGCTGTATCACGGGCATCCTTATGCTCGTTTAAATATGCTATTGCAATATCAGCACCCTCTTTGGCAAAAAGAACTGCTACCGCTCTTCCAATTCCACTATCGGCACCAGTTATCAAGGCTATTTTGCCCTTTAATTTATTGTTACCATTTTTTTCCGGGTAATCAAAGACGGGTGGAGGCTCTAATTTTTTTTCATAACCAGGCCTTACCTGGCGTTGTGGCTTTCTAAGTTGTCTTTTTTTATTTCCCTTTTGCATATCTTAAACACTGAAAATTTTATACCATAAGTGTTTGGACCCAAGTCAACAGTTTTTTAATTTAAGTGATGAAAAAAATCCTCCTTTTCCTTCTTTTATAAAAAATTTCAGGCTGATTTCATCCGGCATGATTTTTTGCGTGTACCTTAGGTTTCATTAAACCTTAGACTTATGATACGTAGTGCAATTCTATTTTTGATCATAGCGCTTATATCAGGAGTATCCGGATTCGGAATAATTGCAGGAAGCGCTGCCGTGATTGCTCAAACCATCTTCTTTATTTCAATTGTTATGCTACTTGTGTCGTTGCTTTCAAGTCCGCGGCCAACAAGAAGCATTGACTCTTAAAAATTTTTTGAATTCGAAGGGCGGTTCTAACCGGTTGTGTATTCGATACAGCCGGTTTTTTTATGGCGATCAACCATCTCAATAAACAAATAAGGTCAATGCAAATGCATTGACCTTATTGAAAACTACAAATAAAAGAAGCCACAAAAAATGTTCGATCGCTATTATATGCAGGAGCTTTCCTTTAATGATGTGCCGCCGCCCTATCCCTCATCATTTTAATTTTATCATGTGCCTGCCGCAACGTTGCTTTTTGCCTTTCAATGGTTACCCGAACATCAGGAGTAAGATCATCCTCTTCCAATGCTTCTTTATAGGCCTTTTGTGCAGCGTCTTCGCCGAACTCGCAAGACGCCAAAATTCCTTTACGGTCATCTCCGCCAAACGTTGCTTTCACATCCATCCATGTTCTATAAATTTTTCCTGCTGTCGTAGTTTCGTCAGTAACATTTTTATCATCATCAATTACTAAACTTCGTAGCTCACTTGCAAATTGACGACTTTGTTGCGACAATTGGCTAAACAATGATTGAAGCTCCTGATCATCAGTCTGCGTTGCTGCTTTTGAATACCCGGTCACCCGGTCGTTATTGATCCTTATAAGATCCCTTAAGGTTTCTGAATTTGCCATGTTGTTTAATTTTTAGTTCAAAAAATATTTTTCAAAAGACAATGAACGAGGAATTATTTCCTCATTCATTGCCCGGGTACTTATATTCTATTTTCATTTTTTTCATAGGTCTTGATTCAACTCAGGTAAGTATGTATAGCTCAGTTTATAAACTAGAAACCAAACTGAATACATATTATAAGGCAGAAAAAAACATACCACGTTTACAGACTATGTTGAAATAAATAATTTTTTTGTTGCGCTATTGGTATCACATTTGATTTTATAGATTATAAAAATTAACAAATGGAAAACGATTATAAATTAATGTTTATAAAGAATAAACTACAACAGATCAAAAGTGCAGTGATGTACGTCACGAATAGCAACATAGGAAGATTACCAAATGATCTAGTCGAATTTGAGAGTGTGGATGATGATGGTTTGCTTTGGTTCAGTGCACACATTCCAAGAAATTGGGTTAAAGCTTATGAACTTCATTTCCCGGCAAAACTCATTTTTTACAGAAAAGGTGTTGATTATTACGTTGAAATTACCGGTACTGCCGTCGTTGTAAATAAACAAGATGTGATGCACGGAACAAATAATATTGAAGGAGGTAAGCTGCTCCTAAAAATGGTTCCTTACTACATTGAATATACTGAGACAGGAAGAAAAGAAGCGGGGTTCAAAAAACTTAAATCCCAGGTGTATGATGTCTTCATGAATACATTGGGTTTGAGCAGGGCAAATCAGCCTCGTTTAACCGAATTGCATCAATAAAGTTTCAATGATTATATTAAAAGTCACGCTATGGGAAAGTATTCGAAAAAAGCAGGTGAAAAAGTCGGAAAGGCTATGCAAGAAATGAAACAAGGAAAACTTCGTAGCGGTCGAAGCGGAAAAAAAGTTACCAATCCTAAACAGGCGATCGCTATTGGCCTTTCGGAAGCCCGTGAAGAAGGAGCAAAAGTTCCTTATAAAAAAACATCGAAGAAAAAGACAACCAGGAGAGGAGCTACTGCCTGAGCCACTAATCCTTCTGAAGTCAACTCGACGTGTATAAAAAGAAAGTTTGCAGCCAAGCAATGAATCCGTTGAGTATTTGTTATGCTCCGACTCTTATAAAACCCTAATTTGCTTAAAGAAATCCACTACAGGCTTTGTACTTAGGAGAAAAAATTCAACTTTGTTCAAAATTAATGACTGAACATGGTTGTATAAACACACACTAATGCCTTTAAGAAGAAAAATAAGAACAGGGTATACTATCGCTTTTGTCCTATTAATGATCTCTTACTTTTTAATTTTTCGATCTACCTGGACGGTGCAAAAAGAATATGACTGGATTACAAATGGCTATAAAGCTGAAAAAAAAATTGAGGAATTAAGATTAATAGTAGAAGCAGAAACCGGCGTACGAGGTTATTATATTACAAAAGACAAGGCTTTCTTAAAACCATATGATGAGAACCAGGAATATATTTCCTCGATTTATAATGAACTCAAAACATTAGAAGCAAAAGAGCCAAAACAACTTGCGAGGCTTGATACAATCAAACAGCTGATCGATCTTCGGCTTTCCTTAATGAAAATCAATCTTACCGCCTTTCAGCAGGCAGGCGAGCAATCAACGCCTGAGGTTGAATTCAACAGGCGAAGAGGCCAGGCAATATTAGATAGTATCAAGACTCACAGCCAACATTTTATTGCTAATGAAGAACAATTAATGACTGAAAGAAAAGATAATCTTACAGGTTCATTTAAGACGACACAAATTATCATTTTCATTTCCCTTCTCACTTCTATTGTAGCAATTTTATATTCCTTGTTTACATATAATAAGGAAAGTGCGGCCCGGGATGAGGCAAACCAAAAAAATATTCAATATCAAAAAGAGTTAGAAGCCAAGATCGAAGAATTAAAAAGAATGGATGCCGAACTAAGAGAATTAAAAGGCATGGAAAAATTTACTGCGACCGGTCGTGTGGCACGAACAATAGCGCATGAAGTAAGAAATCCTTTGACCAATATTTCATTGGCAGCAGAACAGCTGCAGGATATGGGCATTCAAAATGGCGAGTCTTCTGTGTTGCTTGATATGATAAGCAGGAACGGTATTCGTATCAATCAACTGATATCTGATCTGCTTACTGCCACAAAAGCAATTGAGCTGAATATTCAGAAAGTAAGTATTAATAAAATTCTTGATGAAACGCTGGAAATGGCAGCCGACCGGCTGGATCTAAGCCAGGTAAAAGTGCACAAAGAGTATGCTATCGATGTTTGTGAAGTGGCTGTTGATGAAGGAAAGATCAAGATCGCCTTTCTGAATATTATTGTGAATGCCATAGAAGCGATGGAAAAACATAAGGGAGTTCTAATTTTAAGAACAAAAAATGCCGGCGATCAGTGTATTATTGAAATCGAAGATAATGGAGCGGGCATGGATGAGGACACTTTACAAAAATTATTTGAACCTTATTTTACAAACAAATCCAACGGCAACGGACTTGGACTTACTAATTGCCAAAATATAATTATGAGCCACCGGGGCAGGATCTCAGTTCAAAGCAAGCCCGGAAAAGGAAGTCATTTTATGGTTACCTTAAAAATCGACGAATAATGTAGATTTTCCTCCCCATCTTAAGCCGATGTTGGAACGATGGACTTCAAAATAATTTCCCTGGAAAACGGTTTTGCAATAAAATCATCTGCCCCGTCCTTAGAAGCTTTTTTCCTCTCTTCATAGGAATCATGCGCAGTGATCATTATTACATGGGTAGAGGGAAATTTTTCTTTCCAACGTTTTATCTGGTTAATCCCCAATCCATCAGGCAAATGATTATCCAGAAAGAGATAATAAAAGTAACCGGAGGTTTGAAGTACTCTATCTGCCTCGGCAAGGCTGCCCGCAAATACTGTTTGTATATTTTTCTGCTTTAAAATATTACTTAGCAGGTAGCAGATATCTGTTTCATCATCAACTATCAAAGCTTTTTTTCTATCCAGATCGGCTAGCTTGCTAGTTTTCAGTACGGACTCTATTTTATCATTGTTACTTTTCACTATATCATCTCCTTTTCACAATAAAAAAGTGGCAATTTTACTGCCAAACAGTAAAGAATAAAAATGATTTAGTAATTTAGTGAGAATAGATTTGGCATGATTTCAGTTAAAAAAGTGAGGTGAATATTTCCCTAAAGTTAAAACCCCCTTCAAATGGCAAAAAGAGCTCTCATTATCGATGACGATATCGATCTATGCTTACTGCTTAGTCGTTTTTTAAATAAGAATGGATTTGAAACCAGTTCCGCTCATTCAGGAGCAAAAGGCATCGCGGCGTACCAC
>Ga0193738_1001094_pt1 | contig 11334 bp, 11 predicted proteins | sample L2a1metaG_FD_144927 | JGI IMG/M metagenome (GOLD analysis project Ga0193738, IMG submission 144927) | Soil microbial communities from a riparian zone of the East river system, Colorado, United States - L2a1 | ecosystem: Environmental > Terrestrial > Soil > Riparian zone | place: USA: East River...
GCCGTCGGTGTCATGCGTCTCGCTCTGGCGGGGGCCGACCCGGCGAGCATCGCTCTCGACCCGGCTCCCCGGCGGGCGGCGTGGCTGCGCCCGATCGGATGGCGCCGGCTCGCCTACGGCGCCGACGACCGGGTGATCGTGGTCCGCGAGGGAGTGCTGTTTCGCCGGCTCACGGCCGTCCCCCATGCGAAGACGCAGAGCGTCCGGCTCACGCAGGGCCCGGTGCAGCGGAAGCTGGACCTCGCCACTGTGCACGTCGACACGACGCCCGGCCCGGTCGACGCATCCATAGCGCACCGCCCCGCGGCACAGGCTCGCCGGATCGTCGAGGAGCAGGCGGTCCGGTCGCGATTGGCCAGGAAGGTGGACGTTCCCGAACAATGGATGGTGACGCACCACGACGGTGACGGCGCTGCCGCCGCATCGATCGACCAGAACGGGAGTCCTCGTGTTCCGCACGATGATGAAGAGCAAGATCCACCGCGCCACCGTGACCCAGGCTGACCTGCACTACGTGGGGTCGGTCACCGTCGACGCCGACCTCCTCGACGCCGCCGACCTCCTGCCGGGCGAGCAGGTCGACATCGTCGATGTCACCAACGGAGCGCGGCTGACGACGTACACGATGGCCGGCGTGCGGGGCTCCGGGGTGCTCGGCATCAACGGGGCCGCCGCACGGCTCGTGTCGCCGGACGACCTGGTGATCGTCATAGCCTACGGGCTGATGGACGACGGCGAGGCTCGCCGACATCGGCCGCGGATCGTCCACGTCGACGGCCGGAACCGCATCGTCGAGCTCGGCGCCGACGCTGCCGCCCCGGTCCCCGGCGCCGACGACCAGCGCCGCGCCGATCTCACCGCCTGACCGCGTGATCAACTGCCAAGAGGGTGAAGCGGCGGCGGGAGGTCCACGCCGACGGTCTGGACTAGCCAGCCGAATCCGCCCAGACCCGCGGGGTCGAGCAGTTCGACCGCCTGCGAGGACGCCGCAAGGGCGGCAACGTAGGCCGGCGGATCCGATGTCGCCAGCGCGCGATCCGGCAAGGACCCGTCGACGCCGAGAGCCTGCAGGGCTTCGCGCTGAGTGGTGAGCAGCGTCGCCGTGGCGCCGGACGCGACGCCGGCCGCGGCGCAGGCGTCGAGTGCGACGTGTGCCGTGATGTTGCACGAGCCGTCCGGCACCGGCCGCACCATCCGCCCGTCGCGGTAGCCCGCGAGCGTGCCGAACGGTGGGCGGGCAGCGCGGCCGTGGGAGTAGTCGACGGCCACGAGCACCCCGCTGGCGACCCGCCGCACCGCATCCGACCATGCGTCGTCGCGAGACCGGCCGATCTCGGCGCGGGTTCCGGGCTCCGCACCGTCGACCGGCCACCAACTGTCGAGCCACGCCACGTCGTGCGCCGTCGGAGGCGCCCCCGGGCGTTCTGCGCCCGAGGCCGGATCGACATGGACGACGCGGGCCACGCCACTCTCATCCACCTCGACGACGTCGAGGGGCACGTCGTCCAGCCATTCGTTCGCTACGACAAGGACGCTCTCCAGGTCCGGGGGTAACTCAGCGGACCAGACGATCGGGTCGGGAAGTCCGGAGGGTCGCTCCGCGACCTCGACCCCCGACAGGGCGGCTCCGATCTCGCGCCGGTGCAACTCTGTGAGCAACTCACCGGCCCCGGCGCCCAGGTCGACGACGGCATGCAGGCCGGACGCATGCGCGAGCTCCGCGATCGCACCGGCGAACAGGGGCGACGCATGGATCGACGTCCGGAAGTGGTCAGCCGGCCGCTCGCGCCGGAAAAAGCCATCGGGCCCGTAGAGCGCGTCCTGCGTCGCCTCGCGCCACATCGGCCAGCCCACGATTGCACCCTAAGCCCCCGTTGATCATGGCGAAATGGGAGTTCGGAGGTGGTGTGGAGCCCCACTTCGCCATGATCAACGGGAACGCGGGGGTGCAGCGGTGCGAGCATTGTTAGCCTGGGCGACCGGACGGCCAGCGCCGCCGGCCGGCCCCCGAAGGGGATGACCGTGACTGAGCCCGACGACCCCACCGGTCACGAGCACGTGAACGACGACGGCCCGGGCCGGCCAGCACGGCTCGACGTGGGCGTCGTCGGCACCGGGCGGGTGGGGGCCGTGCTCGGGGCTGCCCTGGGCCGAGCCGGGCACCGCGTCGTGGCGGCATACGGCGTCTCGGTGGCCAGCCGGCAGCGCGCGCATGCGCTGTTGCCCGGTGTTCCGCTCGTCACACCGGCCGAGGTCTTCGAGCAGTCGGACCTGGTGCTTCTCGCGGTGCCCGACGACGCGCTGCCCGGGTTGGTCGAGGGCCTGGTCACCACCGGTTCGGTACGAACGGGCCAGCTCGTCGCCCACACCAGTGGCCGCTACGGCGCGGCCGTTCTGGAGCCGGCGACGCACGTCGGTGCGCTACCCCTCGCGCTGCATCCCGCGATGACGTTCACCGGCACGGCGCTCGACCTCGAGCGGCTGGCCGGCGCAGTTTTCGGCGTCACCGCCCCCGAGCCCCTGTGGCCCGTCGCTGAGGCGCTCGTCGTCGAGATGGGCGCAGAACCGGTCCGCATCGCCGAGGAGCACCGGACGCTCTACCACGCGGCTCTTGCCCACGGCTCGAACCACCTGGTCACGCTGATCGCGGATGCGATGGACCTGCTCCGAGCGGCCGGCGTGACGGAACCCGATCGCACGCTCGCACCGCTGCTGTCGGCCACGCTGGACAACGTGCTCCGTCAGGGTGACGCCGCGCTGACCGGTCCGGTCGCGCGCGGCGATGCGGGCACCGTCGCCCGGCACGTCGAAGAGATCGACCGTGCCGCGCCCGAGGCCGTTGCGGCCTATGTCGCCCTGGCCCGGCGCACAGCCACGAGAGCACTCGCCGCCGGACGGTTGCGCGCCACGGATGCCGAGCCCCTCTTGGACGTGCTCGCCGAACGTCCCGACCAGGCCCGCCACTGACGCGAGCCACCGTCGACATCGGGCTCGGCCTCCCCGCGCCGGGCTCGGGGGTAGCCTTGCGCGATCGTCCGGTACCTGCAGCGGACTGGAACGGAAGGCGTTGACGATTCCCACCCACGACGGACCCGTCCTCGCCTCGACCCGGGCGGCGCTGGCGGACGCTCAGGCGGCGGCGGACGCGGAGACCGCAGTCGTCATGACCATGGGGGCGTTGCACGACGGTCACATAGCTCTGATCCGAGCAGCGCGGGACCGTGTCGGCCCGGACGGAGCCGTCATCGTGACGATCTTCGTGAACCCACTCCAGTTCGGCGCTGACGAGGACCAGGACCGTTATCCGCGCACGCTGGAGGCCGACCTCGATGTCTGTCGCACGGAGGGCGTCGAGCTCGTCTTTGCTCCCCACCGCGCCGAGATGTACCCCGACGGTGAGCCGAGGGTCACCGTCGACCCTGGGCCGCTGGCCGCTGAGCTCGAGGGCGCTGCCCGTCCGACGCACTTCGCCGGTGTGCTGACGGTCGTGACGAAACTGCTCAACCTCACCGTCCCGACGTTCGCGATGTTCGGCGAGAAGGACTACCAGCAGCTCGTGCTCGTGCGCCGGATGGTCGACGACCTGGACATGCCCTACGAGATCGTCGGTGTTCCGACGGTCCGGGAACCCGACGGTCTCGCCCTGTCCAGTCGCAACCGCTTCCTGGACGCCGGGCACCGGTCAGCAGCGCTTGCCCTGTCGCGCGCACTCATCGCCGGCTCGGATGCCGGCGTGAAGGGAGCCACAGCCGTTCTCGAGAGTGCGGTGGCCGTGCTCGAGGGCGTCGCCGAGGTCGATCTCGACTATCTCGAGTTGCGGAACCCGCAGCTGGGCCCGGCGCCTGCCAGGGGCGAGGCGCGCCTGCTCGTCGCCGCCCGGGTGGGTTCGACCCGGTTGATCGACAACGTCGCGGTCGACCTGCGATGACCACGCTGCCACGGCAGCTCGCCGCACCCGAGCCTGGCTGGACGGTCCAGGCCGACGTCGTCGTGGTCGGCAGCGGTATCGCCGGTCTGACCACCGCGTTGGAGGCCCGCAAGGCCGGCCGCGTCCTGCTCGTCACCAAGACCCTGCTCGACGAAGGCTCGACGGTGTGGGCGCAGGGTGGCATCGCCGCCGCGCTCGACCCGGAGGACAGCCCCGAGCAGCATCTCGCGGACACCCTGGTCGCGGGCGTCGGCCTCTGTGACGAGACCGCCGTGCGCACGCTCGTCACCGAGGGGCCTCAGCGGGTGCGTGAGCTCGTCGCCCTTGGCGCGAACTTCGAACGCACGGCCGAGGGGGAGATCGCCCTCGCTCGCGAGGGCGGCCATCACCGGGACCGGATCGCACACGCCGGCGGCGACGCCACGGGACGCGAGATCTCGCGGGCGCTGATCGAGGCACTGAACGCCGTTCGTGAGGACCCGGGCATCGAGGTCGTCCAGCACGCCCTCGTGATCGACGTACTGACCGACGCCGACGGGCGGGCCGCCGGTGTCAGCCTGCACGTCATCGGGGAGGGACAGCGCGACGGCGTCGGTGCGGCTCTGGGCAGGGCGATCGTGCTCGCGACCGGAGGCCTCGGCCAGGTGTACGCGTCGACGACGAACCCACCGGTGTCGACCGGCGACGGCGTCGCGGCAGCCCTGCGAGCCGGCGCCGAGATCGCCGATCTCGAGTTCGTCCAGTTCCACCCGACGGTGATGTGGCTCGGCCGCTCGGCCAAGGGACAGCAGCCGCTGATCTCCGAGGCCGTGCGTGGTGAGGGAGCCGTGCTGCGCGACGTCGAGGGCCGCCGGTTCATGGTCGGCCGTCATCCACTGGCGGAGCTGGCACCGCGCGACATCGTCGCAAAGGGCGTGGTCACGGCGATGGCCGAGACCGGCGCCGAGCACGTCTGGCTGGATGCCCGCCACCTCGGCGCGGCATTCCTCGAGCAACGCTTCCCGACGATCGTCGCCCGCTGCCGCGAGAACGGCTTCGACCCGGCGACCCGACTGGTCCCCGTCGCTCCGGCGCAGCACTACGCCAGCGGTGGCGTCCGGACCGACCTCTACGGGCGGGCCTCTCTGCCCGGCCTCTACGCCTGCGGCGAGGTCTCGTGCACGGGGGTCCACGGAGCGAACCGGCTGGCCTCGAACTCGCTGCTCGAAGGGCTGGTGTTCGGCCACCGCATCGCCGCCGATCTCTCCGCAGGCCTGGCGCCGCAGGCCGAGCCGGTCCAGCGTCCCGGCGCGCCCGGGCTGCTCTCCCCGGATGCGCGGCTGTTCGTCCAGGGCGCGATGACCGCTGGAGCAGGCGTGGTCCGTACGGCGGCGTCGCTGGCGACGGCAGCATCCTGCCTCGACCAGCTGATCGCGGATCGCGGCACCGGCGAGCCCACGACCGAGGCGTGGGAGACCGCCAACCTGCACGCCGTCGCGACCACCCTGGTCGACCACGCCGCGCTCCGCGAAGAGACGCGCGGCGGGCACTGGCGCGAGGACCATCCCGACCGCGACGACAAGCGCTGGCGTGGCCACCTGGTCACGGCCATCGACACTGGCGGCGTCCTACACACCCGATTCGAGGAGCTTCCGTGAGCCTGCCCGACCACCTGATGTCTGCCCTTCACGATGCAGGTCTCGACCCCGGATACGTCGAGGATCTGGCGAGGGCAGCGCTGGAGGAGGACCTCGCCGGCGGCGTCGACGTCACGACCGAGGCCACGGTGCCGCCAGATCAACAGGCGACCGGCGACCTGGTGAGTCGGGGCGAGGGTGTAGTCGCGGGCCTCGCGGTGGCCGAGTCCGTCTTCGTCTGTGCGGCCGGCGGCGAGCTCGAGGTCTCGCGCCCGGTCGCCGACGGGACCCGGGTGGGTCGCGGCACGGTCCTGACGACGCTGACCGGGCCAACCTGGGCGTTGCTGCTCGCCGAGCGCACTGCGCTCAACCTGCTCTGCCGCCTGTCCGGAATCGCGACCATCACCCGGCGGTGGGCCGACGCATTGGACGGAACGGGGGCCGTTGCCCGCGACACCCGCAAGACCACCCCACTGCTGCGAGAGTTGGAGAAGTACGCCGTCCGGTGCGGCGGCGGCGAGAACCATCGGATGTCCCTGTCCGACGCCGCGTTGATCAAGGACAACCATGTCGTCGCAGCGGGAGGAATCACGGAGGCGTTCAAGGCTGTCACCAAGGCGTTCCCCGATGTGCCCATCGAGATCGAGGTCGACAGCGTCGACGGCGCTGTCGAGGCGGCTGAAGCGGGGGCCGAGCTGATCCTGCTCGACAACTTCACGCCCTTCGACGTCGCGCGCGCGGTCGAAGCCGTCGCGGGGCGGGCCCGGCTCGAGGCCAGCGGGGGACTCACCTTCTACGCCGCGAGGACGTTCGGCGAGACCGGCGTCGACTACCTTGCGATCGGGGAACTCACCCATTCCGCGCCGATCCTCGACATCGCCTTCGACCTGCGACCGGCGGATTGACGATGCTGCTCGCAATCGATGTCGGCAACACGCAGACGGTGCTCGGCCTACTCGAGGGCGAGGACGTCCTCGAACACTGGCGGGTGGCCACCGACGCACGGCGCACCGCGGACGAGTTCATGGCCATGTTGCGTGGGCTGCTCGCCGACGGCAACGACGACCGGATCACCGGCATAGCCATCTGCTCCACGGTCCCGGCCGTCCTGCACGAGATGCGCGAAATGGTCGCCCGCTACTTCGAATCGGTGCGCTCGGTGCTCGTCGAACCCGGCATACGCACCGGCGTTCCCGTGCTCATGGACAACCCTCGCGAGGTCGGAACCGACCGGATCGTCAACTCCCTGGCCGCGAAGCATCTCTACGGCGGGCCCTGCATCGTCGTCGATTTCGGCACGGCGACGACGTTCGACGTGGTATCCGCGGCGGGTGAGTATCTCGGCGGCGCGATCGCACCGGGAATCGGGGTGTCGCTCGACGCCCTCGGCGACGCGGGCGCGCAACTTCGCCGTGTCGAGCTGCTGCGGCCCCGCTCGGTGATCGCCAAGAACACCGTGGAGGCGTTGCAGTCGGGCGCCCTGTTCGGCTTCACCGGTCAGGTCGACGGCATCGTCACGCGGATGGCTGCTGAGTTGGGCCTGCCCCTCTCGGGGATCACAGTGATCGCGACCGGCGGCCTCGCGCCGTGGGTCCTGGACGAGTCGACCACGATCGACCACCACGAGCCCTGGCTCACCCTCGTGGGGTTGAGCCTCGTGTACGACCGCAATGCCCCGGAGGGCTAGACCACTCCGGTGCCGCCGCCCGCCGGCACTGGAGGTTCGCGACCCGCTAGACGAGGTGCCGTAGCTTGTCGGGGTTCAGGACGTTGTGCATCGCCTGGATATGACCGTCGGCGATGTCGAGCGCGAGCACACTGACCAGGCGCCCGTCGCCGCCGATGAGCTGCGCGCCGGGCTGCCCGTTCACCTCGACCGGCTCGATCCGGGCATCCTGCGCCGCTCCCTGCCGCAGCAGCGCGCCCAGGAAACGGAGCACCTGAACCCGCCCTTCGACGGGGCGCCGCACTGCCGGCGCCTTGCCGCCGCCGTCGCCGTTGAAGACGACATCATCGGCCAGCAACCGCTCGAGTCCGGCCATGTCGCCCTGTTCGCAGGCGGCAAAGAATCGCCGCGCGAGCTCGTCCCGCTGGGCGCGCGACACCTCGAAGCGCGGCCGGCGCTCGTCGACCCGGGCACGCGCCCGGGCGAAGATCTGCCGGCAGTTCGGCTCCGACTTCTCGACGACGGCGGCGATCTGGTCGTAGCCGTACCCGAACACCTCACGGAGCAGGAACACCGCACGCTCGACCGGCGACAGGCTCTCCAGCAGCACGAGGAATGCCATCGACACCGTGTCGGCCGTTTCGGCGCGGGCGGCCGGGTCGGCATCCGCCGGAGTGGTCAGCAGGGGCTCCGGCAGCCATGCGCCGACATACGCCTCGCGCCGTACCCGGGCCGAGCGGAGCTGGTCGATGGCGAGCCTGGTGGTGACCGTCGTCGCATATGCCTCGGGCGAGCGAACGACCGTCTCGTCGGTCTGCATGCGTAGCCAGGCGTCCTGTACGACGTCCTCGGCCTCGCTGGCCTGCCCGAGCATGCGGTACGCGATCGAGAACATCAGCGGCCGCAGTTCGTCGTGGCGGGCGGCGAGGTCGGTCACCCTTCCGATCCAACCACTGGCTGTCACAGATGGCCGGGCCGTCTCGTCGGACGGGGTGACGAGAGGAGAGCCTCATGCGCATCTTTCTTGCAGGCGCTACCGGCGCCGTCGGCGCCCGCCTGGTTCCCGTGCTGGTCCGGGCCGGTCACACCGTGGTCGGGACGACGCGCCGCCCGGACAAGAGCGACGGCATCGTGCGAGCGGGCGCCGAGCCGGTCGTCCTGGACGGCCTTGACCACGACGCGGTGATGGCGGCTGTGACGTCGGCCGAGCCGGACGTCATCGTCCACCAGCTGACCGCCCTTGCCGGGATGGGTAACCCGAAGAGGTTCGACGAGGAGTTCGCCGTCACCAACCGGCTCCGCACCGAGGGAACCGACCACCTGCTCGCCGCGGCCCGCGCAGCAGGGGCGAAGCGATTCATCGCCCAGAGCTACACGGGGTGGCCGAACGAGCGGACCGGTGGCCCGGTCAAGACCGAGGACGACGCGCTCGACCCGAACCCGACCGCGGCCTCACGCCGAACCCTCGCCGCGATCGAGTACCTCGAGTCGGCCGTCACCGGTGCGAGCGGCATCGAGGGCATCGTGCTCCGGTACGGCAACTTCTACGGTCCTGGTACCGGCCTGCAGGCCGGCGGAGATCTGCTGGAGATGGTCCGCAAGCGCCGGTTCCCGATCGTGGGCGGTGGCACGGGCGTGTTCTCGTTCGTGCACATCGACGATGCCGCGTCGGCCACGCTGGCGGCGGTGGAGCACGGCGCACCCGGGATCTACAACATCGTCGACGACGACCCCGCTTCGGTCGCCGAATGGCTGCCCTACCTGGCAAGCGTGATCGGCGCCAAGCCGCCGATGCGACTGCCTGCCTGGCTGGTCCGGCCGATGCTCGGAGAGCACGGGATCGCGATGATGACCACGATCCGCGGGTCGTCCAACGCCAAGGCGAAGCGGGAACTCGGCTGGGAGCCGACCTACCCGAGCTGGCGCGACGGTTTCCGCACCGGCCTCAGCTGACGACAGGAGCGACGCGGGCCTAGGTTGGCCGCGCTCGGACAGCGGAAGGTCGAAGTGCGGCACGGCGCTCTCCTGGGCGCGGTCAGGACAGCGGCGGGCTCGGCTCCGCAAACGACCACCCGGCAGCCTCGACCGCACGGTGCGCGGGACCGCTCATGGCCGAGTACGAGATTTCGAAGCCCGAGCGGCGCCCCCTCTCGTTCAATTCGCGCAGGAACGTCAGGCCCGGCTCACCCAGGACCGTGACGCCGTGCATGTCGACGACGGCATGGCTGAGCCCGCTGATGCTCTCGAGCTCTGCCACCTCGGCCACGGCGGCGTGCAGTGCGTCCGTCATCTGGTCGTCGATGTCGCCAGAGAGGAACACCACGATCTCCCGGGCTCCTCGGTCGGCAACGCGTACCTCGCCCATCGCCCTCACCTCCGTCTCACGACTGTCGCACCCCGTCGCGGCTTCGGCAATGATCGCCGTTGATGACGTTTGCGGAGCCGTCGCCGTTCCGGCGGTCTGACCTCCTACGCTGGTGGGTCATGACCGCTCGGCCAAGTGAGCATGAAGACGATCTCCCCGAGCAGATGCGGGTACGCCGCGAGAAGAGGGAGGAGCTGATCGAGCGCGGCATGCCCCCTTACGCACTCGGCTTCCGGCGCACTAACACACTCGCGGAGCTCCGCGCGGCCTACCCGGATGTTGAGCCAGGGGCCGGCACCGGCGACGTCGTGTCGGTAGCCGGCCGGGTGATCTTCCTGCGCAACACCGGCAGACTGTGCTTCGCGCGGCTTCGCGACGGCGACGGCAGCGAGCTGCAGGCGATGCTGTCGCTCGACCGGATCGGCGAGCAGTCAATGGCCGACTGGAAGCACCTCGTCGACATCGGCGATCACGTCGGCGTCGTGGGCGAGGTCGTGACCAGCCTGCGGGGTGAGCTGTCGGTGATGGTCGACCGCTGGACGATCACGTCCAAGGCGCTGCGACCGCTTCCGGTCGCGCACAAGGCGCTGGCCGACGAGACCCGCACGCGCCAGCGCTACGCCGACCTCATCGTCAACCCGGCTGCGCGGGAGATGGTGCATACCCGGGCCGCAGTAGTGCGGTCCATGCGGGAGACGCTGCACCGACGCGGATACGTCGAGGTGGAGACGCCGGTGCTGCAGCTCGTCCACGGTGGCGCGGCGGCCCGGCCGTTCCACACCCGGCTCAACGCGTTCGACCTGCCGATGACGTTGCGGATTGCGCTGGAACTACATCTCAAGCGCGCGGTGGTCGGCGGTATCGAGCGGGTCTTCGAGATCGGCCGGATCTTCCGCAACGAAGGCATCGACTCCACCCACAGTGCCGAGTTCACGATGCTGGAGGCCTACGAGGCATACGGCGACTACGACACGATGGCCACGCTGACCCACGACCTTGTGCTGGAGGCTGCCCGCGCCGTCGGCCGCACCGTCATCCCTGCCGGCCGGGGAGGGGAGGTCGACCTCGAATCCCCGTGGAAGCACGTCACCCTCCACGAGGCGGTGTCCGCCATCGTGGGCGAGGACGTCACGCCGGATACGTCGCCGGTGCGGCTGCGCGAGCTGGCCGAGAAGACCGAGGTGCGCCTGGAGGACAGCTGGGGCAGCGGCGAGATCGTGCTCGAGCTGTTCGAGAAGCTCGTCGAGCACACCCTTCTGGAGCCCACCTTCGTCCGCGACTATCCCGAGTCGGTGCGACCTCTTGCTCGCCCGCACCGCGACGGCCCAGGCCTCGCCGAGGCCTGGGATCTGGTCATCGCGGGTGTCGAGCTCGCGGTGGCATATTCGGAGCTGGTCGACCCGGTAGTCCAACGTGAGCGTCTCATCGCGCAGTCAGAGCTCGCCGCACAAGGCGACCCGGAGGCGATGGACCTCGACGAGGACTTCCTGCGGGCCCTCGAGTACGGAATGCCGCCCAGCGGCGGAATGGGCATGGGTGTCGACCGACTGGTCATGCTTCTCACCGGCACCGGTATTCGTGACACCATCCTGTTCCCGTTGGTCAAGCCCGAATGAAAGGAAACTCGGTCGGTCCGGAACGTCTCGTCACCGTCGACGGACAACCGCGGGGGAGCTATCTCGTGCGGAGAGCCCGCACGGCCGACGTTTCTGCCATCCGCCGTCTGGTCGATGCCTACTCGGCGGGTCGGATTCTGCTG
>Ga0193738_1001095_pt1 | contig 11328 bp, 15 predicted proteins | sample L2a1metaG_FD_144927 | JGI IMG/M metagenome (GOLD analysis project Ga0193738, IMG submission 144927) | Soil microbial communities from a riparian zone of the East river system, Colorado, United States - L2a1 | ecosystem: Environmental > Terrestrial > Soil > Riparian zone | place: USA: East River...
CCATCCACCTTGGTCATCGTCGGCGACCCCGCCCGTGAAGGCGTAGATGCGCAGACCGGCCGTCGCGAGCGCCTGGCTCGCCGCGCCGCTGACAAGCTGCCCACCGGACGGATACACCGTCAGGGTGTTACCAGCCTGCAGGCGCACGATGCCGACCATGTCTGCCTCGTGCTCCTTGCGCCCGTACGGCAGCTGCAGGTCGACACTGCCCGCCTGCATGTCCACCCGGTGAATGCGGCCAAAGGCGAGTGCGTGTCGCGCGGTCGCAGCGCTGAGCACCTGGCCGAGCACACCGTTAGGGAACGGCCCGCGCCGAGCGTCGCGCAGCGCGCGGAGTTCACCGTCGAGCTCCTCCACCATCCGTTCGAGCAGATCCGCGAGCTCCTCCGGCTTTTTGCCAGCGAACCGCGGAAGTTGGAAAGCGCGGCTCATACGCCGAACCTGTAGCGAGCTGCAGCCGCGATACGGCGTCGCCCGCGGACATCAGTGCGCTTCGTTGCGCCCGCGCGTTGCCGGTGATTGACCCGGGAAAGGATGGTTTGCATCAGGCGGTCACGCTCGGCCGCGAAGACCACGATCTGCTCGCTCTGGTAGTCGCGCAGCAAGAGCTTGTTGCCCGCGTTGAACACCACCCACTCTTCCCAGCCAGCGATGCCGTCGAACGTGTCGCCGTCGGCGCTCAGATCGGTGTGCACCGGCAGGTAGTAGAGAATGTACGGATACGCCGCGTTGCTGGCCGGCGCGTACGCGAGCTGCGAAGCATTGAAGAGAAAGAACGCGCGCGGCTGTCCCGTGGTCGAGCCGCTCAGCCAGTCACCCTGCCAGTCGTTGCGCTCCTCGAAGTTGACCGGCTCGAGCGACGTCCAAACGTTGCCGACCTTGACGTCGAATCCGTACGGGCGGAGAAACCCGGGCGAGAGCGACGAGACGGTGAGCGCGCCGAACGGGTAGGGGCTCGTCGCTCCGAGCGCGAGCGTGCCCGTGGACTGTACGAGAAAGTAGGGGTGGCCCGCATCGCTGACGATCTCGCGAAACTCCTGGATGCTCTGGTTGAGCGCGCGAGTCAGGTTCGCGTTCGGATGACGCGCAGTCATCGACTCCAGGTCGAATTGCTTGCGCAAGTCGTCTCGGAGCTCGTCCAATCGTCGCGTGCGGGCCGCCACTGGTTACTCCTCGTGCGCGGCCTTGCAGGCCAAGATCGCGTCGTACAGGGACTTCGCGCGCGCCTCCGGCGTCTCGCCCGCCTCGTACTCCTCGAACGCCGACATGAAGCCGGGCGGAAGCTCATCGCCGCCGCCCTCCTCCGTTTCCTCGACTTCGGGGAGCAGACCTTCCAGATCTAGCTCGGGCTCGGCCATTACCCCGTCCCCCTCGAGTCCAGGCGGAACAGGACTTGGATCTTGTCTCCGTTCGCCGGATCGGCTGGCGTGCCAGCGTCCGTTTCGGTGTTGAAACTCGCCGTCCCCGCCGCAAAGTCCATCGCAATGAGCGGCGCGGAAACCACCGTGCCGAGCGGGCTGAACAGCTGAATGAAGATCCGTCCGCCTGGCGACTTGGGGAAGGTGAGAGCGTAGACGCCCGTGGTCGTGCGGGTGCACCCAACCGCCGGATCGTCCTTGTCGAGCGTGCCAACCGCGCCGGTGGCGCCGATCGGGATCACCAAATCGAGCTCGACCAAATCGCGCCGCGCGGCCTTCGTCGGATACGGCGCCATGTCTGCTGCAGTAACGGTCATGTTCGTTTCCTCGGTAGAGGCAAGGGAGGCGCCGCCCCGTAAGCGCAGCGCCTCCCCTACGGGTTAGACGGGCATGCTGCACACGCCGTTGTACGACGGCGCGCGCGTGGAAAACGTCGGGAAGGCCACGATGCGGTGCTCGTAGTCGTCCGACGTTGCCTTGCGGAGCATCTGCAGCCCGTCGCCCTTCAGGACGTCGGGGCAGGGCCCGTAGCTGCGCAGCTTCCAGGTATCGAGCTTCAGCGCGAACGCCTTGCCCAGCGGGCAGAAACGATCGCCGTAGATCTCCACCTTGCGGCCGCCCATGGCGAGTTCGAGCTTCGAAAAGCTCATCGTGCCGACCTTGCCGTCGAGGGGCCGCGTGCCGCGGGCCTCGAGCGAGTCGGCAAGCGCCTGCCACTTCTCGTCGTTCAGGAAGATGTGCGTCGCGCCAGGCCCCTTGAACCGGGAGCGCATGCGCGTGCACAACAGCTTGAGACGAGCCTCGATACCCTTTCCGCTGACCTCAGCCGCCGTGAGGCGCACACCGCTCAGCAAGTCGCTGATGGTGCGATCCACACCGTAGAACGCGGTCGCGCCCGGCGCCGTGTCCGGGATCCAAGCGCCGAAGCCCTTGAAGATCTCGTTGGGCGTCGCCGTGCCGCCGAAGTCGCCGTCGCGGAAGAAGAACATCGTGCCGGTCCAGCCGGACGGCGTTCCTGCAGATCCGCCGCTCGTGGTCGAGACGGTGAATTTGCCTTCCGCGTGGTTGAGCGCGATGACGTAGCCCACCGAACCCGACCCGAGCAGCGCGTGCCCGGTGCCCGTGCCGTTGTCGGCGGATGCCGTCAGGATCTGACCCAAGTGGATGTTGTTCATCGACTCGGGATCAGCCAGCGTGATGACGCCGGTGCTGATGGTTCCCGAGCCCACGCTCTGCCCACCATCGGAGTAGAGGTAGGTCGAGAACGTGTCGGCGAAGGCCTCGTAGAGACCGTCGATTTCCGTCGCCTGATTGCGAAGGAACGAGCCCATGTCGTCGCGAGCGGCGCGAATCACCTTCTCGCCGATGACGACGGAGCCCGCGTAGGTGCCGAAGGTGAGGTTCCAGTCGCGGCCCGTGACGTTGGCGCCGGTACCGGCCTGCTCGGCTCCCGCTTGCGCCTTGGCGCGCGTTGCGCCCAAGCCCTGCGGGTTGCCGATGATGATCGGCTCTACGAATACTTTGCCGCTGACATCGCCGTCCTTCGGCGTCATCGCCCATGCGGCGCGGTCAGCAAGCGTGAGGTTTTCGATCTTTTCTTTGGTGTAGCGTTCTTTCATGAACGCATCGAACGTGAGAACAGTGGAATTCATCGGAGGCCCCGAGCGGCCTCAGGCGCACGTCACCCGGCTTTGGCTTCCGCGATTCGCTGATACTTTCGAAACAGCTCTTCGTCGGTCAGAGGTCGACCGGGGGCACTAGCTTCCTGAGCTCCGCGTTGAGAGAGGGAGTTGGGCGGCGCTTTCGCGTCGACCGGCCTCGCGGGGTTTTTGCCGCCCCGGTGCGGACTCTCAGGATTTGTGCCGTCCTGGTGCGGACCCCCGGATGCGCTCCGGTCGCGCGAGCCGAATACCGGCCCGAATTCTTCCACGAGCTCGTCACGGACCTTCTCTGCGATGGCCGTCACGGTGAGCAACCCGGCATCTCTGCCGTGCTGCGCCTCACGCAAAAAGTCTTTGTACACGCGATGCAAGAACCGCTGGCGCTTGCTGAGCTCGACGATCTCCGGATCGGTCGACGTCGCCAGGTGCGTCGAGACGGCGCGCACGTTCGCAGCGTGCTGCTGCTGCTGCTGCGCGGTGAGCTGGCGCTGGCGCTCCTCATCGGCCAGGCGCTGGCGCTCCTCGCGCTCCTCGGCCAGCTGCTTCTTGAGCCCCTCGATCTCCGGGTTCTTGCCGTGGAACTTGCCGAGCGCCTTCTTCTGAAAGCTGTTCAGGTCCAGCCCGAAAGCTTGCTGAAAAGCGCCCTCGTAGTCCTCCGCCTCGAACAGCTTGCGCGCCTCGACGAGCGGACCGTAATCCTTGGCGAGCCGCTGAGCGGCCTGCGTAACCCGCTGCTCGCGGGCGGCGGTCTCCTTGCGTGCGGTATCGTTCGCCTTGCGCCACTCGGCCCAGCGCGCCGAGTTGAGGCGGAACACGGCCGCCTCCTTGCCAAACACGAGCTTGAGCGCGCCGTCCAGATCGCCGTTGTCGGCGAGCTCGCGCGCGCGGAGGACCATGCCAGCGCTGGGCGCACCGATCTCTACCGGGGGCGTCTCGGGCTCGTCCTTCGCTGGCGGCGGCGCCGGGTCGGTTTTGCCGTCCGGCTCCTCGCTGAGCTTCGCCTTCGGCTCCGCCTTGGCTTTCGGCGCTGGCTTGCCCTTGCCGGCCTTCGCTTTCTTTCTCTCATCGCGCGCGACCACGTCCTGCGCGCGCTTGATCTGATCCTTCAGCTCGGCGTCATGGTCGAGCGGGGGTAGCGGCGCATCATCCGGGTCCGCACCAGCGGCGGCGGCGGCCGGGGGTGCGACCTTGGGCAAGGCGCCGTTCGGCTTGACTGGTTCGGCGGGGGAGGTAGCGGGAGCGGCCATCAGTGCATCACCGGTGCGGCTGCTACCGCTCCGGCTCCGGTTGGGGTTTGCGGCGCGCCGGCAGCGGCCATCGCGTCAGGCGTGACACCCTTGGCGATTGCGGCTTGCCTCGCGGCGACCTTCTGGATCTGCAGATCGCACTGCTCCATGAAGGTCAGGAAAAACTGCAGGTTCCAGTCGGGCGCGCCCTCGAGCTCGGCAACCATGTACGCGCGCGCGGCCTGCAGCAGCGCCGCCGCGTGGTCCATGAACGGGATCGGCGCTCGGTAGCGAAACGTCCCCTCGTCCTGACTTTCGGGCGTCGCTTCGAGCCAGCTCTCAATGTACTTCTCGATCACGCTGTACTGCGTGTTCTGCTGCTCGAGCTCGCTCTCAGGATCCTTGAACTGGATGATCCGCTTGTACGAATCGCTCGAGATCTGCCCCGAGTTGTAGAGATCTTCCGCCAGCTGCAAGCGGTCGGCAGGGGTGTTGACGATGCCGGCGACGGCGTACGGCTGGATAACGTACATGTCCTCCTCGAGCGACACGTCATTCCAGCTGAGGTCCGTCAGGAACTTCTGCCCCGGCCAGCGAAGCATCACGTCCTTCTCGCGCTCGGCGAGCTCGCGCGTCGACGCGAGCTGATGGCGCGGAATGTCGACGGCCATCATGTGCTCGTACGCGCTGTACACGACGGAGAACCGCTCGGTTTCCATGTCGGCCAGCGTGCGCAGCGCAACGCCTGCGGTGACGCCCTTCTCCTTGCGCGAGCTCGCGGTCATCTGCGAGACGCCAGTCAGCTCGAAACTCTTATCGAAGTTCAGCGTCAGCCACTTGAGCGAGCTGTCCGAGAAACTGTTGGGCGCCGTGATGACCGGCATCTGCGAGCCGGGCTTGATGCAGATCTTGACGCCGATCTCGTTCGAGTTGAGCGCCTCCTCGTTGAGCACGCTGCCATCTTCATAGGTGATCGTGATGTTCGAGCAGAGGCGCTCGGCCTCGCGCATGCGCTCGACGGTGTAGTTCACCTCTTGCGCGATGGTCTTTGCTTCCTCGACGAGGGACTGGCCGCCAAAGCCGAGGAGCTCCGCCGAGTAGCGCAGGAACACAAACGGCGGCTCTTGACGCTTCCACTCGCGTGACGCGAGCACACCCTTTTTAGTGCAGATGACGTGCCGCCCCGGCGTGTCGCCGATGGGCATGCGCCACGCCTCGTACACGAGCGCCGAGCGCGCGAGCCGGCGACCCTTGCCCCAATACTCCGCCTCATCGTCGGGCGCCGAATTGATGATCTCTTCCTTGCCCGGGAAGCGCTCGGCGAGCGCGTCCTTGTCGTAGTGGTACCGGTGGAAGAAGTTGAGCGGCTCGCCCTTCTCGGCCTCCACCGGGTCAACCAGGATCTCCCACGGCAGCACGCGCTCGTTGACGACGCGCTTGACCAAACTGTCGGCGAAGATCTTGATGCACCCGAAGCCGAACACAGCAGCATCCAAAAACGTGCGAATGCCAAGCGACCACGAATCGCGGTGCATGCCCTGGGGCTGGTGGAGCTGCGCTTCGCAGAAGCGCTCGAGCTTTTTGGCGCGGCGCTTGGTCTGCCAGTCGGCATCGGAGCAGACGAGCGACGGCTTCGGCCGCTGGCGCCCCGCGATCTTCGCCGTGATGGTCTGCACGAGCGAACGCGGGACGTTCCAGTAGTAGGCGTCGAAGTCGTCACCCTCGAGAGTGCCGCTGTTCAGGTACGCCGACGCGCTGAGACCCGGTAGCCGCTTGCCCTCGAACAGCGAGAGCGCCTCGAGGCACCGCGTGCGGAACGCCGTCTGATCTTGCCAGAGCCAGTCAGCAATCGCCGTGACGTGCGTGTGCGCCGTCTCGTCGGATGCTTTCCACCAGCGCTCCTGGCCGTATTGGTCCACTGGCCAAGGTGGTGACGTGGAAAACCCCACCCGCGGAAGATTCCCTAGGTTTCGGGGGTTTCCTCACGCGGCCAGCGGCAGATGTAGGTCGGCCTCGCCACGCCAGCGGCTCGAGCGCTTTTTTGCCCGATTCATGGCGTCCTGGCGCTCGCGCTCCCACTCCCGGCGCTGCCATTCCTCGGTGCCTGGCTTCGGCTCCTCGAGCTCGGGGCGATAGAACGGCCGGAGCGCCCGGACCGCGTAGAGGAAGGCGTCGGCGGCGTGGTTCTCGAACTTGGGATCCTCCTCGGTCCTGTCCGGCCGCCACTGCAAGATCTGGATCTCGTCGAGCAGCAAGCGCGCCGCGCGCGGGTCGAGCTTGATGACGCCCGCAGACAGGTCGCCGGCTACGAGCTCCTGGTATGCGCGCTTCTTGCTCTTCTCGGCCGGCTGCACTGGCAGCCCGTACGTCCGACGCATCTCTTCCGCGTAGCCCTTGCCCAAACCGCCCTCGTCGACGACACAGATCGATTTGGGGTAATCGCGAAGGTAGCGCTCGACGTGCGCGGCGACAGTCGACGGGATGAGGCCTTCGCGCTTCCAGACGTCGACGACGTACACCTCAGGGTGACCGCGCCGGCAGCACGCGACAACGATGGCCGTCGAGTCCGTCACGCCAAGGTCGACGCCGATCGCGTACTGGTACTCGCCGTGCGGCAGCTCCTTGGCGTTCCAAGCATTGATCTGTCCGTTGTACGGGTAGACCAGCGCGCCCTCGTCGCGCACCCATTCGCCGAGCCACTCACGGCGGAAGGTCGGGTGTGTCGCGTCGCCGCCGTAGTGCTTGAGCTCCTCGGCCAGCTCCTCCTCGACCTGGGTGAGGTAGGGGTTGTCGCGGATCGTCCAGTGGTGAGAGCTCCACTTCTCGCCGCCGTCGCCCGTAGTCGCGACGTAGAACAGGCCGGCTGGGATGGGGCTCGGCGTGCCCGCAACGCAGAGCTCACCGTGCTTGTCGATGAGGGCCGGGCGGATGCTGGCGCGTACGAGCTCACCGAGGAACGCGAACTCCTGTGCCTCGTCGATGACGGCGCGCCGGTACTTCGGCCCGCGAAACTTGCCCATCTCCGAGGAGTCCTTGCAGCCGGCCAGCCAGATCTTGTGCCCGTTGGGGAGCACGACCATCAGCTGGTTATCGATCTCGCGCAGCCACAGGTTGAGCTCGTAGCGCTCGGAAATGACGCGCAGGGTTTCGTCCCACAGGATGCGTCGCGCGTCGCCCTTGCTGCGGACGATGTAGACGGACAGGCCGCCCGGGTCGCTGTAGCCGCCCTCGAGCAGCCAGACGGCGATGCCCCAAGACTTGCCGGCGCGGCGCGAGCACAGCGCGGCCTTGCGTCTGGCAGGGTCGCACACAAACGCGCGTTGCTTCGGATGCAGGTCGGCGATGAGCCGCTGCAGCGCTTCCGGGGGCGGGATCGGAGTTGCCGGTTTCTTCGGACGCCTCCGCCGCTCGAGCTCGGCCAGAAGCTCGTCGACGGGGATGAGGCTCATGCGCGCTCAGGGTGCCAGTGGCCCGCGCCCTGCAAGATCGAGTTGAACACGTCGGTTCGAACGTGGAAGCCTGACCAGCGGTAGCCCGGCGGGACGTGGCGCACAGGCTCGCTCGCGTCGGGATCGAGAAAGATCGTCGTGCCCAGCATGACCACCACGCGCTTTTCGAGCTCGGGATCGGTCACGGCTCACCCATGGCTCTTTGCGAAGTGAACCTTGACGCCGTGCACGGTGGCCGAACGGAACGAGCAGGAGATGCAGCCCCACGGCGCCGTCTCGTCGCCGGTGATGGCGACGCCCTTGGGTAGATTGATCGGCTTGTTCACTATGACCGTGCCGAAGCCCAGCGCCGGCAACACCGGCTCCGGCGAGAGCCCGTTGCGCTCCACCTTCGGGATCGGGGTAGGCGTGAGCTCCGGCTCGCGCGTCAGACCGTGGCGAGGGTTGTGCGTGTAGCGCTCCACCCGAGCGCCGGGCACGGTGTCCTCTCGCGTGCCGCGCACGATGAGGTAGCCCCCGTGGGCAAGCTCAGTGATGGCGTCGCAATTCTCGCCGACGGTGTAGACGCGCTCGCCCCTGTCATCCAGCGGGTTGATTAGCGCCAGCTGTTTCATGTGCCTCCTTGCTCGGGCGCTCGTACGCCCCGATCTGAATCGTCCAGCCCGGGCCCGGCCTGCCGACGGCGCCGCAGTCCTCGCACGCGAGTAGGCCATCGATCACGATGGTAAGTTCCTCCGTGAACCCGCGCTCCTCCGCGCAGTCGCGGCACAGCAGGGCGCATCGGCCCTCAGTCTGGCCGAGGCTCGCCGGTCTCCGCCGGAACAGCTTCGCTAGCTTTGAGATCTGCTGCATCCTTCTCGGCCCATTCTTTCTCGAGCTCATCCAGAGCCTCGATGTCATCGACTAGTTGCATGTACACGCTGGCGCCATCGGCCTGCGCGACGTACCCGCGGCGCTGCTGCTTCAAGAACGCGAGGAAGCGCATCGCGTTGAGCTCGCCGCATTCGTTAGCGCAGTTCCGCAGCCGGTCGAACAGCACCTTGCGCTGCGCCTCGAACTCGGCCACCTCGGCCTTGCGCTTGCGGCGCGCGAGCGTCACCGCGCTGGCCGCCGCCCGCTTCCTGAGCTTGCGGAGGAGAGAACTCACGCGGGGTCGCCGTTCTCCACCGCCTCGATTCGCACCTCGTCAGCCCAGCCGTTCTGCTCGAGAGCAAGCGCCGTGGTGGCAACCAGCATGATGTACTCGCCCGGCCCAAACAGCCGCACGAACTCGGCGGGCGTGAATGCCTTGCGCGGCGCGCGCTCCTCAGTCGTGAGCTCGGGCGGCAGCGGCGTCTGGATCTCCTCATCGGTGAGCGTCGGGGGCGGGATCTCCTTGCGCTCGATGGCGACCACCTGTTCATGCCGCCGCTTGTCGCGCTCGGACTCGCGCCGCACCTTGGCCGCCTCACGCTCGACGTCGTAGGCCGCGACGCGCTTGGCCTCGCCCTGCTCGACGTAGGCCCATAGGCTCTCGTCGTAGATGTCCGCCCAAACCGACCACGCTCTGTCTCTGCGTACCTTGATTCGGATCTTCATTGCCCTGCCTCCAATCGTTGTTTCGCTTCCCGATGCAGCTCATTCCAGATCCCTTCGATGCCGCTGCCACTGATTCCGGTTGCCGCCGTGAGCGCCGACCAGGCCTCGTCCGCCTGCTGGTTGGCTCGCCTCTGAGCGAGGCAAGCACGCACGACCCGCTCGCGCAGCTCTGGCGTGAGCCGCTCCGCCTGAACGCGACCGACAGCCCGTTGGAGCGCCTCACCGGAGGCGCCCTGAAGATGCGCGTCAAGCAGCGCACGCTCCGCCTCGGTGCACTCAGGCACGACCCACCCCCATCTCGTCAACGCTGACCCCTTCAGGCAGCACGCCGTGAATCGCCCCGACGCGGAGCATGCGATACCCGTCCGGCAGCTCCCAGCCCGGGTCCGAGTCGACGAGCACGCGCTGGCCGACATGGACGTCCATGGGTAGACGCTGGCCGTTCTTGCCCCGAGCTCCGAGCCCCACGGCGATGACGCGCGCCGCACGCCGACCGAGCTTGCGACTGTCTGCGGTCTTGGGCAGCTCAATGAGTCCGTGGTATGCCGCGCGCTCCTCGAGCTGGATGAGCACCTGATCGTTCAGGGGCCGCACCTTGGTCATGTCGGACTGCGCCGGCAGCGCGGCCACGTCGCGAACCAGGGGTAGGTGTTTCGATTGGATCTCAGGCATCGTTTCTTTCCTCCGTCTCCGCGAGCCCTTCGGCCCGCTGTTTGGTTTCTGGCTCGGCCGGCGTCGCAACCGCTTCCCCCGTCGTGAGCACGGGGACCGGCATCTCGACGCGCACGCCCTGTGCCGCCAGCTGCTCGATGATCTGCTCTGTCGTCAGGTCGCCCGCGCTGATGACGTGGTGATGCCGCTGGACCTTCAAGCCCAGGAGCTCGCTCTGCGCCTCGGCTGCGCGTAGCGCCGTCCGGTGGTCGGGCCTGCGCACGGTGACGATGTCACCCTTCACGGTCACCGCCTCCTCGGTCCGAGTGAGCGCGTCCTGGCCGATGTAGGCCATCCGGGCCAGGAGCTCGGCGCGAAGCTCGTCGGCGCTCTTGCTCAGGAGCTCGCGAGCGAGCATCCGCCTGGCCTCCGCTGCGTACTGCGAGGCGTGACGCTCGTTGACGCCCCACACCCGCGCCAGCGCAACGTAGTCGGCAGGCTGGTACCAGCCTCGCACCATCCACGCGCAAATAGTTTCCACCCGATGCTCGACGCTGGTGGCCTGCAAAAGCTGCTGCTTCTGCTCGTCGCTGTAAGGTTCGCGCGCACGCGACCGATCTGCTGCACTGCGTATTGACAGGGCTTTTTTTGACTGCCTACGCTTCGCGCGCGGCTTCTGGTTGGAGCTTCGCTCTGCCATCACCTGTCACCCCGCTGGCGCATGTACTCCAATCGGTCCCAGCTCATGCCGTGCGGCTTGCGCATGTCCTCCTCGAGCTTGCGCTGCTGCTCGCTCATCTCGCGCCTACGCTGTTCCCCCAGACGCGCGTGCCGTCGCTCCTGTTCCTGGCTCGGCGCTTCCTCACCGGGGAATAGCCCATCATTCAGCTGGGCGTATCGGGCTCGGCTTGCGTCCAGCAGCACCTGCAACTTGTCGTCGACGGCTCGCGACATGCTCTTGCCGGTGTGCTCGTCCCACCAGCCGCCGCCCGAACTTCCGTAAAGCATCACCGGCCGCCAGAACGGCCAGCCCCATGGGCGAACTTTGACCGTCGCGAATTCGTTGCCGCTGTTCACCACTTCGTGAGAGAGCAGCCGCACGTGAGGCGCCCGGAAGGTGGCCAGCGTCGCCCACAAGAGCACGCTGAGCGCGAGGGCCAAGGCTGCCCACGTCACCGCCGCACCCCGAACTTCCGCCGCTCTTCCGCCTTGGCCTCCTCGAAAGCCTCGAGCAGCGCGGCACGTCGAGCATGGGCCTCGGCAACGAAGCTCGGCAGGTATTCGCCGGTTCGGTCGTGCTCCGCCAGGATGCCATCCAGAAACGTCACCTCGTCGGTGATGGCCT
>Ga0193738_1001096_pt1 | contig 11323 bp, 22 predicted proteins | sample L2a1metaG_FD_144927 | JGI IMG/M metagenome (GOLD analysis project Ga0193738, IMG submission 144927) | Soil microbial communities from a riparian zone of the East river system, Colorado, United States - L2a1 | ecosystem: Environmental > Terrestrial > Soil > Riparian zone | place: USA: East River...
CCGTTCCAGCAGCATCCGGATGGTGATGTCGTCCGGCACGAGCTGGCCGCGTTCCATGTAGCGCCGGGCCTCGAGGCCGATGGGCGAGGCGTCGCGCACCGCAGCCCGGAACAGGTCCCCGGTCGACACGTGCGGGATCCCGAGTCGCTCGGCCAGATGCTCCGCCTGGGTGCCCTTGCCGGCTCCGGGAGCGCCCAACAAGACGACGACGGTCATCGTGGACCCGGGAGTGCTCCGTCCGCCGTCGCGGTCATCTGATGAAGCCCTCGTAATTCCGCATCATGAGCTGCGCCTCGATCTGCTTCATCGTCTCGACCACGACGGACACGACGATCAGCAGGCTCGTGCCACCAAGACCGATCGCCCCGAGGTCCGGGAACGCCAGGCCGAGCAGCGATGGCGAGACCGCCACGATCCCGAGGAACATCGCGCCGGCGAACGTGATGCGACTCACGACCCGGGCAAGGTAGTCCTGCGTCGGGCGACCGGGTCGGATACCCGGGATGAATCCGCCGTTCTTGCGCAGCTGCTCGGCGGTCTCGTCAGGTTTGAACGTGAAGGCCGTGTAGAAGTAGGTGAAGCCGACGGTCAACAGGAAGTACAGGATGACGTAGAAGATCGTGTTCGGGTTGAACAGGAACACGATCCCGTTCGCGATATCGGCGACGAGCTGGATGTCCGACGCCGTGAAGTACGACGCGAGCTGGACCGGGAACAGCAGGATGCTGATCGCGAAGATGATCGGGATCACGCCGGCCTGGTTGACCCGCAGCGGCAGGAACGTCTGGCCGCCCTGATACATCCGCCGGCCGCGGACGCGGCTGGCGTACTGGATGGGGATCCGGCGCTGGCCTTCCTGGATGTAGACGATCACCGCGACGGCGGCGACCGCGACCAGGGCGAAGGCGATGAACGCGGCGAAGTTCGGGCTGGCGATGAACGCACCGATGGCGCTCGGCGCCTGGCTGACGATGCCGGCGAAGATGATGAAGCTGATGCCGTTGCCGATCCCACGCTCGGTGATCAGCTCGCCGATCCACATCAGGGTGATCGAGCCGGCGGTCAGCGTCGCGATCTGGGTCAGCGTCTCGAAGCTGCCGAGCGCGAACGTGCCGGTCAGGACGCCGCTGTTGTTGAGCAGCGCGAGGAAGCCGTAGGACTGCAGCAGCGCCAGCGGCACGGCCAGGTAGCGGGTGTACTGGGTGATCTTGTTGCGCCCGTACTCCCCTTCCCGGCTGAGGGCCTGGAGGGAGGGCACGACGCCCTGCATCAGCTGCATGATGATCGAGGCGTTGATGTACGGATTCATGCCCAGCGCCACGACCGAGAAGTTCGAAAGCCCTCCACCGGAGAACAGGTTGAGCAACCCGAAGAGCGGATTGCCCTCCAGGAAGTTGGCGAGCTGTTCGGGGTCGACGCCCGGCACGGGCACGGCCGCCAGCAGCCGGAAGACGACCAGCAGCCCGAGGACGACCAGAACCCGGCGCCGGATATCCGGCGCCCGGAAGGCGTTCAGGAGGGATTCGAACACAGGTTAGGCGTCGTCGCCGGACGCGGTCTCGGCCTCATCGGTGGCCGCGCTGGCGGCCTGGGCTTCGGGCTGGGCCGTTGGTTCGGCCTCGGTCGACGGCTCGGCGACGGCTGCAGGTTCCTTCCGCGCGGCTCGTGCGGCGCGCTTCGGCTTGGCGGTCGTCGTCTCGTCGACGTCGGACGCCGGCGTCTCCGCCTCGGCCTCGGCCGGTTCGGCGGTCGCGCTCGGGGCCTCGGCCTCGACTTCCGCCGTCTCGGCGGTCGCGGCAGGTGCCTCGGCCTCGGCCTCGTCCGCCTTGGCCTTGGCTCGTGACTTCTTGGGCGCCGCGGCCTCGATCTCGGCGGCCGCCGCCGACTCGTCACGCGCCGTCCGGGCAGAGGCTTCCCTCGCGGTCGCCTCCTGGGCACCGCGGGACTGCTTTGGTGCCGTCCGCTCCTCACCAGGCTCGAGACCGATGGCCTTGAGCGGCGCGCCCGGGACCTCCAGCACGTTGACCGTGCCGCCGGCCGCCTCGATCTTCGTCCGGGCCGAGGCGGTGAACGCGTCGGCGACCACGAACAGGGCGGTCGAAAGCTCACCGCTGCCGAGGATCTTGAGCGGCTTGTCGAGGCTCCGAACGAGCCCGACCGCCCGCAGGATGTCCTGGTTGACCGTGATCTGGGCGGGCGCCTTGGTGGCAGCCGTCGGCTTGGCGTCGGCCGCCTCGAGCTCGAACGCGCCGCGCTCGGCCGCTGCGGCGATCGCCCCGACGTTCACGACCTCGTACACGATCTTGAAGCGGTTCTTGAAGCCGCGGAGCTTCGGGATGCGCATGTGGAGGGGCGTCTGGCCACCCTCGAACCAGGCCGGGATGGAACCGCCGGCACGCGCCTTCTGGCCCTTCGTGCCGCGGCCCGCGGTCTTGCCCTTGCCGGCCGCGATCCCGCGGCCGACGCGGGTGCGCGCCTTGCGCGACCCTTCGGGCGGGCGCAAGTCGTGGAGTTTCATTCCTTCTCCTTCGCGGCACGGTCATTCGACGCGTGCTCAGCGAGCTCCTCGACGCTCACGAGGAAACGGACCTGGCGGACCATGCCCCGCGTCGCCTCGTTGTCAGGGACGATGCTGGTGCTCCCGATCCCGTGCAGGCCCAGGGCCTTGACGGTCGCCCGGTTGCGCGCGATGTGGCTGATCGTGCTCCGGGTCTGGGTGACCTTCAGCTTACCGGGCATCGGCCACCTCCGCAGTCGCAGCGGGCTGGCCGGAGATCCGGCTGACCAGCTTGACCCCGCGGCGAGCACCGAGCTCCTCGGCCGAATGGAGGCTGCGGAGCGCCTCGATCGTCGCGCGGGTGACGTTGACCGGGTTGGTCGACCCGTGGATCTTGGACAGGATGTCGCGGACGCCGGCCGACTCGAGGACCGCGCGAACGGAGCCACCGGCGATGACGCCGGTGCCCTGGGAAGCGGGCTTCAGCAAGACGCTGCTGGCGCGGTAGACGACCTGGACCTCGTGGGGGATCGTCGTCCCGACCATCGGGATCTTGATGATGTTCTTCTTCGCGTCCTCCACGCCCTTGCGGATGGACTCCGGCACTTCGCCGGCCTTGCCCAGCCCGACGCCGACGTGGCCCGCGCCGTCACCGACGACGACGACCGCGCTGAAGCTGAAGCGGCGGCCGCCCTTGACGACCTTGGCCACTCGATTGATCTGGACGACGCGCTCTTCGAGCGCGAGCTTGTTCGGGTCGATGCGTGCCATCAGCGTTCCTTCCGATCAGAATTCGAGGCCGGCTTCGCGGGCGGCATCGGCGAGCGACTTGATCCGCCCGTGGTACCGGAACCCGGCTCGATCGAAGACCACGCGCCCGATGCCGGCGGACTTCGCCCGCTCGGCGAGGAGGCGACCCACGACAGCCGCATCCTCGGACTTGGTCGACTTGGAGCCCTTCAGCTCCTTCTCGGCCGTCGAGGCGGCGGCGAGCGTCTTCCCGGACGCGTCGTCGATGACCTGCGCGTAGATGTGGTTGAGGCTGCGGAACACCGCGAGACGCGGGCGCCCCGCCGAACCCGCCAGGGTGAGGCGGATCCGGTCGTGGCGCTTCCGTCGGGCGGCGCCGCGGCTGGCGAGCTGCGTCATCGGGTCAGTCCTTCGTACGTGATCACTTCTTGCCGCCGATCTTGCCGGCCTTGCCGGCCTTGCGGCGGATCTGCTCGCCCGCGTAGCGCACGCCCTTGCCCTTGTACGGCTCGGGCTTGCGTGTCGAGCGCACCTTCGCGGCGATCTGGCCGACGAGCTCCTTGTCGATGCCGACCACCGCGAGGCGGGTCGGGTTCTCGAGCTCGAAGCTGATGCCGTCGGGCGGGTCGATCTCGATCTGGTGGCTGTACCCCAGGTTGAGCGTGAGCTTCTTGCCGTTCAGCGCGGCTCGGTAGCCGACGCCGGTGATCTCGAGGCCCTTGCGGTAGCCGTCGGTCACCCCGACGACCATGTTGTTCACGAGGGTCCGGGTCAGGCCGTGGAGCTGCTTGTGGGTCTTCTGCTCGGTCGGGCGGGTGACGACGATGGTGCCGTCCTCCTGGCGGACCGACATGTCCGGGTGCAGGGCGCGGCTGAGGGTCCCCTTGGGGCCCTTGACCGTGACCTGGCGCCCGTCGATCGTCACGTCGACGGCCGACGGGACGGGGATGGGCAGGCGTCCGATACGCGACATGGTTCCGCGCCTACCAGACGAACGCGAGGACTTCGCCGCCCAGCTGCGCCTGACGCGCCTGCTGGCCGGTCATGATCCCCTGGCTCGTGCTGACGATGACGATGCCCAGGCCGCCGAGCACCCGCGGGATGTCCGTCTTGCGCGCGTAGACACGCAGGCCGGGCTTGCTGATCCGCTTGAGGCCGGAGACGACCGGGACCTTCCCGTCGACGTATTTGAGGGTGATTCGCAGGAGCGCCGTCGGGCCATCCTGCTCCTCGCTGACGTCGGCGATGAAGCCTTCGTCCTTGAGGATGCGGGCGATCTCGCGCTTCGTCCGGGACGCCGGGACGACCACTTCGGTGTGGCGCGCCCGCGACGCGTTCCGGACGCGCGTGAGCATGTCCGCGATCGGGTCGGAGATGTTCATCGGTTCCCTACCAGCTCGACTTCGTGACGCCGGGCAGCTCGCCCAGGAGCGCTCGCTCCCGGAAGCAGATGCGGCAGAGCGCGAAGCGTCGGATGAACGCGCGCGGTCGACCGCAGACGTAGCAGCGGTGATACGCGCGCACCTTGAACTTCGGAGTGCGCTTCGCCTTGGCGACCATCGACTTCTTGGCCATGTCTCTCCCTCCCCGCGCCTACGAGGCGAAGGGCATGCCGAGGAGTTCAAGAAGCTTCTTGGACTCCTCGTCGGTCTTCGCCGTCGTCACGATGCTGATCTCCAGCCCGCGGAGACGGTCCACCTTGTCGTAATCGATCTCCGGGAAGGCGAGCTGTTCGCGCAGTCCCAGGGAGTAGTTGCCCCGCCCATCGAACGACTTGTCGGGGATGCCCCGGAAGTCGCGGATGCGCGGCAGGGCCAGCGTCGTGAGCCGGTCCAGGAAGTCCCACATCCGCTCGCCGCGGAGGGTCACCTTGGCCCCGATCGAGTTGCCTGTCCGCACGTGGAACTGGGCGATCGAGCGCTTGGCCTTGGTGACGATCGGCTTCTGGCCGGTGATGATCGTCAGGTCGCCGAGCGCCGCATCGAGCGCCTTGGCATTGGTCAGGGCCTCACCCAGACCGATGTTGACGACGATCTTGCTGACCTTCGGCACCTGGTTCGGATTGCCGTATTCGAATTGCTTCCGGAGCGCCGGCACGATCTCGGCCTGGTAGCGCTCCTGCAGGCGGCTGGTCACGACTTGACCTCCAGCTGCTCGCCGCAATGGCGGCAGACACGGACTCGGCGCCCGTTGTCGAGCGTCGTGTGCGAGATGCGGGTCGGCTTGCCGCAGCTCGAGCAGACGACCATGACCTTGGCGATCGGGATCGGCTGGGCGATCTCGAGGATGCCGCCCTGCTGGATCTTGGGCATGCGGTCGGTCGAGCTCGAGGTCTGACGCGGCTTGGTGTGGCGCTTGGCGATGTTGAGTCCCTCGACGACGACGCTCACGCCGCCGTTCGTCGAGCCGCGGCGGTACATGCTGCGGCCGCGCGGGGCGGGCTGGCGTCGGATGACGTGCTCGACCGTGCCGCGCTTGCCGGCATCGCGGCCGGAAAGGACGACGACGGTGTCACCCTTGCGGATCTCGGGCACCTTGGGCGGCCGAGGGGTCGCGGTACGGACGGCCATCACAGCACCTCCGGGGCGAGCGACACGATCTTCATGTAGTTGCGATCGCGCAGCTCGCGCGCGACCGGGCCGAAGATGCGGGTGCCGCGCGGGTTGCCCTGGTTGTTGATGAGGACGGCGGCGTTCTCGTCGAAGCGGATGTAGCTGCCGTCGGCGCGGCCGTACTCCTTGTTCGTGCGCACGATGACCGCGCGGACGACGTCGCCCTTCTTGACGGCGGCATTCGGGATCGCCTGCTTGACGCTGGCGATGATCACGTCACCCACGCCGGCCGTGGTCTTGAGCGAACGACCCATCACCCGGATGCACTGGATGCTCCGGGCACCGGTGTTGTCCGCGACCTTGAGGCGGGTCTGGGGCTGGATCACGAGACGGCCACCGTCGACTCGCCTTGCTCGTCGCCGGACGCGTCGTCGTCGCTCGCGGACTCGTCGCCGCGCTCGGCCGCGTCGCTCTCGGCGTCCGCCTTGCTCGTGCGGCCGGGATGGGCCGCGGCGTGGATGGCCTCGGTGACCTCGGCCTCCTCCTCGACGACCGACTCACCGGGGATGCCGTGCTCGCCGGCCCGCGCGATCACGCTGACCAGCCGCCAGCGCTTCGTGGCCGAGAGGGGCCGGGACTCCTCGATCTGGACGGTGTCGCCGATGTGGGCGTCGTTCAGCTCGTCGTGGGCCTTGAACTTCGTGCTCAAGCGGATGACCCGCTTGTACAGCCGATGGCGGGCCAGGCGCTCGACGGACACGACGATCGTCTTGTCCATCTTGTCGCTGACCACGCGGCCGACCTTCGTCTTCCGCTTTGTCTGCACTGTTGTGGTTGCTCCTGTCATCGCGTGATGTCCCTTCAGGCCGTCTTGCCGAGCTTGCGCTCGCGCTGGACGGTCAGGATCCGCGCGATCGTTCGCCGCGTCTGCGGGATCGTGCTGTAGTCCTTGAGTTGTCGGGTCGAGAGCGCGAAGCGCGCCCCCCAGAGGTCCTGCTTCGCTTCGCGCAAAGCCTCGTCGAGCTCGGCGTCGGAGAGCGAACGGGCCTTATCGATGTCCATCCGTCACGCCTCCTTCGCACCTTCCCGGACGACCACGCGGGTCTGCACGGGAAGCTTGTGGCTGGCGAGGCGCATGGCCTCGACCGCGGATTCGTGGTCCACGCCGGCCATCTCGAACAGGATCCGGCCGGGCTTGACGACCGCGACCCAGTGGTCGGGTGCCCCCTTGCCGGAGCCCATCCGGGTCTCGGCGGGCTTCTTGGTGGCGGGCTTGTCCGGGAAGACCCGGATCCAGATCTTGCCGCCGCGCTTGACCGAGCGGGTCATGGCGCGCCGAGCGGCTTCGATCTGGCGGCTGGTGATCCAGGCCGGCTCTTGCGTGGCCAGGCCGTACTCACCGAAGGCGACCATGTAGCCGCCCTTGGCCTGGCCGGACATCCGTCCGCGCATAACCTTGCGATGCTTGACGCGACGGGGCATCAACATTCGTCAGACCCCCTGCCCCGACTGGGCCTGGGCGCCGGCGAGTTCCGGCCGGCGGATCGGCTCAGGCGCGAAGTCGCCCCGATAGATCCAGACCTTGACGCCGATGCGGCCGTACGTGGTGTGAGCGTGGACCTGGCCGTAGCTGATATCCGCGCGGAGCGTCCCCAGCGGGATCCGCCCTTCCTTGTCCCACTCCCGGCGACCCATCTCGGACCCGCCCAGGCGGCCGGCCACGGCGATCTTGACGCCCTTGGCACCGGCCTTCATCGAGCGCTGGATGGCCTGCTTCATCGCCTTCTTGAAGGCGATGCGGCGGCTCAGCTGCCCGGCGATGTTCATGGCGACGAGGTACGCGTCGAGCTCGGGCTGGCGGATCTCCTTGATCTCCAGCTTGACCTTGCGGTCGCTCAGCGCGCCGATCTGCTGGCGCAGGACCTCGACGTTCGCGCCGCCCTTGCCGATGACGATGCCCGGCTTGGCCGTGTGGATGGTGACCGTGACGTGGTTGATGCCCCGCTCGATCTCCACCCCGCTCACGCTCGCGTTCGACAATCGCTTGTCGATCAGCGTGCGGATGGCGATGTCCTCCTTGAGGGAGGCGGTGTATTCCTTGTCTGCGTACCACTTCGCGGTCCAGGTGCGCGAGACACCCAGGCGGAAGCCGTACGGATGGACCTTATGTCCCATGTCAGGCCTCCTGGTCCGCGACGACGATGGTGATGTGGGTCATGGGCTTATGGATGGGGAACGCCCGACCCTGCGCCCGCGGCTGGAAGCGCTTGATCGTCGGGCCCTCGTCGGCGACGGCGTCGACGATGAAGAGGTCCTCCGCGGACAGGTTGTGGTTGTTCTCCGCATTCGCCGTGGCGCTCTTGAGCACGCGGGCGACGTCGGCCGCGGCTTTCTGCGGCATGAAGCGCAGCAGCGCGGCGGCCTCCTCGACCGGCTTGCCCTTGATCGCCTGGGTCACCAGGCGGGTCTTGCGGGTCGAGGCGCGGAGGTACTTGGCAGTGGCGGAGACGCGCATCGGTCGGCCTACTTCAATGCCGTCGACCGGTCGGTGTGCTTGCCGTGACCGCGGTAGTTGCGGGTGGGGCTGAACTCACCAAGACGATGGCCGACCATGTTCTCGGTCACGTAGACCGGGACGTGCTTCTTGCCGTTGTAGACGGCGATGGTGTGACCGATGAACGTCGGGAAGATGACGGACGCGCGCGACCAGGTCTTGACGACCTTCTTCTCGTTGCGCTTGTTCATCTCCTCGATGCGGCCGAGGAGCCGGGCCTCGATGAAGGGGCCCTTCTTGATGGAACGGGACATGGACTCCTACCTCCCCGGCTACTTGCGATGCCGCGAACGGACGATCAATCGTCCGGTCGTCTTGGACCGCCGGGTGCGGTAGCCCATGGCAGGCTTGCCCCACGGGGTCTTGGGCGGCATCCCGGTCGGGGACTTGCCCTCGCCACCGCCGTGCGGATGGTCGCGCGGGTTCATGACGACCCCACGGACCTCCGGGCGCTGGCCCAGGTGCCGGGCGCGGCCGGCCTTGCCGAGATTCTGGTTCTCGTGGTCGAGGTTGCTGACCTGGCCGATGGTGGCCATGCAGCGCATCGGGATGCGGCGCATCTCGCCCGAGGGCATCCGGACCGTGGCGTAGTCGCCCTCCTTGGCGAGCAGCTGCGCGGAGGTCCCTGCCGAGCGGACGATCTGGCCACCCTTGCCGGGGGTCAGCTCGATGTTGTGGATGGTCGTGCCGAGCGGGATGTTCGCGAGCGGCAGTGCGTTGCCGACCCGCGCCTCGGCGTCCGGACCGGCGACGACGACGTCACCGACCTTGAGGCCGTGCGGCAGGAGCATGTAGCGCTTCTCGCCGTCGCGGTAATGGAGCAGGCCGATCCGGCCCGAGCGGTTCGGGTCGTACTCGATCGTGGCGACACGGGCGGGCACGCCGAACTTGTCGCGCTTGAAGTCGATCCGGCGGTAGTGCTGCTTCTCGCCGCCACCACGATGGCGCACGGTCAGGCGACCCTGGTTGTTCCGCCCGGAGCCACGGATCTGTGGCTCGAGCAGGGGCTTGTGCGGCTCCTTGGTGGTGATCTCCTCGAAGGTCGAGCGAGTCATCTGGCGGAGCCCCGGCGAGGTCGGCTTGTAGGTTCGAAGCGGCATCGATCAGACCCCCTCGAAGAATTCGATCTTCTGGCCGGGGGCCAGGGTCACGATGGCCTTGCGCCACGGGGTCGTGTGGCCGACGATCCGGCCGCGCTTGGTCCCCCGGCGCTTTTCCTTGGCCTTGGTGGTCAGGACGTTGACCGCCACGACGGTCACGCCTTCCTTCTTGTACAGCTCTTCCACGGCAGCCTTGATCTGGATCTTGTTGGCGTGATCGTTGACGGCGAACGTGTACTTGCCGCGCGTCGACTCGTCGATCGTCTTCTCGCTGATCACGGGGCGCAGGATGATCTCGGGCGCGGTCAGGGCGGTCACGCGTACACCTCCTGCATGCGAGCCAGCGCGGGCTGTTCGATCAGCACGAGGTCGGCGTTGATCAGGTCGACGACATTGAGCGAGTCGGCCAGGATGACCTCGACGGTCGGCAGGTTGCGGGCCGACAGCTCGAGGTTCTGGTCGCGAACGGGCGCTACGACGAGGACCCGACCGTCGGCGGCCAGCGCCCGCAGGACGCCCACCAGATCGCGCGTCTTGATCGCGTCGAGCCCGAAGGTGTCGATGACCTTGAGCTGCTCATCGTTGAGCTTGGCCGTCAAGGCGCCACGGAGGGCGAGGCGCTTCATCTTGCGCGGCAGCCGCTGCTCGTAGGAGCGGGGATGCGGCCCGAAGACGACGCCACCGCCGCGATAGTGCGGAGCGGTGACGGTGCCCTGGCGGGCGCGGCCGGTGCCCTTCTGGCGGTACGGCTTCTTGCCACCACCGCGGATCTCACCGCGAGTCTTGGTGTCGTGCGTGCCGGTGCGTCGGGCGGTGTTGACCGGCGCCGCGAAGAGCTCATCGCTGAGCTCGACGTTCCCGACGGTCTTGCCGGCTCGGTCGTACAGGGGGATGGACGGCATCGTCAGGCCTTCTTCACGAGGATGAGCGACCCGCGCGCCCCGGGGAGGCTCCCCTTGACGAGCAACAGGTTGCGGTCGGGATCGGTGCGCACCACGCGCACCTTCTTGATGGTCACGGTGTCATCGCCCATGTGGCCGGCCATCTTCATGCCGCGGTACACGCGACCCGGGGTCGTGCCCGGGCCGATGGAGCCGGGCTCGCGGTGATGGTCCGAACCGTGGGTCTTGGGCCCGCGGTGGAAGTTGTGGCGCTTGATGTGGCCGGCAAAGCCCTTGCCCTTCGACACGCCGCTCACGTCGACCTCATCACCCGCGCTGAACAGGTCCGTGAGCGACACGGTCTGGCCGAGCTCGTACCCGTCGACGCTGTCGACGCGGAACTCGCGGATCGTCTTGAGCGCCTGGGCAGCCTTGGGCAGCGACTTGAGCTGGCCGGCCTCGGGCTTGGTCAGCTTCTTGGACGTCTCCGATCCGAGCTGCACGGCGGTGTAACCGTCGCGGTCGGGGGTGCGCAGGCGCGTGACCGTATTCGGCTCGATGGCGAGGACGCTGACCGCCACCATCGTGCCGTCGTCCTGGAAGACCTGGGTCATGCCGACCTTGCGGCCGATCAATCCGATGCTCACAACGTCACATCTTGATCTCGATGTCGACGCCAGCGGCCAGGCTGAGTCGCATCAGGGCGTCGACCGTCTTCGAGCTCGGATCCAGGATGTCGACGAGCCGCTTGTGGGTGCGGATCTCGAACTGCTCCCGGGAGTCCTTGTCGATGAACGGGGAACGCAGGACCGTGAACTTCTCGATGCGCGTCGGGAGCGGCACGGGACCGACGACGTCGGCGCCGGTGCGCTGGGCCGTCTCGACGATCTGGGCCGCCGACTGATCGAGCAGCCGGTGATCGTAGGCCTTGAGGCGGATTCGGATCCGCTGCTTCGCCATGTCGTCCCTACTCCTGGATGCTGACGATG
>Ga0193738_1001097_pt1 | contig 11319 bp, 19 predicted proteins | sample L2a1metaG_FD_144927 | JGI IMG/M metagenome (GOLD analysis project Ga0193738, IMG submission 144927) | Soil microbial communities from a riparian zone of the East river system, Colorado, United States - L2a1 | ecosystem: Environmental > Terrestrial > Soil > Riparian zone | place: USA: East River...
GACGTACCTCAACCCCGAGGAGCAGACGAAGTTGCTTGCCGCGGTGCCCGAGCCTGACCGCTACATGGTCGCGTTCGCGATCGGAACGGGGCTTCGCCAGGGTGAGCAGTGGTCGCTTCGGTGGCGCGACGTCGACCTGACCAAGATGGAGATTACCGTTCGGTTCGGCTCCGAGGGGCAGCCGACCAAGAGCGGGAAGATTCGCCGCGTGCCCATCTTCGGGCTCGCGCTCGATGCGCTCCAGGCCAGCGTGAACCATCGCGGCATGGGCTCGCTGAATGCGATCGTCTTCCCAGCGCTCAGGGGCGACCGTCGACAGAAGGGAGAGCCCGGCGCGTGGAAGTCATGGGTGGCCGCTGCCGGCGTCACGCGCAACGTCCGCTGGCACGACTTGAGGCACACGTGCGCGAGCTCACTGGTCGCCGGGTGGTGGGGCCGCCGCTGGTCGCTCTACGAGGTCAAAGAGATGCTCGGGCACGCCTCGATCACGACCACCGAGCGGTACGCCCACCTCGCCGACTCCGCCCTCAAGCTCGCGGCAAGAGAGACAATCTATAAGCCCGATGTAATCCCGCTGTCAGTCTCAAAACCACATGCAGAGTTGCCACCCAAAGGTGCAGAATGAAAGACGGAGCCACCTCTCGAGATCGAATCGAGGACCTACGGTTTACGAAAGCGAAGGCTTCTGATGCGCCTTCCGAGGGGTCGGAGCGAGGTAAGCCCGACAGCGGGACAACGGTCGCCGCGCTCTACGTCGACCCTCGCGGGCCATATCCTAAGATGCCTGGCGTCGACTGCTGGGACGCCGATCGCGATGCTGAGAACTACGCGGGGCCGTGGCCCGTGGTCGCGCACCCGCCGTGCGGGCCGTGGTCTCGGTTGCGGCATCTCTACCGCGGAACGGACATGCCGTGCGGTCTCGTCGCGGCGATGCAAGTTCGCCGCTGGGGAGGCATTCTCGAGCAGCCCGCAGGCTCGCGCCTTTGGGACGCCGCGGGGCTGCCGCTGTTCGACACCGACGTCTTTGGCGGTTTCACCGTTACCGTGGACCAGTGCGACTTTGGCCACGTGGCGCGTAAGTCGACATGGCTCTACATGGTCGGCGTCGACCCGCGGCGTGTCACTGTCCCTGCCCCGCGCGTTCCGACTCATTGGTGCAGCGGCGGACGAACGAAGCGGCCCGGCATGGGAGCAACGGTTCCGCCTGGCATCAAAGTCTGCTCGGCGCAGCAGCGCCGCCGCACTCCGCCGCTCTTCGCTGAATGGCTCGTCGAGCTCGCGCGCAGCGTGCGCAGGACGGAGGCAGCATGACCACCCCTCATCGCTGCCCGCACGGCGGCACGGCGGAGGAGATGTGCGACCTCTGCGAGGAAGTGGGGCGTGAGTGGACGCAGTGCGAAGCCTGCGACGGCGCCGGAGGAACGATGCAACCCAAAGCCACTCCGGAGCAGGCGGCGCCGGATGAGGTGTTCGTAGTTGTCGACAAGCGTAACGGCAGAACGATATGCCTGGCGCCATCGCTAGGAGTTGGAGAGCTCTGCCCGCATGAGAGCATCGTCCGCTACGTGAAAGCCCAACGCACCGCTTTCGCTCCTAGCAACGTCGAAACATCTCCGGCTCTTTACGGTCCGCGCGCCGCTGTCGGGTCGCAGGAAGGAGCGGTGGCTGGCGCGGAAAGCTTCCGGGACGTCATGACCCCGGGCGTATCTCAGTCCGCCGCTCCTTCGTGCGACCGTGACGTGGCCGATGGGGCGTTGAGTGAGGAGGTTTCGCCTGAGCTGGCGGACGAATTGGCGGTCTATCGTAAGTGGCTAGACGATCCGTACGTGTGCCATTCAGAGCAAGCCACGAAGCGAATTCGCGGACTGATCGACATAGTAATCAGAGAAAGCAAACGTGGCGACGATCACCTGGACGCGTTCAACGCCGCAGCAGAGGAGAGAGACCGACTCCGCGCCCGTGAGCGTGAGCTATCGGCGGAACTGACAGACTCTCGTAAGACACTGGTGAAATATATGACCGAACAGGGGGCATATCTTCTGTCCTCCAGCGAAGAAAACGTCACACTAGCGACTCGCAACCTAGAACTTAAAGAGCGCGCCGAAGCCGCCGAAGCGCGGGCGCGGAAGCTGGAGGCGATCGGACGACGCGCTCTCAGCCTATTCGAATCTGATCGGCCGTACGCAGCGTTCGCCGTAGAGCTCCGCGCCGCACTGGAGACGAAGTGAAGCTCGCTCGTGAGCTCTACGTCCGCGACGAGGCACGCGAGGTCAAGGCTGGCTTCTATGCCGGCAAGGTGCGCTGGCGCCAGTCGCCTGGGCTTTGGCTGCACGGCCAGCTGTTGCCCGTGTTCGCCACGTTCGCGGAGTTCGAGGCGTGGCTCTTCCGGGCTCAGTCGCGTGAGTGGCTCAAAACCGAGACCGCACCCGGCGCGGGAGCAGAGTGCGTTGATGATGCAGGGAAGTTGATAGGCCAGAAGTAGCAAGGAGGACACTTGACCACATCGGGGACCAGATATGTACGCGCTTCTTGACGACGGGTTCTATGACGCGCCGAGATTCGGCAACGTGCCGAACGAGTGCATCGGGGTGTGGGCCAAAGGTCTCGCCTACTGCAACCGACATCTCACAGACGGATACATCCCGGAACGCGTTGCGCGCGCGTTCGTGGAACGCGTTCCGAACGCGACCCTGGAACAATCAGACCCCTCGAACGTGCTCGCTGAGATGGTCAAAAGCGGCCTCTGGAAGCGGCTGAACGGCGGTTTCTCGCACGTCGGATACCTCGATCACAACCGGTCAAAAGATGCCGTTTTGGCTATGCGCGAGTCGAGTAAACATCGGAAGGAAAAGTGGAAGTTGTCGCACCCTGGAACGCGTTCCGAACGCGACCCTGGAACAGTGCCCAATCCGATCCGATCCAATCCGATCCAACCCAACATAGAATCAGAGCGCGCAAGCGCGCCTGCGATCGAAACGGTCGTTGCGCGGAAGCCACGTCGGTCCAAAGCCCAGACGGCCATGACCGAAGCCTGGGCGCCGCCCCAGGATGAAACACCCAATTCCTGGCACCAGGATGCCCGCAGACACGGTTTGACCACGTCCGAGGTGGAGACGGCCCTCCAGGAGTTCAAACTTCACTACGTGGCGCGTGGCGAGCTGCGCGCCGATTGGGTCGCATCGTGGCGAACGTGGCTCGGAAGGGTGCGCCAGTACTCCACAGGAGTCCGTAGACAGTTGCGTCCGGGCAACGGTTCGCACCAGCAGCCGGCGCCCGCCGGCCAAGAAGGCTGGGCGCCGCGCGGATTGGTAGGTGCCAAGTGAAGAAGCTCGCCGACGTCATCGAGCTGGCCAAGTTCGCCTCGCGTTCGGTCGTGCCTGCCGCGTACCGCGTGAGCCGCTGCCAGGTGTGCGATGAAGACGTACCTGGAACGGACTACGTGTGCGGGAACTGCCTGGCCACCCACAACACGGCAATCAAGAACGACGCCTTCAGGCGGCTCAACAAGAGCGTCCCGCAGGCGTACCGCGATTGTCGGTTCGGCAGTGAGCGGGTCGCATTCACGAACCCAGACCACGCCGACGCTGTGGCGCGCTCGAACTCGCGAGGGCTGATAATCACCGGCGCCGCTGGCTTCGGAAAGACAACGCTCGCAGTCGCGAAGCTCTACCAGCTCTTCGACGCTGGCAGACAGTCGTGCTTCTTCGTGTCAGCGACGGACCTCGCGCGCGCCGCGCGCTCTCATCCGCTCGGAGACGGGGACGCGCCGACTGTGAATCGTGCGAGGAGCACAGGCGTGCTTGTGCTCGACGACGTCGGCAAAGAAAAGCAGGACCTGTCAGGCGTCGTCAGCGATGTGATCTTCTATCGCCACTCACACGGCAAGAGAACCATCGCGACCGCAGGATTCGGCGTGGAGGCGGCGGTGGCAGCCTACGACGACGGCATCGCTCGCCGTCTGTTCGAAGAAGATTGGGTCATCCTAGGAGGTAAAAAGCAATGAACGGTCTAGAAGTCATGGCGCGTGTGCGAATGCGCGGTAGCGAGTTACTTACACTGGCAGAGAATATCGCCAAGGAGTACGGCGTACAGGTGGTTGACACCGGTCGCTGGAGCTTCCCCAAGATTGCGAAGACTTTCGACCGCGACCACTCGACCGTGATGGACGGCGTAGCCGCTCACCGGCGCCGCGCTGGTCTCGGCGAGCAACGCAAACCACACAAGCCGCATCGCTCGGGCACCGGCCTCAAGTGCCACTCCTGCGGGCACCGCTCCCCCACACGAGCCGCCTGGCATCTCCACAACGCGCCCTGCTACGCCGCTCAGAAAGAGATGTCGCGAGTCGTCCTGGCCGATGTGGCCAAGGAGTACCAAGTGCAGCCTGAGCTCATCCTCGGGGCAAGGCGGCACGGTCGCCAGATGCGCTCGATCGCCATCGTGTGCGCCATGCGTACCATCGCCATCTGGCGCCTGTGGCTCTTGGGGATCCGCTCCGGTGCAATCTCCGAGGTGTTCAACCTCGACGAGGGCAACGTACGCGCCTACTTCCGGCAGTTCGAGGCTGTGCGCGCTCAGCGCTCCGAGGTGGCAGCGTGAGCGAGACCCAGCTGGTCAAGGCCATCCTCGACGCTCTCAAGCTCGAGCCTGGCGTCGTCGCTTGGCGCAACTCGGTAGGCTCGCGAGGCTTCCGCAAGTTCGGCCTTGGCACAGGCTCAGCCGACATCATCGCCGTCGTCGCCCCGTACGGTCGCTTCGTCGGCATCGAGACCAAGGCGGCCGACGGCATCCTCAGCGAGCCGCAGTACTACTGGGGCCTGTCCGTTCGGGAGTGCGGGGGCATCTACGGTGTCGCCTACTCGGTCGCCGAAGCTAGGAACCTGATCCACCAGGCCAGGTCATCTAAGGCATATTCCGTGGCTGGCTGTCAAGGTCATCTGGTGCCAAATCGTATAGGGCAACGTAAGGAGCTGAAAAGACATGGCTGATACGAGGACGTGTTCGAAGTGCGGGGAAGAGGTCATCAGCAACTCGAAGGCCGAGCCTTTCGTCTGCCACTTCATCTGCGGCGGGCCGAATGCGAGGCAGGAGAGGGAACGGGTCGCGCGCGAAAACAAGACGATGTCTGCCTTTCAGGTGGCGTGGCGCGAGGAGATTGAGGCTATGAATGCGCTCGACCGTGAGCTGCTAGGACAAACAATGTCCGCCCCGCGCGCGCGTGAAAGCGAACCTTGCGGTAACTCGATGCAGCAGCAGATGGCCGTCGAGAAGCTGCGAGAGCAGCTCGCCGTCTCCGAGAAAGACCGCGACACCTATCTGATGTGGGCGTTCGAGAACAAGGAAGCCCTCATCGCATCCGAGAAGGAGCGCGAGCGGCTGCGTGCGGAGCAGATGCAGTTGGTCAAGGCTTGCAATGCCGCCAACGACCCGAGCAGCGAACTTGGGCGCGCGCTCGTGAATCTGGGCAAGGCGTGCCAAGAGCGCGACACCCTCCGCCGCGAGCTCGAGAACCTGAAGCGCAGCACCAGCAGTGAGATTGCCGACCTTCGCTCGCTGCACTTCTGCATGGAGGCTGCGGTGAAAGACCTCGTCGATGAGAACTACAGGCTGAAGCGCGAACTCGACCGCGAGCGCGCGAAGGGGAAGCGTCGATGAGCAAGCGACTGTCACCGGAGCGTATTGCGGAGCTGAGGTCCGGAGTTGACCGTTGCGAGACGTTTCACTGTGATGACGTGAGCGAGCTCATTGGCCACATCGACGCCCTCGAAGCCGAACTCGACATGACTGCGCGCCGAGCAGAGTGCATGGAAGAGGCTCTGGCTGATCTGACCGAAGCGAAGGCGGAGATTGCGCGGCTTACTTCAGAGCTGGAGCAGATTGCCGTCTTGGTGGCGCATAGGCCAGATTCGCGCGCCGCGAAGCTCATACCAAAAGACCCACCCAGAGGTGCTGGCTGGCAATATTGCGGCCAATGCTGGCAACCAAGGGACCTGGAAGGGGCGCACAACTGCCCAGCGCGCAAGGAGAAAAAGAAGTGACCAACGACGAAGACGAACTCATTGGCCACATCGATGCCCTCGAGTCAGAGCTCGCCGAGGCGAAGGCGGAGATTGCGCGGCTGAAGGACATGCTGTCCGCGTCGGTTTGCGCTCAGTGCGGCGAGCCTGGGCTGTGTGCGTGCGAACGATGAGAGAAGAACAATGACCAACGACGAACAAGTAGACGTCATCCTCACCATGATGCTGCGCGGCGAGTGGCATGGCGGCTCATCGCGCAAGAAGCTCGCTGCTGAGTGGGGCATCAAAGAGCGCACCGTCGGCGACAGGGCAGTCATTGCCAGCGGCGTTGCGGCTCGCGTTGGCAAACCCATCGAGCAGGAAGTAGCTTCGAAGCTGGCTGAACTGGAAGCGATTCAGACGATGGCAATGGAGCACTGCAGGCCAATCCACGTGAAGGACAGCGACGGCACGTCACACGTTGAGTACGCGCCGGAGCCGCAGTTCAGGGACGCCATCGCGGCCATCAAGCTGCAGATGGACATTCGAGGCGTCACAACGCGTCGCCCGAAGGAAGAGGCGAAGCCGATTGACGACGAGTGGGCAAGGATGACGGCGCTCGAGCGCATCGCGAAGCTCGACGAAGCAAAGGCTGAAGAGCTGGCGAAGCTCGAGCAGCAGAAACAGGAACTCCAATGAGGTTGTCACGAGTGGTTCTCGACTTCGCCTACAAGATTCCTGGCAGCGTCATGAAGACGCAACGGTACGAGCTCACCGAGGAGGACGCGGCGCGCGAGCCTGGCAGCGTGGGCTCGATGCGGTTCGACAGGGACACGTTCTCACTCGTCTTCGGCGATTGCGACTACGGAGTGCACTGGAGCCACGTGCGCGAGTGGGAACGTGCCAACCTGGAACTCGAGTGCGACAAGTGCGACGCCGTTTTCAAGAACGAGCAGGGCAGGTCAATGCATCGCAAGGCGTGCAAGGGAAAGGCAGCGTGAGAGCGAATAACGCTTGCGCGTAGCGTGTGGCGTTGTAGGCAAAACCATGGTGAAAGTCATTGCGCTGGTCTGCATGAAGTGCTTCGAGAAGTACCCTGTCGGCTCGCTGGAATGCCCCGATTGGGAATGCAGAGGGCAGCTCGAGCCGTTGATGGCTGACCTTGCTGATGAGGAAGAGGAGAGCGCTGACGATGTGGTTTAAGGTTCAGGCGTTCGCAATCATTGGCTGCGGTGTGGGGATTGCTGCCAGCATCGTCTGGTCTGTGTGCCTGCTGTTCGCGCACTCGGCGCCACTCGGCATCGTTGGGTGCGTTGTGCTTGCTGGCAGCGGCGCGGTGACGCACCGAGTTTTAGGCTAGATGATTCCGCCCATCGTCGACGAGTACATGCTTTTCGTGAGCGGCAAGCCGGCGCCGTACGTCGAGGCATTCGTCACGCTGGCAGCGGCACGCCTCATCGGCGCTGCGATAGTTGCAAGGATCGAACTGCCAGAAGAGGACAGCGCACAATGGAGGCTTTTGCATGAGCGCTACTAGTGAGCGATGGGTCAGCCGCGACAACGGCGCCGAGGAAGACGTGTCATTCGACGAGCTATGGGACATGTGGACGGCTCCAACTGAGTGGACGATGGCAGACGTGCTGCTCGACAAGCTGCGCTTTCACCGCACTGTCGAACGGCCCTTGCTCGAGGTGGCGCTGGATGCGCTCTTGCTGCGATGAAGTGGTTCGTGTCGCGCAAATCCTTCGACGGCGCCGTGGCGTCAGCCATGCGCTGGTACAACCTCTTTCTCGAAACGGAGGCGAAGGTGCATGGCCTCGAGTGTCAGCTCGCGGCGTGCCGGCATGAACTAGCCCACACGATCGAATGCTACAACGGGATGCGCCAGCTCGAGGAGCAGGAGCGCCATAGACGGCTCGCGCTGCAGGGCGAGGTGCAGTATCGCGACGAGCGCATCAAGCGCGTGCTGGGCCTTCCTGGGTTCAGCGATGCGGAGACGGAGAAGGCGTCGTGAAAGTCTGTTGCGCCTGCAAGGTCGAGAAGCCGCTCGAAGCCTACTACGTGCGCAAGGCTGGCAACCCGCAAGCCCAGTGCAAGGAGTGCTGCAACGACTGGGGCCGCAGGAAGGAACGCATGCTTCGCCTCGTCGTCAACAACGAGGAGGTCGACTACGTCGACATGGGCGGCGCCACAACGGCGCAGATTGCGGCCGCTCTCGGCGTAACGCCTACACGGGTGCTCCAGATTGAGGCGACGGCGCTGCGCAAGCTTCGGATGCGGGCGCAGCGCTTCTTTCCTGATAGGAAGATGGGGTAGGTGTCTTCTGCCGCGATACTGCGCGCGCACGCGAAGCTCAAGGGTGACCGCTGGTGCCCACATCAGCCTCACCCGAAGCAGGCGGCATTCCTTGCGCTGACAGACCTCGAGGCGCTTTACGGCGGCGCTGCCGGCGGCGGGAAGAGCGACGCCTTGCTGATGGCCGCGTTGCAGTATGTCGACGTGCCAGGGTATGCGGCGCTGCTACTTCGGCGCACGTACGCTGACCTCGCGCTGCCGGGCGCCATCATGGATCGCAGTCACACGTGGCTCGCTGGCACCGCGGCGCATTGGGACGGCGAGAAGCACCGGTGGCGGTTCCCAAGCGGGGCGACGCTGTCGTTCGGCTACCTGGACACCGAGCGTGACAAGTACAGGTACCAGGGGGCCGAGCTCCAGTTCGTTGGCCTCGACGAGCTCACGCAGTTCCCCAACAGCTGGTACATCTACTTGCTCTCGCGTCTCCGTCGGCTGAAAGGCTCAACGGTGCCACTGCGCGCGCGCGGCGCGACGAACCCGGGTGGCATTGGCCACAGGTGGGTAAAGGAGCGCTTCGTCGATGAGGCGACGGCGCTTGGGACGTTCGTGCCGGCGCTGCTCGACGACAACCCATCACTCGACCGCGACGAATATGAGACCGCGCTGGCTCGCCTTGACCCCACAACGCGTCAGCAGCTCAGGCACGGCGTGTGGGTGCAGGACAGCGGAGGGCTCGTCTACAGCTCGTTTACGCGCTCGCTCATCGTTCCGAAGCCGGCCGACCTCGAGGGGTGGCGGCTCATCCTGGCCTTCGACTTCGGCGTGGTCGATGACACCGCCTGGGGCATTCTCGGCTGGCCGAAGCACTCCAAGAATGTCCACCTCATCCAGTCCGAGAAGCGAACGAAGATGTTCCCGTCCGAGGTGGGTGACCTTGCAGCCAGCCTGGAGAAGCAATACCGGTTCGACCAGATCGTGGGCGACGAGGGCGGACTTGGGAAGGCGTTCGCCGAAGAGATGCGGCGGCGATTCGGCGTGCCCATCGTGGCAGCTGAAAAGCGCAACAAGCTCGGATACATCAAGCTTATGGGTGGCGCTATGCACAACGGCGAGTTCCTGGTGTGCGAAGGGAACGATGCCTACGTCGAAGAGGTTGAGGAACTGCCGTGGGCCGACGAGACCAGGATGAAAGAGGCGGCTGGGCTCCCGAACCATCTATGCGACATGGCCCTCTACGGCTGGCGAGCCGCATCGGCGTGGAACGAAGACGACGAGCCAGCTACAGGCCCGAAGCCTGGCACGCCGGAGTGGCTTGCGCGCGAGCAGCAGCGGGAGAAAGAGGCGGCCATCGAGGAAGCCCGGCGGCGCTCCGCTAAGCAGTGGCGCTCCGGTATGCGGTAGGCTCGGCATAGCTCACAGGTTGCACGCGTTGCAGTGTATGTCGACGCCATGTCACTACACGAGACGTGGCGGCAACCGACGTAGCGCATTTCTACAACCTACGCGGCGCGGAGTGTGCTTCTGCCGTTCGAGGGCTCGCTGACGATTGGGAGCGTGACCAGTCGCAGCGCCGTATTCGTATGCGGCGCAACATCGAGCTCTTCGAGGGCATGCGCCTCGCTGGGCTGTCGCCTTCGTCGTGGTTCAGCAACATCGAGCTGAGCTCTGACGACTGGGACGTCCTTCGGGTCAACATCGCCCGAGGGCTCGTCCACACGGCTGTCGCGAAGATTGCCGGCAAGCAGAAGCCGAAGACACAGTTCGTGGTCAACGACGGCGACTGGTCGGTCAAGCGACGCGCCAAGAAGATGGAGCGCTTCGTCGAGGCGAACATGCTGGCGCGCCAGGGCTACGCCTCCGACGCCTACGAGCTTGGCCTCGAGGCGGAGCGCGACGCGTGCGTCGCTGACCTCGGCGTCTTGAAGTACGAGCCGAACCTCGAGCGCAAGTGCGTCGACATCACGCGGCGCCTGCCGTGGAGCATCATGTGCGATCCGCTCGACGCGCAGAGCGGGCAGCCGCAGACCATCATCGAGGTCTACCCCTACGACCGCTTCAAGCTCGCCGCCCAGTTCCCGAAGCCCAAGGAGGCCATCTCGGCCCCTGACATCTCGGGTGAGAGCGGCGCGCAAGACTTCTACGGGTCGGCTGTCGTCGACAACCACTCGCACGTGCTGGTCCGCGAGGCCTACCGCTTGCCGTTCTCGAAGAGCAAGCCTGGGCGGCATGCGCTCATCGTTGGCACGGCTGACCTGGCTGACGAGGATTGGGAGAACGACTTCTTCCCCTACGAGTTCTTCATCTGGGAGAAGCGGTTCACGGGGCTCTACGGCGCATCGATTGTCGACAACGTCTACCACCTCGTTGGCGAGTTGAACGCGTCGATCCAGCGCATGAGCGATGCCGAGCGGTTTGGCTCGCATCAGGTCGTGGTCGCAGAGGAAAACTCGCTCACCAACAAGGCTGACGTCGAGGGCAACCTGGCCAGGACGGTCATCTACCACAAGGCTGGCTCGCCGGCGCCGCAGGTGACCACGCCGAACGCCATCAGCTCGAGCTCGGCCAATTGGTGGAACCTGCTGAAGAGCCAGTGTTTCGAGATTCCAGGCGTCTCGCAGATGGGCGCCACCGGTCAGAAAGACCCTGGTGTTGACGCTGCAGTGGCCATGCGCACCATCGAGAACATCGCCACCGAGCGGTTCGCGCCGCAGTGGCAGGCCTACGAGCGGCGCATGTCGGTCGGTAGCGCGCGGCAGATTCTCACGTGTGGCCGAGCCATCGCCGCCGGTGCGAGCGAAAAGGAAGAGAAGTACGTCGTCAAGCACAAGGCCGAGGGCGGCTTCCTCGAAGACCTGGAGCTCGACGACTTCGACCTCGACGAGGACCAGTACCAGATTCAGCCGTATGCGGTCAGTGGGCTGACCAGCACACCGGCGGACCGCTTGTCGCTGGCAACTGAGCTGCTCGACCGCGGCATCATCTCGCAGGACGGTTACCTACGCGTCATCCAGGCGAAGGACATAGACTCCGA